>JACADM010000182.1_pt1 | contig 25846 bp, 40 predicted proteins | sample 7512371 | NCBI WGS metagenome assembly JACADM01 (sample SAMN14389041, study PRJNA612141) | algae metagenome | isolation source: non-axenic algae culture | place: India: Navi Mumbai | collected 2017-01
GACGACAGGCCATCAAGAAAGGTGGTGGCGTGGCAACCGAGTGCAGCAAGTACGTGGAAGAATCAAGTGCGTCTAAGGATGATATTATACGTGATCTTCGACGGAGATTTTACTTTCTGTGATTTCTCATTATCGATCAATGTTTTATTTGGAATCGATAGACCCAGCTTCATTTGAACTGCTCCTTGGAACAACCGGCAGCTTGACAGAGTATCTTCATCATTGCAAAGCTGGCAAATATTGGAAGAAAATTTATCTTACATCGATAATTTAAGACATAAAACAATACTTCAGTGAGTCTCTTCGGGTTTTATCCTTTTCCACTATTCCATTAGAATATATGTCCTTAATTTTCTGTTATTGACGTCTTTTTCCTAGGGAGGCAACATAACGTTTCCTTTCAAGAATGTGCATGCAACATGTTGAACACTCACCAAATTACAACTTCATGTAGATATATTGGGCAAAAATACGGTTTGCAAGTAATAGAGCTCGTCATGGACGTGATGCTTGCACAGCTGCAGCATTTGTTTTGCCCACTTTAATCTCATAAAGACCTGAAGGCCTTTGTGGACCTTGAACTAGCACTAGCTCATGAGAACAAACAATTGCTGATTTCACAAAAATCCGAACAATTTTGTATGATATGGACAGCTCGACGGAAAACATTGATTTCGAACGTCTTGAATCGGCGACTGGAAGTAATGTTCATGACTTCGCTTGCTGGAAGCCCTTCAACCCTTTTGGACGATGGAAGAAAATGAATTAGACAATAGAAAGGTTATTTTGATACTGAAAGAGCATTAGAGGAGGTACCCCTTCGTTGGTCAAAAGAGTTGCAAATTTAGAGATTATGAAGTATGATGAGATCAGAATGTGTTTGAACGTAGTTTTAGATGAGAGTAGGGAAGAGAGAGAGGAAAGCCGAACAGTGCGTAGCTCGTGTAGAGGGAATCAGAGAAGACTCGATTAGACAGTTTCTAACAGTCAGCCAAACTATTGCCATTTTAAAGAAACAAGAAGAGCTGCTTCGTGAAATGGAGAAGCAGGGTCTTTGGAAAAAGAGAATATAGCATATGTATGGAAACTATCGAATGTCGAATAAAACGCCTACATTTCAAAACATTCTTGGTGCATAACTTTCTAAGCAAATTTCCGGACTTTTGAACACAAATGGAAATGAACTAAGATTAAGGAATGAAATAGGTTGCTCCTCCTTTGACTTCGTTGCTCTGAAAAATCCAAAATAGATGTATTGACTGGAGTATCCCTACATCTTTAGATTGTAGACCAGATTCGACGAATAAACATCCAGTATCATTGATATTGCAATTCTAATTCTGTGGAGAGTGAGCCATTTTAAGCATCATGGATCTCTCACATGGACTGCTACATCTCGTATATATTTTATTTATTTCATTTTGATCATATTTTAATATTTTTGTTTATTTGAGTTAAAGTGCCTAGCCATATAACCTCGCCGACATGAAATTGTCTTGAGAGTAACCCTTCTGCATCTTCCAATAGCAGTATCAGTAAACCAAAACCGACCCAAAGTCCTGACATATGTCGTAGGACTTTGACAATAACGTCTTCTTCTAGTTCATTCCTGTTTCTTACATAACATTGGATTAATTCTATCTAGTTACGTTACATATCGATGACGAAATTCTTGTACAGTCTCTCCGAAATAGACTTCACTCGTCCTTTTGGCCTCGATCGCCTCGGTTTTGTCTGAAAAACGATACGAGATGAATGATTGATTGCGACCGTCCGTCTGCTATTTTTATTTGAACTTTGAATATAATATAACATTTCTTTATAATAGCATCTTAAACATTTGTTGAAGGACAGATAAAGATCAGACGAAATGAAAAGCGACATTGCGCATTTTCTTCATCTTTGTTTTATCGTCCGTTTCTAATTAAATCGTACAAATACCATCGTGTTTAAATATAATGTCAGTTTCATCTTTTGGATTCTCATCTATAACATTCAGCTGTAGGAGAAGTAGAAGAATCACGCGACGTTGCCTTTAAAGAGGTCGTGCAGACGCGTCAAAACCCGTAGCTTCTGCCATTGGAACTTGCGACTCATCCTTTACATTAGATCCATGCTCTTTGACATTCAGCGCTTCTTTTCAAAATACAAATATTGGTAGTACACATACTTATCAATCTGCTTGGGATGTAAATTGAGCCGTAAGTGTGTCCATTTGTCACGTTTGCAGTCTAGACGAGTTCGACATCAACGTGAATCTCAACATGGAATGGAGCTTTTTCCTTTTCTTTCTTTTTCCATGTGTCAATTGAATTCTTATAAAAGCGTCGCTCTTAAAGAAAATCGATTCATTTAGATAAATTGCGGATGGAATCATCAGATTCTGATGATGTACTTGAAGGCAAGCTTATGTATGGATATGGATGGTGTGCAAATATGAAATCTGCACAACTGATGAATTGGACCTTATTCGGGTTGATTTTTGTCTTATGCTTCCCAACCCGCAGAAGCATTTGGCTTCTCTGATATAGAAAGTGATCTCTTCTGCTGGACCATTAGCGCCCATTATCTTTGTGATGTTATACATCATATCTGCGGTGTTTCTTATCCCAGGCTCATTTTGACAGTAGCTGCGGGGTTCCTTTTGGTCCATTGGTTGGAACCCTAGCAGTTTCCGTTGGCTCAACCCTCGGTGCTACTGCAGCATTCTTGGTGGGGAGATCGCTTGCTCGCCCTGGGTGCTTTCGAAATTCGGCAATGAATCCCGTATTCGATCACTAGACACTGCCATTGGGTCACAGGGAGCAAAATTGTGCTGCTGCTTCGCCTCTCTCCCTTGTTTCCGTATTCTGTACTTAATTATGCACTGAGTCTCACATCCGTTCCTTTGGGATCTTACATCGCTGCTTCTTGGGCTGGAATGTTACCAGCTACAGTTGCATATGTCGCTCTAGGAGGTGCAGGCAAAGCAGCTGCTGAGCGCAAGCGGAGATGGCATATCCATTGCGCAGCTCGTTGTTTACACTCTTGGTGTAGCTGGTACTCTTGGTGCAACTGTTTTGATTTCAAGAATCGCTTCACAGACTTTAAAAATTATGAATCGGAAGAAGAAGATGAATAAATCTTTGACGATGAAATCATTATTGATTTGTGGGAAAATATTTAATTGTTGAAAGCGCTTCAAAGTCTATGTATTGCTCTTGTAGCCATATTTTGTATGCATTCTTTTTTGGAGGCTCAAATTTTAAAATTGAATTGAATTGCAGGAAAGGGCAGCATTTAACTCAATTCCCAAAAACACTATCAATTCATACTTCTAGCAACACGGAAACTTCCTCAGAAATGAACAATTCCGAAACAAATTCTCTGTATCCTTATGGGATGAAGCGAGTCCCTGTAGGGATATCAGCAAGTGATATACTTCGAAGACTTGGAGAGGGCTCAATCGAATTCACTGTCGCTAGGATGACAGAGGCATCTGCCTTTGTATCTCCACTATCAATCACATATTATTTAGATGGTCAGTTTTCTATTCTGTGTGATTCCTTTCGTTTTAATGCCAATTCAGTATTTCACATTGTTTACAAAGATTTAAAAGCTATATTTTTACACAGTTAACTTTCTTTTTGAACGCAGGAAAGAAAAGGCGTTGGGATGCAGTGGCAGCACATCCTTCGGTTGCTGTTCTTCTTTATCACCGAAGCCTGAATGCCTTCTTATTGGTACGGCAATTTCGCCTGCCGTGTATGCATCTCTTCGCAATGCGACTGAAAATGATCAACCAAAGCCACACATATCAGTCGGGCTAACTTTTGAACTATGTGCTGGTATTGTTGATAAGCCAGATTTAAGTTTGGAAGGAATTGCGAAAGAAGAGATTTTGAGGAAGTTGGGTTTGATGTGCCAGTCGAGAAGATACGAAAGGTCACAGGTTTTATATCAGCGGTTGGTATTTCAGGGCACGGCAAACAATTTTGCAGCAGAAGTGGATGATAGCATGCTTCCCGAATCAGTAAGAGATGATGGTAATCATGGTGGAGGCTTGGCAGATCATGGAGAGGCCATTGAGGTTGTGGCATTGCCTGTAGATAATGCTGAGTGTTTTGCTGGATGATACTGTAAGTAAAAGCTCTGGTGCTATGTTTGCTTTGATGTGGGGTCTGCAGCAATTGAAGAAGTACAATGGAAAATCTATTTTCAAAGACTAATTCCATAGTTGCTATATTTTGAGAAGCTACAGACGCCAACCAAGTTTTGGCTCCTGGAGTCTCCTCAGTGGATTTGCCTAGTTCGCTAGAACTAGACAAAATTAGATATAATAGTACTACACCTTTGATAAGACAAAGTTTACATTTTATTTTCCATCTTGCTAAACTTTTATGAAATTATTTACAAATAACGAAAGATTCAGTGTTGGCTTCAAGCTTTTGATTTCGTTAGGTTGTCAGGACATGCTTATAATTTTAACAGATTTTGATACCATCGAGTGGTAGAACTTTGCATACCCGTTTTCTTCGTTGCATCTCAGATGCAGGAAAAATACTAGTATCAAAAAAGAGATATCATAAATAGAAAATGAAACTAAATGGTAGTTTAGAAAGGTCCCTGAATCTATTACCACGAGTCAATATGTACAACAATATTCGCAGCAATTTCGTTCTTTAAGTTTCATCCAGGGGCATCAAAATAGCTCTTCTGCACTCATCGATTTTCTGAGTTTCTTCATTTGGGGTCTTAATTTCGATGGTTATTTTTAGGCTGGTTCTCTTTAGCTTTCAACGAGTTTCTCCATCGCCGATATCGCACCCCTAATTTATCGTATGCGACAGGATGCCCCATGTATTCCCTCCACGAAGCAGTCGATCTTGCTGTCCCTTATCAGCACCAAGTCCTCTCCGAGGACTTGTTTGGCTATATACTCCCAGAATTTCTCGATTCCAGGGATAAATCTTGTCCAGCCTAGAAAATCAAGACTCATGCGGTATAAAAGAAGTGTGTGACCAGGCTTAGATGGGAGGCACATGCATTTGATGCAGATGATTATTGCACTTACTGGCAGTAAGTCCAGTTTCAATTTTACCAGGTTGCCAGACCAATGGTAGATAAAACCATGACTGGTGGTGCAAAAGACATATCAATTGGATACGGACGCCATGATCCCCTAGCAATTGGGCTGTATGGAAGCGCACTGATTCAGGAATAGGCCACCCTTTGCGAAAGTCGTAGTGTGGGTGAATGGGGCATGAGCAAGGTCCAACAAATTTTCAAGTAATAGCCCGTGGTCGACAGGAACTTCCATTACAAGCTCAGCGTGAACACTGTATCCTTCTGGAGCAGACAATTGCATACCCTCGTTCTCAGCTATTAATTGTGAAAGATGCTGACCAACTGATACAGGTCCTATTTTGCCATCCAAATTTCCAGCTGCTCTGTTATTCAATACAGCTGGATGCAACCATATGAGTCCATCAGTTTCAGCGGTTGGTAAAATATCATTTCACAACTTCCACACTCTGTAATATGAGAAGCCTCAGTATCTAACTGACATATCGGATCTCCATTCTTATTTCTGAACAATAACAGAGGAAATCCTAGAAGTTCAAAACGATTTACCTGCCCTTTTAGTAATTTTGAAGTAAAACAGACTGGGTACCAAAAATCTGCAAGCTCTGACTCTATATCAATGCTTGAATGAAGTCCGACAAGAGACTTTCCAGCAATCAAACTCTTTGAATTGCTCCTTTTCTACTGAAACTATTGCTCATGTCTCTCGTGTGTGTCACCATAGCATCTTTATTCTCATCGTCTTCATTGATGCCCAATCTAATTTCGGTTTTGGTACCGAGAGGGTTTTGCATACACTATCTTGCAAATCAGATAATCGTGCCAAGGTTTCTTCAAGGCTCTTCACTTTTATGGATGGCATTGTGCGCCACTTCCAAATCTTTTGCAAAGATGCAACTTGCTGCTCTAAATTCTCAGCAATCACTGCTCCAGCCACGGGATTCAACAGTGCTACGACCAATTCATGAGCACTCGCTACAGAATCTAGAGACGATCGCAAATCTAGACCAGTCTTTTCTTCTAAACTTGAAATCTGGGGCCATCATTGGACTAGCACCGTTCTTGTTTATTTCACACAGATTAAAAGCTTCCCGTATTGCAAGCTTCCCAGCGATTTTACTATACACCGACTCTCTGTTACATGACCTTGTCTCCTTTGCGGAGACAGGCAGGAGCAGCATGGAGTGTACAAGCATTTCTTTCTTTCACAGAAGAATCCTCTACATCTCGCACCAACACCATTATTTCCTTCTCTACAAGTAACGCGGTATGTATCACGACCACCAGCAGTACTGGCAAGTTTGAATAAGAGGTCCACCCACCCTTTCCCATCGACAAAGACAATCCCAGCGACCATACTCGTCATATCTTTCCAGCCAAGCAATCTTCACAGTCAATAGACAATAACAATCTTCATCAATATATTTGCACCATTTGCGATATTCATATACCTAACAAATCAGCAGTGTTGTAAGCGCACGCTTGTCACGTTCATATTATTCTCTGTCTTTTGTTCAGTTCTCTACATTCATACAAGCGCTCTTTTGCGTCGATTATACTTCAAAGATAAGTATGTATATGACTCTATAGTATTGTATTTGATTTCTATTCGTTTATTTTAAAGATATGCAGATGGTGGTGCATAAGATATTGTAGCTCTGTGATAGATTTTCTTTCCTTCTCAAAGAGAGAGAGAGAGAGAGAAAGAGACAAGATCTTCTTCTCGATATCAAGGATAGATCGAGTTCAAAGAGAAAGAATGGGAGAAAGAAGGAAAGAAGTGATCGGATGACGAATCCTATGTGTGTGTGTGAGAGAGAGAGAGAGAGACTGAGGAGTGAGAGAGATCTCAATTTCTCAGTGGAAATAATGAAAAGGGAATTTTCACTCCAATCCTACGTAGTGTACCATAAAATCCGTTAAAAGACGATATCGACGGGATTACGTCCAAGATGATTTAGTGATTTCTTATGTTTTTCATTTCTGGGTAATCGAACTGAAGCAGTAATGCTCACGACCAGGGTACTTCATCCGAGTCAATGGCCTACGAAGAGTCCCGAAATCTAAGGCAACCCACGAACCCACTATTTTATTCTCTGAAATTCTTACGTTTTACAACTGTTAGCTTTGGAATAAAACGAAAAAATAAGAAAAGAACAGAGACTTTGATAATTATTTATTCGTTGAGGTCATGTCTATCACTAAATGAATCACTTGATTGCTTTGTGATGACGCATGTTCTGGCATGTTGGATTTTTCACTTTGGAAAAAATGAATTGGTTTTCAATGAGCTGTAAACAAACTTTTCAGAAACTTGTATTTGTTCTCGATGGGTATCAAGATGAGGAAAGGATTCATATTTTCTTTTGAGAAGTGAAATATTTTCTTGAAATCACCCAGGACCATCCTGCAGCCAAGTAGTCCGTAATTGAAGCAGGATCCTTATTTTCAACTTCCACTAGGAGAATAGCGCTGCCAACCATGAATGCCCAATTTCCGTAATATGCATTGAAAACTGTTCCCCAATATTGGCAGCAGACTGTTCCATTACCTTTCCAGTTCGCCAAATATCCAAAAATTGCACTCATCAAAAATCCCACCTCCTAGGAAATTAAAAAGGATGCAACCCAACCGATTCGATGAAATGCAGGCAAGTACCAAACGTCTTGTTCTTCCAGCATAAGCAAGAGCCCACTTATAACAAAGCATACTGATCCAATGACTTGAGTTGTCCATATTAAAAGCTGCTGAACGACCCACTGAGAATCCTCAACAACGCCTGGAAATCCTGTAATGACTGCTATTGAAAAATTATGCAACCAACAAACAAGAACAGGGCAGCTAGATACCCCAAGGAGTGGAAATCCCATCCCCAATATCGCCATTTAACTCTTTTCTTGGTCGCAATGTTTACGTCTGCATTTTGATTCAGCGAATCTTGAGTTTTCGAGATCCTTCCTCTATTGTGGCCATAGCCCCTGACACCTTTCCTTCAAGAACTTTGCCCTCCTTTCTATCACCTCCTTCTGGTATGTACACATAAGCATGGGATAACCCTTTTCTAAATTGTCGTGACATAGATCTAGTGCGAACATAACATTCGGCATAATCTTTTTCTTCCGCCGGCAAAGTTCAGCTTTGTCAAGCTTGTAGTCTGCCATTTGTTTTCCTCCAGCTTTTCTTGAGACGTATCTAGTTCCTCATCTTCCATCAAATCTGTCACTGTCATACCACACGTCAAATTTTCATCTTGATTCAAAGACTCTAATACTAGGAGATAAGAACCAAAGATGAATAAAGCAATACCCATCAACTCCAAATACCCCATGATGTATGCATTTTTGCTTTCGTCTGCTAGCGCCACATCCAAAGTGTCCACTCACAACCCAGCACGCAGTTCCGACACAGAAAATGACAGCGACCCACCAAGATATATTGAAGATATCCAGCAACAGCACTTTCGGTGCAGGAGGAACAACGATTTGACTAGTCAAATCTGCTGGTAAGAATCGAAGAAATCGGTGCTTGCGGTGTGGTCGAGATTTGTATTCGAAATTTCCATCTGTTTCAGGATCGTAATACGTCACTTTCCTTGGGTCGAAAATTGTGGGGCTATAGGCACTGGTTTTGTTTCTTTTTAACCCATGTTTTATTTCTTTTAAATGGAGGATCTCTGTAATATGCTTGGTCCTCTTCTGTGCCGTTTTGAATTGTTGATTCGCTCTCTCGCCTTTCTCAGCAGAGTCCATAGCTCCAACCTCTGAAGATCCCTCACAATTTTCAACAAATTCAGATGTATTGTTCATTCCTGAATCATCTATTACAGTCCAGATGAAGCATTGATGTACTGCTTGCGTCCTTTGTCCGGCTTTGGATTAACTTCAGCAACACATCTGGTTTCAATAAAACATAGAAAATTTTATGTATCTAGATGTAATTGTATTGATTTTGATTAAATGTAAAGATTTAATAATGAAATTTGTATGAAATGTGTGATCAGCAATACAGCGAATTCAGAAGCGAATTCCTTTTGATTCTTCATCGACTCTTGACGCTGTAGAGAAGACAGACAGAGAGAGAGAGAGAGAGAGAGAGAGAGAGAGAGAGAGAGGATCTTAGAACCCTACGACAACGGTCCGTCTCTACATTCCGGAAATAGCATCGTCCTAGTACCAGCTGAAAGATCAAAAGTTGAAACCCTGAATTCAACAAAGGGAGGCAGAAGTGTGGGGGAAGCAAAGCTCTCTTTGCAAAACCTACACCGAGTCATCAGAGGATTTAATTCAATATTCTAATCAGCGATTCGTATCCATTATTCATAAATGCAATTAAATATTCCTCTTTCCAACCAATCTAATCAAGCAAAGAAAAGGAATAGAAGTCAAAGGACGTTGTTGTGAACTACCTATCCAGGCTTTGAACCTGCTGGACTTTGCTTAGGATTCGGAGGAGGCTAATTAGAGGTACCAGGTTATGGGACCATTGATCGTAATTTCTCTTTATTTCTGGTTCAAAATTCATCAATTTCAATTAATTACAGTCGATGGTATTTGTGATCTGCTTTTTCTTTAAAGAAGAAGTGATAATTAGTTGCCATTGAAGGATGGCAGAATTGAATGGGAAAAAAAACTTTCTTCTCCTACATCAAAAATTTGGAAAGAGATCAAATTAAGAGGGAAACATAATTAACAAATCAAAGCGAGCAGTAAAATCGGGAAAAAATATGTTGATAAAGTTAGAATGCTTTGAGAAAATAAAAGCTACATCAGAAAAGACGATGCATTTGAACAATGCTGGGGATCAAAGCCAACTCCTTCGGATACAACAGGTAATGCAAACAGAGACAGCATAAATTATTCCCTACAAATCAAATGCAAATCACATCACATAGAAAACAAAAAATATGAAATATTAAACATAATCAATAGACTTCTGTAAGGGTTCTGATTCGGCAGTTGCTTCTAAAATCTGTGCCAAAAGATTATCTTTCCCATCCTTGAAATTTACAGCTCTGCGACCCTCATTGACTTGGGTGATATCTTTTGCAGCTTCAGGATTCGAAATGAGAACTGCATTGCATACAGATCGTACAAGTGTTCGAAGTTGCTCATTGCAACAAATTTCTAAATAAATAAGAAGACCTAAATTTGCTTGGGTGCATCGATAGTCATGAATTGCTTTGGAAGCAAAGTGCTCATCATCGCCTGGTTCATCAGGTCCAGTCTTTGAACCATTAATACTTGGATCTTCAAATGATTCCGTTTGTGTGCCTTCAGTAACAACCGATCCTTCTGACACATTGCCATCCGTGTCCATTTCAGATCCATGTAGGGATGTACTAACTAATCCCTGTATACTGTACGTAACGTGTTTTTGAGAATATCCTCAACCGCCCAAGTTTTGTCAACAAAGTGAGAGTATTGGCTTGTCTTGGTTTCAAAATAATTTCGTCGAGCGCAATCAAAGCCTCAACTACTGATTGTATGAAATCATTTAAAAATATACGATCTTTTGTGGGATCGGCCATTTGAAGATTGGCTCAATATCTTTCTTAAGGGCAAACATTACGTTAATGATATCAAATAATTCTTGTAGGGCATACGTTGCTGGCATCACAACGCCTTCAGGGATCTTAGGTGGCCGTCTAAATGGAAGGTATTCATTCTCAAGCTCTTCAACATAGTCCAAAATATCGTCTATGCATTTTTGTATTTTATATTTCAAATTAAAGGACTCAGACTGCATAAAATTGTAGAAGGCCTCAGGATCTTGCTGCAGCTTTACCATGGCGCTGCTGTTTGAGGAAGACTTGGATCCAGATAATTTCAAGTACTCATCTTTATTTGATGCTTCTTCTTTGATGTCAACTGCAAAATTAAAATCAAAAGTCAAAATTTTTTGCTCGTGGGATTTCTTTTGAGGAATGAAAACTTCAATTGATGTACTTGCCTCATTTCGAAAGTCTCCAAAAGCCTTGCAAGATATTTTATCCCACTAGCAAAGTTCACTTGTGTCATCCATCTTGTGCTAATTGGAAAGATAAAAATAGCAGCGATCCAAATAATGAGCCCACCAGTGATCATATTCGCAGATCTCTGTCCCAATCGCTTCCACGGTGAGTCAGTTGCTCTGAATACAGGCAACGTTGTTGTTGCAAGCGTGAAGTTAGCGACTGTCCAAAAATATTCATATGAAGAATATCTCTGCATATTTAGAACACAAAACCTGCATATACAGATGCTAAACTCCATCCTATAATGAATTTAGCAGGATTAGTTCCCCATGAAGAATCAGATGCAAGATAAGCAAATCCAATGATCACGTAAGATACAGCTGCAGTCAGGACTGTACCAAAACTCTTTGGACACCTCGAGTTGTAGTGGTACCAATATTTGGCACCCAGACAACAATGACTGTGATAATGACGTCAAAAGGACGGTCTATAAAAGCCTTTTCAGCAACCACCGGAATTGATGCCAGAATGAGAGAAATCGCCACTGGTACCCCATACTGAATTCCGAAAACTAGCCAAAGTGGCATGCCGTATGCATACCTTGTACGTAGGACTTTGTTTGATTTGTGTCCATATAATTTTTTAAACATCAACCGTCTCAAAGCCGAGTTCTTTTTCATTCCTTTGCCGATGTCACCAAATTTAATTTTGTCGTCAGTTTCAATTTCTTGTTGTATTTTTCTGACTCGTAGTTGACATTCCAGTGATGATTGATCAGTGCCTCAGAAGGTCTAGTCCAACCAGGGTGCATTTCAAACGCCTCGAGAGATTTCCACTGCATCAGAGTCTGATCCACTCACAGCTGTAGCCAATGATTTGTATACATCACGCAACCTTGTTCCTACCAAGTAATATAATTCAGATATGGTCCTCAAAGCGGAGATAGATTTCTTATGAGGACATGTGGGCACTTGTACAACCACCTCCTCCAGGAATTCAACCCATGCGATATCGATCTCTGCCAATGCACAATCCACAATTTTCCATTCTACCTCCTTTTAACAGCGCCTGCGAGTTCTCTAAAGTTTCTTGCATAGATCCAGTCAATTTTTCCAGCTTTGGCTTAATTTCAGGGTGTTGGATCAGTAAAAATTCAGTTTCCCAGATTCTATCGGTTGCAATGCTGTCGACAATGTTGCTATAGTATTTCCGATCAACAATTTTGACTCAAAAATTGATGGCGTGGAAATCGTCGAGGCTTTTGGTACACATCTATTTCCAAAAATACAGGAATATGGAGGATCTCGTACTTGAAAGCGATCTTCTAGCGTTCAATAGCTTATCTGCAATCTCATTTACATCTTTTGCCATGCCTTGATCATGACCTGTCACTGGATTAATACATCCATCAGCACAGGCTAGTCGTCCACTTTTCGGATCAATAGGTCCCATCAACATATTTTCTGCCAATCCAATGGCTTCTGAAAGGATTCCAGTGAATCACTGACGTGTTGTCTATACAACGAGCCAGCAGTAATTGAAGAGGAAATTGGAACAGATGACGATGCCCCAGTTCCAATAACCGCATTCAGCAGGATGTACCATTGATGAAGATCCTCAATGTAAGGTGCATAATACGATCCTAAATTTATAGACAAGGCTATGAAAATATTAGTATAAAGAAGAAGACATTGGTCGCCTCATATTTCCAACGCAAGCCATTGAAAAAGCCACGATGGGTGTAGCCATGCACACCAAAACAGCTGCTTTGGTTACGCTGTTATCATTCCAATTGCGATCATTTGCAGCATACATTGACCATTGTATTCCAAATGCGATGAGACCACCCAGAAATGCTGCAGGAATAAGGACCACTGTTTTGAAATTCACTTCCCAGCACAGAATGGCGATGCGTACAGCCATACAGTAAAAAGCAGAGATAGGGGTGAAGCAATCAGACGGTATGATAGGGCTTCATATATAACAGTGGGCGCTGTTATCCCTCCAATGAGCGCAAAATACAAGTTATTTGAAGTGCAATCTTCCAATGATTTTCTCAAATCCTTTAAAATAGAGATAAACCGCCCTCCCCTCTCTTAATAAAATCAATGATCCGCATTTTAACTAGCGTATAAATATATCTATTCTAGTATATGCATAAATGTATATGTATGATTTTTCAAGGAATATGGTGTATATGTGTCTCAATGCCATCCATTTATCTTGTCCTCTCTTTGGATGATGCATGAGGGTTTCTCTCTCTCTCTCTCTCTCTTTCTTTCTTTCTCTTCTTTCTTTTTGTTGAGGGCTCTCTGTCATTGACTCATCTGTTTCTTCGTTCTCCTCTATGGCTGTTATCTAAGTCTTGATCCATCGAATCTGATTCCCTTTTCAAACAAAGAAATGGTCTTTCTCTCTCTGTCTCTCTCTCTCTCTCTCTCTTTTTTTTCCTCCTTTTTCTTCTCTTTCTCTTTCTCTTCCCTTTCCTTCCTGTGCCTCATTCTTCTTGATTCTTGATTACTCAGTAATAGTACGGTTCTTGCATGAAAGGATATTCCTATACATGTCTATACAAACTACTGTTTGAAAACAGTTCATTAGAAGGAAATGCATTGAAGAATACCAAAAGCACATCAAAACAAAGAAAACGTGCTCTCTTTCTCTCTTTCTCTCTTTCTTTCTCTTGGGTGGTCTCTGTCTTTGCCTGACTCTTTCTCTGTCATGAACGACTTCTCTCTTTACTCTCCTGAGTTCACTCTTGTAGGATTCACCTTACTAGGTGAAGACTCATGCATGCATACACACTTGGAATTAATTATTAATTACTACATAAATACTACACGCTGGTTACGTGACCAGTCACTTTTGTAACAACTACTACGTTACAAACCTTATAACCTACGAAGGTTATAACACACTCTCTGACTCATGATCCAGAGCTGGCTCTAAAACAATGTCGATTGTCCTGGTCGCTCCAACGACTTTATTTCCTTATCTCACTCGTATTCTGTGATTAGTGCTACAAACTATGAAATATAAACCCCAAAATACATTGATGTGGAAATAATCATCCTTGTGTCCGGTATTGTATTGACGCGATATTGCAGCTGAGAGCTTTCCTTTCTTTGGCTACCCTTCCCCACACGCCCACTCACTTTTTATTAGTGACTATTCTCTCTTTTAGAAATCTCTACACCAAAGTTCGTATCAATTTCACAAGAATAGAATGACTCCAAGGAATATCATACATTCAATTTGAAAGTTCATTCTGACGGCTTTTAGAAACTGTGTTTTATTTTTTGTTTGGCATCTTTGAATTCTTCTTTCTCTTTCCCAAAAGCAAGTAGCTTGTTACTGAAAAATAGGACAAAAGATACACATATGTCTCTCTCTTTGTATAAATGTATAAACAGCATGGGCAGGAAATGATATGTGAATAAGGGAGATGAACGTCTATGACACGATAGAAGGAAATGGCAACATCGACCGATACCCGTTCTTACGTGTTTGTGTGGAATATATCTTCATGGCACTCGTCTCAATACTCAATGAACGAATATATGTACCAATAGAAAGTGAAAGTCACGAGGCATCATGAGAGATAAATTGCGATGTGATCATTTATCTAAAGAGATCACATTAACCAACAGAAAGAGAGACAACAAAAGGCATTAAAAGTCAAAAGCAAAAGTCAAACATTGAACATTCTTTCTTTCTTATTTACTTTCTTCTTTGTTGACATCGTCTCCTTTTTTCCCCTTATCGTTGTCATCCAAAAGAGAGTCAGAGAAAGAGAAAGAGAGAGAGAGATGTTCTCTCCCAAAGAGAAGAGTCGTTGGAAAAGAAGAAAGAAAGAAAATGAAACTCGACCTGGCTGACTATTTCTTCAATAATCATACTGATCTATTTGTGGTATATTATATTATTTTACCAACGTGCTTTTGCATGAAAAGCGTGTTTGAAACTCTACGACGTCGTCTGACGCAGTTGTAAGCGGCGAGACACAAAGTCGAAGTAAGAAACGTCTTCGACCATCGACGGAACAGGAAAACAAGAAACGTGAGTAGAAGTGCGAATACACAAGCTTTAGTGGACTAAAATCATTACTACAGGAAGTAAAAGTACGAAAATAAGCGCATCTGTAGTAGAGCAACAAGGAAGAGGGAAAATGCAAATATCCGTTCGACCACGCATTCAAAAGACAAATGGTCTCTCTACTGGAAAGAGAGCATGGCCACCAAGACAGAGGAGTTGAAAGATATCTCTGTGGATGTGGATCCCAACTCGACGACTGTGGCTGAATTGTTGGCAATGGTAGCTCAAACACAAGGCTGGGCTCCCGTGAAGGAGTTGTTGCGGTTGGAAGGTTTCACGGACCCTTGGGAGCGTGCCATTTATAAAGGGAGGGAGTTGCCGTTGGAGGCATCGTTGGCAGATGCTGGAATCTCGTCTGATGGAGGAGACCCTGTCGTGACCGTACGACGTGTGCTGCTGGCTGATGGATGGAAAATCCAAGTAGGAGAACAAGATGATGATACAGATTCAGAAGAAGAAGATTTCTGATTGGTTCATGTTTCGTACGTTCTGGAAAAGAGTTCTGAGACTGCGTCTTTATATGGAGGACAGTATCCTTGAATGAAAAATATTGCACTGCTGCATTTCTAATTGAGCGTTTGAGATCATTTCATCTGTAAAAAAAGTAGGATATAATAAAATCACCGCTACACGTGTAATTATTATCGACTTTGGAATTTGCTTCCAAGTTTCTCTGATAGCTCTATCAATATTATTATGTGAGCACTGTCTTTCACTCGACCTTTCATACTTGGGTTATCCGCTTCTCATCAGAATGGAAAGAGAGACTGTTACCAGTTTGTAATGTCCCATATGTTACGAAAGCGTTGGACATGTTGTGTCAATTTTATGATATTTTGGTAATTATTTGGTGTAATTGAGATCAAATTTCTAGGTGTATGACGGGCAGACAAGCATAACATTGAAAGCAAGCTCTTCTGTCTTCCCAGGGATTGAAGAAATCTCAAGAGAGAGAGAAAGGACAGACAGAGACAGAGACAGAAAGAGAGAGAGAGAGAGAGAGAGAGAGAGAGAGTTTCAAATAAACATCAAATCATCATAAACGCACTGTCTAAATTAATTTAATTTTAACTTACAAAAGAGTTTGGATTATTTTTGTACACCATGGAGACAATCATCTCTATGAGATATGATTCTGAGATCGGTGTTGTGATCTCGCTGTAGGAAGACTTACTTCTCTTTTTTTCCTTTAATCGAACATATTGACGATGAAGGCTACGAAATTATTCGATCCCTTTAGTATCACATCGTTTATTTGTAGGGTATTTTGAAATAGATGCGAATTTGAAGGGAACACTCATTCATGACAAGTATGAACACGGATGGACCTGGTGCAGACCGTCAGTGTCCTGCTGAAGAGTTTTCTGGACGTGTGATTATCCATGTAGATTTGGACTGCTTCTATGCTCAAGTAGAGCATAAAAGATGTAAAATACCAAGGAATGAGCCTTTGGCGGTGCAACAATGGTACGTAAGTCGTGGTTTGGTCTGCTTGCAAGAGTTTGAGTATGCATTTGTGTTTCCTTTGGTTGGAGAATCGGAATCTGGATGTGCTTGACCACTGACTATGTGACGAATTTGATTTATTTGTTTGATCATTATTTTAGGGATGGTCTAATTGCTGTGAATTACACAGCCCGAGAACTTGGAATCTCTCGCCATATGAGAGTAAAGGAGGCATTGAAAATAGCTCCCAATTTGCATCTTGTGCACGTGGAGACTATTGGAGATGAAGGACCAGACACAGCTTACACTACCTTTGATACAAGATCAACGCTAGCAGGTTCTATGCAAGAAGCGAAAATGAAAATAAAAAGAAGATTTCAATGTCTATACTAAAATTGAAAAGCCATTCAATTTGGATATTGCGCAGCAAGAGCAAAAACAAAACCTCAGTGGAAATGCACAAGCCATGCTGCCACCAAAAGAATCAAAATTGAGGTTGCTTCCAATCGCTACCAACAGAAAGCCTGCTTGAAAGGTATCGTCACGCAAGCTACGAGATTTTGCAGCTGGTTAGAAAATTGATCCCATGCGCCGTCATAGAAAAGGCAAGTATAGATGAATTTTATATTGATGTCACTGCTGTGGTCGACCAAGAAGTCAAGAGTGACCCCAAAGAAGAGCTTGATGTTTCTTCAACTTTTGCTTGGGGAAGTATTGTAGTAGGATCTGGAAGGCTGGATCCAGGTAAAGAATTCGATAGAAGACTTTCTGTAGGAGCTGAAATCGCTTGTCGTATCCGTGGAGCTCTTTTGGAGCAGCAAGAATACACGTCTTCAGCTGGTATTGCATCAAATAAATTGATGGCAAAATTGGGTTCGGCGATGCACAAACCTAACCAGCAGACTATAATTCCACCAAGATATGTTCCTGAAATGATGGAGAATCTCCCTATAAAAAGCTCCGTGGATTGGGAGGAAACCTAGGAAACTGTCTAGAAGAGATGGGCTGCATAACTGCTGGCCAAGTCAGTAGGCTGTCATTTGAGATCCTAGAGAAACGTTTTGGACAAGAGCGGGCTCAGTGGATTTCTTTGGCTGTTAGAGGGAAAACAATGACCCAGTCCAAGAAAAGAAAAGCCAAAAGTTTATTGGCAGCAAAATCGTTTGAGTCAACTAGTGATTTTTCAATATTATACAAATGGATGTCGATTCTCGTTGCAGAGCTAGTTCCCAGAATGATATTAGACCAAAACATGTACCAAAGAAAAGCAAAGACCCTTGCACTATATTTTCGAAGTACAATTCAGGAGATAGAAGCCGCCAATCCCCTTTGTCACGTAGCCTCGTAGATCACATTACCCAAGAGGGGCTTTGAAAGCTTCTTGGGATTTATTTATCAGTAGATGTTCTTCTTCGGCACTTCCTTGCTGTAGATTGGCGCCGTTGGAGATTTTCAGGAGATTGTGAAGACGTCTTCATCTATAGCTCGCTTTTTAATTCTGAAAAATATGTACCTGCAGAAACGATTCAGAACCTTGATTGCAATGGCAATAAATCTATCGTAGAGGGAAGTAATAAAACTATTACCTTAAGTGATACTACGAGTGAATTGTTGAGAATGGAAGGGCATAATTGGGACTTTATCAGGGACCAAACACGCTTTGCCTTTGTCAAAGTCTTCTCAGCCGTCGCTGAAGAAAATTAACAATAATTACATGCAAAGTGAGTATGAATTAGATGGTGTTAAACATAAAATTGATATAAGTGAGCAGGAAAGATTACTTAAAGAAGCTCAATTGCTGAGCATTTTCAAGAGAAATGGAACCCAAATGAAACAAAGGAGGTCTTCCAAGAAAGCAGGGTTTGGAAAACAGATGGGCATTACCAGTTTTCTCCAAAAATAGAACGAAACTGTACCCATGCAATTCAATTCACAAGCATTGTTGAATCGTCTTTCGATAATTTAATGACATCTCAGAAAATTATGAGATTCTAATCAGTTAGTGTAACAAAATCAACCTTGAAGATACACAGAACCTTTGACCTATTGGTCTGAATTGATACAAGATGTTGCAGATATTGTACGTTTCTATGTTATCTCTGAGCTGATTACTCATCTTTAACTAAACGTAAAGAAGTTCCAGAAGGATTTTCAATCCTCATCAATCGCCCTTCTCCAAGCAAATCTCTAAGATGCCAGGCTACACCAAAGTTGCTCTTCAACTTTTTTGCAACAACTGTGCTTCAAGCATTTCTGGGTTCTTGCCCGACAATATTTGAAGAAGCTCATTCTTTCCAGCATACATAGCTCGAAAAGCAGATCCAGCATTTGGAAGAGCAAACCAATAGCATTGATCTATGCTATGATGAGAAAGCACATCCATGTTTTTGTATCGCGAACAAGACAGCATGATTGCAATAGCATTGTTATATGCTCCTCTGTAACAGGTTTGCTATTTATCCCTCCAGCTGATTTACTGCGAACAAAATAGATTTGTTTCTGAGTAAAGAATATCTGTACATCTTGTCTAAAACACTACAAATCTATAAAAGATAGACGATGAATGATGACATGTACTGCAGACTACTGGTTATTTACTGAAGGGCATCACAGAATGGATTTTCAACAAAACAAAGCGCTGCAGCTGCACACAGAAATCCTGTGTTCATAGCTTTTCGCGATATGATTATCTCAGAGGGCTTTCAATTTTTTCCGTGATGCAAGGCGTAGATCCATAAATACATCAAGGAATTGGCCCATAACTAAGACGATTTTCACGCGAATTTTCATTTTATTTTTGTTTTGTTCATAAACGAGATCAACATATTCAAATAAGTATTGCTTGTTACTTACCTAGTTTGGCTGCTTGTAACTCTTCCTTGCTCCATCAAATGCATAAGTTCACCGTGCGTGATTCTATTTTGAGTGCATTGTGGTAGTACATGATAGCAAAACCAATCAAGCCCAGGAGTATACTCTTGGAGCGAAGGAGAGGCTTTGTTCTTGTAACTCTGAATAGATGCAACAAAATCTTCAGCTAACTGTAGAGCAATGTCTTCAGGATGAGACGGTATCTGAAACATCCTCACTTTGTTAGTTTTTCTTAAAATGTCCAATTCTTTGTCAACTCTTGTCTTATCCTCTACAATTGTGTATAACTGAGTCTTCAACATAAATGGCATCATCTGCGACAACAATTTCTGGGGAATTCTCTTCTTAAAAGCCATAGAGCAGCCAATGTATCACACGGTAATATGGATGGATCTATCTCATCTGCCTCTGCAGACTCTTGGATATCAACGTTATGATTATTTGAAAGACTAACGATATTTTGATCATTGCTTAGAATTGTTACATTTCCATGACTCGTCTTTCCTCCTTTGCTGCCCTCAACCCTGCAAATCAGCAGCAGACGCATCAAATTATCTTCATCTGTTTCCATACACGCACAATATTTTAAAAGTGGAACCCTAAAACAGGCTATGCACACTTTCAAAACTATCTTATTTTTCTTTATACTCAGAAACTTTGGTGATAATCTGAAATAGAGAATACAGCTTCTCCCTTGCCCCATGGGAAAGACTTTGTCAAGTACCTGCACCGTTTTCTTCCTTCTCCTCTTCTTCTTGTTGTCGTTGCTCTTCACAACGTTGTCTTTTCCTTGGCAGATGCATGATATATTCTACGTATGTTCCTCCATATCATTTTTACATAAATGCGATGTCATCCTGTATGTCTATGAATGAGAATTCATGAATGAAGCCAGTTTTTCACATGATTCATTCATTTCCCAATAAACCAATCTTCGGTCGTCATACATCTGCATGCACTACCCATGCACAATTCATGCAATTTCAATTAAATTGATGGTATATCCACACAATCAGCAAGTTCAATGATTTATATTACAGTATAATATATCTCTATTATGAAGAATATATGAATGATACACAAAAAACAAAATTGAAGTATTACAATAATAAAATTACAAACTAATTAAAAGAAAAATTGTGAAGATGGATCGTCAGAGACATGTTCTAATACTGAGAGACCCTTAGTGCATGATTGAAAGAAAAATTTTGAAAGTGCGAAATTGTTTGTCTCAGTAAGAATTCATAGAAATGGGCATTAATTCAAGAAGAAGTTACGTCAGTGATGTTATGTATACGGTTGCTGTGACCGCTCCTCTTGTTGAAGGTGTTTGAGCAATGAATGCCAAGATAGCAGACATCAAAGCTTTATTTCATTGGAGAGTATTCTTTATAATCTTCCTATTTTACAATGCTTTTCAATACTAACGTCAGCATCCATAGTTTCCAATATAATATCTTCAAACATAGTATTACGCATGAAGCAATCTGTTCAATGCAATTTGTGCTTCTTCAAATGAGACACAACAAAGAAACAAAAAAGGAGAAATGCAGAAAGTACAAATAACACAAAATGTGGGATGAACAAAGATACGTCACACAATCATGACACAATTCCAAATTCACTATTTCTTTAAGAAACTACATGGGCAAAAGATAACAAAGGGCAACCTAAAACAGCGAGGATGCTACAATCATATCATTTTAACTTTTAAAAATGGAGTACACATGCACACTATACAACTACAAAAGAAAGAGAGCGGAAAATGCAAGACAAGGCATATAGTCTTGTCCCACTCGATCATTTATTGTTTGAATTCTTTTGCAATTCTTTGCCATCAGATAGAAATTCAAAATGAGAACCATCTTTTGCAAAGAGAACGTAAGGCAATGCCATCAAAACCATCGATCATACCTTATATATCATAGGATCATATTTGAAATTCAAAAAGGTTTGTTCAAATTTAAAACAGAAAGAAAAGAATATGCACCACGTTGATCATGCAATTTGTCGTTCACCAATATGGCACCAATAGTCTGTGTGAACCATGTTGCAAAAAAATCATTCGTAGTGATGGGAAAGGCAAATGGAAATCCCTTTCAAAGTAATCGTACATTACTGTTCTTCAACAACGAAAAACAAGACACTACGATCTGTTTTCAATTTATTTCATGCTATCAATATTCAAAATATCACTAAGTTGTAATGAAAAGAAAAGACATTAAGCAACAATTAAGGCTTTGATATACATGGCAATTCGAACATAGCAACAACGTTCAAATTTCCATTTTCAACGAGCACAACTTCAACATGAGTGCTCGGTCTTGCTTTAGATCCAATAAATCAAGAAAACAAATGAGATGAATGAGGGTTTTAAAACCCTTAATTTGGGTTGACGTAAAGAGAAGTACACGAACAAATGTACTATATCAACCCAAGTTGTGTTCAAGGGACAACTCCAGCTGCTCATCAATAAATTGTAGGCTTTGAATAAATATCGAACTCAGAGCTTCATGGAAAATCTACTTCTAACATCAAACATGAAATGATTTAGCACCTATCAAAAATGGATGGCTAGCAAAATCCAAAATATGCCGAATCCTTGTCCTAAAGAGCTGTTTGACAGTGCAAAATCAATTTTGTACCGGCATTTAACACAAAATACAGCTCGAAATTGAACATCATGTTTCTGATTTCCTAATTCAACGTTCCTATGGCTTATTTGGTTTCCAAACTCCAAAGAAACGAGATGAACTCAACCAAAAATAATAGAGCAATAGATAGCGAACAGCACCTGGACTAACCCCTGGTGAATTATTTCAACTACCTTTTCTCTTGTTCTAATCCTGAAAATTTTACTTCTATTAACAAACAAACGGGATATACTAGAATATCTGATCAAATCCCCACAACTCCGTTGTCGCAACTTGATTCAATAGTTAAAAACAAAACTTCAGCTCCAAATCCAGTAACACAGCAAGAGAAAGTGTCTGCTGAGTTCAGTATCGATCCTGACGAACTGAGGTTGAATATTAGATATGTGGGTTCCAATATCCTATAAAGGATGTGCAACAACGCTGGATTCTTTCCAGTTAGAAACTTGATAATATACTAAACTTTCAACTAGACAAAAACGAAAAAGTGCACTGGTACTAAAATTCTCAGAAAGATTTGAACAAAATGAAATCAGATCGATCAAAATGAGAGATTCTGCTGCAAGATTTTCAGACACTCAAAAGGAGAAAAAACAAACTCTTGTCTAAAAATGTGATAACAGCTTTCATCATCAATACGTCTATCTTAATATTAGCCCAAAAGGAAAGAAGCTCTTAAGCAGCATTTTTCAATGAAGTATGAAAAGGTATTGTAAAACAAATATTTTGTGACTTGAACAATTGTGAGATATAAAAATCACTCCTGTGGAAACTCAGATGAGTTCTGAAATATGGCAGTGGAAATGAAGTGGCAACAAAAGGAGGGAAAAAGACTTTGAAAGTTTTTTTGATATATGAAAAAAGTGCCAACGAAACGAATATTGAGTACGATGAAATGACATTCACCCAAGTGAACAAAATGTCAATTTTTGTCCAGACAACATCTTCTAAACCTACTAAAAGCTCTAATTAGTATTCTGCCTAAGCAATTTTCAAATGAAATGGAACTGATAAGGATTTAGAAGTCTATCCTGTAATCATAATGTATAAATCAAAAGCTATTTAATCCAAAGGTAGTACATCCCAATCCAAGAACAATCTCTCAACAAAACGTAGGCCCAAGGCGGAACTCCAGACGTTGCAAGCACATGGCTTCTAAAGAAGTTGCCTGAAGATACAGAAGAAAGGAACGTTTTTTGAAAGTGAAATGACAGGACATTACGAACTTCAATGTGTTCAATGAACGGCAAATTAAATATTATTGAATCAAGATTTACCTCTTTAGAAGAAACTTGTTGCCCAATGATAGCACTCAACATTGCTGTCAGAAGGCCACGATACTGGGGTCGGTCCACAACTTTAGCAGCAATATAAATGCATGTAGCATAGACCAGAATAAGGCTGCGACTTGAGTTTTCAATGGGAGCGCTCAACATTGGAGATGTCAGCACAGCTTCTTGTTTAGCATGAGGCAAAGATTTGAAAACCATCCCAGTATCTGCAATAAGCCATTTGTTTGCAACTGTGATTTAAGCTAATCTCATGAAATCGGCAGAGCAAAATCGTAAGGTTATTTTGTGAATAATTAAAGTATCAAATCAAGACGAAACTGCTAGGAAAACTATGAAGTAATCTAAATACCAAACCCTATACCTACTACCTTGAAATCATTAAAATCACAATCTGGGAGATATTACCTCACCAAATAGTGCAAAAGTATCTTACCTGCAAGATCTACATCGAAATGGAATCCATCAACAATGCAATCAGATAAGGGAGGAAGCTTGCATTGCTCAACAACTGCCATCATATTTGTTGCAACTTTTTGGTATGGTGTTGTGGCTTCACGATCCAACCGGCAGCGAGCTGATTCTCGCAGTGGTGCATGTACTGATATTAATCTCTGCATGTATGATGCCCCAAGTGCGACGGCAATCACAGGAATGCCACACTGAACGGCAAGAGGGAGTAAAGCGTCCCCAGGATGTACCGGAATGTATCGAAGACCACCTGGCAGCAATTGGCGTGACATACAGCAGTTTGCCACAGCAAGATCTTCCTCGATCTCAAATTTCGCAATCATCTTTGGAGCATTAGGAAGCATTCGTCGCATGAGTTTTAAATAACGATCTGCAAGAAAAGATTTCGAGCAATATTATATCAATCAAAGGTCATTCATTCTGGTATGTCTGTCTCAGTTGAGGAAAGGAAGTGCTATGCACTCCCCAATCCCAAAAACGGAGCAGACTGGCATCATAATAGAACCATAAGACGTACCTACAAACAGAGAAGTTCTCCTTTCTTCTTCTGCCAACAGTGCATAGATGCTTCCAGGCCTAATATATAGACTATCAAAGCTAGATTTCTCATCCACGTTCATTGGTGATGTAGGGCAGTCTGAGTCAGAGCCAGAAGCAGAATGAAAGCTCCTGTGCTTCTTAGCAGGAGCAGGATCAACACGTTGATCATGTGAAAAATGTAGATCGATATCGTTCTTGATAGTTTTTGAACTGGAATCTGACCTTCCCCATTGAAGGAAACATTGGAATCCGTTGAATTGCGCATGTAGGTACGTCCTTTCAAAACTCTTTTCCTCAAATCGCTTTGCATATCGAAACTTAGCTCTTGAGATTGAACGCTACTGGCACTAAAAGAAGTGTCAGTACTGTTAAAACTATCAGAGCGCAGCATCCTCCTCCAAAATTGACATGCATATAATCTCCTGGAGCTTCACATTTGTTAATAGCTTTAATGGGGATGGATTGGGATGATTTTTCTCAGAACTGTTTTTCGGCATAGTCTTCTCCTCTTTGTCAATGTTTATGGTAGAGGATCCCAGGCAACACGAGGCCATTTTGTAGGAAGGGTCAACATATGGTTTTTCCATGCCAAGTTCCCTCAGAAAGTGAGACAGAATTAATCACAGAATTTCTCAAAGCCGTAAAATGATTTGAATAGTTTTGAGACGTTCTATCCAAAATGACTCTGGAAAGGGATTCATCGATGACATATCCATGTCAATGCTCAATAACAAATCAAAAGCTCAGGATTGGCTTAAAAGAAACAACAAGAACAACTCTATCTGCAACAATGCCAAGACATGGAATTCTCATGTAAGCCATTAAATAATATATTATAATTCTCTCTGACACAACTACTGCCTGATCGTTCATCACCGTTGTTTTCTCTTATTTCCAACACATTGTTCACCAAACCAATACCTCAGTATCAAGACAATATATGTAAACTTGTGGTTTTGTGTATTAAAATACCCTTCCCCATTTCCTTTTTCTCCCATGAGCGGCCATCAAATCGAAAATGACATGCACGAACGGACCAACTCTTATGTTATTCTCTGTGCACGACTACGACCACCTCATGCCCTTCCCTCTCTCAACCAGCCACCCACAATTACCCACTCAAATGCCACATCCCCAAATCAATGTCAGGCACCGCCCAAGCAGCTGATGCGTCATCTCTGGTACTTCACGTACATGCAATCAACTGGCGCAAAGGAGCTTCCTCGCAACTTCCTTCCAAAATTCTTCGAGACGTAAAAAGAAAGTCAGAATACAGTTCTCTTTTTACAATCGATTTGGCGGGAAAATTCTCATAACCCATATAACGCTCTTTTTTTTTTTTCAAGCATACAAACCACGTACAGGCATCAATATCGTTCATCTATAGACACTAGTATGACAGTAATATATAATGTATAGATTTATAGATTGTACTGTCAATTGTATGCAAGGAAAAAACAAAA
>JACADM010000075.1_pt1 | contig 25816 bp, 26 predicted proteins | sample 7512371 | NCBI WGS metagenome assembly JACADM01 (sample SAMN14389041, study PRJNA612141) | algae metagenome | isolation source: non-axenic algae culture | place: India: Navi Mumbai | collected 2017-01
CCGACGCGCATGCCCTCGACGCCCTGGTCCCAGCCGCGGATGACGCGGCTCGCGCCGAGCGGGAAGGAGAAGGGCTCGCCGCGGTCGAGGCTGGAATCGAACTTGGTGCCGTCCATCAGCCAGCCGGTGTAGTGCACGGTGACGGTGGCGCCGGGCACCGCTTCCTCGCCGGTGCCGGTGACGATGTCGCGGATCTGGAGCTCCTCCGCATGCGCCGCAAAGGTCAACGGCAGCAGCAGGAGGAATGCCTGGAGAAGTCGCAGCATGAAGGGGCCTTTCGCTAGCGGATCTGGTTGTCTTTCAGGAACACGCGTTCGTGGTGGCGAAGATAGCGCGTCGACAGGCAGCCGAAAAGGCGAGCGCTTCGCGACCGACGAGGTGCTTGCCACGCCACTTGCCACACCACTTGCCATGGGGGCGGCGCGCGGCCATCGTGTCGGCCGACCAACGAGGATAACCGGGAGGAACGGCCTTGCAGATTTCGGATGGCGACAGGAGCCATGCGGCAGCACTGTTGAAGATCGTCGCGATGCGGGCTCCTGCGCGCCGATCACCGACGGGGACAAAGCCTTCGGTCTTGCGCGCGCCTATCAGGTCTCGGCCGAAATCCGCGCGGCCCGCATCGCCCGCGGCGAGACCCCGCGCGGCTGGAAGATCGGCTTCACCAACCGGACCATCTGGGACGAGTACGACGTGCACGCGCCGATCTGGGGCCCGGTCTACGACACGACGCTGGCGGAGGCGCCCGCGCAAGGGGCGGCCGAGACGGCCATCGGGCATCTGGTGGAGCCGAGGATCGAGCCGGAAATCGTCTTTCGGATCGCTGCGCCGCTCGAGGCGGGCCTTTCGGAGGCGCAGTTGCTGGAGCGGATCGACGGCGTGGCGCTCGCTTCGAGATCGTCCAGTCGGTCTATCCGGACTGGCGGTTCCAGGCGGCCGATACGGTTGCCGCCTTCGCCCTGCACGGTCTGCTGCGGCACCGCCCGTTTACGGCCATCACCTCGGCGAACCGGGCCGAATGGCTGGGTCTGCTCTCCTCCTTCACGCTGGATCTCCAACGCAACGGGAGCGGGTCGACAGCGCCGCGCGGAGAACGTGCTCGGCGGACCGCTGAGTGCCTTGAAGGCGATGGTGGACGGGCTGCCGGACACGGCGCTGGCCTCAACCATTGGTGCCGGCGAAGTGGTGACGACGGGCACGCTGACGCGGGCCTTTCCGGTGGCGCCCGGCGAGAGCTGGGAGACGCGCGTTGCCGGACTGCCGCTTGCCGACATGGCGATCTCCTTCACGCGGTAAGGTGCGCGCGGCAACGTCTGCGCAGATATTTTAAGATTGAAACAGTTGGCCGCTCCCTAAACTGCGGCCCAAATCCGCCTCCCGGAACGGGCCGCGGACCAGAGCCACATGCCAAGGAGTTGCCTCGTGACCGATCCCGTACGCTATTCCGTTCAGGACGGCATTGCCGTGATCGCGGTCGACAATCCGCCGGTCAATGCCCTGTCGCAGGCGGTGCGGGCCGGCCTTGCGGAGGCCGTCGCGCGGCTGTCCGGGGACGATCAGGCGCGTGCCGGCGTGATCTACGGCGCTGGCCGCACCTTCATCGCCGGCGCGGACATCCGCGAATTCGGCAAGCCGATGGCCGAGCCGTTCCTGCCCGACGTGATCGCGGCCATCGAGGCGTGCGAGAAGCCGGTGGTGGCCGCATTGCACGGCACGGCGCTCGGCGGCGGGCTTGAGGTGGCGCTCGGCTGTCACGCTCGCGTCGCGCTGGCCTCGGCCAAGGTCGGCCTGCCGGAAGTGACGCTCGGCATCCTGCCCGGCGCCGGCGGAACGCAGCGCCTGCCGCGCATTGCGGGCGCGGCCGCCGCGCTCGACCTGATCACCAGCGGTCGCCATGTGGCCGCGGTGGAGGCCCTGAAGCTCGGCATCGTCGATGCGGTCGTCGATGGCGACGACCCGCTGGCCGCCGGCCTTGCCCATGCCCGCCGTCTTGCCGAGGGCGAGGCGACCGGCCGACGCTCGGGCGAGATCGATCCGGGAGCCAAGGACGAGGCGCTGTTCGCCGACTGGCGCGCGAAGACGAAGAAGTCGGCGCGCGGGCAGATGTCGCCGATGGTGGCCATCGATGCCATCGAGGCGGCTTACGACCTGCCGTTCAATGAGGGAATGGCGCGCGAACGCGAGCTCTTCAAGGAGCTGATGGCCTCTGACCAGCGGGCCGGTCTGATCCATGCCTTCTTCGCCGAGCGGGCGGTCGCCAAAATCCCGGAAGCGGAGGCGGCGAGCCCGCGCGAGGTCGCCTCGATCGGTGTCATCGGCGGCGGCACGATGGGCTCGGGCATTGCGGTTGCTGCGCTGAATGCCGGCCTGCCGGTGACGCTGGTGGAGCGGGACGAGGCGAGCGCGGAGCGCGCCCGTGGCATCGTCTCCAAGCTGCTGGACGACGGCGTGCGGCGCGGCAAGCTGAGCGAGGCACGGCGGGACCAGATCCTGTCGCGCGATTTTTCCACCGCGACGGATTATTCGGCGCTCGCCGAGACCGACCTCGTGATCGAGGCGGTGTTCGAAGACATGGACGTCAAGAAGGACGTGTTCAGGCGGCTCGACGGGATCGCCAAGGCAGGGGCGATCCTGGCCACCAACACGTCCTATCTCGACGTCAATGAAATCGCAGCGGCGACCTCGCGGCCGCAGGACGTGATCGGATTCCACTTCTTCTCGCCCGCCCATGTCATGCGCCTGCTCGAGGTGGTGGTCGCGGACAAGACGGCGGCGGATGTGGTCGCCACCGGTTTGCGCTAGCCAAGAAGCTGCGCAAGGTGGCGGTGCGTGCCGGCGTGTGCGACGGCTTCATCGGCAACCGGCTGCTCAACACCTATCGCAAGGCCGCCGACTACATGGTCGAGGACGGCGCGAGCCCCTACCAGATCGACGCGGCGCTGGTCGCCTTCGGCTTCCCGATGGGCCCCTTCGCCGTCAGCGACCTTGCCGGCCTCGACATCGCCTGGGCCGGGCGCAAGCGGCGGGCGGCGACGCGCGATCCGCGCGAGCGCACGGTGGGGATCGCCGACCGCATCTGCGAGCGCGGCTGGTTCGGCCAGAAGACCTGCCGGGGATACTATCTCTACGAGCCCGGCGCCCGGCGTGGCAGCCCGGACCCGGAGGTCGAGGCGATCATCGCGGCCGAGCGGGAGGCCAAGGGCATCGTGCCGCGCAGCTTTACCGACGAGGAGATCGTCTCGCGCTACATGGCGGCGATGATCAACGAGGCGGCGAAGATCGTCGAGGAAGGCATTGCGCTGCGCCCGCTCGATGTTGATGTGACGATGCTGGCCGGCTACGGCTTCCCGCGCTGGCGCGGCGGGCCGATGCAGTATGCGGACCGGCTGGGCCTCGACACGGTGCTTGCCGAGCTGCGACGCCTCAGCGCCGAAGATGGGTTTTTCTGGGAGCCGGCACCGCTGCTCGTTCGCCTTGCGGACGAGGGACAGACCTTCGCCTCGCTGAACGAGCGCGACTGAGCCGTTTCCTGCCGGCACCTGCTTGCTGCGCTGCCAGATCGATTGCCGCCATTGCCGAAGCCGGGCCTCCACGAGGTCCGGCTTTTTTTCGGGCGTGGCACGCCGTTTGCGGGAAAATGTTTATTATCAGATCGCTGTTTATTTCGGGCACCGAAGGATTGATCCTTTCGGATTGATACGAAACAGCGAAACAACTACGTAATTTTTACCTCTATAGCGCTTGCTTCATATTGCGATGCAAGGAATGCATGTGGCTTTGCAGCGACGAATTGTCTTGCTTTGTTTAGCTATACTTCTCCTACTAAACACTGCGGTAAACATCCGGACAACGGATGACGCTCTCGCGGGAGGCGGGTGCGGCCGGCGGCCGTCTGGAGGGGCGGTTCCGACAAAAGTGCCGCGTGAAGTGTGGGAGGATCACGTGAACGCATATCGGAAGACATGGGCTGCCGTCCTGTGCGGGACGATGCTTGGCGGCTTTGCCGCAACGTCCGCGCAGGCGAAAGACATCACCCTGTGCTGGGCCGCGTGGGACCCGGCCAACGCGCTGGTCGAACTGTCCAAGGACTTCACCGCGGAGACAGGCATCGGCATGAAGTTCGAGTTCGTGCCCTGGCCGAATTTCGCCGACCGCATGCTCAACGAGCTGAACTCGGGCGGCAAGCTGTGCGATCTGCTGATCGGCGACAGCCAGTGGATCGGCGGCGGTGCCGAGAACGGCCATTACGTCAAGCTGAACGACTTCTTCGACGCCGAAGGCATCAGCATGGACGACTTCGCCCCGGCGACCGTCTATGCCTACTCGACCTGGCCGAAGGGCACGCCGAACTACTGGGCGCTGCCGGCGATGGGCGATGCCAACGCCTGGTTCTATCGCAAGGACTGGTTCTCGAAGCCGGAAATCCAGGAAGCCTTCAAGGCGCAGTACGGCCGCGACCTCGCCCCGCCGCAGACGCAGCGCGAGCTGATGGAGATCGCCAAGTTCTTCCAGGGCCGCGAGATCGACGGACAGACGCGCTACGGCATCAACATCTTCACCGAGCGCGGCTCGGAGGGCATCACCATGGGCGCGACCGGCGCGCTCTATGCCTGGGGCTTCAAGTACGAGAACACGCCGGGCAAGTACGACATGGAAGGCGCGGTGAACTCGCCCGAGGCGGTGGAGGCGCTGGAGTTCTACAAGGAGCTCTACAAGTGCTGCACGGCGCCGGGCTACACCGACAGCTACATGCAGGAGAGCCTCGACAGCTTCAAGTCGGGCCAGGTGGCGATGGCGATGAACTGGTTCGCCTTCTTCCCGGCCTCTACAAGGACGAGCAGGTCGGCGGCGACAAGATCGGCTTCTTCGTCAACCCGAAGCAGAACGTCGAGGCCTCGACGCTGGGCGGGCAGGGCATCTCTGTGATCTCCTATTCGGAGAACAAGGACGAGGCGCTGAAATACATCAAGTGGTTCGCCCAGCCGGCCGTGCAGGCCAAGTGGTGGTCGCTCGGCGGCTATTCGGCCCACAATTCGGTGCTGAACGATCCCGGTTTCAAGGACAGCCAGCCGTTCGCGGCCGACTTCCTCAAGGCGATGAGCGCCGTGCAGGACTTCTGGCAGGAGCCGGCCTATGCCGAGTTGCTGCTGGCCATGCAGAAGCGCCTGCACGACTACATCGTCGCCGACCAGGGCACGGCCCAGGAAGCGCTCGACAAGCTGATCGAGGACTGGACCGAGACGTTCCAGGACGAAGGCAAGCTCTAGGGCAGACCTTCCCGCGCGCCTTCCCGCTGCAGCAGCGGCGGGAAGGCCGAGGGGGCGGACGGGGTCTTCCGTCCGCCGCCGCTCCGGCAAGGCACCCCGGTGCTCCGGTCGGGCGCTCTCGTGCCCGGCCCTGTCCTCAGACCCGCTTCAGCTCGCCCTGACACGCCACGGCGCCGGCCGCCGATCATGCGGAATCCGACCATGTCTCAAACGCAGATCAGTCAGCGCGCCGCCGACCGGCTCGCCAGCAGCACACCGCCGGGCATCGCCCGCAAGGTGCGTGGCCTGTCGGACAAGGCGATCGCCTGGCTCTTCATCGCCCCGACCATCGTGCTGCTTCTGGCGATCAACGTCTTTCCGCTGATCTGGACGGTCTACCTGTCCTTCACCGACTACCGCGCCAACCGGCTGAACCGCGAGGTCGAGTGGGTGGGCCTGCGCAATTATGAGCGGGTGCTGACGGACCCGGACATCTGGCACAACATGCTGGTGACAGCGCATTTCCTGTTCTGGACCATGTTCTTCCAGGGTGCTGATCGGCTTCGCGCTGGCCTGGCTGATCAACAAGAACTTCCGTGGTCATGGCGTGTGGACGACGATCATCCTGCTGCCGATGATGCTGTCGCCGGCGGTCGTCGGCAATTTCGACCTTCCTGTACCAGCCGCAGATCGGCCTGTTCATTACGTCATCAGCTTCTTCACCGGAGCCGACCCCTCGTCCTCCAGATGATCGCGCAGCGTCACGCTGGCGCCCTGGGCCATCGTCATCGTCGATACGTGGATGTGGACGCCCTACACGATGCTGATCTGCCTCGCCGGTCTGCGGTCGATCCCGGACTACATCTACGAGGCGGCCGAGGTCGACAGGGCCGGACCGTTCCGCACCTTCTGGTCGATCACCCTGCCGATGGTGATGCCGTTCCTGATGCTGGCGGTGCTGTTCCGCTCCATCGAGAACTTCAAGATGTTCGACCTGGTTGTCGAGCTGACCTCGGGCGGCCCTGGCTCGGTCACGGAACTCGCCTCGATCAACCTCAAGCGCGAGGCGTTCGAGAAGTGGCGCACGGGCCTGTCCTCCGCCTTCGCGATCATTCTCTTCGTCACGGTGTTCGGCGCGGCCAACATCTACGTCAAGGCTCTCAACACGGTGAAGAGCAGATGAGCACCTCAACCGCCCATTCGGTCGTGGAGCCGAGCCGTCTGACACGGACCGTCGCCGGCACACTGGTGATCGTCTATGCGCTGGTGACGATGGTGCCGCTGGCCTGGATCTTCCTGACCGGCTTCAAGACGCCGCCGGACTCGATCTCCTATCCGCCGAAGGTCGTCTTCGAGCCCTCGCTGGAAGGCTATGTGAACCTGTTCACCACCCGCACGCGCCAGACGCCGGAATACATGGAGAGCCTGCCGCCGCCGCAGACCTGGTACGAGGAGCTGGTGCGGTCCCGGCAGATGGTGATCGCGGGGCCGTCCAAGTTCGGCGAGCGGTTCCTCAACTCGGTGATCATCGGCTTCGGCTCGACCTTCCTGTCGGTCTTCCTGGGAACGCTTGCCGCCTATGCCTTCTCCCGGTTTCGCGTGCCGCTGGCCGACGATCTTCTCTTCTTCATCCTGTCGACGCGGATGATGCCGCCCATCGCGGTCGCGATCCCGATCTTCCTGATGTACCGGACACTCGGCCTGTCCGACACGCATCTGGGCATGATCATCCTCTACACGGCGGTGAACGTGTCGCTCTCCGTCTGGCTGCTGAAGGGCTTCGTCGACGAGATCCCGCGCGAATACGAGGAGGCGGCGCTGATCGACGGCTACACGCGGTTGCAGGCCTTCGTGAAGGTGGTGCTGCCGCAGATGTCGACCGGCATTGCCGCCACGGCGATCTTCTGCCTGATCTTCGCCTGGAACGAATATGCCTTCGCGCTGCTGCTGACCTCCGGCACCGCACAGACGGCGCCGCCCTTCATCCCAACGATCATCGGCGAGGGCGGGCTCGACTGGCCGGCCATCGGTGCGGGCGTCACCCTGTTCCTGCTTCCCGTGCTCGTCTTCACCATCCTCCTGCGCAAGCATCTGCTCAGGGGTATCACCTTCGGAGCGGTGCGCAAATGACCCCGTCACAGCCAATCAAGCCGGTGGCCGAAAGCGGCCTGGAGGCGGCACGCGCACGCATTGCCCGCCAGCGCGCCCATCCGCCGGGGCAGGACAAGGCACGGGCCGCAGCGTCCGGCCCGTCCGGTCCTCGGATCTTCCGCCGGGGTCCGTGGGAGCTGCTGGCGACGGTGTTGATCGGTCTCGGCGTCGTGATGCTGATGCAGCCATTCGCGCTGGCGCTCTTCACCTATTCCTTCGTCACGATCCTGACCGGCACCGTGATGTTCATCGTCGTCAGCCACTTTCCGGAATAGTCAGCCATGGCGGAGATCAGGGTCGAAGCCCTCAGGAAAAATTTCGGCGACTTCACCGCGGTGAAGAATTCCGATTTCACCGTGGCGGACGGGGAGTTCTTCGTCATGCTCGGCCCCTCGGGCTGCGGCAAGACGACGACACTGCGGATGATCGCGGGGCTGGAGCTGCCGACCTCCGGGCGGATCTTTCTCGGCGGCGAGGACGTCACCTTCAACCGCGCGTCGCACCGCGACATCGCCTTCGTGTTCCAGCTTTTCGCGCTTTATCCGCACATGAACGTGCGGCGAAACATGGCTTTCCCGCTGGTGTGCCAGGGAATGCCGCGACAGGAGATCCGCACGCGGGTGGAGGAGACGGCGCGGCTGCTGCGCATCGACCACATCCTCGACCGGCGGGTGTCGGGCCTTGCCGGCGGCGACCGCCAGCGTGTGGCGCTGGGCCGGGCCATCGTGCGCCGGCCGAAGGCGTTCATGATGGACGAGCCGCTCGGCACGCTGGACAGCGAGTTTCGCGACCTGATGGTGCGCGAGCTGCGCGAACTCCACAATTCGATCGGGGCGACGACGGTCTATGTCACCCACGACCAGGTGGAAGCGATGGCCATGGCCGACAAGATCGCCGTGATGAACCACGGCGTCATCGAGCAGTTCGGCCACCCGCAGGAAATCTACGACCGCCCGGCCACCATGTTCGTCGCCGACTTCATCGGCTCGCCGCCGATGAACTTTCTCGATGTCGAGGACGGCCATGCGGCTGGCGATGCCAGGGTCCGCCTCGGCGGCGCGGAGGTCGCCATTCCGGAGCTGCGCGAAGAGGTTGGCGCCGGTGCCATGGTCGTCGGCATGCGCCCCGAGCACGTGCGGTTCGACGATGCCTCGGCGCTGCGGGCGAGGTGATCGGTGCGGAATATCTCGGCACCACGCAGATCGTCACGGTGACCGCGGGAACCGCATTGCTGAAGGCGCGGGTCGCCGCCGACGTGCCGGTGCGCGAGGGGGAGACTGTCGGCCTGACCTTCGATACCGCACGCCTGTCGCTGTTCGACCGCTCGAGCGGAAAGGCGCTGGCGAGCGCGCGCGACGATGCCGGCGCGATCCTGCGCAACGGGACGGGAGGCTGACACCATGGCAAGCGTTGCCCTTTCGGGAATTGCCAAGCAGTTCGGCCGCACCCAGGCGGTCGACGATCTCTCGCTCGCCATTGCCACTGGCGAATTCGTCGTCCTGCTCGGCCCGACGGGCGCGGGCAAGACGACGACGCTGCGGCTGATCGCCGGGCTGGAGACGCCCGACCGGGGTTCCATTCATATCGACGGGCAGGACATCACCCGCGTGCCGCCGGCCGGGCGGGACGTCGCCTTCGTCTTCCAGCAGTATTCGCTGTATCCGCATCTCAGCGTCTTCGACAATCTCGCTTTCCCGCTGCGCTCGCCGGCGCGGCGCGTACCGGAGGACGAGATCCGGCAGACGGTCGAGACGGTGGCGAACATGCTGCGCATCGGCCACAAGCTCGGCAACCGCTCCACGCAGTTGTCGGGAGGCGAGATGCAGCGCGTCGCCATCGGCCGGGCCCTGGTGCGCCGGCCGTCGATCTTCCTGATGGACGAACCGCTGTCCTCTCTCGATGCCAAGCTGCGGGCCGACCTGCGGCTGGAGCTGAAGCGCATCCAGCGCGAGCTGGCCGCGACGATCCTCTATGTCACCCACGACCAGGTCGAGGCGATGACCATGGCGGACCGGATCGGCATCCTGTCGGAAGGACGCCTGGTGCAGATCGGCACGCCGCGTCAGATCTACGAGGATCCGGACAATGTCTATGTCGCGGCGCGGCTGGGCCAGCCGGCGATCAATGTTCTGCCGATGGGCGTGATCCCGGCGGAGCAGGCGCCGGCTACGGCCTTTTCCCTCGGCGCGCGGACAGAGCACTTGCGGATCGAGACAGCCGACGGGGCGAGCGCCAATGCCCGGCTCGACTGGGTCGAGCATCTGGGGGACCAGAACCATCTGCACATCAGGATCGGCGACTTCCGGCTGACGACGCTGGCGGATCCCGGCAGCCGTCTCGCCGCCGGCGAGGCGATCCGCGTCGAGGCTGTGTCGCCTCTCTACTTCGATGAAGACGGAAACAGGATCAGATAGATGAGCGAAACGGATCCTCGTTTGCGAAAGATGTTCGAGGCGGTGGCGCAGGCGGTCATCGCCCATGCCGAGGAGCTGACGGAGCTGGATTCGGCCATCGGCGACGGCGACCACGGACACAACATGACGCGCGGAATGCAGGCCGTGCTGGGCGAGCTGGATGCGCTCGTCGCCAAGCCCTGGAACGAGGCGCTGAAGGCGGCCGGCATGCAGCTGGTGATGAAGGTGGGCGGCGCCTCGGGACCGCTCTACGGCACGCTGTTCATGACGCTCGGCAAGACGCTCGACACACCGCCGACGCGCGACGGCCTCGCCGCCGCGCTGCACGCCGCCATCGAGGCGGTGATGGCCCGCGGCAAGGCAAGCGCCGGGCAGAAGACCATGCTCGACGTGCTGGTGCCCGTTTCGGATGCCGTGTCGGCGGGTCGCTCGCCCGCCGAGGTCGCGGAGGTCGCACGCAAGGCCTGCGCCGCGACGAAAAACATGCTGGCGACCAAGGGGCGGGCGTCGTTCCTGGGCGAACGCTCGGTCGGCCATGTCGATCCGGTGCCCGGTCCAGCCAGATCATGATCGAGGCGATCACCATACAGCTTGGAGACGCGAAATGAGCAATGTCGGCATCGTCATCGTGTCGCATTCGCCGCTGGTGGCGGAAGGCACCGCCGACATGGTGCGGCAGATGGTCGGCGACGAGGTGCCGCTCGCCTGGTGCGGCGGCGATCCCGACGGGGGGCTCGGCACCAGCGTCGAGGCAATCCTGGCGGCCATCGACAGGGCGTGGTCGGAGGCGGGCGTCGCGATGCTGGTCGATCTCGGCGGCGCCGAGACCAACTCCGAAATGGCGGTCGAGATGCTGCCCGAAGGGCGCAGCGGCAAGGTGGTGGTGTGCAACGCCCCGATCGTGGAGGGCGCGGTGGTCGCCGCGACCGAGGCGTCGGGCGGTGCTTCGCTGCAGGAAGTTCGCCGGACCGCGGAAGAGCTGTCGGCGCTGTGAGGGCAATGGACATGAGCGACGTGGCGCTGACCGCCGAGGTCCTGCTGGAGCACGAAGTCGGGCTGCATGCGCGCCCCTCGGTCAAGCTGACCAAGCTGGCAAAGACGTTCCGGTCGCGCATCGATGTGAGCCCGGGACCGGACGGGCCGTGGATCGATGCCAAGAGCATCGTCAAGGTGATGGCGGCACGCGCGCCGAAGGGCACCGTCCTGCATTTCCGCGCGGCTGGCGAAGATGCGCGCGCTGCGCTCGATGCGCTGGTGGCGTTGGTCCGCAACGATTTCGAGACCGGAGCCGCGGACGAGGCGGAGTGAGGGACATGACGGGCACGCCGGCACCGGGACCAGAGCTGATCGGCAGGGCAGCCTCGCCCGGCCTTGCGGCAGGTCCCGTGGTGGTGGTCGACGTGCTTGCCGGCGACGTTGCAGCCTCGGGCGACCCGCATGCGGAAGCTGCAAACCTGACGAAGGCACTGGAAACTGCCTCCGCGCAGATCGCCGGGTTGATGGAGACTGTGGAGCCGGAGGCGGCGGAGATGCTCGAGTTCCAGCTGGCGATGCTGGAAGACGAGGAACTGACCGCGCCGGTTCGCGCGGCGATTGCGGATGGTTCCTCGGCTGCCGCGGCCTTTGCCGAGGGGCTCGATGCCGCGATTGCCGACTACCGAGCCTCACAGGACGAGTATTTCCGCGCCCGGACCGCCGATCTTGCCGACATACGCGAGCGGGTGCTGAGGGCGTTGTCGGGCAAGGCAAGCGAAGCGCCCGTCGCTGGAGCCGTTCTCGTCGGCAAGGACCTGACGCCGACGCGCTTTCTCGAGACGGACTGGTCCGCAGGGGGAGGGATCGCACTGGCGGACAGCAGCCCCTCCAGCCATGTGGCGATGCTGGCGCGGGCACGCGGCGTGCCGATGGTGACGGGCCTCGGCGCCTTCGATACGAGCGGCCTCACCGAAGCGCTGGTCGATGGCGACAGCGGCCGTGTCCGCTTCAATCCGGACGAGGCGGCGCGCCGGCAGCATGCCGAACGGGCCGAGGCGCTTGCCCGCGAAGCGGAGGCCGCGAAAACCTATCTCGTTCGGCCGGCCGCAACGGCCTGCGGCGTGCCGATCTCGTTGATGATCAATGTCGCTGCGCCGAAAGAGGTCGATGCGCTCGATCCCGCCCATTGCGACGGCATCGGCTTGATGCGGACCGAGTTCCTGTTTCACGGGGCCGGCGGCTTGCCGGACGAGGACAGCCAGTACCAGGCCTATCGCAAGGTGCTGGAATGGGCCGGCGGGCGCAGTGTCACCATTCGCACGCTGGATGCCGGCGGCGACAAGCCGGTGCCCGGCCTCACGGTCGAGGAGAGCAACCCGTTTCTCGGATGCCGGGGGGTCCGGCTGTCCTTGCGCCGGCCGGAGGTGTTTCGGGTCCAGTTGCGGGCGCTGGCGCGGGCGGGATGCCATGGAAACCTGCAGGTGATGCTACCGATGGTCTCCGTGCCGCAGGAGATCCAGGCCGCGGCTCGGCTGCTCGACACCTGCGTCGCCGAACTGCATGCCGAGGGCATGAGGCGGTCCGTCCGCCGCTGGGCATTATGGTCGAGGTGCCGGCCGTTGCGGTGACGCCCGAGCGCTTCGCTGCCGCTGCGTTCTTCTCCATCGGTTCCAACGATCTGACGCAATACGTGCTGGCGGCGGGACGGGATTCGCCGGACGTGGCGGAGCTTGGACGGGCCGACGACCCGGCGGTGCTGGCGCTGGTCGCCTCGACCTTGCGCGGCGGCGCGGCAGCCGGTTTGCCGGTCAGCCTGTGCGGCGATGCGGGAAGCGACCTTGCCATCTTGCCGAAGCTGCTCGCCTGCGGGCTGCGGCGGGTTTCTGTGGCGCCGGCAGCGCTTGCCAGGGTCAAGGCGGCGCTCGCCGGAATGCGGCTCGGCGACGATGGCTAGACCGCCCGAGACCCCGGCGCCCGAAAGCGCGCAACTGGTCGCCGTCTACAAGGCGGTGCTGCAGAAGGTGCTGGACAAGCGCCCGTCGGGAACGCGCCAGCGGATCGCGGCGGTGCTCGGCAAGAACCGCAGCTTCGTCTCGCAGATCACCAATCCGGCCTATTCGACGCCGATCCCGGCCGCGCATATTGAGCCGATCCTGGAGGTCTGCCATTTCTCGCCGCGTGAGCGTGAGGCGTTTCTGGATGCCTACGCGGTGGCGCATCCACGGCGCCAGTCGCCCGCCGACCGCGGACCGAAGCTGAGGGCACGCACGCTGCTCCTGCCGGATCTCGGCGACCTGGAGCGCAACCGGCGGCTCGACGTGCTGCTCGACAACGTGATCCGCGACCTCGCCGATCTCCTGGAGGAGGGCGACGACGAGGCCGCACGAAAATAAGCCATTCGGGAGGAAGGGATGAAGAAGCTGATCAACTCCGTCGACACCGTGCTTGCCGACAGCCTCAACGGGTTCTGCCGGGCGCATGGCGATATTCTCGTTGCCGGCGAGGAGCTGAAATTCGTCCGCCGCAAGGACCTTAAAGCCGGCAAGGTGGCGCTGGTCTCCGGCGGCGGATCGGGGCACGAGCCGCTGCATGGCGGGCTGGTCGGCCATGGCATGCTGGACGCGGCCTGCCCGGGGCAGGTGTTCACGTCGCCGACGCCGGACCAGATGCTGGCGGCGGTCGAGGCGGTGGATACCGGCGCCGGCGCGCTCTTCATCGTGAAGAACTATGAGGGCGACGTCATGAACTTCGAGATGGCGGCCGAGATGGCCTCCGCTAAGGTGGCGAGGGTCCTCACCAATGACGATGTGGCCGTGGAGGACTCGCTCTACACGACCGGGCGGCGCGGCGTTGCCGGAACCTTGGTGGTGGAGAAGATCGTCGGCGCAGCCGCCGAGGAGGGCCGAGACCTCGCGGCACTGAAGGCCTTGGGCGACAAGGTCAATGCCCGCACCCGCTCCATGGGCGTGGCGCTGACCAGTTGCACGGTGCCGGCCGCCGGCAAGCCGATGTTCGAGATCGGCGAGGACGAGATGGAGATGGGCGTCGGCATCCACGGCGAGCCGGGGCGGCGGCGCGTCAAGCTGGCCAGCGCCGACGACATCGCCGCCGAGATGATCGGCGCGATCCTCAAGGATCTTGGGGAGACAGCGTGCGGCGAGGTGTTGCTCTTCGTCAACGGCTTCGGTGCGACGCCGGCGATGGAGCTCTACGTCATGTACGATGCCGCCGCGAAAAAGGTGGGGACGGCAGGCCTTTCCATCGCCCGCTCGCTGGTCGGCAGCTACGTGACCTCGCTGGACATGGCGGGCTGTTCGCTGACGGTCACGGTTCTGGACGACGAGATGAAGGCGCTCTGGGATGCGCCGGTCCACACCGCCGCGCTGCGCTGGGGTATGTAGGGCACAAGGGCCGCGAGAGCGGGTTTCGGGCTGACACGACCACAGGCCGCAAGACGGATAAGACGGGAGGAGACAAGACGATGAAGACGATGAAAGGGCCGGGGATTTTCCTGGCACAGTTCGCGGGCGACGAGGCGCCCTTCAACTCCTTGAGCGAGATTGCCGGCTGGGCCGCCTCGCTCGGCTATAAGGGCGTGCAGATCCCCACCTGGGACGGACGGTTGTTCGATCTCGAAAAGGCGGCCGACAGCCAGGATTATTGCGACGAAGTGGCGGGCATCTGCCGGGAGGCGGGTGTCGAGATCACCGAGCTCTCCACCCATCTGCAGGGCCAGCTGGTCGCCGTGAACCCCGCCTATGACGCGGCCTTCGACGGCTTCGCCGCGCCGCATGTGCGCGGCAATCCGAAGGCACGCCAGGAATGGGCGACCGATCAGATGCACAAGGCGGCGAAGGCCTCGCGCCTGCTCGGCCTCGGCGCCAGCGTCTCGTTCCCCGGTGCGCTGGCTTGGCCCTACGTCTATCCCTGGCCGCAGCGTCCGGCGGGGCTGGTCGAGACCACCTTTGCCGAACTGGCCCGCCGCTGGCGCCCGATCCTGGATGCCTATGACGAGGCCGGCGTCGACCTGTGCTACGAGATCCATCCGGGCGAGGACATCTTCGACGGTGCCACCTTCGAGATGTTCCTGGAGGCGGTCGGCAATCATCCGCGCTGCTGCATCAATTACGATCCCTCGCATTTCGTGCTGCAGCAGCTCGATTATCTCGCCTTCATCGACATCTATCACGAGCGGATCAAGGCGTTTCACGTCAAGGATGCGGAGTTCAATCCGGACGGCCGGCAGGGTGTCTATTCCGGCTATCAGTCCTGGGTGAACCGGGCCGCGCGCTTCCGGTCGCTCGGCGACGGACAGGTCGATTTCGCCGGTATCTTCTCCAGGCTTGCCGCCTACGATTACGATTCCTGGGCGGTTCTGGAGTGGGAATGCTGCCTGAAGCATCCCGAGGACGGGGCCGCGGAAGGGGCTCCCTTCATCGCCAGCCACATCATCCGGGTGACCGAGAAGGCATTCGACGACTTCGCGGCAGGCGGCGCGGACGAGGCGGCGAACCGGCGCATGCTGGGGATCGACTGACCGGCGCGCAGGCGCGCCAGCAACGGGAGGAAGCCAGCGATGGCGATCGAAGCAGGACAGGAAACGCAAGGCGGAGGGAGGATCCGCCTCGGCATGGTGGGCGGCGGCGAGGGCGCCTTTATCGGCGGTGTTCACCGGATGGCGGCGCGACTCGACGGCCAGTTCGAGCTGGTGGCCGGTGCGCTGTCGTCCGACCCGGAGCGGGCGAAAGCCTCGGCGGCGGCGCTGGGGCTGGCTCCCGATCGCAGCTACGGCTCGTTCGCGGAGATGGCCAAGCGCGAGGCGCGGCTGAAGGACGGCATCGAAGCGGTCGCCATCGTCACGCCGAACCACATGCACTATCCGGCCTCGCGCGAGTTCCTCAAGCGCGGCATCCACGTGATCTGCGACAAGCCGCTGACGTCCACGATGGCGGATGCGAAGAAGCTTGCGGCGCTTGCGCAGACCTCCGGTGCCCTGTTCGTGCTGACCCACAACTACACAGGCTATCCGATGATCCGGCAGGCGCGCGAGATGATCGCCGCAGGAGAGCTCGGCACGATCCGGCTGGTGCAGGCGGAATATCCGCAGGACTGGCTGACCGAGCGGTTGGAAGCGAGCGGGCAGAAGCAGGCGGACTGGCGGACCGATCCGCAGCGCTCGGGAGCCGGCGGCTGCGTCGGCGATATCGGCACCCATGCCTACAATCTCGCCTGTTTCGTGTCGGGTCTCGAGCTTGAGGAACTGTCCGCCGAACTCACCACCTTCGTGGAAGGCCGGCGTCTCGACGACAATGTCCAGGTGATGATGCGCTTCCGGGGCGGTGCGCGCGGCATGCTGTGGGCAAGCCAGGTGGCGCCCGGCAACGAGAACGGCCTGCGCCTTCGCATCTATGGCGAGAAGGGCGGGCTGGAGTGGGAGCAGGAGCAGCCCAACCATCTGTGGTTCACGCCCTTCGGCGAGCCCAAGCGCCTGATCACCCGCGGCGGGGCGGCGGCGGGGGCGGCCGCCGGCCGGGTCACCCGCGTGCCGGCCGGACATCCGGAGGGGTATCTGGAAGGGTTCGCGACGATCTACCAGGAAGCCGCCCATGCGATCCGTGCGGCGCGGGCCGGCGAGCCGGCGGGGCCGGAGGTGCTCTATCCCGGTATTTCGGACGGCCTTGCCGGGATGGCCTTCATCGATGCCTGCGTGCGCTCCTCGCGCGCCAATGGCCGGTGGATCGCGCTCTAGGAGCAGCGAGGCCGTTCGGGGCGGTCCTTCACACTGGCGGCCGATGTGCGCAGGCCCTATGTGAAGACGCAACACAGTGCTGCCGGACCCAACGCAAGCGGCGCGGTGGAGACGCCCTCTGCTGCGCCGCTTGCGTGCCTGCCTTGGACAAGACCTACACATGGACTCCCTGACCCAGTTCGTGCTCGGTGCCGCCGTCTCGACCGCCTTCCTCGGCAAGACCCTCGGGCCGCGCAAGGCGGCGCTGGTCGGCGGCGTGCTCGGCACGCTGCCGGATCTCGATGTCCTGCTGCCCTTCGCCGATCCGGTCGACAGTTTCGTCCTGCATCGCGGCGCGACGCATTCGCTGTTCATCCAGGCGCTGGCAGCGCCGGTCTTGGGCGAGGTGCTGATCCGGCTGTTCCGTTCGTTGCGCGAGCGGCGCCTGCTCGTCTGGTTGACGGTCTATCTCTGCTTCGCTACCCACGCGCTGATCGACGCGATGACGGTCTACGGGACGCGGCTGTTCTGGCCGATCTTTCCGGATCCGGTCGGCGTCGGCTCGGTTTTCATTATCGATCCGCTCTATACGCTGCCGCTGCTCGCTGTAGCGATCTGGGCCTTGGCCCGGCGCGAATGGTCGCCGCGCCTTTCGCGGGCGAACACCGCCGCGTTGGTGATCAGCACGGCGTATATGGCGCTGACGGTCGGACTGCAGGCGCAAATGGAAGCCCGCGCCAGCCGCATCTTCGCGGAAGCCGGGATCGCGCCGCAGCGGGTCTTTGCGATTGCCGCGCCCTTCAACACGGTGGTGTGGAAGGTGATCGGCATGGAGGACGAGCGCTACCACAACCTCTACCTGTCGCTGCTCGACAGGGACGACCCGCCGACGATCTACACTCATGATCGCGGGGGCCGGTTCGCCGAATGCCTTGCGGCCAATCCCGCCTATGCCAAGCTCGACTGGTTCAGCCGCGGCTACCTGCGGATCGAGGAACTTGGCAACCGCCTTGTCGTCTCGGACCTGCGCATGGGGCTGACGCCGGCCTATGTGTTCCGTTTCGCGATCGCCGAGCGGGGCGAGGCCGGATATGCGCCCATCGTGCCCGAGCGGGACATGTCCCACCGGCGCTCCAGCGAGGGCGATGGCGGCTGGCTGCTGGCGCGGCTTTGGGGCCGGCCGTTCCTGCGCCCGGCCGAGGCGCAGGCCGCCGAAACGGCGCTTGCGGAGAACGAGGCTACCGACCCTCGCCCGGCCCGCGCCTGCTAACGACTTCGCGCCGCTACGTCACTCTGGCGGTGCCGCCGATTGACATTGAAAGACCCCGCGGAGGGTAGTAACCGGTTGAAAAAGCCTGCATGCGAAAGACATGCGGGCAGCCGGGAGGACTCTCACGCCATGCAGGGAAGCGGGACACACGACACGGGCGGTGTCGACAGCGGCTATGCCTGGGCGCGGCTGGGGCTTTCCATGTTCCTTGCCACCATCGGCGGGGCGGGCATGTGGTCCGTGGTGGTGGTGTTGCCGGCGGTGGAGCGGGAGTTCGGCGTCGACCGGGCGGATGCCTCGCTGCCCTACACGGCGACCATGATCGGCTTCGCGCTCGGCAATCTGTTCATCGGCCGTTTCGTCGACCGCCTCGGCGTCATGGTGCCGCTGGCGCTGGCCTCCGTGCTGCTGGGCTCGGGCTTCCTGCTGGCCTCGCAGGCCAGTTCGATCTGGATCTTCACCATCCTGCAGGGCGCGATGATCGGCTTCGGCTCGGCGGCGACCTTCGGCCCGCTGCTCGCCGACGTCTCGCACTGGTTCTCGAAACGGCGCGGCCTTGCCGTGTCCGCAACCGCGTCGGGCAACTATTTCGCCGGGGCGATCTGGCCGCTGGTGCTGCAGGCGGCAATGACCGAATACGGCTGGCGCGGGGCCTATATTCTGGCGGGCTGCGTCTGTCTTGCCGTGCTGGTGCCGATGGCCTTCCTGCTGCGCCGGCCGGCGCCGCACATGGCCACCGGGGGGCGCCATGTCGAGCCGCCGCCGCCGGTGCGCACGACGCCGCTGTCGCCCGGTGCGCTGCAATTCTTGCTGATCCTCGCCGGGCTCGGCTGCTGCGTCGCCATGTCGATGCCGCAGGTTCATATCGTCGCTTACTGCGTCGATCTCGGCTACGGCGTGGCGCGGGGTGCGGAAATGCTCTCGCTGATGCTGGCCGGAGGCATCGCCAGCCGCTTGATCTCCGGCGTTCTGGCCGACAAGATCGGCGGTCTGCCGACGTTGCTGATCGGGGCTGTGCTGCAGTGCCTCGCACTGTTCCTCTACATCCCCTATGACGGGCTGGCGTCACTCTACATGGTGTCGCTGATCTTCGGCCTGTCGCAGGGCGGCATCGTCTCCAGCTACGCCATCGTGGTGCGCGAGTACCTGCCCGCCCGCGAGGCCGGGCGCCGCGTCGGCGCGGTGATTACCGCAACCATCGTCGGCATGGCGCTGGGCGGCTGGATGTCGGGCTGGATCTACGACCTGACGGCATCTTATCAGGCAGCATTCCTGAATGGCATCGGCTGGAACATGCTCAACATCGCGGTGATCGTGCTGATCCTGGTGAAGAGCGGACGGCCGCGCCGGTTGACTGCGGCGGCCTGAACCGCAGCTTGCCGGCTCAGTCTATGGTTTCGCCGGCATGCAGGCGCGCGATCAGCGCGAGCGCCTGCCGGCGGCAGTCCTGCTCCGCCAGCCAGGCGAGCAACTGTCCTGCGGGAGCCCCGGCAAGCGCCTGCGGCATCACCGAAAGCTCGAAATCCCTCAGCTCTCCGCCAACGGAGACGACCATGCGACCGTCTTCCATCGCCATCCCCTCGGGCAGGGCAAGCCGGTTCTCGCCTTCCTCCCAGGCGATGCCGTCGTGACGGCCGGCAGCGCTTCTGGCCGAGACGGTCTGGGCCTCGTCCGCTTGCTTGCGCCAGAGCGTCAATTCGCCTGTGCGGATGCATCTGGGACCGGAACTGTCGGTGCTGAGGTCCCAAACGCCGGGAGGTGGGGGGATGTCGCCGGCGCCGGCGCGCGCGGCACCAAGCACGGTGGAGCTGGCTTCGGCAGAGCCGACCAGCCGCTTCAGCGCGTTCCAGCCGGTGGAGGGTGCATCGCTGTCGCCAGCCTCGTCCGGGGTTGGGACCGCGCCGGAATAAAGGCCCTCCAGCGTGACCATGCGGCCGCTGCGCTCGATGATGGTCAGTCTCGCGCCTTCGGGCAGGTCGATCTGCTGGTCGTCGGCGATTTCTGTCCCGGCGGCGTAGCTGCCCGGCGCGCCGCTGGCGGCGATGACGACATAGTCGGCGAGTGCTGCCGCCGGGTTGAGGCCGGCGAGCAGGCCGAAGCCGAGGCAAAGGGCGGTCTGGCGCATGGCAGTCCCGGGTCTCGTGTCCATCCAGTCCTTGCGCCGGCGATCCTTGCGGCGGCACGCGGATTTTCTCGTCTGCCTCATTTGCCCTCGAGAACCAATGTGGCCCCGGTTTCGCCGGCCTGCAAGCGGCGAAGGTGCAGCAGTGCCAGCGGATCGTCCGGCCGCAGCCGCAACGAGGCCTCGAAAAGGCTGGCGGCTTCGGCCTCGCCAGCGCGCATCGCCGCGAAGGCCTTGCGATAAGCGGACTGCCACGCCGCATCCCGCCGCCGGAGCGCCAGAGGCTCGAAACAGGGCAGGGGAGTGGTGCGGCCCTTGAGCACGAGATCGGCGGCCGGGCGGCACGCACTTGCCGGGCAGCGGGCGGCAACCGTCTCGCTCATCAGGATGCGGGTGCCGAGAAACCGGTTGGCGCCCTCCAGCCGCGCCGCCGTGTTCACCGTGTCGCCGATGCCCGTGTAGTCGAAGAAGCGGCTGCCGCCGAAATTGCCGATGACGGCTTCGCCCGCATGCAGTCCGATCCGGGTTGCGCCGAGATGGATGCCGCGGCCGGCAACCTTCATCCGGTAGCCTTGCGCGAACTCGTCAAGCGCAAGGGCAAGGGCTACGGCATGGGCCTCCTGCTCCGGATCCTCGTCGGGTGCGCCGAAAAAGCCGACGACGGCATCGCCGATGATCTTGTCGATCGTTGCCCCGTGTTCGGTCATCAGCCGGCACATCTCGTCGAGATAGGGGTTGAGGATGTCGGTCAGGGCGGAGGGTTCGAGCTGCTCCGACAGGCTGGTGAAGCCCTCCAGATCGGTGAAGAGATAGGTGACCTTGCGCTTCTCGCCGCCGAGTTCCAACGCCAGCCGCCCGCTGGCGATGCGTTCCACCACCGGGGGGCTGACATAGCGCGAGAAGGCAAGGCGCAGGAACGCCCGCTCCGAGCGCTCCGTCTGCCATCGCCGCCAGGACAGCACGCCTGCGGTTGCAAGGGCCGCAAGGGGCGGGGCGACAAGCGGCGGCAGCCAGGTGCCGCTGGCGACCAGCCAGGCGGCAAGGGCTAAATAGGCGACAAGGCCGAGGGCCAGCAGCAGGACCAGCCGGCGCGGGGGAAAGGGCAGCGACAGCGCCAGGGCCGCAAGGCCGGCGAGCGCCAGCGTCGCGGCGATCCGCAGCCAGGGCGGTGAGGCGGGGAGCGAGAGCCCGGCAAGCCGCTGGGCAAGGATGTGCGCATGGATCAGCACGCCGGGAATGGTGCCGGCGGCGCTGCCCTGGCCGGCGACCATCGGCGTCGGATGACGGTCGATGGTCGGTAGATCCGTGCCGATGAGGACGATCTTGCCGGCGAACCAGGCATCGGGCAGCAAGGGTATCAGGTGGGCGGGATAGAGCGTGAACGGACCCGGCACGCCGTCGTTCGGCGTCTTTACGCCGTTGCCGTAGAGGATGCGGGACCGCATGTCGCCAGCGTGCGTATCGGCCGCCCGGCGGGCGGCTTCCGTCAAGGCCTGCGTGAAGGTGCGGACGGTTTCGCCGTGCTCGGTCCGCTCTCTCGGCAGGTGTCGGACGACGCCATCGATCTCGTCGCGCGGCAGGGCGATCAAGCCGTGCCCGCGGCTGGCTACGTTCTTTGCAGCAAAAGCGGCCTGGCGATCGGTCAGTCCGTCGGCGGTAGTAGCATAGGCCAGGACGATAGGCAGCGATGCCTCGTCGATGGCGGAGAACAGCGCCTTGTCCTTGTGCGGAAGGCTCGGCTGATCGAGCAAGATGTCGATCCCGACAGCGGCAGCACCTGCGCGGTCCAGACGCCTGACCAGTTCGGCAAGGAACTCGCGGTCGATGGGCGAGCGGTAGGGGAATGTGGCAAGCGTATCTTCCGTCACAACCGCGACCACGATGTCCGACAGGGTTTCGGGCGGCGGCGAGGGCGCGAAGGACACCGCGATGTCGCCGGCAAGCGGGTCGAGCCGCGAAGCGGCCACGAGCGCGAGCAAAGAGGCAAGGAGAATGGCCGCGATCTCCAGCTGCCATCCGCCCCGACGGGTCGGCCGTGTCGTCACCAGCCTCTCCCCCGGCCAGGACCGCAGGGCCCGAGGATCGTCGCACGGGTCATTGGCCGACGTCGAAGCGCTTCACGCCCGACCTCGTGCCGTCGCGATAGAGCAGTTCCACCGTGACGAAGGATGTGGCGGCGGGAATGTCGACATGGACCGTCGAGCCGGGCCCGGACTGGGGGACCGCATGCGGGTTGTCCGGATCGCAGGGACCGGTGTCGAAAACCTGGTCCGGCGTTTCGCTGTCGAGGGCGTAGCGGACTTCCTGGATCGCGCAGCGATAGCTGATCAGATGGGTGAAATAGAGCAGCTTGCGGCCGTCCCAGTCCCGGAAGGCGAGCCATCCGGTGCTCAGGCGCTCCAGGATGTCCTTCTGGCCGGAGATCAGTGCGTCGCCGGGGTTGAAGCTGACAGAGAAGGGGCCCTGCATCTCGCCATGGATGTTGAGATAGCTCACCTCGATGGCCGTGTCGCCGGCATTGCCGGGAAGCTCGAAGGCAGGATAGGGGATCGGCGCGCCGGTCGATGGGTCGACCGCGCCGTTGACGAAGCCGGTGGAGCGGGCTTCGCCGCCCGGCAGCTTCACGAAGATCTCGCGCGTCCGGTCGGCGATGGCGAGGGTCAGCATCCATCCCTGGTTCGACCGCATGGCGTTGAGGCGCACCGGGTTGGCAAGCGCGGCCGGGTTGATGAAGGACAGGGCGGCAAGGCGGGTCCTGGCGTCCTCGACCTGCTCGGCGGCCATCTGCTGATCGAGATAGTAGCCGAGGAAGCGGCCGTCCTCGACGGCGGCCATGAAGCGGTCGAGAAGATCGCGCTCGCGCGTCTTGTCGGTGGCTGACTGCTGGCCGAGCCGCGTCTGGCTGTAGTCCAGCGACAGGGCGTAGAGCGCCGGCGAGAAGTCGGGATAGGCGTCCAGGAACGCACCGAGCCGGCGGACGCGCTCGTCGCGCTCCTCAAGCAGGATTTCGGCGAATAGCGTGGTGGGATCGTTCCGCCCCTGCGACAGGGACCGGTAGATCTCCAGCGCGCCGGCCCGTCCTTCCTGCACCCTCAGCACCGACTGGAAGCGCAGGTGCGGGTCGACCTGCGGCATGCCGAAGGCGAAGTATTTGAGATAATCCTGCCGGGCGCCGGGATAGTCTCCGCGGATCTCCTTGAGACGGGCGTTGGAGTAGAACTCGTGCGGCTGGGTCGGGTTGTCGACGATCAGCGAGCGGCTGGCGAGCTGGGCGAACAGCTGGCCGATCTTGTCGTTTCCGCTTCCCTCGCCGACCTCGTCGAGACGCGCTTTTGCCAGCGCGGCGAAGGCGCCGTCCGGAAAGCGGTCGAGATAGCTGCGGATCTGGTCGGCCGAGCCGCTGTCCTTCACGTCGTTCCACAACTGCAGCTCGAGCTGGACGTCGGAGCCGGGCGCAGCGCGGGCGACGGCCGCCGATCCGTCGGCGGAGGAGTCGGGCACGAAGACGATTTCCGAGGTCAGCGAGGAGTGATCCCAGGGCACCTGGTCGCCGCCGGTCGCTTCCACCACCCGCAGGCGCACGGCCTTGAAGACGGCCTCGATGCTGCGGCCGGGCACCAGCAGTTCGGCGGCGATTGCCGAGGTGTAGGGGCTGTTGAGGCCGGTGCCGTCGGCGGCGGTGCTGCCGGGAGCGGTGGCGAAGGAAATGAAGCTGCCGCGCGGCGTGCTGTTCAGCAAGGCGAGGCCGCCGGCACCGACGGAGCGGCTGAGCGCGGTGTTCCGGCATGCATCAAGAATGACGATGTTGGCGCCCTTGTGCGCGTCTTCCACGGCGGACAGAACCCAGTCCACGGCAAGGGCCTCGAACTCCGCATCCACCTCGTCCCGCAGGTCGGCCCCGATGGGTGCGAGATAGTTGCGCCCGCCCGCCTGGAAGCCGTGGCCGGAATAGTAGACGGCGGCGACGGAACCCTCGCCGGCCTCACCGAGGCGCTGCGTGAAGGCGCGAACGGCCTGTTTCATGGTGCGCAGATCCGCGTCGAGCACGGTTTCGACGGAAAAGCCGGCTGGCGCAGCGTATCGGCGATCAGCGCGGCGTCGTTGACCGGGTTCTTCAGCGGCGTCATGGCGCCGCCGGAATACTCCGAATTGCCGATGACCAGCGCCAGCCGTTCGGCCGCAAGGCTTGACGCCGCGCCGAGCACTTGTGCAATGCCGAGACAGGCGATGAGGGCGATCCCATGCAGCAGGCGCATGAACAGGTTCCTTCTGCGGTCCAACGGAGTGAAGTACCCGCAGGCGTGCTGCCGGTCCACCCGGTCGCGTCCGCCCTTCACAGCCCTGTGATTGCAGCCCAAACCGCCATCAACGTCAATTGGAGCGGCAAAACCAGGTGAACGGGTTGCCCTGCGCCCCGCTTTTTCCCAAGATCCGGCCCAAGACGAATGGGAGCGGAACGACATGGCGCTGCGCGTCGGGTTTTCAGGGTACGGCGCGGCCGGGCGCTACCTCCATGCACCGCTCGTGGCGGCTGCGGGGATGGAGGTGGCTGCGGTGGCGACCTCGCGAGGCGCGGAGGTTGCCGCTGATTTTCCGCAGGCAGCCGTCGTTCCCGACTTCGAGGCTTTGCTGGCGCGGCCCGACATCGACCTCATCGTGATCGTGACGCCGAACGTGCTGCATGTACCGCAGGTGCGGGCCGCGCTGACGGCCGGCCGCCATGTGGTCGTCGACAAGCCGGCAACGCCGACCCGCGCCGAGGCGGAGCAGTTGGCGGCGCTCGCGAGCGAGAAGGGCCTCAAGCTCGCCGTCTATCACAACCGCCGCTGGGACAGCGATTTCCTGACCGCGCGGCGTCTGCTGGAAAGCGGCGAACTCGGCGAGATCGCAGCGTTGCGTCTTGTGTGGGACCGGTTCCGGCCGCAGGTTCTGGATCGATGGCGCGACCGGCCGGCGCCCGCCTCCGGCAATCTCTACGATCTCGGCTCCCACCTCATCGACCAGGCGCTGCAGCTCGTCGGCATGCCCGATTGGCTGCAGGCGGATGTGTTCACCCAGCGCCAGGGCGGGACGACGGATGACGGGTTCGAGCTGCTAATGGGGCTGGGACGCATGCGGCTGTCGCTCGGCGTTTCGCTGATCTCTGCCGCGCCGCGCGACCGATTCCGCATCGAGGGAACCGCCGGCCTGTTCCGCAAGCAGGGGCTCGACGTGCAGGAGGATCAGCTGAAGGCCGGGATGGCACCGCTCGATCCGCAGTTCGGCCGCGAGCCGGAGGCGCAACAGGGCGAGATCGTCGCCCCGGACGGAAGCCGCCGTGCGGTTCCGTGCGAGCGCGGGCGCTGGCTGACCTTCTACGAGCGCATGCGGCAGGCCATCGAGACCGGAGGCGAGGTACCGGTGACCATGGCCTCGGCGGCGAAGGTGATCGGCCTGATCGAGGCGGCGCATGCCTCCGCCCGGCTGGGGCACAGGATCGCACTCGACCCAGACGGGCGCTGGGCATGAGCGCCGCCCGGCCGACAGGATTCGAGCATCCCTATCTGGCGGAGCCGGGGTTTCATGCGCTTGCCCATCGCGGCGGCGGGCTGGAGAACCCGGAAAACAGCCGGCAGGCGTTTTCCGCTGCCGCCGGGCTCGGCTACCGCTATATCGAGATCGACGTGCAGGCCTCTCGCGACGAGCGGGTGGTGGTCTTCCACGACGATACGCTGGAGCGGACGACGGATGGGCAGGGTGTCGTCTCCTCGCTCGTCATGTCGGATCTTGCCGGCGTGCGCATGCAGGGCGGCGAGCCGCTGCTGACCCTTGCCGAGGCGCTGGAGAGCTTTCCGGAGCTGCGCTTCAACATCGACATCAAGACCGACCAGGCCTTGTTGCCGACGCTCGACCTGCTGGAGCGCATGGATT
>JACADM010000186.1_pt1 | contig 25797 bp, 52 predicted proteins | sample 7512371 | NCBI WGS metagenome assembly JACADM01 (sample SAMN14389041, study PRJNA612141) | algae metagenome | isolation source: non-axenic algae culture | place: India: Navi Mumbai | collected 2017-01
ACTGTTAACCTCCGTGCAGAATGCTGCGGCCTCTAAATCATTCATCAACTCAAACGCAGCCGGTACACTCGGGGCACCATCTCAGACGGGTTGAGAAAGTAGGATTCGAGTCCGCCACCGGCTACGCGTTGCTCGAAGACATAAGCTCACATGAACGGCACGTCGGGTCCGAGGTGGTTCATATGCCCAATTGTCGTCGTCGTGGATTTGTTGCAAGCTCGTTGTCGATTGATTCGTAGAGCATGTGGTAGATTACCATGCCTTGCCGACGGCCTTGCCATTTGGTTGCCAGTCCTTGCAGGGTATCGAGGAGTTTCTTGTCGAGTCTGCAATCGAGATTCGGAGGTCTCTACTCGGAATGGGCGGGCGAGGAGCATCCGAGGCGTCACGCATCGCTTCGTCACGCACTTCGTCCCATGATTGAAGATCAATGCTACGGTGCGTACTTCTCGCCGGGTCCGAATCCACGACACAACGACCAGCACCTGACACCGCCCGATCAGTATTCCTAGAATCAAAGTGGTTTGTTTGACATGCCGTGAAGCCTTTGTTGCCTCAGGCGATCCTCGGATCCACTGCCTGTACAGTCCACCGCCAGATTGAAGAGCACGAGCATCGTTGCGAAGATGAGACGACGCCATGATGAGGAAGAGGTCCTTGTTGAGTACGCCGTTGACGAAGTGCTGGCCCAGACCAGGATCGAAGACTTTCTCGATGACGAAACTGCCAGTCATGGCGTAGGCGGTCGCCGGGCCGAGGTAGCTGAGTACGGGCAGGAAGGCGTTCTTGAGTGCGTGCTTGAGGAGCACGGTCATCTCGCTGAGCCCAGCGCGTGCGGTGCGGATGTAGTCGGCGGTGGCAGCGTCATCCCATGCGTGTGAGGCGCGTGTAGGCGGCGAAGAACGGGAGGCTGAGCGTGGTCGCGGGCAGGACGAGGCCGAGAGCTTGCCCCAGCCGCCCACGGGGAAGATCGGGAGATCACGGCGAAGACGAGCAAGAGCAGCGTGCCCACAGAAGCTGGGCAGGCTGATGCCGATGAGGCGACCATGAGCGTGGCGAGGTCGGCGAACGGGTGAATGACCGCACCGATGACGCCCGCGGTGATGCCTATGACGGGGCGATGAGGATCGCTGTCAGCCCGAGCACGACCGAGACGGGCAGCGGCGGCCCGTCTCGTTGACGTTCCAGTCGTTGTACTGGAGCGAGGGGCCGGGTTGAAGCAGCGGTGGTGGGGCGCGCCGGCGGCCTCGGCTGCTCGCGTTCGCGGGCGCTGCCGCTGAGCAGGTCGCCGGGTCGAGCCCGGTGGCGCTGGTGGTGAGGTAGGAGGTGTGTAGAAGGCGGGGAAGCTGTCGAGCTTGTACTGGCGCTCATCGCCTCGATGACCTCGGCAGGCTGGCGGCCCTCGGGTTTCTCGAGAGGGTTGCCTGGATGGCCCAGGCTCAGCGTCAGCGTGATGGTGTAGATCACCGGGATGATGACGGGGAGGCTGGATGAGTAACGGAGGATGAGGCCCAGCATCAGTTGAGTTCCTTGTTGCGGATGTGCTTGATCTCGTCGCGGCGCTGCCGTCACCCAGCACGTCGACGTTGAAGAGATCCTGCTGGAGTCGGGGTGTCAGGCTGATGCCGGTGATCTCGTCGGGATCGAAGAGGTAGATGTTGACGTAGTGGTAGAGAGCGGGACGAGTGGGAGGTCCTCTTCCATGATGATGCGTTCGGCCTCGGCGAGGAGTGCCATTTCTTTCGGGGATTGGTCTCTTCCTTAGCCTGATCGAGCGGCCCGTGTGGACGGGGCTGGAGTAGGCGGTCGTTGTTGCCGTCACCCGTGCGGTTGAGGTCGAGGAAGGTGGTCGGGTCGGCGTAGTCGGCGAACCAGCCAGCGTCCGGTCATGAAGTTCTGTCGTTTGAGGTCGTCTTTGTAGACTTTGATCTCTTTCTGGGCGAGGAAGGTTCGCACGCCGAGAATTCTTCCCAGTCTTTGGCGAGCTGCTGGGCGACGAGCCCGTTGCCCTCGTGAGTTGAAGAGCAGCTCGATGCGGGGCATCTCGGCGGTTCGAGGTATCCGGCCTCGGCGAGAGGGCCTTGGCCTCGTCGATGATGGCCTGCTTCTCGGCGGGTGTTTTGGCGTCGGATGCACTTGAGGCCCTTGGGCGAGGTGTACTTACGATCGCCCGGGGAATGTTGGGCCACGGGCGTGCCGATATGACGTCGTCGCAGATGCGGCTTGTCGATGCACATGGCAAACGCCCGCCGGACGCGGGCGCGTCGTGGAAGGGTTCTCGCCCGTCGGCGAGCGTGGGCTTCACGGTTGAAGTTGTACCAGTACGTTCAAAGGCCGCCAGCGTGGACGTTCGCGGGTCGTCGGGCAGGGCCGCGTCGATGGCGAAGGCGTCGAGCCTACGCGCCAGAGTTCTTCAATACCTCTGCGGTTTTCGTCGTAGAAGGCCCGCTTGTCGGCGAGCATCTGGATGCGGTAGTCGGCGTTCATCGCTGACCCACTGCACCACGCGCCGGACTCGAACGCGAGCACCTGCAGGTTGGAGTCCCTCGACGGACGGGATCGAGATGGTCTCGATGTCGAGCGTGTCCTTTGCCACCACTCGGGGTTGGCGCGGAGGAACAGCCCCGCGAAACGTAATTTCTCGAGCACGAACAGCCTTGCCGATCAAGAGCGGCGGCTTGGTCCACCCCAGCCTAAGCTTGACCATGCCGTGTCGGGGTCGATCTGCTCGTACTGGCTGACCGGGGGCTCGTAGACCGGGGCGAAGACGATAAACGCGGGGTCGAGCCAGTAGGGCGTCGGGCTTCGAGCGCATCGTCAGCGTGTGCGGTCGTCCACAGCGAGCGACGTGCTCGTCGAAATACGCCGAGGCCTCGTCCCAGAGTTTCTGCGACTCGATCCGCTTCTCTTCTTCGGTGAGGTCGCGGGCGCGGATGGAGTATTAGCGCGTCTGCTCGGAGCGCCACTCGAAGAAGTCCCAGCGCCGTCGATGTTCTGGAAGAGCGCGGTGTAGTCGGCAACCGTCTCGAGCGCGCGCATTCCACGAGTAGACGAACTGCTGCGCGGTGACGGGCTGGCCGTTAGACCACGGCGTCCTCGCGGAGATGGAAGGTGTACCCTGAAGTCCCTCGCTGACGTCCCAGCTGCTCGGCGACGCCAGGACGATCTGGTAGTCCTTGGTCATGACGTCGACGGACGAGCGTCGAAGAGCAGTCGCGCGCGACGCAGGTCCTGCATCCAGGCTCATCCGCTGGGGATCGAGCGTGGTGACATCACCCGGTTGATGAACGTGAAGTCCGCGGGCGGGTCGGGCTGGTCCGAGGCGACGACGGCGAGATCGCGCAAACAGCAGGACGAAGGGAAATCAGCTTCAGCATGCCAAGAGGATACCGCACATCGGCGGTGGCGATATCAGCCGCCCGGGCGACGTCCGCTTCCAGCGAAGGGCGGCTGGGTCAGGATCCCGGTGCCCCTGATGATGCTCAGGATGTTGCGGTTGAAGTCGCGGTCGTTGCCGGCCTCAAAAGGATACGCGTCTGCTGGGCCGACTGACCAAGCGCTGAGCGGGCGTAGTAGATCAGCGTCGAACACGACAAGCTGCGTCAGGGGAGCTTCTGGTCGGCTTCGATCGAACCGATCTGGCGACCCGCGTCCTGGAACCGCTTGTAGACGTACGCGAGCGAATCGCCCGCCAGAGCCCCGGCTTCACGCACTGCCGGTCCCGGGCGGTTGACGCCCTGAAGATGCGCAAGCTCGAACGTCGACATCATCGCGATGCGGATCACCCCCGTGCTTCTCTTCTGAGAGTTCGTCGATGCTCTTCAGGCGGGCCGAGGCGCCCTGTGCGAGCTCGGTGAACGCGGCTTCGGCCGAGGAGGCGAGGCGGTCGTTGCCCATCTTGGCCCCGCCATGCGGGCGCGCCCTCTGCGACGTAGGCGTCGGGGTCGCAGGATCGCCGGCGGCTTTGACCTGACGCGCCACTTCCGCTGCCCGGCGATGGGGTCCGCTGCTCGCCCAGAATGCGGAGCGTTGTGCGGAGCGCCCGCATCGCGGCGTAGCACGCCCACCTGTGTCTCGCTGGCGCGTTCGATGAGGCCGATCGCCTCGGGTGTGACAATGCTGCCTGCGATCATGAGGCCGTTGACGATCTGGTTCTCATCGCCCGATTCGATCATGGCGCGGACCGGATCGATGAGTGGCCCGAGGCCTCGAGCCGGCTGCCGACGGCATGCCCGGATCGCTGATGGCGGTGATGATCGATCGAGCGTGCCGCCTCGACCTGCTTGAGGTTGTCCGAGACGGGCGGTCGAGATCGCGCGCTCGATGGGCTGAGCCATCGCGGGCAGGGCGGCCAAGAGGGCGATAGCGGCTGCACACATCGGTCGCATCGGGCGCTTGATCATCGGTCGTCCTTCATTGCTGCTCGCGTTCGGGGTTCTTGCGCGTCTGGGGCGGGTTCTCCCGCCGGGCACTCACTATAGGGCCACCCTATCCAGAGGCCCAAAACGGACCTGTTCAATAGACCTCCACGAAGACTCTGCGGGTCGGCTTGATCTTGCGGTGGAGCATCTTCCGCGTCCAGCCATCCACATCGCCCGGATCTCCTCGTCGATACGGGAGGTACTGGGCGGGGGCGTCAGGGAGCATCCGGGCCATCTGCTGGAAAATGCCCATCTCCATGCCGATCAGCCCGCAGATGTAGACGAGCGTGGTGGGCGGGCCAAGGTCGGCGATCTGCTCGCGGTGGGTCCGCAGGCGGTCCTGCACGTAGAGGCCCCTGATCGCAGTCGTTCTGGCGTTCCCGGCTGGGCGGTCAGGTACGTGAAACTCGGGTTCTCGCGATCGAGCATCGTGAACTGGTCGTGGTACATGAGATCGGTGGCGTAGGGCGTGCCCATGATGAGCGTCGCCGACCGGGGCGGGGGCTTGTGTTCGTAGAGATCCATGAGCATGCCGCGGAAGGGCGCAATGCCCGTGCCGGTGGCAATGAAGAGGTAGTCGTAGTCGTCCTGCTTGGTCGGCAGGAGGAAGCGTTTGCCGTTGGGCCCGAAGATCTCGATCTCGTCGCCTTCATCGAGATCGCAGAGGTAGTTGCTGGCCAGCCCGTATAGAGGCGGTGGGTGACCCAGTCCCGTCGATGAGTCGTTTGACGGTGGTGGAGAGGACGTTGCCCGCGCCCGTCCTCGCCCCGCGAAGGGCTGGCGATGGAGTAGAGCGCTGGTGGGTCGGCCCTTGTCGTCCACCCCGGCGGGCAGACGCCAGCGGACTGCCCGCTGCGGAACTGGCCCGCCAGCCGGGTCTTTGAGACGTCGATCTCGAGATGGCGCAAAGCCCGCGGCTTTCTTTGGTGCAGATTCGTTTTCGTCACGATACCGATGCCACCATCGCCGGGGCGGTGCAGATGCATCTGCACCTCGGGCAGTTCGGGCCCATCTCCGCGGCTGGTATCAGGCATGGCTCTTTTCCGATCCTGCTCAGCCCTCGCCGGCGTCGGGGTCTTCGGCGTCAACGGGTGCCGATTCTTCTTCCGCCGCGGGTTCGTCCTCGACGCTCTCATCCTCGAACGACTCTTCCGGAGCGGGCTCTTCGAACTCGGGCTCGGCTGCGGGGCCGCCGAGCGATTCGATCATCGTGCTCAGGTCCGCGCTGACGCGCTCGATCCGCTCGGCTCTTCGCCTCGGACACCCGCAGAGCCGAAGGCGTCGCGTGGCGGCGATACGCCTCGACCGCTTCACCGCGGACGCTCGGCGTGGTTGCAGCCCGAGGATGCGGACTGGATCGTTCCGACGTTGGGCAACGGCGTGGGCGCTGGCGGCCTGATTCAGCATGTCGGCCACGAAGCCGGCAGCCGAAGCGTGCGAGGCGAGCGTGTTGCCGAGCGTCTGCTGAATTCCGCGATCGCCAGCGACGCGCCGGAGCAGTCACCCGAACGGGCACGGCCCGCGGATTCGAGCCGCCTGATATGCGGCCTTGGCGTTTTCGAGTTTGCTCGCCGCGTCGCCGCTGCGGAGCGATTCCACGCCGATGACTTTGCCGAGCCGCTCGGCGGCTTCGGCGGCCTGTGCACGGAGCCTGCTTGGCTTCCTCGCGGCCTTCGACACCCTTGGCGGCCGGTGCTGCGTGCTCGCCACGAGCCTGGTCGCGCTGCTTGTCAGGCGATCGATCTCGGTTTCGTGATCGGTGATCTCGGCGGATCGTGTCAGCCTGAGCCATGAACTGCTCGGCCTTCATCTCGAGCGCATCGGCTTCGCGGCGCACTGGCGGCCTGCTCGTGCAGCGGCTGCGCTCAACGGGGTTGGTGCGTTGGCGCGATCGCGCAGCTCGGTCTCCTGCACGCTCGCCACCGGCCTGCGAAGCCTGCTCGGCAAGCTGCTCGGTTCGGCCACACGCTTCTCCACAGCGGCTGCCGCTTCACGCTCGGCCCGATCTCCGTGTCGCGCTGGATCTTGCTGTTGATGTTGGCCAGCTCTTCTTCAGGATTGAACGAGGCGGCTGTGTCCGCGAGGCTGTTGAGCTTGTTCCATGAATCGAGCCCACGGCGTCGGCGGCGAGGTCGTAGAGAAGCTGGTTGGTCGATGTCAGCTCGGCTGCGGGGATCTCGGCGAGCCCCATCTCCGCGCGTGCGATCATGAGCGCAGCCGCGGCGTTCTGACGTCGCTGCCCTCGCTGGCGATCGGGCGGAGGATGCCGATCGTGGCGGTACTCGGCCATGCGGAACTCGTCGCCCGGGACGGCGCTGCCGGAGCGCCGGAGCTTCGAGTCGTGAGGAGGCCTCGCGCAGTGCGGGCGTGACCTGATTCTTCGAGGCATCCGGTGGCGAATGCCAGAGAAGCCGCGATCAGGGCCCTGCGTATCGGATAGAGGGCTTGCGGTTGCAGGACAGGCTGCGGGCATACGGATCTCGGACGCGTGGGGTCGGCTCAGTTTCGGTTCGTTGCCGACCCGGGTGGGGTTGCGGTCGGCTGCCCGCCGGCAGCTGCTCACCGGCTCCCGTCGACCTCAGGGTCGGCAGGCTCCATGGCACTGGGGATCATAGTCGATCTCGTAGTCCGGGCGTGGAGTCCACAAAGCGTCGATCCAGTCGACGGCTCGGCGGAAGTTGCGATCGTCGTCCGAGCGGAAGACCGGACGCCACCCCGGACGGTCGGGTGGGGGTGCTCGTCTCCCGCCTCGGGAGGCACATCTGCAGCAGCAGGCTGTCGGATGGGTTCTGGAAGTCCAGCAACGGGAATCCTCGTCCGTCCGATAATTCTCGAGGATGTACATGTTCGTGTAGTACACCTCGGGCGTGTTGGCGGTGGCTCGGACGAGTTGGAGCCGCCCGGCCTCGGTCCCGCCGTGGCAGCGGGTCGTCGCACGCGTTGCGGAGCCGTCTTGTGGATCTGGTCGCGGAAAATCTTGATCGCAGCCGGGTCCTCGTGGACTCGGACCTCGTAGAACTCCCGCCCGGAGGGCGAACAGAAGCCTGAGCGCTCGGCGGGCTCCCGTGCCGGATCGCGGCCCGGTCGGCGGCGAGTCCGGGATCCGTGGATGCCCGGCGTATTTCTCGATCACCGCTTCCATCGTCTCACGCGGAATCGTGATCAGCGGCGGGTTCTTCTCGTTGATCTCCCACACCCGGATCAGGTTGATGTCCTCGGCCGACAGCAGCGGGAAGTTCGGTGTGTCGTCGGCCCGCTCGGGACGCTCCTGCGTCCTCGCGGTCTTCCGGCTCGAGACGGTTTTCCTGCAGCTTGATGTTTGCTCGGCGAGGACACGCAGCGAGCGGGCGCTGTCGTTGAAGGGTTCGTGGTCGAGCACGCCGTTCAAATTCGATGAGCTGCCAGTCGTACCGCCCCTTGTCCATGAGCCAGCGAGCGAGCTGGATGAGCGATTCGGCGTCGTCGTCGTCGATGGCGGCGCGGGTGGTCTTGTAGCGATCCTCGATCGGGGCTGGATGTAGGACTCACGGATTGCGTTTCGATGGTGGTCCGGATGCCGTTGATCGTCAGCGTGATCGCGTCGTCGGTTTCTTCAACGAGCACGCCAGTGATGACCTGCCCATCGTGCAGGATGATCGTCGCGGTCCGGCCTTCCTCGGGCTGGCTCGCTGCGGGCGTCGATTCCGGCCAGCATTGGCAGCGATGTCAGGCCGACGGCAAGCGAGGCGGCAGCGATCAGGACACGACACGACAGGATGTGGGTTTGGGTCATCACCGACCTGATTGTGAGGCACAAGGCGGGCGATGTCCAGCGGGAAGCCTCAGGCGGACTTTCGGAACTCAGCGGACAAGTCCCGGAAGCGGTAGGAGGTCTGGTCGGGTGAGAGTGGCCAGATTCTTCACGGGCGTGATCCCGCCTGTGTTCAGATCGAGGCAGATCATCTCGCCCTGTTCATCGAGCTTGATCGCGATCGGGCCCTTGAGGCACTGTTTGAACACGGCCCCGGTGCCGCCGGCGCGGACATCGGTGTCCTGACAGAGCATGCCCTGCACTGTCAGCACGGGCTCACAGTTGTCTTTGATGAGTGTGTAGGCCGCCCGGCGCGTCCTTGATCGGCACAATCTTGCTTCCGCCTCGGCGGCCTCGAACTGGAGCGTGGTCATCATCTCGGCCTTGAGCGATGAGGCGTCTGGGTCGTCGCAGCTCCTGCATCTGCGTGGGCCTTGGCGGCTTTGTCAGCCAGTTTCTTGATGAGGCCGAGCGAGTCTCGTACAAGCTCATCGAGTGCATCGGCGCGTCCGAGCGAGATCACGGTGTGCGAACCGGCTTCGCTCCCGACCTGCTGAACTCGCACGCCGAGCGCCGAGAGATGGCCTCCCATGATCGTCGCCGAGGGTGAACGCACGTTCCCGATGACGAAGATGTCGCAGTCACAGATCTCCTTGTCGACGACAAGGTTGCGACCGACCCGGCATTCGGCTCCGTTGAGATAGTGAGCGATGAGGTCGCGGCCCGCGTGCAGGGTCCCCTTCTCCCGACCCGAGATACCACCGGCGCTCGATGTTTCGGGCGGCTACAAGATCGGCGGCCTCGACCGTGCCCATGACCTTGATCGATTTGCCCGAGGTGACCTCGAAACAGTCGCGGATGCCCCGGTGCACCTCGATGTTGCCCGGGAAATCGATGTTGCCCGTGGAGTAATCGACGTAGTCATTGATGATCAGCGAGGGGCTGATGTGAACGGAATTATGCTCGATCACGGCCTGGCCCGCGATTTTGCGATGACCGCGCGTTCTCATGGAGTTCGATGGTTTGGGAGTCGAACGTGACGGGTGCCTGCTTGCCGGCTTTGGCGCGGATCGTGTTGCCGCAAACGTCCGTGCCGTCGATCCCGTCGGTTGCCCGCTGGATCTGACCCAGACGCTGGCCGGCCTTGACGACCATCAGTGTTGAGCGTTCGCGGTGATCGAGTTTCATCCGCCGAATCGGATTCTGCGGGAGGCTCGTTCTCGATCACGCGTTTCTTGCTGTGCTCGTGGATCGCCTCGAGATCGGGTTCGAGGACGAACCGCCCGTCGACACCCTCTTCGCTGGGCTGACCTCGGCGACGAGGTACCTGAACTCGCCGTAGCTCTCGAGGTCGTGCGAATTGAACGCGTTGATCGCTTCTGAGATGCTCTGGTTGAGTTTCGGCCCGGCTGGATCGCCTGCGAGAGTGCTTTGGCCAGCGCGACATCGGGCGCTGACGTAGTTCCTGTCAATCCCCGGCATGATGACAAGCGACGCCTCGAGGCGGTCCGAAGAGCCTGATCGAGATAAGGTTGTCGTCTTGGGTCGTCATGGGCGGGCGGCTCCCGTCCTCGTACAGAGCGCGAGGTCAGGCGGCTTTCTTCGAGAGCGTCTCGGTGATGCGCTGGCTGCATCGGGCGTGAAGGGTTTGACGACGTAGTTGTTCACGCCGGCCTTGATCGCCTCGATCACGCGGGTCTTTCGCTCTCGGTGGTGACCATGATGATGGGCGTGGTCTTGTTGGTCTGGCGGTAAGTCTTGACGAACGTGATGCCGTCCATGTTGGGCATGTTCCAGTCGACAAGCAGGAGGTCGGGCTCGAACGCGCCGACCTTGCTGAGCGCGTCTGGCCGTCGCAGGCTTCCTCGATCTCGGTGTAGCCGAGCCGGCCGAGGACGGACTCTGAATGGAACGCATCGTCTTTGAATCGTCAACAAGCATGATCTTCATGGCAGGATTTCCGGAACGGATGATGTGCGTGTGATGAACTCTCTCAGGCGACCTTCGAGTTGAGCCGGTGCCCGCAGCAACGGCGGCCTCACGAATGGCGATCTCGATCGATAGATCACCCTGATCCGTCGAGCACGGGATGCAGACGCAGGGCGTATCGCTGCGGGTGTTGATGTGGTGGCCCGGACCGATCACAACGCTCGGGCAGCTGATCGACACGTTCTTGTCCACGAACATGCCCTTGGCCGAACCGGAGATCATGTTGACCAGTTCACCCACAGCGTCGGCGAAGTCGGGCGAGTCCGCGGGGAACTCCATGCCGCAGAAAGCCGTGATGAGCTTCTGAGCGGTTTCCTTCGGGAAGCTGAGCACGACCGAGCCGACGACGTCGCCCGACATCCCGATGATGCCCGAGACGTCGTACGCGGCCGAGCGCCCTGCTTGATCGTGGGCGGGTTGATCGTCACCGGCATGCAGCATCGTGGAAAGACATTCTGGATGCTCTTGATAAACGGTGTGATGTATTGAGGATCCATCGTCAGTCCTTGATCGAAGTTTCGCCTTCCCCACGCGTTGGGCCACGGGCTGGCGTAGCTCCGGGCCGATCACCAGATCGAGCCGTGAAGGTGATGACTTGATCTGGTGGGCGTTCAATTTGAAGCGGTCTTTATCGGAACATAAAGGGGACGCGACAGGCACAGAAGTGGTGGGCCGATGCACAGAGTGCCGATTCCGGACAGGACGGGTCGAAATTTCCGGATGAGATTGTGAATGGCGGAGTGCGTTTGAAGGGGAAGAAGAAAGTAATGCCCGGAGAGGACTTGAACCTCCACCCTGTTTCCGGACTACCACCTCAAGGTAGCGTCTGCCAATTCCGCCACTGGCATGAGGCCCGCTGACCGATCGCTCGGGCAGTGGGGCGGAAGTATACGCATTCATTGCCATGAATCGAGTCCTGTGGGCAAGCCATGTCAACACCGGCAACCTAGAGTCACCCGAACGGGCCCGCAGAGCGGCCCAAGGGAGCTATTGCAATGGGCACAGCCGGGGTCAGCCGGACCAGATCGTCGCCATCGCCAAGGACCGGGCCGAGAAGGCCGGGGTCTTCCAGAGCGTTCAGCCTCAGGACGGCGGCTCGTCTGTCAGGCTCAGGGCTCGGCCGAGGAGGCCCATTACCGCCTGATGCCCCGGGACGGGGGCTGGTCGTCTCGCTCGACATGGCCGACCGCTGGCAAAGCGAGTCGATCGAGTCGACGCTGATGCACACGGGCGACAAGCTCGAGGAGCCTGCTCGACGAGGTGGCCGGTTCGGGGTACGAGGGCGACGAGCCGACGTACCGGCACTTCCGTAACGACGCGATGCTGTTTGTCTTCGAGACACCCGTCCCGATCGAGGGGCTGGATACCGAGCAGGCGGGCGAGCGGGCGTCTCAATTCCTGCTCGGGTACGAGGCATGCTTCAGGCACTGGAGACATGGACGCCGAGGGCGACGAAGACTGATACATTTCCGGTATCACGCGGTTCTCTTGGACTGACTGACTGGGGCGATTGATGCGGGTGCTGATGCTGGGCTGGGAATTCCCGCCCTTATCGCGGGCGGACTCGGGACGGCTTGCAACGGGCTCACGCGCGCTCGATCGACTCGGGCACGAGATCCTCTTCGTCCTGCCCGCTCGGCGGACGGGATGGCCAGCGAGCACGTGCGGATCGTCGGGCCCAACGCGATCACCGAGAAAGTCGCCAAGGCCGCCGCCGAACGCAGCGAGCGATGCAGCATTCGAGCGAGCCGGAAGTGTCAGACGAGTTGGCGGCGCTCAGCCCGACTCAGCAGCGCCCGCGCGACACCCGGAGCCGCCCCGGCTTTCGGCATACGCGGTTTGTCGCGGTGCCCTCGGGGACGACGAGCCCGTATGCGAATTTCGACGCCTCCGCGCCGGGCTCGCTGGAGGTGCTTCAAGAAGGCTCGGACGCGACGGTTTCGCCCGGAGCCGTCAAATGAGCAGGCGTCAGCGCCGGCGCGCTGGCCTCGGCAGGGTGCACGTCTCGGGCGACGAGGGCTTTGTCGCGGCCTCGCAGGACCACTACGGCGGGGACATGCTGGGCGACGCTGCCCGCTACGCCCGGTTCGTCGCGGCTCTCGCAGAGGTCGAGACATTCGACGTGATCCACGCCCACGACTGGATGACGTACGCCGCGGGTGTGGTGGCAAGCCAGCTTTCGGGCAAGCCGCTGGTCGCTCACGTGCACTCGACGGAGTTCGACCGCTCGGGCGAGAACGTGAACCAGCGGATCTACGACATCGAGCGCATGGGCATGCACGCCGCCGACCGCCTGATCGCGGTGAGCCGGCTGACCAAGTCCATCTGCACGCGCGCTACGGCGTCGGGCGGACAAGATCGAAGTTGTCTACAACGGCATCGACGATGAACGCGTCCAGCCCGGCGCGGGCCAGACGATCGCCAGCACGGATAAAATCGTGCTCTTCCTCGGACGCATCACGATGCAGAAGGGCCCGAGTACTTCGTGCGCGCCCGTCGTGTGCTCGATAAGTACCGTGACGTGAAGTTCGTCGTGGCGGGATCTGGCGACATGGCGGTGCGGATGATCGAGGAAGCCGCCGCGCTGAACATCGGGCACAAGGTGCTCTTTACCGGCTTTCTGCGCGGCAAGGACGTCGACCGTGTGTTCCAGATGGCCGACTGCTATGTCATGCCGAGCGTGTCAGAGCCTTTCGGGATCGCGCCGCTCGAGGCGATGAAGAACGACGTGCCCGTGATCATCAGCAAGCAGTCGGGCGTGAGCGAGGTCCTGACGCACGCGCTCAAGGTCGACTTCTGGGACATCGACGGGATGGCCAACAAGATCATCGCGGTCCTGCGCCACCCGCCTCTGAGTCAGACGCTCCGCCAGCACGGCCCGCTCGAGCGCGCGGGCTGACCGGACGGCGCAGCAAAGCGGACGGCCGATGTGTACGAGGCCGTCCGCGGTATGGCGATGGTCTGATGTCGCCCCGGTTGGCGGGGCAGTTGATCGAACAGCAGATCGTGCGGGGCTCGTTATGAGCCGCCGATGACCTCTTCGGGCATCTCTTCGATCTGCTTCTGGTATTCCTCGTTCTGCTGGCGGACCTCATCCGAGACGCGGTCGGCAGCGGTGGGGGCGGGGTGCTGCTGCCCTTGTTGGAGTACCAGAAAATCGCGCTCGCGGCGGCGAAGATCACGACGACCAGCGCGATCTTGACTGTGTTGCCCTTTGAACCCTCTGCCATGATGTGACTCCTTCATCTTCTGGGCGCGAACGCGCATGGCGCTGAATTGCACTTTGGTCTTGCCAATCGGACAGATCGTCCGCTGGGTGATCAGAGCGTGATTCTAGCCGATAGGCCCGCCGGATGGGGGCCGAAAGAGGGCGCACCCGACGTCACGCCTCTGGAACAGGATCACGGCCAGCGCCGGAAAGCCCCGATCTGCATCACGCTGTAGACAGCGATCCGAACGACGTGGCTCGCGGGGATGGTGCGGTTCTGCGAGACCGCGTCCAGTAGCCAGAAGAAGTGCATATTGGGCACGACCGACGCTCCCAGCGCGACCGGGTTGATGCGTGTCGGCTGGGTGAAGATGTAATCACCCTCGCGGGCGGGCGTTCCACGGGCAGCGAGCGCGGGCCGATGTTCTGGATCGTGAGCGACTTGCGGTCGATCGTCTTCACCATGATGCCGGACGGCGTGCCGTTCGCGGTCAGCAACGGTTCATCCGCGGGATCACCCGTAGGGCTCGAAATCGGGCACCGCCATGCCGACGCCCTGCGGGGCCGTAGTAGATCGGTGTGCCGGGGCGGAGTGCTTCGTCGGGAAGTTGGTCAGCGTCAGGTTGTACGCGCGCCGACGGCGCGGAAGTCCTCGAACTCGGGGCGGTCGGGCTCGGCCGTCTCGACGATCGCGGCGAAGTCGTTCAGGAACGCACGCTTGCCGAGGAAGTGATTCGAGAGCAGGCCCATCACGAAGACGCCCACGCAGATCACCAGCGTCATCACCGCTCAGACGTAGAGGCGGCCACGGCGATCGAGGTCAGCACCAGCATCGCAAGCCCGAGGGCTGCGCACGCGAGCAGGATCTGCGGCTTGAAGTCCGTGCTGATCGATTGGAACTCCCATTCCTTGCTGATCAGGAGCGTGATGATGTAGGCCAAGGGGACGAGCGGCGTCATGAGGACGACGGCGATCTGGGAAACCAGCCGTAGAAGAAGTTCGTCCGAGCAGCGACGATGACCGCGATCCCGACGGCGCTCAGGCTGAACACAAAGACGGCGCGTCGATGGTGTCCGAGGCCCGGGTCATGACTTCATGACGGATCCCGAACATCATGAAGGTCACCATGATGAGCGTCGCCATGATGATGGCGATCGAGACGCCCAAATATTTTCCGAATACCACGGTGGGTCTGGCGATGGGCTTGGAGACGATGGTGAGGGATGGTCTTGTCCTCAATCTCGCGGCTGATGACCGCGGTCGCCCGGAGGCGGCCGATCATGCCCATGACGAAGACGGTCGCCATGCCCACATCGAGAAGCATCTTGTTGTCGCCGTGGACTTCCGCGGTCTCGGTATAGCCCATGGAGAAAGCTGCTTATGGCGGTGTTGAGCGCCTGCATGAGGCCCGAGGCGATGATGAGCACAAAGAAAATGGGCTGCCTGAGGCTCTCGACGAGCGTGTTGCGAGCGATGATGAAGGTCTGGAGGAGCATCGTGGGTGTGTGTTCGTTCTCGGATCGGGCCCGATGTACGTTCTGGGCAGGGTTTCCGGGATCGGACGGTGTTGGATACGCGTTTGCCCGTCGAAAGTTCGCGGGTGGCTGAACATAGAGCCGCCCTGATCGTAGTTCAACGCGTGAAGGCCTGTCGGCTCACGTTGCGTCATGGTGGACAGCCGAAGGGGCGTGCTGACAATGCACCCCGGCGAGTCCGGCCAGGGCGCGGCGGAGCGCATGCCCCCATGCATGGGGCCGGATCAGCGATGGATCGGCTCCACGCGGGTCCGGGCTCGTCACACCAGTTCGATTGATTCTGACAGGAACACACGATGCGGGCGGATCACCTGTCTTACAAGCCACGAATGTTGCGATGCTGGGCATCGTCATCCATTCGTGCTGGGCGTGGGTCTTCTTCTCTACGGCTTGTTGCTCGATGATCGGGCCGGGATTACCGGTTCCGTGTTCATCCTGCTCGGCTCGGTCGCGTGGATCGCGCTGGCGATCGTTTTCGATCAGCATCGCCGCGAACGCATCGAGGCCGTCGAGTTCGAGAATTTCTCCGAGCAGGACCTTGCCAGTTCGAGCGTCTTCGAGGAATCGGGCGCCGACCTGCGTGTCGCGGCCAAGCGTCCGACGGGCTGTACAAGTACATGCTCCCGGCCGTCAGCATCGCGATGGGCATCGCCCTGATCGCGCTGGGCTGGATCAGGCTCGGCAAGACCGAGGCGTTCCGCGACCAGATGAACGGGAGGTCGCGACCGTCACCGGCATGGGGCATCACGGCTGGGCGATCGCGCTGGCATCGGGATCGCCGTCATCGGCTTCGTCTTCGCACGGTTCACCTCGGGTATGGCCAGGCCAAGGTCTGGGAGAACCTCCGCGGCGGCTCGGTGTACTCCGTCGGCTCGGCGCTCTTCGGGCTTGCGATCGCCATCGCACACTTTGCCGACCGCCGGCCTCGGCAGTGTGCTGCAATGGATCAGCGATGCCCTCTCGATCACGATGATCGTCCCGCGGCGCTGAGATCTTCCTGAACTTCGTGCTCGACATCTACAGGCCGAGGCCCGGGGCGAATACCCAAGGCCCGCGTTCGATTCGCGTCTGCTCGGCTTCGTCGCGGCACCCGACCGCATCGCCGAGTCGATCAACGACGCGATCAACTACCAGTTTGGCTACGAGGTCACTTCGGACGGTTCTACAAGCTGCTCAGCAAATCGTTCCTGTGGCTCGTGCTCTTCGGGGCGTGGCCGTCTGGCTCATGACCTCGCTTGCGGTGGTCGAGCCGCACCGCCGCGGGCTCCTGCTGGTCAACGGCAAGCCCACGGGCAGCGAGCCCGGGCCCACTTCAAGCCGCCCCGCCTTTCGGCAAGGTCGTCGTGCCGGAGTTCATCCGGACCGAAACGGTCGGCGAGGCGCGACGCGGCGCGACGTCGTGGAAGAAACCGCCACGGGTGTTCGCGTGCTGCAACTCGGGCCACGCTCCCACGTCGCCCACTGTCATGCTCTGGGCCAACGAGGACCGAAGAATCGCTGATGGTCGTGCAGCCGTCGCGCGAGGCCCTGATCCGCGCACGCGATGTCGGACGCGGGCTGTCGCTGGCGACCGCGCGTGCCCGTAATACTACAGCGTCAAGCCCGGCGGCGTCGAGTCTTACCTGCGACTGGGCATCGACGGCAGAACCCGCGACCAGTGCTCAACCGGGTCGCCCAGCGCAACTCAGCGAGAACTCGCCTCGCGCATCGACGAGGTGGTCGGCTCGGGCCGAAACGACATCCGCGAATCGCTCAAAGCAGCGCATCACTCAGGCGTTTGCAAACCTGAACCCCGACGAGACAGGCACGCGGGCCGGCGTCGAGGTGCTGTTCGTTGGTCTTGAAGACGCACGCCCGCCGGGCGACGCGGCCAAGGCGTACGAACAGGTGCTCGAGGCCTCAGAAGGCGGCCACGGTCGTCATCCGGGCCGAGCAGTCCGCGCCGAGACACTGGCGAAGGTGGTTGGCTCGGTCGAAGGCGCCGAGGAGATCGTCGCCGCGATCGCCGAGCTCGACGCGATGCCCGTCGACTGATCCGCAGGAGCTTCTGGAGAAGAGACTCGAGATCCGGGGATGATCGAGGACGCCGGCGGTGAGGCGGGCGACATCATCCGGCGGCGAGGGCGGACCGTTGGGACGAGCACATGTCCGCACGGGCGCTCTCTGAGGAATACAACGGCAAGCTCGCGGCGTACCGGGCCACGCCCCTGATTTACGAGAACCGCATGCGGTTCGAAGCGATGGCCGAGGCGATCAAGGAGGCTGAGGCTCTACATCGTGGACGAATCGGTTGAAAGCGGATCCGTCTGGACCTGCTCGACAAATACATCGGCACAAGCGGTTTCGAGCCGCTGAATGAAGGCGACATGTGAGGAGCATGATGAAGACTCTGCGCAGACCCTTGTTCTTCCTCCCGCCGGGCTGATCGTGCTCGCGCTGGGCGTTCAGCTTCACGTACACGGTGCAGTACAACGAGCGGGCCGTGGTCACGAACTTCGGCTCGGCCGACGAGGCCGATATCTGAAAAACGGAGGCCGGGCTGAAATTCAAATTCCTACCCGTTCCAGTCGGTGACGAGCTACGACACGCGGCCCCAGATCGTCGACGCAGCTGGCACGCAGCAACAGACGGCCGACGACAAGCAGGTGATCGTCGAGGCGTACGCCGTCTGGCGTGTGAGCAACCCGCTGGTGTTCTACCGCATTCTCCAACGCGGGCCGGACGAGAACGACCACTACGCCGAGGCGAAGAAGACCGTGAACTCGAGCCTGAACTCGGCGATCAGCGAGACGAGCCGCTTCCGCATGGACGAACCTTCTCGCGAACTAACTCGTCGAAGCTGCCCGATCTCGAGTCGGCGATCACGGCGGTCGTCAAGCGTGACGCGGGTGATCCGAACACCGCCGGCCCCATCGAGATCGTGGACGTTGGCATCAACCGCATCCGCCTGAGCGAGCAGAGACAGCACCGACGTGATCGAGCATGAAGGCCGACCGTCAGAAGCTCGCCCGGGACACGATCAGTTCGGGTCAGGCCGACGCAGCAGTCGATCCGCTCAAGGCCGAGAGCGACGCCGAGCGCATCCGCTCGTTCGCCGAGCGTCAGGCGAGCAACCTGAAGGCGATCGGCGATCAGGAGGCGGGCCGGTTCATCGCGATGATGCAGGAGAACCCGCAGCTTGCGTGCTGCTCGAAGAGCTTCAGTTCCTGCGTGACGCCTACTCGAAGCAGATCACTACGGTCGTCTCGGGCCCGGCTTCCGCATGCTGCAGCCGGCGGCCCCCGACAAGCTGCTTGAGGGACGGCGAGGAGGAAGGCCAGTGACGGACGAGCACAACGAACAGCTCGATCCCAAGCCCGTCTCTCGCGGCAACGCGTCCGTGACGCTGCGCGATCGGAAAACCAGCGAAGACGGTTGCGGCACCTCGACAACGCCCCGCTCGGCGGCGCGATGCGCATCGATCATGGTGCGGATCATGGTCGGGCTCATCGTGGTGTTCGTGCTCAGCGGCTTCCAGTCGGTGAGCGAGAGCGAGCCCGTGCCCTGCGATTCGGGCGGATCACCGGCAAACCTCGGCGCGGGCTTCCAGTTCGCCACCCGCCGCCCATCGGCGAAACAAGAAGGTCAAGATCGGTCAGCAACGCTGCGGATCGACAACGCCTTCTACCCGGCGATCGAGGGCGACAGCGCAGCCAGACCGTGCAGGAACTGGCCACCCGAGGCGGGTTCGGAGCTACGACCCGACGAAGGACGGCTCGATCATCACCGCCGACCAGAACTGGCGCGCCAAGTGGCGGTGCTCTACGAGCGTGCGCGAACGACTGGCTGACGAATATCGATGACTTCGGTGGAGGACCAGATCATCCGCCTTTCGGTCGAGCGTGCCGTGGTGCGCGCGATGGCCGAGGTGACGATCGAGGACCTGCTCAAACGGTCGGCGGTTCCGAGGGCTCGGTGGCCCGCCGGGCCGAAACAGTTTGCAGAAGCGGCTCGACCGACTGGACTCGGGCATCCAGATCGTGCGACTGGACATGGTCGATCCCGCGCGCCGATCAATCTGTACAACGAGTTCGCAGCCGTCAACAGCGCAGTCGAACGCCAACGCCAGGCGTGACCGCGCTCCAACAGGACGCTCGGACAACTCAACCGAACGGTCGCCGGTGGGCTCTCAGTCGATCGTCGAACTGATCGACCGCTACTGAGCGTCATCGGATCTCGGCACCGGGCTCAGGGCACGCTCGGCCGCGATCGAGTCGGTGCTGATGGGCGAAGGTCACCGGTGAACCGTCTTCGGGACGAGAGCCGCTGGTCGTCCGAAGGGCTCGTCTCGGGCGAGGTGACCCGCCTGATCAGCGATGCCGAGACCTATCGGCGTCGTGTGCGTGACCGTGCGCAGGCCGACGTGACCCGCTTCCGCTCGAAGCTCCGAGCAGTACGAGCAACCGGGGCGTGCTGATCACCCGCGAGTGGTCGGACGCGATCGGGGAGTTCCTCAAGAAGGACACGGTGCGGCGATGTTCCTGCCCGCGGCACGGACGTCCTCGAACTGCTGCTCAACCGCGACCCGCAGATCCTGCGTGACGGGAAGAGTTCGCAACCGCGAGTGCTCATCGAGCCAACGAGCAGCAAGAACAGATCAGTCAGCCGCAACTCAGAGACGTGAACCAGACCGAACGCTAACCGGAGCTTGAGCAGGCAGACGCGGCACATAAGAGCCAGACACCCGTCGTCGCCACCAGCGGCTGACCAAGGTCTTCAAGGATTTCTGGATGCGGCCCCGCGTCCGCGCGGTCGGATCTCACTCGAGATCATGCCGCACGGAGATCTTGGCCTGCTCGGCCCCAACATCCGGGCAGTCCACGACGATCAAGATGATCCTCGGGCTGCTCAACCGACCCGGGGTCGCCTCGTGGTCTTCGGCAGTCGCCCTCGGATGTCGAGACGAAGAAACGAATCGGCTACCCCCGAGAGCTACCACCTCTACCCCTTCCTTAACGCCCGCGAGACGCTCGAGTACGCCAAGCTCTTCGAGCTCGACGTCAAACACCCAGCATCGACGGTGCTCGACATGGTCGGCCTGACCGCCGCGCCGGCCGGTGCGCGAGTACTCCAGGGCATGCAGCGCCCGCATCGGCCTCGCCCGCGCTCATCAACGACGGACTTTCTCATCCTCGATGAGCCGACCACGGGCCTCGACCCGATCGGCACCAAGCAGGTCAAGGACCTGATCATCGAACTCGGGCGGCGCGGCAGACCGTGCTCCTCTCGAGCCACCTCCTCTCCGATGTCGGGACGTGGTCGACCGGATGGTCATTCTCTACGGCGGCAAGATCCGCGACGAGGGCACGACCGATTCGCTGCTCACCAAGCACTCCAAGACCACCATCGAGACCGATGTGCTCGACGACGAGACCATCGCCGAGATCGACGAGGTCATCCGTCGCCGATCCGGTGGGACCAAGAGCATGCTTGCCGTCACACACCCGCGGCAGAAGCTCGAAGAGAAGTTCCTCGAGATCGTGCAGAAGGCCAAGGCCGACCGCGTCGGACCTCCGGCCAGCGGCGAGGGCGAGACCGCGTCGTTCCTTGCTTCCGGCAAGACGGACGAATCCTCAGGCGAGGAATTGATCGACAAGCTGGTCTGGCCGAGCCCGAGCCGGTGCCCGAGGCCGAGCAAAACGCGCCAGCAGGCCGCCGATGCCGTGGCCGATGCGAAGACCGAAGCGCAGCGTGGTGGACGAACTCGTCGCCGCCGACGAACGACGAACCGCAGCGCAAACCCGAGCCGGAGCGAGGTCAAGTCCGTGTCCCGGACCGATTCGTCCGACCCGCCGCGCTGAAGCCCTCGCCCGATCGCGCCCCGAAGACGGGGGCGATGTGGATCTCGATGTCATCAGCCGCTGCTGGATGACACCGACGAGCCGGGCAAGGGTGGGGGCAGACGCCGTGAAACTCGGCGAACTCAAGGCCCGTGCCGACAGCGTCCAGCAAAGCCGGGGCTTCAGTACATCGCCTCGGCGGTGATTGTGCTCGCCTTCATCGGCGTGTCGGTCGCCGCGTACGTGGCTTCCGCCTCGCCAGTCATCCAGCTGCCCGCCGAGACAGCGCTGAGCACGACCGGCGTCGGCTCGACCATCACCAACACCGACTCGGCGCTCATGCTCGAGACCGTGCTCAAGGACGCGGGGCCCCTCGGGCACCATCATCGGCGCGGGCATCGTCGCCATCGGCGCGCTCATCGTGGTCTGGCTGGGCCTCGGGGGTGACCTACTCCGTGCTGGGGCTGGTGCTCGCGGTCGTCGCGGCTCCGCTCTGGCTCTTCGAGTCCACCCGCGATTTCTCCAAGCTCATCATGGCGATCGTCATCCTCGCTGCCGCGTTCTCAGCAACCATGCAGGGCGCTGGATGGTGCTGAGCGGCAAGGGCCCGATCCCGCGATCGCACGCCTCGCCGAGGCCGTTCGGCTCCGACTCTCGATTGTCTTCATCGTGCTGCTCATCTTCGGGCTGGCGGCCTGCCGGCTTGCTCGACGCCGACCAGCCCCTCCGATACCGCGTCCAGTCGTTCATGCAGTTCGGCACGGGGGTCGTTCTGGCTCATCGCACTCCTGACGGTCTTCTTCAGCGTCAGCACGGTCAGCACCGAGCAGCGCGACAAGATCATCTGGCAGACCATGGCCAAGCCCGTCGCGCGGCGGTACCTGCTGGGCAAGTGGGTGGGCGTCGCGGCGCTCGCGGGCGTGCTGCTGGCCGTCAGCAGTTCCGGCGTGTTTCTCTTTGTCGAGTACCTCCGCAACCAGCCCGCGATCGGCGAGAAAGAGGCGTTCATCGCCTACGCCGACGAGGGCTGAGCGAAGACCGTCTCGTGCTCGAGACACAGATCCTCAGCGCAGCGCACGGTCGAGGCGACCGAGCCCAAACTCGACGAGGAGACGATCAGAGCATCATTGAGCGCCGTATCGAGCAGATCCGCCAGACGGACCGAGCTATGTCTTCACGCCCGACATCGAGGCGAAGTTCCGCGAGGATCCTCAAGCAGAACCGCATGCTCTACTTCGCGATCGATCGGAGCGTCGCGGACATTCATCTTCGAGGGGATCGATCTCGCGCCCGGACGCGGACGTCCCCTCGTGCTGCGCTACCGCATCGATTCGGCCGCCAACGAGCCCGACCGCCAGTACAAGCTCTCGTTCCAGTTGGCCGGCACGGCACCGATCGTTCGGCCGACGGGCCTCGGCACTCACTCGCTGCCACTGGCGCCGATCCTGATCCTGCCCGCCGATGCGTGAGCCGATGCCCGCGTCATCCTGCCCGACGATCCCTTGTTCACGCGCGATGGAGGCGTACAAGGCCGACCGGCTGCCCGCGCCCAGTACATCACCGCCGGCGAGATGATCGACAATGGCCGCTTTGCGATCCAGATCTCCAACGGGCAGTTCGCCTACCAGACCGACGAAGCCGGGCATCCTCAGCCGGTCATCATCCCCAACGACGAGCACATCCCCGGCGGCGGGCTGGCCATCAGCTATCCCGCGGGCAGCTACCACGCCAACTACGCGCGATGGCCATCCTCTGCCAAGCTCGCGTTCTGGCGATGCTCGGCATCTTCTGCTCCACGTTCCTCTCGTTCCCGTCGCCAGCATGGTCAGCTTCGGCGTTTTCCTGATGGCCGAGAGCGCGGTTACGTCCGGCTCGCCGTCGACAACTACTCGACGCTGGGCAGCGATGACCAGATCAACTTCCTCAAGCTGGCGATCTCGTTCATCTCCTACGGCGTGTCGTGGATCTTCAACGTCTACGCGGACCTCAAGCCCGTCGAGAAACTCGTGAACGGGCAGATGGTGAGGGCGTAGACATGATGGTCGCCGGGGCCGTGATCGGCGTCTGGTGCTTCGTGCTGTTCTTCGGGGTGTGCTGATCTTCCGCAAGCGTGAGTTGGCGATCTACTCGGGCCAATAGGCCAAAGGAACCTAAGGCGTGTCGCACGACAAGCTCATCCAGATCATCGCCGGGGCCGTCATGGTCGTCCTGCTCGCAGGCTCGGGTGTGGTCGGCACGACGATCACGGAATCGAGCAGCCGGCACCGGCTTGTGATGGCCGACACCGCCGCAGACAACGACAGCCCCGAGGTCGCAGTCGGCATCGCGATGGCGCGTTCCGCGGCGTGTTCGTCAACATGCTCTGGATCCGCCAACCGCCTCCGGGAAGAAGGCAAGTACTACGAGGCCATCGAGACCGCCGAGACGATCACCAAGCTCCAGCCTCGCTTCCGCGCGTCTGGGTCTTCCACGCGTGGAACCTCGCGTACAACATCTCAGTCTCCACGCAGACCCCGGACGAGCAGCGGTGGGTCATTCGGCGTGCGCCTCCTCCGAGACGAGGGCATCCCCAGAACCCGAACGACATGCTCCTGCACAGGAGGCGGCACGGATCTTTCTCCACAAAATCCGGGCGTGACCGACGACGCGAACCAGTACTACAAACGCAATCGCCGAGGAATGGACCGTGGTCCTCGGCCGCCACCGCCCCGGGCCCGAGATGCACACACGCGAGCAGGCGATCGAGGCCTACGGCAATTGGCTCGACGAGGTCGCCACCGCGCCCGACACCATCGAGGCGCGATCAGGAAGAACCCTCGTCGCCGAGTGATCGCCGCACTCGAAGACCTCTTCGGCACCGAGGCCCGCTCGACTCGCTCCGCCGATACGCCGTCCACGAAAAGCTCCACCGCAAGAACATGAGCGACGACCGCACGGACATCACGGGTGTCATCGACGAGGATGAGTTCGAACGCATCCAGACACTCAGCAGGCTCATGCACGAGCCCCAGCCTCGAGAACGCTTGGGGCGTCTACATCGCCCACCTCCGCAAACGCGTTCTGCTCGACACCTACAATATGGACCCCTCGCGGATGGCCCGGTACACCCGCGAATTCGGGCCTCGACTGGCGCCACCCGCGGCCCATTCGCTCTACTGGGCACGCACGGGCGTCGAGCGCGGACTCGGTCGCGTCGAGGAACAGAACAAGACCGACTTCGACTTCACCAACACCGACCGGCTCGTCATGCACTCGATCCGGGCTCTTCCGCTCGAGCGAGCCTCTACTTCGACTTCCTCGAATTCGAGCAGGGCAAGTACGCCTATTACATGGCCATGCCCAACACCTTCTTCATCGATTCCTGCGGCGACCGAACGAAGACGTCGCCAGCCGCGGCGGCATCGCCACCTCCATGAAGCACCTACACCAACTACGCCGCCGGCTTCGAGAACTTCCTCCGGACGCCATCCTGCACTACTACCGCCGGGCGATCTCGATAAGGCCATGGAGTACCGCCACAAGCTGCTCACTGGCCCGGCCGCAACATCAACGACTGGGAAGCCGACGAGAACTCCTGGCCCATCGACCAGTACGTCGAGTGGGAAATGATGGGGCGATACACCTCGCCCTCGCTCTACGTGAACCAGATCTCGGCCGCGCTTTGGGGGCGCTCACCAGCCTGCTCGCCGGCGATCAGGACCTCTTCCTCAGCCAGTACCGCTGGGCCCGGCAGTTCCACGAGTACTTCATCCGCGAGCAGAACAAGGGCGGCATGCTCGCCAACCCCGAAACCGGACGCATGGAAAACTGCCCGGGGACTTCCGCGTGCTCGCCGGCGGTGTTCACCAACCTGCTCGCATCGCTCAGCGAGTCCGAGCGACCATCTGGCCGCCCCAAACGAGCTGCGCCAATACGCCTACCTGATTCTGGGCGCGAACCAGCGAATCCATGAACGAGCGGGCCGCCGCGGGCGAGGGCCGACCTTTAACGAGGTCTTCCCGCCGCCCATCGGCATCGACCAGTTCCGTCTCGAGATGGAAGCTCTGCCAGCAGCAGCAACGCGACTACAACATCGATATCAAAGTAAGAACGCCCGTGCATGCCCGACGAAATCGAGCCCTCGTAAGTGGGGGCTCATCGCGATCAATGGCTGACTCTGCGCTACTCGGATTCGCCGGTGAGCAGCGTCCGCACTGCCCGGTACCGATCAGGCGTGCCCGCGATGACATCCGCCGGCAGCCCAGGCCTCGGCTTTGTCCCAGCAACGCGCTCGACGATTCCAGATACTCGCACGAACTGCTTGTCGAAGCTCTGCTGCGCGTCCCGGCTCGACACGTCTCGGCTGGCCAGAATCGGCTGCTGTCGGGCGTGAGCGCCTCGTCGATCAGGATCGGCTCGCCATCCGGCTCGTTCGGGTCGATGCCGAACTCGAACTTGGTGTCGGCGATGATCACCCGCGGTCCGCCGCGTACGCCGACGCCCGTTCATAGATCGCCAGCGAGATGCGCTTCACCTGCTCGAGTCGCTCATCGCCGATGATCGCGGGCCGTGTCTTCGCTGATGTTCTCGTCGTGCTCGCCCTGCTCAGCCTTGGTCGCGGGCGTGAAGATCGGCTCGGGGAGCCTGTCGCACTGAACAAGGCCCCGGGCGGCTTGACGCCACAGACCGAGCCCGTCGCCCCGGTAGTCCTTCCAGCCCGAGCCCTCGAGGTAGCCGCGGACGACGCACTCGACGGGCAGCACGCCGCATCGGCGGCCGATCGTGATTCGGCCCGCCAGTCCTTTCGGGTCGTCCCACCGGTTTGAGCGCCGAATCAGGGATATCCCCAGCATCGGTCGAGATCAGGTGCGTCCGGCAGAGCCCCCATGCTCGATCCAGCGGAGCCAGAAGGCCGATCGAGGTCGAAGTCGCCCTGCCCGGCACGGGCGTAGGCAGGACCACATCGAAGGCCGAGAGGCGGTCCGAGGCGACCATGAGCAGGCGATCGGTTCCGGTTGTGTCCGGTCCCAGTTCGTACACATCACGCACCTTGCCC
>JACADM010000171.1_pt1 | contig 25793 bp, 37 predicted proteins | sample 7512371 | NCBI WGS metagenome assembly JACADM01 (sample SAMN14389041, study PRJNA612141) | algae metagenome | isolation source: non-axenic algae culture | place: India: Navi Mumbai | collected 2017-01
TATATATGGTCATGAAAAATGGAAGGATTTCGCAAAACAGATGCGTGTTGGAGTACCTGTGAAATGATCTGGTGAATGTGGTTTGAAAAGTGTTCTTTGGTGATTGGAGGGCATTTATCAAGCATTCCTTTCTCTTTCTCGATACATATAAACAAATACACGATGGAATACAAAATTGAGTAGAAGGAAGACCCGTGTCAATAGAGTGAGACCAAGAGATTTGTTGAAAAGAGAGATTTTCAAAGTGCATGGAAGGATGGAACCGAAAAAGAGGAAATTCAGAGGAGGAAGAAGATCGACGTGTTTGGGATCGTGAGTCTGGTTTGACAGCTGTACAAAATAGTCGTGCAGAGATAGAAGCTGGTGCAAGGGAGAAGAAGACAAAAGTTGGTGGGTTTAATCGGTGGATGGGTGAGGGAATCATGTATTGCTTTGCCTCTATTTCTTTTTCAAAATGGGGACGTTGTATTGTGTCTACTATGAGATGGCTAGTTTGTTCACTGTTTCGTGTCTAATGTATGAAACAACAATGAGAAAAGTTACATACAAACAGTGCAAAAGATATTTAAATGATTGAATAAGAGTGAAAATGTGTCTTAGAGGGAAATATCAGCAAGGGTTCGCTCATGTATCTCATCAGCAGATGCTTGATGTGTTGTACTCCGTCTACATCTAATCTTTTCTTCAGGATGTGCAGATGACAATACTACTTCTGTAAAGCTCTTGGAGGGAAAAATCCCTACAGACGCAAAAACGAAGCAGGATCAAGTCATAATGATAGTAAAGGATCTGAAAATGATAGCAACGCATACATCCAAGCTTTGGATCGCGTTGTAAAACACATTCAGCAGCCTCGGAAATTCTTGAAGGCAAGCGAAATTCTACGTAGAATATTGGACGAACTGAAATCCAAAATGCATCATCCAATGAATTGTTTGAACGAGTCTTCTGGGCGATGCGAGCATCGATGAAAGATCCAGAAATTTTCTTGGATCATGCTAATGCTTTGGAATATTCACGATTGTTTCTGTCTGCAACAGACTATTTTAAGGTCAGTCGGGAGGTTGTGTGTGCTGCAAAGATCGTGATAAGGGAATTGATCTTTCACATTTGACATGAAATGATAATCTATAGTAATTTTAAAACCTTTATTTTGGATGAGTTTTCATCAGCAGAATCTTTCTGTAAACGAAAAGATGGAACTGGATGCATATGAAGTATGGGGAGTCATTCACTACAATGATATCTACTGATGACTCGTTTGAGTTTAGTCGATCATTATCACAACTAAGGCATAAGATTGAATGCCTCCCAGATTTTGATGAAAGTACTACGAACCAGGAATCGAGGAATAAAAACATTGACCCTGAGCTTCAAGATAGCTTGGAATCCAGGAAATTTCAGGAAAGTAATGACGCTGCTCGAACTGAAAATATTGGTGAAGGCCTACAGGAGTTGGATGAAATAAGGAAGAACTGGGTAATATGGTGTTTAATGAAGCAAAGTGCTATGCATTGCAGAGATCTGCTGTTTTGATTGCATAGTATCGACGAAGCTTATATATAAACGAGCTTGGGCTCGATCTGCTATCGAGTTGCTTATTGAAGATGTGCTCCAAAAGTATGGCAAAAATTGATCGTTCACAGAACCAAGTTATTACAAATTGGTGTGGGTACAAGAACAAAGGTTTCCCTTCATAAGGTTCGTATCTTTTTATTATTTCACAAGATCTTGCACATGTGCTTCAATTCCTGGGATACTATGATATTCATTCTTTACATCTGATAACAGTTTGCTCTATTTTGTCCAGGGTCTCATGTCATCCAAGAAAACTGGGAGCGGACCATCTAGTTTTGAAGAGCTCAAGGTGCTTGGAAAAATCAAAAGCTGTGAGCAGTCGAGGTTCAGTGGGAACTGGAGATAGAAAGTCTGGTGTTTGGCTCGGATAATTGGAACATTTTGCACAATTAAAATAAAATAATTTGTAGACACTACATAGACTGGAATCAAATGTTCCACTGAAATTTGAAATTATGAAAACCTCTCTCAAAAGTATCAATTGCTCACTAGATTTCAACTGAAGTATATGTATCAAAATAAAAGAAATTTGAAATGAAATTCTGAACGTATCCAGTACACAATGCTTAAGATGCAACACCAAGTATATGAATGAAATAAAATGATCCTGATTCAAATTGACCAAGACTATAGAAAATGTTGACAAAGGTTCTAAATGAAAATTAAATAGTCATTCTGTCAGTCACTTATCATTGTATTTCGGCAGGTTCACTTTTTCTAGAAAGTTTCCAGTATCCTTCACTGGCACCATTGGTAATGTCTGGGCAGCCATAGCATTACTGTTGGGGTTTTAAGCGCATGCTGTCACTGGAATACCATATCCAACCTGAGCTTCCAATGGTGGAGATCCTAAGGGGAGTCCTAACAAACCAAAACAGCCCAGCGCCTCCTGTTCCATTTTTAAATTAGGCATTGCAGAACATCTTTCAGGGTTCCACGACGGTACGTATGAATTGCGTTGCTCTGGATATGCAACAGGTTTAGTTGATAGACCAGCCACATCAGTGAAAGTCAAATTATGATTTGGCCCATTAGCAATGATGCTAGAAGAAGAAGAACTCTTGATGTAGTTGATGATACTATGAGCAGCATTATAAGCTCTAGTTATTGCCTCTTTATCGCAGGATTTCACATCAACAGATTGAATCCCTTCCATAGTGCTTGCCTCCCTCCAAAATGATCTCCCATTTGCATGTAAAGTTGCTGTAGAGATTCCAGGCCGAGCTTGCAGTTTTGTTTGGCCTCCTTCCTCCTTTGATTTTTGTGCTTCATCCCTTGCAGATTAAGATGATTGGAAGAATTCTTCACAGCATCAGGCTGACAAACATCTTTTGCAGAAGGATTCGTAGAAGTCAAATTCAGATTTGATGTGTTTTAACGTGGTCGATCCTGCACCTATTTTCTAAATAGTCGAGCTGTTTTCGATCTACAAAGCCAGCATCTTGAGCCATGTGCTTGTCATTGGATTGTCTGCCAGATTCCAAACCCAAAACTTCTCTAGGAGGATAAGATTTACCATCATTAGGATTTTCTCCATTCTATCATTGGAGGTTCTACTATGGACCAAATTATCGAAATATTTTCTTTCCCAGCACTAATAGATAAAACACGGTTTTCTATGGTCTTATCAGTAGTATTGCAACATCTATTGGGATGAAAGCCACTGTCAACTTGCCCATCCAAAGAGCCCGTGCTCATCGAGCCCTGACAATCTGTACCAGCATTATTTTTCTTTTTGTTTTGCAATTTGTTTTCACTGATTTTTGCTGACCACAAGACTTCGTCTCTTGGCCACCTGAAACATCAACAGGGTCATTGCTTCCTTCTCCACTTCCTGAATAATCCAATTTTGCTGTTGCTAAATCCAAAACGCCGTTCTTATCTTTCACTGCCTCTTTTCCTGTATTATCAGCCATTTCCAAATTTATTTTTCCTGGAAAATCATTTCTTTTTCTTTTATATCTGTATTCTGCCTCTTCCTGTGTGTAACATCGTTCAGGATTGTGGTATATCTGCATTTCTTGATGCTTCATATCAAGGGTGTACGACCCTTAAACCCACCTATCTGAGAGTTTACAGATGTTACTTCTTGTCTAAATTTCTCAAATTGTCTTCATTATTTACTCTATTCGTCTGCTTCTTCTTGCCAAAGCTCCTATCACAATCCCTGCCATGACTTTGCTCTGACTGAGTCTCGTCATCGTTGCCACTGTTCCAGCATGCATCTTGTGTTGCGCATTCGTTTTGATACTTGAATCCAACGTTTTCCCATGGTTTGCAATATACATCTCCATTTTCTCTGGAACTTCTCTCTCAGCGTTATCAATTGTCTGAGCATTTACATTCCACATCGCCTTAGTCTATGTAGCTGTTGCACCTCGCTATTTTCCTCCTTTATCTCAATGCTTCCTCTCCTTCTTTTTGCAGTTCTTCATTCTTGTTGCTAGTTCATTAAAATTTCTGCATCTGGAGTATCTTTACCTTCCATAAATTCGCCCTGACTGTCTCTCCATGTCCCAGCATGATGTTGAGCATCTTCTGGCTTGGGATGCATCACTCAGATTCATCCGGTGGACCAAATCCACATCCTTTATCATTCTTATTCTCCATTGCATATAATTTTAATTTTGTTTCTAGTTCTTTGATATCACTATGACTCCCAATGTCTCTTTACTTCTCTATCGATTGTTGCTTCTAACCAGCTCTTTCGGTTTGCTGCACTGTTCACTATCCTTTCCCTCTCAAAGAACAATTTTTTTTTAGAACCAGAACAAATAACAGATTCTATCAGGAGATGTTTTTTTAACGCAAATCAAAACTCAAAATCACAGATTCTACGCTTGTGTGCGCAGTTCATTCTTTAAAGACCAATGCCTCTGTCCACCGCATAGGCACTTTTTCTTGACATGCATAAGCAAATGCAGCTATACTATCTTCCACTCATGATGGATCAACATGGGCTCTATTCTATGTACTGTATTGTTACATAGTACAATAGACCTTCTTATCCGAAGATTAAGTCAACGAAGATTCCATCATCATGGTCCCCACAAAAATAATCCTCCATCCCTATGAAGCATCGAGGGCCAAGCACGAAACGGACCTTTTCCCCGAAACACTCTTTTGAACGCATACACACCACACAAGCGTAGAAAACTGCTCAAACTTAATCTATAACGATTTTCATGTCAATTTCGCTGTACGAGATATAATTGTCCGATAAGGGACAGATCGAGTCGTGAATCCGATCGGATGGATCGGATCAATTCTTTTTTGACGTAGAGAAGAAAAGTGAATAAGAGAAATTAGGAAGAGCCTTTGCCGAAATTCATTTAAAATGCCATACTATACTATTATGAAAGCTCCAGATCATTGTAAAATTTGGATGATTTTGAATATTCTATAGAGTCATCCTACAATCTACGATTTGTGACAGGAGAGAGAGTGAGAAGATTTGGTCATATCAGGTATCGAGTGAAAGCGTTTATGTTCGAGACAGGTGAGAATAAGAAAGATCAGTTTTGCAGCTTCAACCTACACTACTTGAAAAACAAAACAAAATCATCAAAGAAAGATCTATGTACATGATGATGAAATGGAAACCTAATGTTGTTGTTATGTCCTTCGAAAGGAACGTAAGTTGAGATGGTGAACAGCGTAGCCTGTTGACTTCATTGTAGGGATAGCAAGTAGGGCAAGAAAGTCAAGGAGGCGAACATGTGAACGACATGAGTGCATGATTCCGTCAAGAAGATAATTTAATTGTGAGATTGAAAAAAACGGCAGTCGAGGGAGCTATCAACGCAATGTATTCGTGGTGGTAAAAGGAATGACAAGGGTTGACTGATCAGGGTTTTCTTGCGGTTGGGTAACAATGGAAAGAAGCATGATGTTAGTGATATTTAAAGCATTCGTTTTCGTGCTCATACTTTTATTGTTCTTGGCATTCTCTTGAGATTCTGGAGAAAAATAAGCTCAAAAACAGAAGTAGTCGCAGTTTGATGGTCGTTCTTGGATCAGGTAGGTGATTGGAATGCAGAGATATGGTGTTTGCTTTTTGGTTGCAAGGTTTACTGGCACCTGGATTAGGTTGTCTAGACAACGAGGGTCTTTGGTTGCTATTCCTGGATTTGTATGTGCTACTGTTCTATACATTAAAGTTGGGTTCTATTTGAATTTGGATACTTTTCCAGGAGGACATACAGCAGAAATGATAACATTGCTGAAGAAAATGGATTTTCGTTTTACAGACCCGGCACTATGTGGTTGCTGAAACAGATCGCATGAGCAGCAACAAAGCAGCTACTTTAGAATCAAACTTGTCTGAAAATGTTTCGGAAAAATATTACAGGAAACAGATCCCGTTGTGCTCGCCGGTGCAAAAACGAATATTATTGCTAAGGATATGAAAAATTTAGAAGCTAGGTCTTCTAATCTGCTCTTGAAAGACAGCATTGAATCTTCTAAACCATCATGGCAATTGCATGTCATACCAAGGAGCAGAGAAGTAGGGCAAAGTTTTTTACTTCATTCTTCTCTACGTTGTATGCTCTGATTTATGCATTTAGAACCGTTTTGACCTGTCGACCAGGTGTTTTACTTGTAAATGGCCGGGTACTTGCATACCGGTAACTTTGGCAGCTTGTCTTGGAAACATTATGGGATGGCTTCAGTGCAAGATAATTTATGTGGAGAGTATAGCCAGGGTTCGCAGGATGAGTTTGACTGGAAAATTGTTGTACAGATTTCATTTAACAGATTTATTCGTGGTTCAATGGCCCGAATTGCAGAAAGTATACCCCAAATCTGAGTATTTAGGACGAGTGTACTGAAATTATGTGCACAAGATTTGTCTATCTATGATGGAACAACAAGAAATGCGTTCCGTAGTAAAATGTCATTTAGTTTTACAAGGGTTGCAAATCGTCATTATCATAATAAGGACTTTCAATTCTCAATTTCATCTGCATTATTAAAATTGCAGAATCCTGAACAATGTAATGAACTGTTCGAAGTGTCTTATCAAACATCTATTGACAGATGCGAGAAAGTTTCTAAACTTAGGAAACAGGATACCACATCTAACAAAACTGTATTTAAATCACAAACAGTCGCTACGGTGACACAGGGTTAAGTTCAAGCATTATTAGCCATGACAAAATCAAACACGTGGCATGAATTCCAAACTTCAGAAAAATAGTATTTGAGCTCAAGATGATCCCAATTTTGAAACCTCTAAGCTATGCTTTATGTAAAAGGCCCACAAAACATAAACAGTCAAAGGCAAAAAAGTCTTAATACTCCAAAATTATCATTCTTGCAGCTAATGATTTCAATTCTAAATTATGCTATGATATTATGTCTATTTATTTCTTAAAAAACTTTGCTCATCGTTTCTTCATGGAGCATCCAACTGCCCACCCTCTAACACTTCGAATTTTACTTAACTGCTCGCATAGGCCTTGCAACTCGTTTGGAGGTCCTTCTAATTCGTACTCCATTACAAAGAGGCCAGCATCTTGATCTACAGATCCAGAATAAGAATTTATATTGTGTTCATATGCAGCAATTGCTTTCGAAATATCCGCAAGCAGGCCAGGTCGATCTTCACATTCTGCAAGAAGCCATATCGTTGAGCTGCTGTAGGATCCATTGGTGTCGACTGGACGTAGTTGGGCAGGGTCATTAATCCATTCGCTGCTGCAAGCGCTGCATGTTCCCTAGAAACTTAGCTAATTTGTATCGTGCCGTTTTGGTCGGGCAGACATCAACCACTTCTGATGTCTTTTGATAATAGTAGCATTTATTGGTCCTTTGTATGTGATAACTTCAACAACTTCAGCATTTGCAAGTTCGTGGTCTGCATTGACCACTTTTCCATTGACTCTTGCAGCTACCATAGTATTCCCTATGTCCGTGTGAATATGATATGCAAAGTCCACTACAGTGGATCCTTTTGGAAGCCTCATGACTTGTCCTGAAGGTGTGAAAACAAAACGCCTTGTCCAAGCAAGTCATCAGTTACACATGCTACAAATTCTTGTGCTGTTAAAGTTCCAACAAATTCTTCTTGCCACTGACGAATTGAATTCAGCCAATTGATTCGGCGAGACATTATCTGCGGGTCAAGTCTACCAGTACCAGCCCTATCAGAAGTTTGGGAACCCTGCACATTTATAGAGGTGGAGTAGCCATTCGTGTTTGGTTGGATTCTGTTCCACTAATCCAGAGGAGCCTGAAGATTTATTTTCAATAGAAAACCTGTTCGACGATTCTGCCTTTTCATATCTATCTTCAATAGAATTATGGCTATCCATTGAATCGACACAGTGCCCATTTTGTTCAACACTTGGAGTCTTCCTGCGATTTATGCAAATAGTTGCTGATTCTGAGCTTCCAGGAGAAGCATAGTCAGCGCAACTCCATGATTCTACAGCTATTCCAAAACGAGCCAATTTTTCCATTTCTGACGTTCTTATTTGAACTTCTATAGGGAAAAGCAGGACCAATTTTGTTCGCTCGGCCAGAAGAACCAGATGAAAATGAATCGCCATTGCCATTTTGATCAAATAGCGTAAAATCATCAAGATCGCTAGACCCTCCACGAGAAAGAGCTGCCAAGCCAGTGGGGAGAACGGTTGTATGAAGTGATTGATAGTTGTTCGGCTTTGGTGTTGCAATATAATCCTTAATTGATCCAGGTACAGGGGCCCAGAACGAATGGATCAAGCCCATGACATGATAGCATAATTGTTTCTCTGCAGCTTTTGCAGCTAATGGCGGTGTGTCAAATCCATTCAATGTAATACATTTCTCTCCATACGGCTCTATTATAACCTGAAGATGTGCCACTTCACAGATATCACGAATCGATTTTCCTGCATCCTGCAGTTTTCTCCACATAGAATATAGGGATTTCCTAACTGGTCTTACACTGATAGAATTCACTCTGTCACAGAAATGGATCTCTATACAATCGCCCTTCTAATTCAGTTGCAGCAGCCTCAAGTGCAGATCTCTGAGATTCAAATACTTTCCTTGCTGCTCTTTTCATTGCCCACATTGAGCAGGCATTGCATACCTAAATTGTATAACAAGATTTACAATAAGAAAAGCAATCCAATAGTGTTATAGGATAAACAGTAATTGAACTTACGCCCACAAAACACAATCATTGCATAAGGATCAAAATGGTTGAGTCGTGCACATACAGTATCAATTTGAAGGACCCTCAACGAAGACCAAAAGAATCCAGGTAAATAGAAAGCCACTTACTTGAAACTTAATTCCTCGAGTTCTTCTTTGATGGTGTATAAACCCAAAAGACGTGCTAGAGGAGCAAAACTGTCAAGGTTTCTTGGGCAATTCTGCGTTGTTTGGCAGGAGGCATGGCTTCCATTGTCCTCATGTTATGAAGCCTGTCAGCTAATTTCACTACGATAATGCGGACTTCTTCAGTCATGGCCAAGAACAAAATTGCAAGTCTTGTGCCTTTTCTTGAGCCGCAGAGTCAACTATTTCCTCTGTACTGCTGCTTTCATATTCTGTGCCAATAGATCTTTGCAAACTTGTTTGTAATCTTTCTGGATGATGTGTTGGCAGCTTGGAAAACTTAGTCTCTCCTTCGACAATACGTCGAACTGCTGGCCCAAAGGCAAAACCAATTTCATCCAACCCAACAGAATCGCCACAATCCTCCACAGTGTCATGCAGAATTCCAGCTGCCAGACTTTCCCAGTCCATTCTCAGCTCTGCCAGAATACGAGTCACTTCTACAGGATGAGTAATAAATGGCTCTCCTGATTTTCTGCTGTCCATCATGAGCATCAAGCGCAAGAGAAAGTGCCTCTCTTACTAGAACAACTTCATCCTCTGGCAAATAATCAAGCAACGGCAGAGTCGATTTTCCCACAGAAATTTTTCGTTCACTGCTGATGGTCTCATTCTCTGATAAAAGAATAATCAATAGGCTCTATAGATATTTCTGAAACAGTTCCATTCCCATTAATAGCGGTATTGTTCTTACCCTGACAGTCGTATTAAAATTTCCAAAGAAATTCTCAGTGAGCCATAATAAGAACTTTATGCATATTTGCGATTCACTACAAGAATGTCTAATATAGCATGCACCAACAAGAGAAAGAGACAACGATTTCCATATTTACCTGTTCTCCACTACCAGCACCGATTCTAACTTCTGCGCAAGGGAGCTATTGAAAGTCTCCTAATTTCTCGTCATACAATCTTCTAATAAATAAATATCTTGAAGGACATATCCACTCTGAACGATTATGAAAGAATCCATTTCTACATTTCGCTTGTGATTGTCCGTTGCTAAAACATCTATGTGATACTCGCTTGCAACTATCCTTTCCAACCAACCTTTTTGGTCTACTGAAACCGAGCATCCTGTACATGTGACGACAAATCGAACCATCCAGTAAGAACCATTATGCATATACATACATTTGAGCTAATTGATACGTATACCTAGTCTATGGAAGAATGATACACCAACTACAAAAGCAAAATTGGAAATCAAAGCGAAAAAAATCAACCCAATTCAGTTTCAACACTCTCAAGTCTCAGCAACTAAATATCCCCCCTCTTCTTCTTCCTTCTTTTTTGATATTCACCAATAGCAACACATATAAACTCGTGTGTGTGTGTGTGTGTGTATGCGTCGAAGCCATCATCGTTTAAAATAACGAAGAGAAGATGACCAACACACACGAGACGAATTCTCTCTCTCTCTCTCTCTTTCATATCACCACCCAACCAGGATCACCACCCCAAAGTCTTCTTCTCTTTTCTTCTTCTCTTCTCTTCTCTATGACGATCTCTCTTTATGTACGATATTACGCATACTCACCACTCGACGTCACTCTCATTATCTCGCTTCGTCTACTTCTACTCATAGAAGAGAATGAACACGACACTGTCCACTGCATACCACCTCAGTTCATCATGTCTTCAACAACAGTAAAAGCAATCTGTGTATGTGTTCCAATCGGACGTGCTGTCGTCCAATTCTTTTCAGAAAGCAAGCCACGCGCATACGTCCATGGAATACAACGCTCTGATGTTCTTCTATGTAACTCTTTCGACGACTAAAGGGGAAAAACACGTGTATATATAGATATCTAGAGCATTATACGTACGTTTCAAACGCACGCACGCACGATAAAACAAAACAAAACAAAAACGTTGAAACAATTCGACGTGGTGGTAATCAATTTTTATTTTAGTCTCTTCTTTGTTTCCTTTCTTTATTTATATATATATATATATATATCGTTTTGAATATATATACATATATAGAGGTATATTGAAACGTATATATGTATCAGTATATATAGAAATAAAAGTTGATGTGTGCGAGTCATTGAAGAAAGACGAAGACGAAAAGAGGAGAAAAACCCTTCAACGCTCTTTCTCTCTCTCTCTCTCTTTTGTGTCTCTTTCTCTTTCCACTCTGTGTGTGTGTGTCTCTCTCTCTCTCTCTCTCTCTCTGTGTGTGTGTGTGTGTGTGTGTGTGTGTGCATGTGTGTTAATTTCTCTTCTTTCTTCTTTCTCTTTGTCTGTGTATGAACTCTACTATTATACTAGTAAACATAGGAACCGAACTGAGAACTGCCTTTTCTCCTGTTGAGAGTCAATCGTCTGTGAGCTCAAAGACATCTCCTCACCAACATGAAGTCATCATTCTTCGTGCTGTTTGCATATGTCAACTCAATGCGATATGTACGTTGTGAAAGGAGATGTGATCACGAGATAAATGAGTGCCGAATGACTACGAGAATCGTTTCGATGGGTTTTACTGAGATGAACGAAAAAAAAAACAATTAAAACGAAACAAAATTGCGGACAGTACAAACAAACATATGAAATGATAGATAGGGAGAGAACACAAATCACCACACAGAAAATGTTTCAGCATATATGTAAATATAATTATGTATACAATGTTTTCAAACACGAACTGTTTCCCAGTAAGAACGACGAAGTCACCGTCGCTTAAAGTAACTTCTTCTGGTACAAGCTTGTTATTTACATTGGCGTGTCGGCCTTCCACTTGAGCTGTAGTGTGCTGTGCTCCGGTTTCACGTCTGACGATTTCTCCGGCAGTTGTTCCCCGTGGGACACGAAGTATTCTCCTCCAGGCCAAATAAGGACCATCACATCAGGAGGAGATACTTCCAATGCCAATGCTTGATCATCTGGATCTTGTTTCAATTCAGGAGGGATTGTAATCATGGATCCTTCAACACCATCTTGCTGGGAGTCCTGAGAGGACATTGCATTGGTACCCAGATCTGCTCCCCAATCAAGCATGGATCTCAAGAGAAGTATACGCTCGCTCATATAAACTGCATCTTCGTCGACTGAGCTTGTTGCAATATTCGGACGATTCACAATAACTGGCTCCATTGTCGATAGAGGAACAATGGTCGTTGGAAGCTTCCTGCCAAATCTATCCAGTCTATGATATTTCCCATCAGAGCAAAGAGTATATTGCTCGACGGAAACAAAACATCTCCTTGTTCTGCTGCAAACCATCCTTTATTTTCTACATAGTCCAACAATGACTTATAAATACTAGGATCGGCATGTATTTCTGATGAGGCACTCAACTTCCGTGGCTCCATTGAAACTGCAACAATCAACCGTAAGCCTCCAGACTCTGATGATAATACAACACCATCTGTGATTTGACCTCCGGAAAGAATGCGTAGGATAGGCCATCCACGTGGAAATTCCATACCTTCATTGTGATCGGATTCATGAGAGCTCGAGCAATTGCTAGGAGCGTTATGTTCCTTGTAAGCCCAGTGAGCTGCTGAACCGTATTCTGCCATCTCGTGCATCCTACTGGTCCTAATCTGAACCTCCATTGGAACCCCTCCTGGCCCAACTACTGCTGTATGAAGAGATTGATAACCTGATCCTTTAGGCATTGCAATGTAATCATCTTCCTCTCCATCAATTTTCTTCCAGAGTCTATGAGCGACTGGAAGAAGGCGATAACATGCTGCTATAGCCTCTCGTTCCTTTTCTTCATTATCATCATTCACAACCACACGCAAGGCTCTTGCATCATAAACCTGGAATATGGAAATGTAAGTAATTTTAAACAATTTCAATTTCAATTGGCAACAATGTAGTACACCATTAATCATTTAGTGCATTATAAAACTCCCAATTTTGAGGAGATTATGTCAGTTGAGGCTCTACTAAAAGGTGCGAGGGTATCTGTTGTCAATTATCATTGACAACGTCTCAAAATATTCTTGAAAATTCATCTTACCTCCCGCAGAGTACACCTTGCGTGCCATTTTTTGAATGTAGAGTAAAGTGACTTGACACGGCCTTGCACTGAAACGTCTAATCCTAAAGCAAGTCCTTCAGTCGTCAATTCCTGCAGAAGAGCTTTAGCACATCTCTGAAGCACTTCGAGTCCCCTTCTAGTTGATGGAGCTATGTTTAAGCGTTCCATATTGAATGTTGATGCGTCAAAGGGAAGCACACTACAAATAAGATCCTTAGTATCCAATTGATCGCGTGACAAAAGCTCCATTTACTTTCATCCCTGTACTTCCTTACAGACGTTAAAATACTCTTCACGTTGTTTTCAGATTTCTCAAATGTATTTGATGTTCCACTGAAAGAAGATGCAGGGACTATCGCATCAGCCAAGCCTAGCCACCCATGATCTTTAAAATTTTTTCTTGAGTAAAGTCAGACAAAGTGCCATCAACAATGCATTCGCACTCTCCAGTTAAACAGCAATCCTCAGGATCAATTTCCTGGTCAGCAATCGTTTTAATTCCCCACAATTTATCAAGTTCAGCTCTTAAAGCTCTATATTCGTCTGGCTGCAGGACTGCAAAGCACAAGTCTTCTAGCTCAGACCTTACTGCAAACATGCCCAAACGCTCAGCCAGAGAGCACCACACCCTCCTTGTTTCTTCTGCTACAGCACGTTGCTTTTCGGCTTCAAAGCGAAAACAGTTCTCATGTTATGCAACCTATCCGCTAATTTAATCACAATGACCAAAGGCTCAGACACCATTGTCAAAATCATGTGTCGCAATTGTGCCTCCTCTTGTGTGCTCAGGGCACCTTCAGACAATCGGATTCTGCGCCTCACCAATTGGTTTGTTGCACTGAGTTGGCTGACTTTTGAAACCATGGAAGCTACAAGTACCCCAAATTTATCTCTGATTTCAACAATATCTGCACCTGCATCATCCACTGTATCATGGAGAATTGCAGCAATGACAGCAGCCTCAGCTCGCTCATCATCTTCTCCAGGTGCAAGGAGACCTTCCACTATTTTGGCTGTTTCAATGCAATGCACTACATATGGATCTCTAGTACGCCGTATTTGTCCCTCATGGGCTTTTGCAGCAAACTTCACTGCTTTCAGAACTCTTTCCCGTCGGAAATATTTACACCATGTCACGTCAACACCATACAAGTTATGGATCTCTATTTCATCCAAGTCGGCGGATTTCCATGGCTCTAAGTTCTCTGCCAATGTCATCGAAAATATCAGGAGGAGGCCACCAAATGACACACTCAAGCTCAGCAAGCTGGCAATGGTGGATGCCAGGCTCTGTGACATGTGATATGGTATTGGACTATTGACAATCGCATCATACATCTCGGGTGTGGCTGCGTACACAGAAGTAACGATAAGAACTTGAAAATGCAATTCAATGATTTCCAACCTCATACGACATTCCAAAATGGAAAAGTGTCAAATGATCTGGCTGCTGCATCATCATGCATGAAACGATCAATCGACACGAAATAAGGGACCCAGACCCATTCTTACTAGAGTTCATGATGTAAACGGCTTCCCTAGCAGCCAACGACACGTTTTCGCCAAAAGCAATGCTGACAAGGCCCCTTTCCGTCAGTTTTCTCGTAATCTCTTTCCTTGTTCTTCTCCTCACAGAAACACCCGCGGTGAGTACGACCTTCTGTCTGCCATGCCAGATGCTGACACTTTTCTTGCATCGTGCATGATTTGTCGTACAAACAGATCCCTCGTACCAACCGCACTCAAAAATAAGCACGATTACGAGGACTCATCGCACCCGCAGCAGCAACAACAACGAGAGCCCCCATGTGACACCGTGTCTTCCTCTGTCCGGTGGTACCAATCTCCTCACACCTCCAATTCCTCCACCTCCACCTTGTTTCCTCCTACGAAACAATCCAATCGGTCCTATTTGCCCCAATATCCACATCGCAATTCCACGCCTAAAACCACCACGGACTGGCTTCGCAACCCTCTCGGGAAGAAGAATGCACCACGAGCATGGACATTCATTCACCACCGACTCGAAACGAAACTCTCGGCAAACTGATCTTTTCCTTCTATCCAATGGAAAAGTATTCAACATATACAATGCAATTGTGGTTTTATGTGTATCGGACAATTCACATATATAGAGAAAATATATATACCAGATATCTACAAATTTCATATTTTTTTTAATTTACTGTACCGATTCTAATTTTTTCAAAATGAATTCCGCTTCTGCCAAAATTCATTGAAAAATATACTACGCGAAAACCGAGTTTTTAAATTTGAATTTTTGAGGCCAGTATCTCACGATTTAAACAGTTAAGAGACATCTAAATCATATATTATAAACCCACAACGTATGTTTTATATATTAGGGACAATAATTATTATTAAAATACGTTATCTCGTAAAATAAATTGCTACTAATTCAAAAATGGCGAGTGAAAGTCAAGTGCCTTACGTGCTGCAGCTCATGCTAGCAGGACCCAAACGAAAAGAAGAGGAAATAAATACAGAAACTGAGGGTAATCGGGCAGTGAAAACGATGCCGAGGTGCCGGAAACCTGGTCGGAAGCCACTACCACTAAAGAGCAAGCATGACAGCTCGGTCAGCCTTACAGGTGCATCCTCACGGGCTCCACTGTCGGCACAAGATGTGCGGATGGCAATGCGGAAGGTTGCAAATATGTCTTTAGAAAAAAGAAATACGTGAATTGGGATCCATACAAGGCTAGAATCCTTAAGAGATATGAATGCTTTAGGCAGAAGAACAAGAAGGCACCCATAGCAAAAACCCTTCAATTTTTCAAGGCTCGAGGAGGGATCTACGAAGGTCTCGAGTACAATCATATTAAATATTGGTTGAAACAAAGGGGAGGATTGCAATGGCGAAGAAGATTTTATTAAGAAGAGAAGAAGGAGACCCCTATCCTGAAAGGGCGACGCCCCTTTCAAGATGATTGATCAAGCAATTTTGCGAGCTGTCAAGTCTGGCAAATACCTGGTCACTTCTACAAACCTTTACCCGCTAATAGTTAGGACTATCAAAGAATGCGGAGAAGGAGATAAATTGGGAAAAGGTCATGATAAGTTGAAAGTATGCCCAGCATGGATCAATGTTAGGTGTCGTCGTCTGAACTTGAGTATGAGGAAGCCTACTTCAGCAACATCCAAACTACCAAGGATTGGAAAGATCAGATGAAATTCTATAAAATGCGGTTGGCTTACTATGTCCACCGTTATGGATTAAAGCCTGAGGACGTTTACAATCTTGATCAGACTTCTGTGCAATTGAACCCGCATGCAAACGGAGGAAAGAGCGAAGCCACATCGGTTCGAGGGACGTCATTACTTACAATAACGATGACAAACAGCAAATTACCGTTGTTCCTACTGTTTCTGCCGGTGGAAAGAAGTGTCCTCTGCAAGTCATATTCAAGGGAACCGAGGGTTACAGCAAGACTGGAAAAGATTGTGGCAGTATACCAGATTACAAAAATGAGTTTGTAAATTTGATTGCCAAGTATCCAGGATCAATCTATAGCCAGACCAAAAATCATTGGTCTACACATGAGACAAACATAGATTTGATCGAGAAAATTATTGTGCCTTTCGCTAGGCAAAATAAGAAAATGAGAAGAGAGTTGGGTATGGAGGGCCACATATCTGATAAGATCGTCATTGTATTGGATTGCTGGCCTGTGCAAGCCACCCAAAGTTTCGTTTGGAGGTCCAGTCCAAATTCCCTGATGTGATATTGTCTTATTTACCTCCGAATCTTACTGGCAAACTTCAGCCACTGGATGTATCAATAAATTCAAATTTCAAACAGCACATCAAAAGAGTGTTTGGAGAGTATGCCATAGAGCAAGACTTCGATGAAACATTTTATCTGGATGGCATGACCAAGGAAAGCGGTTGGCAATTGACTGGATTCATCAGGGCTGGACATCTGTGAAAAAGGAAACCGTAGTAAAGGCATGGAAGAAAGCAGGTCTTCTCGATGCTTGGAAACACGACGTCATCAGAGATGCAATGGATATGTTTGAAGAGCACAAGCTTTTCCCCAAAAAGCAAGGAACCTTAGGTGGATTTGAAATGCAACCAATTCCAGTGGGCTTTGATGCTCCTGTAGGACAAAATGAGAAGAAATATGACAATATCATGTCAGAAACTCAATGGAATCTGGTAGCTACCTTACTCTTACGGAAGAAGAAGAGGATGAGCATGCATTTGAGATAAGTTATATGGATACATCTGATACTGAATCAACAACTTCATCAGGGGATAAGTGGAAGTCCTGGAGTCTCTCATAGGAAGAAACAGTCAGCCACAAGCCCCTTTCACTCAACCTAGAAATATCACTCAAAATGCCATCAAAACGAACTAAAAATACCAAAAAATTACTTGATTCCTTATTTTATTACTGTAAAATATCATACAGAGCTTTTTTGGAATAAAATCTAAATTTCTAATTGAAAAAATAAACAATTAAGTGAATTGTTGGCCTTTGCGAAATTCATTGAAAAATTCGTATCGGTACAGTATTTATTCTTTTTCTCTCTCTCTCTCGAAAACATCAACAACACGAGAAAAGAAACGTGTGTGTGTGTGTGTGTGTGTGTGTGTGTGTGTGTGTGTTGGCATCAGACGGATATTCGTGGCTTCTTTCCACGGTGATCCTCCCCTCTCTTCCGTCAGCTTAGATTAGAGTAGAGCAGGGGTGAAGGTATGATGTAAATCTGCGGGCACTTCATGTAACATCTGAGGGTGGTGTTACCTCTCAATGTTGCAAGATCAGCTTCGACGTTTTGAAAGAGGTTGCGTTGATGGAAACGCAACGACATGGGCGTTTATTAGATGTAATGCCATGGAATCAATACGCTTTTCTTGGAGAGAACTTGGTAGGGTCGGCTCAATTTTTTTTTAAATGGAGAGCCTGGAAACAGAATTTTGGATCACGTGCAGAACTTGGATTGTGTTCATATGGCAATGCCCATCCAGGAAAGGCTCAGTCTTCTGACAGAGTTTCACCCCAGGCAGCCCTAAACGCTAAACCATGAATTAAAATGAGGAGCTCTTTAGCTACACTCCATTCGATTGTTACAAAAGATACCATCTTGTACCAAAGTACGTACAATACTCAGTATCCATCTGAAGAAGTACAGGTGGAATTCATCAGCTTCATCGAATGTTTGAAATTTGTATGGAATTGGGAGATGACCTGCTGGTACCACATGGAAACATTTGGTATGCATGTCTCGCGCGTATGCTGGTGGATTTCTGATCCAGAACATAAACTACTGAGGACACGTCCCCACAATGGTTTCGGTAAAGCCCAAGCCGGTGTATCATCACTGAAGCCCGTGGGCTGACTCCGATTAGATTTACGCACCAGCCAGATAGGTCCTGATTGAAGGCATTAGCTCTCTTAAACATAAAGACATACCTGTCACCGAGCCCGTGTCCCAATTACCTATGTCCTGATTAAAGACCGTAGCTGTATTGAACATTCCGACCATATTTGTCACCGAGCTCGTATCCCAGCCACTTATGTCCTGGTTGAAGGCTATGGCGTTACCAAACATATACTTCATGTTTGTCACCGTGCTTGTGTCCCACCCACCGATGTCTTGGTTGAAGGATTTCGCATATTGGAACATGTACTCCATTTGTAGCACCGAGCTGGTGTCCCAGCCACCGATGTCCTGGTTGAACACTTCGTTGTTTGCAAACATTCCGACCATATTTGTCACCAAGCTCGTATCCCAGTCCCGATGTCCTGGTTGAAGGCTTCTGCATAGTTAAACATGTACTCCATACTTCTCACTGAACTCGTGTCCCAGCCACTAATGTCCTGGTTGAATTCATACGCAGCATAAAACATGTACTCCATACTGGTCACCAAACTTGTGTTCCAGCTCCCAATGTCCTCGTTAAACACCTCTGCATACTCAAACATGTGACTCATGTCTGTCACTGAACTCGTGTCCCAGTGAGAAATATCCCCACTGAAATAATCGGAATAATCATAATCAAGGTGCGTATAATCTTGACAATCATCGTCTCCACAAAACAGATACTTCAAATCAGTGATCCCGCTGGTACAGGTGTCTGCGGCATTAACGTGGTGATCTCTTCCCTGGTCCGCTTGGTATATGTCACGCCGTTGACCACTCCCTCGAGCCGACTGATGCGTCATCACATAACACGGTGATACGATTGGACGCAAGGCAGAAGGAATTGCATCGACACCCATTATTCCCGTCGTCTACGTACCCAGCTTCCGATTCGCACTGGCAGCCACCCACGCCGTCACCGACAAACCATCTTTCTGTGTCGCACTCACAGCCACCCTCGCCATCACTGGCGAAACCAGCCGCATCGCTCTCGCACCCTCCGGCGCCGTCATCCACAAACTTGTTAGCAGCATCGCACTCGCACCCACGCCGTCACTGACAAACCATCTTTCTGTGTCGCACTCGCAGCCATCTGCGCCATCACTAGCAAAACCCGCAGAGCATCGCACTCGCACCCACCCTCGCCGTCACTGGCGAAACCATGAAGCATCGCTCCTCACGCACCCGCCGTCACTGGCGAAACCCGCAGAGCATCGCACTCGCACCCACCCTCGCCGTCACTGGAAAACCCGCAGAGCATCGCACTCGCACCCACCCTCGCCGTCACTGGCGAAACCCGCAGAAGCATCGCACTCACGCACCCCGCCGTCACTGGCGAAACCCGCGGCATCGCACTCGCACCCACCCTCGCCGATCACTGGAAAACCCGCAGAAGCATCGCACTCGCACCCACCCTCGCCGTCGTCCACAAACTTGTTAGCAGCATCGCACTCGCACCCCCACACCGTCACTGGCAAAACCCGCAGAAGCATCGCACTCACGCACCCTCGCCGTCGTCCACAAACTTGTTAGCAGCATCGCGCTCGCACCTCACCGTCACTGGCGAAACCCGCAGAAGCATCGCACTTGCAGCCACCTGCGCCATCACTAGCAAAACCCGCAGAAGCATCGCACTCGCAGCCACTTGCGCCATCATACACAAACTTGTTAGCAGCGTCACAAGCGCATCCTCCTTCTGCGCGAGAAACGAATCCTTTCTTCGTGTCACAAGCACAAGCTCCTGAAGTGAGAATTTCACCAAAACCATCACACACGTTGCGATCCCCGGATGGTGGGTCGAACACTTGCCAAGGGTGGTGAAGGAGACTCTCAGACTCTTCAGATTCTGTTCCATCTTCCAAGAAGCAAGACACCGTGGTCGTGTAGGTTGTCATTGGAACAAGATCCGAAATAATGGCATGGGACACACTTGATTCTTCCGCCATACGAATGGTTAGTGAATGCCCGTCAGGCGAAAGCTCCAACATACAAGAGCGTACAGAAGGCCATCTGCCACAGACACTGATATATTGACCGTGGTGAACGAAATGTCTGAGACTGTAAGAGTTGGGGAAGGAATGACAACAGGGAAGGGGTTGGACTAGGGGTTGGGGAAGGGGTTGGGTTGGACTAGCAGTAGGTATTGTCGAAGGAGGAGGCGGTTGATTCACTGGAGAAGGCGGTGGAGTGGGAGCATCGGGGTCCACCTTGGTGATCACCCAGCGCTGCAGGCCTCCGCCATCCTTCCGGACAAAAAGACTTTGTTGACGGAGCATTCTTTGTCGGCGCTCAAAAACGGTTGCAATTGCGTCCCGATCGGTCCTTCAAAACAATACGATACGTTCCTTCCTCGGCTTCAATGGCACAAACCGAAACAGGGACGTCTCCAGAGTGGGATCGATGGTCACAGCCTCGGAAGTTTCTCCTCGACATTGCTTTTCAGCGACAGCATTCAAAGGTCCCATGCACCTGTTAACCAAAACGTACTCTGCCAAAATTAGTTGTTTTAGAAAAAACGAGGTTCACAGTGGAAGCCTACGTGGTATGTAACACTGTGGCATGGCATAATGTAACACTACATATCCCATCATCTATCGAAAAACGTAGACCAGCACCAATCCAGAACAGAACCCATAACAAACATGGTATGCCACGCAGGCATGATTCGAATACGGTCCAGAGTGGCACCAAAGAATACAAAAGCAACAAAGGTGCTTGTTGCAATACTTCGAAGAGTCCCGACAACCGGATGACCATACAAGGAATCCTTCAGAGACTTTCTCTGTCAAAATCATGAAAGTCAGGTGTTGCCTACCGTGGCTGTCCTCTCCCTGTGGGATAGTACGTCTCGATATATCCCCACTGCTCGTCCTCGTTCTCGCCTATTATGGTGAAAACCCATTGCGACCACGAGGGAACGGAAGAGCCTCTCAACAACGGCCCAACCTCTCTGGGTGACTCTGAGCCGCACGTACGGTTGTAAAACCCCAAAAGTTCACCTGCGACAGAGAATTTAACCGACGTATCAAGACATATAAAACCCTAAAATGCATACGCGTTGCAATGGACATGGTGAACCGTAACAAAGTACCTAAACAATGAAACAGCTATACAGAGACCCATACAAAAATACCAAACCAAGGAAACATTCAAACGGGTCCAAACCCAACACCGACGTCCGTGACCTTGTGACCCACGTATGGAGGAGAGAATTTTGAAAGCTCCAACTCGATCAAAGCAGCGTTTTATTTTTATTTTTCCCGTTCCAGTTCAAGCGCCCCACTTACTTTTGTTTCGCAATCTCGGTCGTGACGCAGACGTATAAAGTACGGCACACCAGTCTCAAGCTTGGAGGCTACGCATCAGAAGAAAGGACCAAACGCTTGTTATCGGTTTGAGAGGTGGTTGGCATTCACGCAACAGAAAGCTCGGAAATCATCGTGTACTTATGACACGTGCCCCAACTCCGATGCCTCGAAGTTGGTTCAAAGAAAGGGATTGATCCACATGTAACAAAGACAAAGGCCATCATCGGGATGATGACGGTGATACATTTCCTTTTAATCTCATCGGAGGTTCCTTCCTTTCCAAAAGACAAAGGCAAACTGACAAGGCATTCAAGACACAAAGGCAAGACAGAAGGCAAGGGGAAAGAATCTTCGCTCCAAATCGTACTGGACGAAATTCGAGACGTCACAACAATATCCTCAAACATCGAGCATCAGTCAATCATCCACTCCATACAACATTCTAATTTCAACCTCTTTGACACCTAGTTCAAGAAACAACTGCATTGAGACGTACGCAACGTCGAAGCACCGTACCTAGGACATTCGAGCAATTGAAACGCGGCCATCAAAGCCAAGAGCATCGTAAGACGGTTCATAATAATCTCTCTTTATAGCGAGGTATCAAAATACTTGTTGTAATACACCACAGCTACAATCGATTCTTTGCAGGAATAGGAATTTAAAACATATCATATTTTCTGACTCTGATACTGTTTGTTTTCTCTCTTCTCTCTGTCTCTCTGTTATGAGTTCACTCTTTCCCTACTTTCTTTCTCTCTCTCTCTCTCTCTCTCTCTCTCTCTCTCTCTCTCTCTCTTCTCTCTCTCTCTTTTCTCTTTTCTCTTTCTCTTTTCTCTCTCTGTCTCTCTGTTATGAGTTCACACTTTCCTACTTTCTTTTGTTATAACCCGTCTAGGTTATAAGAATGTAACGTAGTATGTGTTACAAAAGTGACTGGTCACGTAACCAGTGTGTAGTATATATTTTAAGTAGTAAAATAGGATCCTGGTGTATGCCTCAGTGCACTATATATACCAAAGAGGAGAACACACAAGAGAATAAACCGGTTTATGACGCTTTTCCTCCACGGCGTTGTGCTACGAAAAGCCTGTTGGTCGTAATGCTTTCATCAATGCATATTTAATGGCTCTTTACCTTCTGGTAAAAGGGCTTTTTCAATTCAAAACCTTTTTAATACAAACCAAGTGCTCAATCAACTTTTAACCAAACGCTTAAAGAACAATCCAACGTTCCAGCAATAACTCCCAATTCATAACACTCTCTTCTCTTTCTCTCTTCTCTCTTTTCTATCTCTTTTCTATCTCTCTTCTCTCTTCTCTTCTCTCTTCTCTCTCTCTCTTTCTCTCTTTTCTCTTCTTCTTTTGGTGCCTGGGCCCGTTTAAAAAATTAAAAGGTTTAACTCATACAAGACTCTTACATTCATGTTTATATACATTTACATATCTTAAATTTGTTGATATACTCTATAATCAAAGAGTTTTGTTTACTTATATAGTATCCATATGAAGAGTGTGAGAATAATACCAATATGTGTCATCATAACGATCCAAAAAAAAAGAACATACACTCGAGAAAATCGTATAACTTTATATCGTATGATGTAAATAAAGATATGCGGTATTTTTAATTGTGTAATGTCTGGGATATAAAACGTGAGGAGAAAGAAAATGGATGGAGAAACTAAGACGATGCATATCGGTGAAACCATATCGACAGGCATGACACAGAAAATGACGGAAGAACGATCCTATCTCGCTGTGTGTGGCTGTGCAGAATTTGCCGTTCATTCATTTCAAGGGGTTATGGTATTGTATGGATGTATGTGATAGCAAGTTGGAAGTACATGCTTGAAATATAGGAAAATACAGAACATACACAGATACCAAAAAGGCATCGGATAGATTGGTACTATGCCTACGGAATCGCGTCGAAAGGTTGGCGCGCGCTGCGAGGAAAATGAAAGTATTACGACAACATATCGGAGTACATTTGGAGGTCCCGGAGGTATGTCACCAGAATCTTGGAGATATCGTCGTCTAGATGATAAAAACAAGAAAATGTGGTTCAACATGGGATGGTCGATAGTGCTGACAGCGGCAATGATAATGATGTTATTGTGGGTCGGTCTTGTTCGGTGACCATGATGCAACGCCTGATGAGAAGTATGTCTCTTCAGCAGCAGGTGGTCGTACAGAAGGTGCGGACGCTCATCTTCAGGAATCTTTAGATTCTGCAATCCAAGGGACTAGGGATGACGAAGTAATACATTTAAAAATGATGTTGAAACAGTAGAAAATGCAAGGGTGCATTTAGGACAAGAAAAACTGGACGAGGCGCAGTCAGCTGATTTCCATCAGCATGAAGCAGTAAACGGAAACGTTTCGGCAACTGAAGAAGTAACATCAACAAGCGTTCTGTACAAAGCCAGAGAGAAAATTAAAGCCGATATATTAGGGCAAGGAAGCGTAGATGATGCAGAAAAGAATGATGAAGACACAGAATCTGCAATAAGAACCACCGGGAAGAACAAGGCTCACATTGCAACAGTGCATTAGATAATAGTAACGCCATTAATCGTGTTGCTAGTCTGATCTCCATTTGACCACTGGAAATTCTAAGGAACAATTGAAAGCAGCGAATGATTTATTCTCTGTTTGCCAAAAGTATGGAGATCCAGTTAGGAAAGAAGCGTTTGTAGCAGGTGGAGCCCATGTACTTCAGAAACTGATAGTTCGAGGAAGACAATACAGAGCGAAGGAATATTTTGCAGCTGCGCTATGCCAAATATGCAAAGACAAAAGCGCTGTGTACGAAATCAGCCACGATTGCTCAACACACTTAAATAAACTGATTGAATTCTGTTGGAAGGGACAATAGAAGGAAATACAGCGTGCTGTGACATTTTAGTGGATCTTATTAACACACATTCTGATGGGGTCATTGCAGCTTGTGCGGAAGTCAAAGCAGTCAGAAGATTCTCAGAATCACTAGGCAACTTCTCTCGAGCTGAAGAGTCCGTTTATTACTGTCTCAAAGCTCTCTATGCGCTTTGTACTGTCACGCCTGAATCGAGCTTAAAATTATTGCATGGAGCACTTTACCTAAACTTGCCAGTGTTGCTGTGGGTCATCCTTCTGTTTCAAAGAAGTCTACAGCTCGAATCACTGATATCTGTATCCGCCTTTGCTGCTTGCTATTTGTCAAGAGTCAAGCTTGGATATGCTGAGTGAACCCAAATCTATTGAAAACATTGCATCGATCATTGCTGATGCAGAAATATCTCTTGAAACACAAACTGGAGCAGCAAGGATTTTGAGCATGATTTCTTCTCAGTCAAAACAGAAGCCACAAGCACAGGTTGCACTTATGGACTATGGGATTCCACGAGCGTGCGAAATAATCCACCAATCACGGAATAAAATTCCTGGAAATTCAAATTCTACAGATCAGAAGCCTGAAAGCAATCATTCTTCGACTTTGTCTCCCCTCTGTTAGGCCCTTTGAGTTGCTTCGAATGACAGAAACACTTTCAGCATCTAGATGTTTTGATGGAAACGAAGCTGAATTGGACAAATCGATCAGTGATTTTGATTTCGATTTTCAATTAAGAGCATCTTGTGCTCAGCTGATTGGTAATTTAGTTAAAGTTTCGCAAATGTGCTGTCATGTAGTTATATTCCATGCTGAAATACTGCCACCTTTAATTGGTGTCTTAACGGCCAGTGGCCAATGCCCTTTGGCAGGAGATGTACTGGTTGCAAACGGTATGCTTTGTCACCAACAGCTTTATCATAGTTTTTAGTTTGTACAATAATGCGTGACTATCGCGATAACATCATTAATCCTATTTTATAGTAAAAATATTTCAAATGCATTCCATGTATATTCAGACATGCAATATTCCTTGAACTTCTTTGAACCCATAGTTTGCAAAAGCAGCAACTATTGATGAAAACCTGGATGGTTGATCGATGTAAAGCCAATGATTTGATTCTTCAAAATAGATACAGTGGGATTGAGGACAAAGCCTCGTCACTTCCTCACAACCCCAATATGGGAACACGTTGCTTCTAGGGCAACTATATTCAAACATGGTAACTCTATTCTGTTATGTGGTAATATGGGACGCCAGTCAATAGCCTGTATGATCTGCCATCAGTTTTGCAAGACCTTGAGGATCAGACC
>JACADM010000161.1_pt1 | contig 25647 bp, 47 predicted proteins | sample 7512371 | NCBI WGS metagenome assembly JACADM01 (sample SAMN14389041, study PRJNA612141) | algae metagenome | isolation source: non-axenic algae culture | place: India: Navi Mumbai | collected 2017-01
GCGACCGGGCTCATGTTGTTCAGGGCAGGGCCAGATCGACCACCGCGATGTGAACGGGGTCCGCTGCAGCGCTGCTGTCGCCCGTGGCTGAGCCGACGCGGATCGCGTTCACGCCCAGCGGCTCGAGACAGGCGGGAGCAGGTCGGCCCAGTCGTCCTCGCGCCAGTCGCCCGACGACAGCAGCAGGTTGAGTCGCCCGCCGTCGGCGTTCGGCACGCCCCGCAGTGGTCGCACCCTGAGAGGGGTGAGCACGGAAGGGCGGGTTGGGGTGGCATGACCATGGTGCCAAGAGAGTTAAAAGCCCGCGCGAACCGTGAAATCGGTAAATACTTTGCATTTGCGGGAGTTGCGCAAGTTCGCGCCGTCCGCACCCTGCCCGGTCGATGCCGAAGCGTCCGAGGAGTGTCAGAGTGGCGAGGCGACGGCGTTGGGTTGGAGCCGAGGTTCTCGGACATACCTTTACCGCCTGCCCCGACGCGGTCGATGAACCGGGTATGAGCCAGCCCCCACTGCGTCCAGAGAGCGTCCCGGGTTTTGGGATCGGACTGAACCGAACCGGGACCACGAGTCTGGACGCCGCATGGCGCGCCTCGGCTGGCGATCGGCCCACAACCCTCCGGCCGAGCGGATGGCTCGCGGCGATTTCGGCCTGTTCTCGACGGATGACGACGCGTACAACGCCGGGACCGATGTTTCGGTCGCCGCGTGCTACCGCGAGGCTGGACGAGGCGTTCCTGGCAGCAAATTCGTGCTCACGGTCCGCGACGCCGAGGACTGGCTGCGCAGCGTGGTCAGCCACTTCGCGAAAGCTCCAGAAATGGTCGGGCGAAGGCGACTGGAAGACCATCCGCGGCTGCGTGTACTCCAGCCCCGGCCGACCCCGAGGAGTTTCTGGACGGGTACCGTGCCCATTTGATCGGCGTCGCCCAGCACTTCCGCGAACGACCCGACGATCTGCTGGTGATGAACATCAGCGGGTGAGGGCTGGGAGAAACCTGCCCGTTCCTGGGCGTGCCGATCCCGGACATCGATTTCCCCAACACCAACCGCAGCGACCGCGCCGACGGCGTGGGCCACCCGGAAAGGCGTCGAAGCCGCTCGGTGCCAGCGAACTGCGGGTCTTCGCCCGAGCCCAGCGAGGCTGACGGGAGTTGTTGAGACTGAATTACGTTAAAATGCGGACGGGCTTATTGCGCGCTCACCGGATTTTTCTGGTGAGGCAGTAATACTTCCATTCTACGCGCCGGGCGTCCGGGCTTCCACGTCCATCCCTTGAGAAGAGAGATTCGTATGTTCCGCATCGCTCCGTCGCTCTCGCCTGACCGCCGCCGGCACCACTTCCGCCGGTTCAATCGTCGAGCCGTTCATCGAAACCTTCGACAGCAACTCCGCCGGCTGGACCAACTTCAACGGCGCGCGGCGTCGACTGGTTTCCGGCGGCGGCCCGAACGGCTCCGCCTACGCCTGGGCACCTACAATCTTCAGAACGCGTCGGGGTTCTTTCCGCCCGTCGTCCTGCGCCGAGACGGTTCGGATGCCTCCGGTGACGCGCTCGTCGGCGGATCGTTCGCATCGTCGGCTTCACGCTCGACATCCGCCATGACCTCGATTTGACGATCTTCGGGCGCTTCGCGACGCCTCAGGAACAATCCCGGCGCTTCGGCGTTCTCTCGATCACCGTCGAGCCGAACACCTGGACCACCGTTGTGTTTGATGTCACCGAGGACTCGACCGACATCATCTCGTTCGGGAGCGGCGACTACCAGAGCATTTTCTCGAACATCGGCAACGTACTGGCTTCGAGGTGCCCCAGGGCTCGCCGGTCAGGACATCCCGGTGCGTGGACATCGACGCGGGTGTGGTCATCCGGTCCCGGGGGCGCGCGCTGAGCATCGCTCGATCGGCCTCCTTCGTCGGCGACGCTGGAGTTACCCATCCTGCCACTCGCCGGAGATCTGCCCCAAAATTCCCACGATCACCAGGAATACCGCCATTCCGGTGTCGGCCCGGAGTTATAGTGGACTTCGATCAGGAGAACGCGTCCGCCGAGGACGCGTAGAACGCATCAGGAAGAGAGACTCAGATGAAGATGCATCACGGCTATTCGCGCTGCCGTCGCCGGCATTATTGCACCGCTGCGCTGGCAAGCCCGGTCACCACATTCAACGACACGCTCGACACCGTTTTTCCCCGGAAGCGGGAACAGCAACGAGCACTTCGCCATCACTCGCCTCGCAGAGTCCGGCGGCAACAACATCGAACTCGGCCTCAAGTCGAAGGAACGTTTTTCGGCATCGACAACGTCGGTATCAGCGGCAATACCTACACGGTGCAGCCCGGCTTCTCACCGACGAGCGGCGGCGATCCGACGCCGTCGACCAACGCCTGGTGGAACTTCGATTTCAGCGTCGATCTCGGTAGCCGCACGCTCGCGGATACGCAGGTCGTCCTGACGATCGATTTCGACGGCGACGCCGGGGTCCGACCGTGATCGACTTCGGAAGCGACGGCAGCCTCGGTTCACTGCTCCAGGGATCGCAGAACATCGCGTTCGGTTACCTGGGCTTCGATCCGAACGCGGTCGGGACGTACGACTTCACTCTGACGGTCTTTGATCGCGGTGCGCGTTCCTGGCATCGATCACCATGCAGACGATCGTCGTTCCGCTCCCGGGCGCTGCCGGCCTCGCTCTTGCGGGTATGGCCATGCTCGGCACGCGACGCCGTCGCTGATCCCCACAACCCTCGAATGTTCTGACAGCCGGTGAAACCGGCTGTTTTGTGAACGGATTTTCATGGGATGTTCAGATGCCAGTTATGCAGACACGAGATTATCGGACATCCGAAACGCGCAGATCGCGTCTCCCGATCGCGGCGCGATCCGCCGGTGAGTGAGGATGAGGGAAACAGCCCCGGAGTCCGGGGCTGTTGCCGTTCGACGATTCTGTTTTCTACCGCGGAGATCTGCTCAGGGCGCTCACCGAACTGCTTGTCTATCACGCGACGGGATACTGGCCACGCAACCGCAGCGATCAGGAAACCGACACCACCAGAGACCGCAAAGCCCCCGCCCAAACCGATCTCCGACGCCAGTCCGAACGCGAGCGACGAGCAGAAGAACAACCGCGACAAGGCAGAGCAGCAGAACGGCAAGCATCGCGACGGTTTCAAAGCCCGCGCGTTGGCGGACTGCGCGGCCAATTGCGTTTCGAATCGAATTGTCTCGCGGAGCATCGCTACAAAGCCGGTCTTCAGCGACCCCGGTGCAGAGGCTGCTTTCCGCTTGCGATCAGTGGCGACGGCCGAGAAGAACCCTGAGGAGAGCGCCGCCAGCAAACGGCAGCAACAACTTGCGAACGGGTGCTCGGTGACCGTGTCTTCTGCTTTGTGCGCGGCTTCGCGCTAACCCGGCTGCGTTCGGCGGCGTGATGTGCAGCGGACTTGACGCTGTCGGTCGCCGATTCCACGCTCCGTTTTCCTGTGCGGACCGCTTCGCCAACGCCCCGAAAGTCCTCGCGTATCACCGCGAGGTCCTCTCGCAACTGAGCGACTTCGGCGCGGAGTTCCGATTCGGTCTCGCATCATCTATTGCGGTTCGATTAGCCATTGCGTGATCTCCTTTGTGAAAATCGGGGAATTTCAAACAAAGGAAGCATGCGGCCGCGTGCTGAGCACAAGTGAACGCGACATGAATGCCGACTCATCGACGCGGGATTCCGAGAGGGCCCGCCGGCTCTTGATTGACGCTGCGATCTACGCCGCCGAGCGTGTTTCGGATTCGGCAGCAATCGCGGGTAGCGTGATCGCGAAGCAGGAACCCACCCTGTTTGCGAGCAGGGTGATGGACCCGCCGGCCTGTTCGACAAGACGCTTGCAAACCGTGAGACCCAGGCCGCTGCCCCTGCTGCTCCGATCGATGGAGGGCGCTTTGGTGATCAGCGGCTCGAAGACACGATCCAGCATGTCGACACCGGGCCCCGTGTCGATCACTCGGAGGAGAACGCCGCCGCGGCCTCGTGCCTCCATGTTTGCATTTGTTTGCACATCGACGCGGTGATGACGATGCTTCCCGGTCCGGGCTGCATGGCTTCGCAAGCATTGAGGAGGAGGTTGAGCAGTGCATGCTGGAGAGCGGCCGGCGAGATCGCCGCGACCAGGTCTTCAGGGACATCCAGGATGTTCTCGATGCCGCTCGCCCTCGGGTGGACGGACCATCATGCTGATCGCGTCTTCAACGGTCGTGCGAACAACGCAGTGAGTCTCGCCCTGACGTTCATCGGGCAGGCGGACTGTCCTGAGAGCGATTCAACGACGTCGCGGGCTCGTTCCGCGGTCTGCATCGTCTTCTGAGGGCTCGACGGCCCAATCCCATCCTCCGGGTTCGCGGCGCGAAACCGGCATAACTCAGCAGGGGTCAACAGGTTGTTGATCGTGGGCGACCGCCCCACTCATCGCGCCGAGGGTCGCGAGCCGATCGGCTCGGGACAACTGCTTCGAGATCCGCGATCTCGACGGAGCCCCGCGATGATCACCTCTGCTCCATCCAGGGCGACGGGCTCGTTCGAAGCCGGTGAGAAATGATGCTGGCAGGCGGCCATGTCCGGAATCTCCGTTCCTACGCTCGACCGACAAGAACTTGCGGCTCAGGCGTCGTCTCCACCCGCTGTATCGACGTGCACGCCGCAGATACAGGGAAAAATGACCGGATTGTGCCGATTGTTCCACGTGGAACAACATGACAGAACGGCCAGAGCGAGCGATCTGATCAGCCTGTGTGACTCAGCCATGCCGGATGATCAAGTCCGGACGAGCCGCTCATCAGCCATGCCTTCATGGACGCTGGACGCAGATCGACCTCGCCAGTGCCGCGGCCTCGACCCAGACAAACTCGATGTGATCTTCCAGCGAGGTGACTATCGGCGGCTGGTCGTCTCGACCGGGACCGGATCCATGCGGCAGGGGTCCCGTCCGGGAGGAAAGCGTTCCACGTGGAACACGAAATTGACCTCGTGACGCGGCTGACCGTTCTGCTGAAACCGTTGCTCGGTAACCAGAGCGCGAAACCACGGAGATCTCGCAACCCCGCCTCTTCGCCCAGCTTCGCGCGACCGCTTCCGATGCCGCCTCTCGGGTTCGACATGCCCACCCGGCAGGTAGCAGTACCCCCACCGCGATCGCGACAGAGCAGGACGCGCCCGCCACATTGCAACACGCCGCGTGCGATGACCTCGATGCGCTTTAGCCCTGGGACTCCGATCTGCTTCATTGCTCATGCATGGATGCTATCGAAACAGCACTTTTCGCGCCAGATTTCCGCACGCCCCGGTTGGTCACTCAAGCGGCATTTGGCTTGATACGCTGATCGCTCGAACCAACTCGTCATGGAGGACTCGTCGATGCCGCGAAACACAAAGCCACGTCTCGGTAGGGGCTGAGCAGCCTGATGAGCGAACCGGTTCCGGTGCGAACCCGAAGCAACTTCGCCGGAGTCGAGGGCGACCACCACGAGCCCGCATCCCGAGCAGCCCTCCGCGCAGATCGAAGCGAAGCCGGATGCCGACCCGGTACGCGCGATCGCCAATGAAACGCGAGTCGTTCGCGTCCCGCTTGCGTCGATTGCACAAACAAATACCAGCCTCGCTCGCCGATCAAAGAGGAAGACTTGGGGCCTTGCTTCTTCGATCCGCGAAACCGGGCTGATGCAGCCCATCGCCGTTCGCACTCCCGACGGCGAGCTGGCGATGGCGAGGCGAAGTTCGAACTGGATCGCCGGCGAGCGACGCTGGCGGGCCGCCCGCCTGGCCGGGCTCGACCGTATCCCAGCGATCATCCACGACATCGACGATCGACGCTCCGCCGAGTGGGCAATCATCGAGAACGTGCAGCGGGAAGACCTGAACCCTATCGATCGAGGTCAGGCGTACGCCAACCTCGCCAAACGGTTTGGCCTGACCCAGTCAGAGATCGCCGAGCGAGTCGGCATCAACCGTTCGACGGTCGCGAACCTGATCCGGGTTCTCGAACTCGAGCCGGAGATTCGAGACCTCATCAGTTCAGGTGCTTTCCACGGGACACGCCAAAGCCCTTCTCGATGCCTTCGGGACCTGATCGGGTGAGCGTCGCGCGGGCCGTCGAACGCTCCCAAACCGCGCGCTCGAAGCCATCTGTTCCTCTCACGGCGAGGGCAGCGGGCGGTATCGCCAACGCCCAAACAGGGCAGTGAGCGCAACCCGAGATCGCCGGCGATCGAGATCTTGCCAAGGGCATCGGCGAGCACCCGGGACGCGTGTTCGCATCCGTACCAAAGACGGCAAGAAGGGTTCGCTTGAGATCGAGTTTTACGATCTCGACCACTTCGATGGACTGATGCAGCGGATCGGCTTCCACTCGGGCGCGTGATGTCGCGACACCGTCATCTGGCTGGTTGAGCCCGGCTTTCGGGTAAACCCGGTATCGACAGGTCGCCTGCGAATTGCGGCCGGGCTCGTGCGAACTTAGAATCGCAATCCGTTTTGGCTTCTTATATATTCGAGCATCTGACGGATCATCGATCCGCGTCTGCTCGATCCACTACGAAGACAATTCATTCTTCAACGCGGGCTGAACGCCCCGATGAGTGGAACAAGGAAAACGAACATCATGGCAAAGTCCAGTCTCAACGACATGAGCATCGCCGCGCTGCAGAGCGAGATCAAGCGGCGTGAGAAGCACGCGAATTCACTGCAGAAGCGGCGAGAGGCTCGTGAAGCGCCTCGCGGAGATCGACGCCGAGATCGCCGAACTCGGCGGCGTGCCCGCCGAGGCAAGGGCGGGCGCGGCCTCGGAACGAGTCGAACCTTCCGGACGCGCTGGCCGATGTGCTCTACCAGAAAGAAATGTCGGTCACCGAAGCGGCCGACGCCGTCCGCGCGAACGGTTACATCACCACATCGCCGAACTTCCGCACGATCGTCAACCAGGCCCCTCATCCGAGACGCGTTTCAAGCGGGTCGGTCGGGTCTCTACACTGACGAGCAAGAACGCCTCCAAGTCTTCGACGAAGTCCACTCGCAAGAAGACCACCAAGAAGAAGTCGCGGACCACCAAAGTCGTAGACGTCCGGGTTGGTCATGCGTCTTTGGGCTCGGCAATGCCGAAACCGCGCATGTCGCGGAGCAGCCTGGCGAACAGAAACGCGCCGACCGTGCCGCTCCCGGAGAACACAAGGAACGTCCATGTCCGATGCCGCCGGTGAGAACCGGCGGCATGTTGTTTTATCGAGCCCTGTCCAAGCCGGGATGGTAGCCCGCGTAAAGCACCACACCGATGAACGGCCCAGGGCGCCGCACGCCCGTTAGTGTCGCGTGGATGCCCATGTACACCGATGCCAATTCGCGCCGGGCGAAATCGTGGTGTCCGAGGTTCCAGGCGAGGACGCCGCCCCAGGCGCGACGCCGAGGATCACGCGGGCGATCAGTCACCGCGAGGCTCTCCGTCGCGAACCCGATCGCCATCATCGCGTTGGCGACGATGAAGAACCACGAGTGGTAGGTGCGGAACTGCACGATGTGCATGCCATCGAGCACCTTCGCCCAGAACGGGATCACAAGGACCGGAGCAGGACCGGGATCACGTGCGTGAGCAACAGGGCGGTGTGTGTACAGTTCGAAGCGCCGTTGAGCGCGATGATGAAGACCGGCATCGCCGCGATGTTGGAGATGCCCAGCAGGAACATCGCGCCCATGTAGCGCCGGTACATCAGGTCATCGCGGGCACGCCGTACATCGCGAGCGGGCCGGCGGTTCTCTTTCGATTCCCGCTGCCGGAACTCGGTCTTCGCCTGCGCGCCGCCGCCGCCAGCGGACATGGGAGAAGGCAGATGCCGATGAGACCCGCGAGAATCGCGAACACGTAGAAGATACGGAACGCGCTGTCGGTGTCGGGGTCGATGCCCAGCAGCCCGAGCACCGGCCTCGCGAGGCTCTGTACGGCCGCGGGTGCCTGCTCGAGGTCCATGACCAATCCGATAAGGAGGCCGAGAGACCGATGATGAGCGTCATCATCATGGAGAGGTTCCCGGCGGCGCGACCGTGACACGCGTGTAATTCGCGCCAGACATCGAGCGTGCGACGATGATCCCCGCCATCGCGAACCGAGCGGCGAGCGGCGAACACGATCATCCACACGCCGAGCGGGGAGATCGGGCGCCATCGCGATCACCCACGCCAGGATAACGCCTGAAGCACCAGAATCGCTCGGACGCGATGCGCGTGGAACGCGCGCGTCCAGAGAAACGATGTTCGACAAGCTGCCGGAGCCGCGGCGAGGATCGCGATGACCAGATCGCTCGCCTCGAAGGCCTTCTTCGCGATCGTCCCGATCACGCCTCCCTCGACGCACGCCAGCGCGAAGGGAAGGAAGCGGCGCGGCCCACGCGTACGCCCGCCTGCTCATCATGGGGAACAACCGCGCTGAACCGCGGCAATCTTTCCGAATGTCGGGAAGGCGGTGGTGGACATCGATAGCGACCGGAACGAAAGGGAGAAGCCGGCTGATCAGCGCGATCGGCCGGCTGAGCCGACCGATCGGGCGATACTAGCAACGTGCGTCCGGCGAGCGGCCCCGCCTCGCTGATCAGTAGGGGATCGGGTACCCGCCACGCATCGGGCGGTCCATGAAGAAATTTGTTGATCTCGTGGTTGAACCGACGCCCGTTGGTGTCGAGCGTGATGGCCGACCGGTTGTCGATCTCGGCCTGGTTCAAGCGGAGTCTGGAGGTCCGGTCGGGTTGCCGAGGAATTCCGTGGCGGAATCGGCACCGCTCATGCAACCGACGAGCGAAAGAGACATCGCAGACCGGCGGCGATGGAAACACGAACGAACGAATACGATTTCCGCATGACATACTCCTGAACGGTTCACAAGGTTGTAGCGACGACCGGGCCAACCGTCAAAGGTGTTTCGGACAAATCCCGAACTCGGTCAGAGCGCTGATGCCCCGACACCACATCGGACTCCCCGGACGCCCGAGTTCCACGGATTGCTCGAATTCCTCGGCACAAGGGGCTTTCGGCTCCGAAAATGGCTGGAATTCCCGGCGTCCGTTCGCTCGATCCGATGTTCGGTGCTAGTCTGCCAGCGACCGATTCGACTCCGGAGCGGGTCGGGCTCGGACCGATTCCGGGCCGACTGTGAACAATGCTTTTCCCTTGTAGTGCATCCGGGAGCCCTGTAAACGAATCGTCGGGCGAAGGCTCAGGCCTCCGACGTGGAAGGCCGGGATCCGGGCAAGGGCACCCACGTGGTTCTTTAGGGACCATCGCATTGCTTTCTCCACAGTCGGCCCGGCGGCCCGGGTCTGACCCGACGCCCCCGATCAGCCGATCTTCCAGATATGACAGCGACCGACCACAACCAGACCCTCCTGGCCCCGATTCGTCGGGCCGACCGATGCAGGACGCCGAGCTCGTGCGGCGTCTCACCGACTCGATCCTCTCCGAACCGCACCCGCCACCTCCAGCGAACCCATCTGCCAGACCGGGACACGGTTTCTGAACTTGTTGAGGACCTCCGGGACCTGATGTTCCCAGGCTTCTACCGGCGGCGGGGCCTGACCGCCGAGAACATTGATCTGCATGTCCAGGGCTGGTCGCCCGCATCCGCCTCGCCGTCGAGCAGCAGGTCCGAGCGGTCCTCCGCTACGTCAAGCACATCGATACCGACACCGCCGACAGCCCGGACTCGCTCGAGTGACCGGACGGCCAAGGACTGCGCCGCTCAGTTCGTCAACGAACTCCTGAGATCCGGCGGATGCTCGCTTTGGACGTCCAGGCGGCTTTCGACGACCCGGCCGCCCTGCACACCGACGAGACAATCTTCTGCTATCCCGGCGTCGACGCGATCTTTCGCACCGCATCGCCCACGCGGCTCTACCGACTGCGTGCCGCTGCCCTCGGATTATCCAGGAACTCCGCCCACTCCGAGGACCGGAATCGATATCCACCCCGGCGCGAAGATCGCCGAGTCGTTCTTCGTCGATCACGGGGCCGGCGTGGTCATCGGCCAGACGAGCGAGATCGGCAACACGTGCGGATCTACCAGGGTGTCACCATCGGGCGACGCCGGTTGGACACCGATGGGCAACTGAAACGGACCGGCGACACGAAGCGTCACCCGACCATCGGCAACCGGTCACCATTTATGCCGGCGTGATCCTCGGCGGCGATACCGTGATCGGCGACGACTGTGTCATCGCCGGCTCGGTGTTCGTCACCGAGCGTGCCGCCGGGTGCCTCGTCCGTCAGGAGAAGCCCGAACTTGTGCTCCGGAGCGTTCGAAACCGATGAGGTGATAGGCGACATGCCTCGCCGAACCTGATCGGAGTTGGAATGACCAGCATCCCCGGCAGACCGTTCGAAGATGCTCGCGCTCGGCCTCGTCGCGGCTCTCCCGTGATACTCCTGCGCTCGTCGGATGCTCGCAGGAGCAGCAGACGGTCACGGAAATCAAACGGCTTTCGGCGTGCGATCGCCGGGGAGGTCGAAATCGGTTCTTCGGGACGGCTGGCGGCGGGGACATCGATCGAACATCCTCGAACTGCTCGACGTCCGCTTCGACATCGGCGGGCGGGACAGTGACGATCTGCTGATGCACGCCGAGCGGGCAGAGGTCGTCGTCACCACGGATGACGATGCTGATCCGCTTCCACAACGTTACCGCTGCGGCAACAGACGGGGTCACCGAGCAGCCGGTCGTGGTGACCTCGGCATGGCCGCTCCGCGTCGACGCGATTGACGACTGATCCCCAGCGAAAAAGCGCACCGGTCCGGTGCGCGCCCGGCGATTCGACGAAACCGCGGATCAGCGCGCGGCGTCCGGGCCACCTCGGCGCGGCGCTCGGGACGAGCACCGGACGGGCGATCAGAGTCGCGCATCTGGAGCGGGCGGCGGACGCTCGGCGTCCGGACGAAAGCAGGACGATCGCTTCCGCGCGGGCGTCGACGCGTTCCAGCGTCGAGTTGATCATGTTGAACAGGCGATCCTGCTGCTCCGTGTCAGGCGCTGGATGCGTTGAGAGAGCCGCGCCGGCGCATGCTCGGATCGGCGCGTCGGTCTGGCGGTCGCCGGGACGCTCGGCCTGCGGGCCACGCGGACGGTCGCCTTCCGCGGGGCCCATGTCGGTATCTCGCCGATCGCGCGCATCGGGCCGGCGGTCGGTGGGACGGTCCGCACCCGGACATCGGTCGCCGCCCTCGGCCCAGGGCGATCGGGACGCTGCGCTCCGTGCCCCGTTGCCGGATCGCGGCTCCATCTGCCGGTCACGCATCATCTCATCGGTGCGCTCCCTCGATCTGTGCCTTCACGAATCGTTGCTGTGGCTGCAGGGACCTCCCACATCATCGCCTCGGCCTTGTCGCTCTTGGGCGCGTTCGCACGGATCTCCTCCGGCGCGGGCACGGGCCTTTCCATGATCTCCTGAACCGCTTCGCGATCGTCTCCCGCCTGCTCACGGGCCTCTGGATGCTGGCGAGGTTCTGGGTCTGCTCTCGTGCCTCGGACATGTACTCGCGGGCCTTCTCGTAGCCCTCGCGGATGCTGGCGAGCTTTCTCGCTCTGTTCGGCGGTCAGACGCAGGCGTTGGTTCTCGTGGTCCGCCAGATCTCCGATCGTGCCGACGAGGACGCGATAGTTCAGCATGCCGGCGTCTCGACGACGACCCTCCATCATCGAGTCGCCGCTCGTTGCGGGGCATGGCGGTCGTTGACCGAGGGGCCTCTCAGCGCATCGCTCGGTCCGCGTCGTGGACCGTCCTGTGCGAGGACGGAGCCGGAGAGCATGACCGCCGCGGCCGAAGCGAGATATCGAATGAGTTGCGTGTGTTGCGGGCCATATGGGTTGCCTTTCGTTGATGCCTGGGGAACACGGGCTCAACGCTTGACCGATGCGTATTGCCGGCGGTCGACCGCCTTTGGCTGCATCGACGCTTCCCTACCGCCTATCATCCTGTTCCGGGTTGCTCGCCCGGTACTTTTCGCCTCGGATCGGGAGAAACGGACGCGATGGGCCTGAACAAACAGCATGTTCTGGACGCACTGGCTTCCCTTCAGGACGCTGGCGACCGAAAACCCGTTTCCTCGGCCTCGTGCGGAAGGTCGCGGCGTGCGACGAATACGTCGCCCTGACCGTTGCTGCTCCAGAGGACGAGGAACTACGCCGACGCCTGAGGACGGATATCCGGAAGCGTTCTCAATGAGGCGGCCGGGCGCCTCGGCACCGAGGTGAAGCAACTGACCGTGGACTTCGTGGTTCCGACCGGCGATGAGACGCCAGAACCCGAGCAACAGGCCGACGGCCGCAAGTATGTGGACCAGCCGAAGACCATCCCGCTCAAGCAGGCCGCCAGCAGCCGGACGACGACTTCGGCAGGCAACAACCGGCGCGCCGTCGATGCCCGGCGTGAAGAATGTGATCGCGGTCGGCGCGGGCAAGGGTGGCGTCGGCAAAAGCACCGTCAGCGTGAACCTCGCGGTCGGACTGGCCCGCAAGGCTACGCCGTGGGGATTCTCGATGCCGACATCTACGGCCCCTCCATGCCCGCTCCTCGGCCTGCACGACCTGGACGTTCGACTTCACGAGAACATGCTGCAGGTCATGTACGTCCACGGCGTAAAGGCCATGACCATCGGCAAGTTGGTCGATCCGGAAAAACCGCTGATCTGGGCGCGGTCCGATGGCCCACGGAGCGTTCAAGCGTTTCGCCGAACAGACGGAGTGGGGGTTCGACTACCTCATCGTGGACCTGCCGCCCGGCACCGGCGATGTGCCCTGACGATGAGCCAGATGCTGAGCGTTTCGGGTGCGGTGGTCGTCTGCACGCCCCAGAAGGTGGCTCAGGACGATGCCGTCCGCGGTCCGGATGTTCCAGCAACTCAAGATCGAGGTGCTGGGCATCGTTGAGAACATGAGTTACTTCATCGGCGACGACGGTAAGGAGTACGACATCTCGGTCGTGGTGGAGCCGAGATGATGGCGCAACGCCTGGGGCTGCCCTTCCTCGGTGCGATCCCGCTCAACATGGCGGTACGCCAGTTCTCCGATGCCGGGACCCCTCGCAGGAACTTCACCGACGCCGGAGAGACCATGCAGCAGAGCCCGAGAAGTTCACCGACCAGGTCGAGGTGCAGGCGACGCTCGCCGGGAACCGGATGGGCTCCAGCCGACCGACGCTCAACGTGACCTGACCCGATCGTCCGATCGACCAACTCCGTAGCCACCCGCGAGGCCGGTCAGGCCGTCGCGGGTGGTCGCTGTGGCATGTAGATAGCGGGAGGCCCGGAAGCGGGGAGGAGGGTTTCGCCCGGAAGCCGCCGACGCCGGTTTCGCCGGGGCGGCTGGAGGAGGAGGACATGAAGGGTCTGCCTGTGCATCAGACCAGTTTGTCCGTTCGGCCCCGTGGGGCCTTGAGTGATTGGGAAGTCAACACACCCGATTGCGATATTATTCACCAACCGGTGACATTCGCAAATCAATCGCGACTTGATTTTGTTTGCTTTTGTTTGGACTCCTCGTGACCCCGCGTATGCTGCGTGGAGGGCATGCCGCCCGACTGAGGAGGACTCCGAACGATGGCTGATACCGCAATGCCGACCACGACCGGTTCAGGAACCGGTGCCACCCCGGCCGAGATCGGCGGATGTCGCCGCGATGCTCCGAAGCAAGACCAGGACCGCGAGATCTGGGACAAGTGGTGGGATGACCAGCGGATTACGTCCATCGAGGGTGATGGGAGCACGTGGACCGGGCGTGACGCCCTCAACGCCAAGAATCAGGCATGGGAAGCCGAGAACGAGATCCTGGAGTTCCGGATCAAGGCCGTTCGTCGGCGCGACCGGGTTCTCACCGCATTTCGACGTGAGTTCAAACCGCCACAGCGGCGACACGATGCGGATGACCGAAGTGGCGGGTACACCGTCGAGAACGGCAAGGTGGTGCGCGAGGAATTCATACTCGCACGAGTGAGCCGAGCCACTCGCCTCAGACCGACGAGGACTGCTCGGACGCGGGCGAGATACCGCGCCATTTCAGCGCGGGCGATCCGCGCGCGCTGCCGAACCGGACCCCGCCGCGGCTGCGGGATGATCAGGTCCACCCGGCGGGTGATCGAAGCCAACCGAAGCGTTCTCTGAATCGCCAGACGCACCCGCGTGCCAGGGAGCAGCGCCACGGCAAGGTCTGTCGCGTGGCTCTCGCCAACCAGTTTCGCGAGCACGATCGGCTCCGCCCCGTGCAGGAAATGGTCAAATGCTGATCGTCGCGATCCAGAACGCCGCGTGCGACGGGTGACAGCGTCGACGGTGTGTTCTTCGATCGGGCCCGTCTCGGTGCTGTAGAGCGCGATGCGCAGCCTGTACATTCGACGAGGTGCCCCGGCAATTCGATGGGATCCGCTCCGGAAGGGTGAAGCATTCGCGTCACGACGGGCGCGATGTGCCGTTCGAGCAGGGCTCGTGGAGCTCCGGCCATCCCACGACTGTCTTGCCGAGTGCCGCGACATCGCCTTGCTGGTCGCGGACCGCCGTGCCGACACTCCCGGTCCGGGTGACACGCCCAACGACCATCGCGAAGGTTCGAGAGATCGCATCGCTCACGGTGTTGATGGCGTTGCGGATCCATCGCATCGAGCGACGGAGCAGATTCGATTGATGCTCCGACGCAATTGACGCTCGCGATCGCGCATCTCCTGGTCATTCAGGCCGAGGAACGGGCGACGCGCGTCGCGTCGTTGAGTTCTTCGGCGTAGACGAGTGCGCTCGTCTTCGAGAGTCCGCCGGGTGACGTACTCGGCGTCGAAGATGACCTCGACGCCTTCGCTCGTGACGCAGAGGTCGCCCCAGATCGGGTCGGCCTTCGTGGAGAGCACGGTCGTGGAAGTCGTTGAAGAGTTTCACGCAGCGGTCGCGCTGACGGCGCGCCGAATGAACGCGCTGATGATCGTGATCATGAAGATCACGCCCACGCTGAGCCAGAACGCGTTATCCAGTGTGATGAGCGGCTGCGAGGCGGTGGGTGGGGAGGCGGCGGTGCCAAACGCGGCTCGGGTGATCAAAGGACTCACAGCCGGCCTTCCGCTTCCGGGAGCGATCGCGAGCCTGACTGGAGGTTGTCTCGATCGGGTCCGGCCCCGAGGCTTTTCTCGGAGCGAGCCCCGGCTTCCTCGAACTTTCGCAGCGTCGGCATCAGGCGGCTGTCCACCGAGCCGACGAACCGGTTGTAGGTCTGCACCGCTGATCGAGCGACTCGCCGAGTTGCTCGCGTGTGCGCGACGGCGGTGCGGTCGTGCAGTTCCTGCCGGTTCGAAGAGCCTGTTCGGCCGATTCTGAAAGCCTGCTCGCGCCAGCCGACCGCGACGGGCACGGAGCAGACCGATGAGCGTCGAGGGACTGGCGAGCAAGATGTTCGCCTCGGCCGCAAGGTCGAGCAGTTTCGCTCCTGCTCCAGCGGCGTCGACGAACTGATCGCCCGGGACGAACATCACGGTGAACTCGGGACTTCCCTTGTAGTCCTTCCAGTACTTCTTCGACCCGAGCGACCTTGCCTGATCGAGCATGTGACGCGCGAATCGCTTCAGATGAGAACTCTGAATCGTCGGGCGTCTTGGCTTCGAGCGCGAGGTAGGCCTCGATGTTGGTCTTGGCATCGATGACGATCTCACGACCGTTCGGCAGCGACACGACCATGTCCGGGCGAAGCAGGTTGCCGTCGGAGTCGCGTACGCTCGACTGCGTGGTGAAATCACAGTAACTGGTCATCCCGGCCAGTTCGGCGACCCGTTCGACGGATCTCGCCATTACTGCCCGCACCTGCTGCGGCTTGCGGAGCGCGCTGACGAGCTTGCTTGTCTCTTCCACCAGCCCCTGGCTGCCGAGCTTGGCGCTTCAACCTGTTCGGACAGACGCACGTAGGCCTCGCGCGACGCTCGAGCTCCCTGATCTGCTCGTCGGTCTTTGAGCGTTTCGCCGATGGGAGAGACCAACTTGCCGAGCATCTCGCTGGCTTCCTGGTGCGCTTGGAGAAGTTCTGATCGGCCGAACGAGGAACCGCTTGTTGGTGCGATCGAGCGCTCGGCGGCGGTCGCGTTGAAGCGGTCGTGAAACTGCTTCTGGATCTGCTCGATGCTGCTCCGAGCTCCTTCGGTGCGACTCGGTCGCTTTCGCGGGCCTCATTCTTCTGCTCGTATAGGCGACCCTGCGATTCCAGGCGCTTCGAGCCGACTGCGACTGAGTTGTGCTTCGTCGTTGAGCGGTCAGCCGCTCGATCAGATCGCGCTGCTCGACAATCGTGGCGTTCAGGCGTTCGGCGTCCTCGCGAGCGTCGCGCTCTGACGCCTGCCAGCGCGCGACCGTCGAGGCCGCTTCGAGCGATCGACGAGCAACCAGACTGTTCCGGCGACGCCGCCGAGGGCGAGCAGGGCCAGAACCACCACCAGTATGACCATCTCCGTCGGCATGCACCGAGTGTATCCGCCTGGCGATCAGTCGCGTCGCGACACGACCGTGATCTCGAACGATCGCTGCGGCACGGCGTAGCGCGTGAGCGCGTCCCGCACGTCGTCGGGCGTCACCCTTGGCGGCCTCGCTGCGACCCTGCAGGACGAGCAGGGCGTCGCCCCGAGCCCGGCGTTCCGGGAGAGGGCCTCGGCCCACGAACGCGGCGAGCGCAGCCGCCTCTCTGCTCGATCCGCGATCGATCGGCGTGCCCGCTCGGTCTCTTCGACGGTCCGGCCTGCGCGAGGCGATTCGAACTTAAAGCCATGGACTCGCGGATCCGCTCGGCGTCCGTCGGGATCACGAGCACGAGCCCAGAATCGACCGCTCCCGGGTAGTACTCACCATCGAGGTTCCAGACCGAAACCGAGGCGGCGAGCGTCGGATCGCGCTGTCGATCCGACGCCGAAGCCGTGCCTCGAGCACGCCCGCGGCGATGTCCAGGCTCACCGCGTCCCCGATCGCGTCGCGGTCAGCCGTTCGGAATCCCACGACGACGGCGCTGGTCGCCTCCGGGAGCGGTGCTTCGCTGCGTATTCGGAGCATCTGGTCGGGGTATCGCATCGCCCGAGCGAGGCGCGATCTGCTCGACGAAGCAGCCGGTCGGTCCGGAAGGGTGCCGAACGCCCCCGCACCGAGGCGCAACGCTTCGTTCCGCTCGACATCGCCAACGATCGACGCGGTCAGCGAACCGGACGAGGTCAGCCGCTTCCAGCCAGGCGTTGACCCGATCGGCGTTCATCTCCTTCAGTTGGATTCGACAGCGACCGGCTGTGCTTGTACAGATCCGGGTGATCTGTCGCTCGAACAGACCGAGAGCGACGCCGGCTCGGTCCGCGCCGCGGCAGCGTCTTGCGTCGCGAACACCCGCCAGCCGCTCGAACGCCGCGGACTCGATCACGCCGTCGGCGATCAGGATGTGCAGGAGTTGCGGCGGTCTCGACATCTCCTCGTGTGTCGAGACCTCGAATGTGACCGACTCCGGGTGGACTTCGACACGGAAGTCGATGTCGTGTCCTCCGATGGACGCGGCGATCTCGGAACCGGTGAGCGAACGTGTCGCGGGCTGCCATTCCAACGCTCGATCGCGTCGGTCAGCCCGATCGACTCCGCACTGCTCGGACAGCCCGCCCAGTATCGAAACGACAATCTCGACGCGCCCGGCCCGCTCGGGGTCAGTCATCCTTCGGTGGTGCAAGCGGACCCCGTTCGAGAGTGTCGCCGATGTCACTTCCGACGCGGGGTCGTGTGTCAGTTCGACAACCTCTCCGCCATCGAGCGGGCCTCGGTGAGCCGTCGCGCTCGGCAGGGGCGTCGCGTGCGACCGCCGCCGGGTCGATGCGCCGCGGCCCGATCTGGTGGCGCACCTGCTGCTGCGTCGGCGGCTCGTCGGCGGTCACAATGAGCGTGCTGAATTCAGCGGGATCGAACAGTCGGCCGATCGATTGCGAAAGCTCTTCCGGACGCACGCCCTGGAGCAGGGCGAACCAGACTGCTGGCCTGTTCTGGGCTGATGAGGGTGTCCCGGTGGCGGATCCGACTGGCAATCTCGGAGGCGACGCGCCGGGTGAACGGTCCGCGGCCGACCGCGTTTCGGATTCGAGCGCCGCCCGCACCCGACCGATCGCGCTCGACGCTTCGGCCTCGGTGAACCCCAGCCAACCGCACTGTTGATCGAGGCGACCGCCTCACGGGTGAGTCTCAGCCAGTCGCCAGCCCCTCCGGCGATGTTCACCATGCTCATGCGATAGCCGCCGGCATTCGGCTGGCTGAACGCGCCGGCCTGCAGGCGGTGCCCGGCCCGGCGCGACAGGTCCTACAGGCGTCTGTTCATCGCCTCGATCGCCACACGCTCGACGAGTCGCGCTCGCATCGCCGCTTCATCGACCACCGGACCGGCTGGCGGCGCGATACGCATCAACTGCACGACATCGCTGGCGACCGCCGGATCGGTCTCGACCAGCACCGACGGAACCGGCTCGCCGATCGCGAGTTCGGGCACGTCGGGCCGCCCTGTTCGAGGCGACCGAACGCGCCCTCGACGGCCCGCTGCACGATCTTCGGCTCGACCGGACCGGCGACGACAGCGTTGCGGCGGACGGTCGGTACCACGCTTGTGCGAAGCCACTGACCGCCTCGGGCCCCGTCGAGCGGAGCTTTTCATCGGAGTAAATCGGCACACGCTCGGCGAAAACCGATTCGCCGAACAGGACGGGCAGCGCTCGGGCGGTGATCCGCTGCGACGGTCCGGACCAGTTGGCTTGCTGCGCTGGTCACGCCGAGACCGCTCGAGCTCGGACGGGGCAATTCGGTGCCGGCCGACTCGAGCAGCCTGCGCGAGGAGATCGGCGATCCGACCGATGTCGCTGCTGAGCTGCGTCATCGCCTTCCAACGGAACGATCAACACGAACCGTGTCGTATCGAAGGTCGCGTAGGGCGTAGGCCGGCGCGGGCGGAGTCGTCAAACGACTCGACCGCGCGTGAAGGCCTGAGGGTCCGTCGTGAAGCCGCCGCGGCAGCGATCTCGGACGCCAGTTTGGCGGCTCCGATCTGGTCGTCGCCAAAGGCGGACCCCGCGTTGATCTGCAGCACCGAGCCCGATCGTTGCCCCGGGCGCGCAACGCGCGATGGCGAAGCCGAAGCCGTTGCCGAGGCGTCCCTGAACAATCGACGGATCGGTGGGAAGGGCTGCCTCGGCGTTTCCTGTGGTCGCTGGGTCGCGCCGAACGGCTCCGCTCCCATGCCGGCTGGCGGGAAGCCAGCCGAGAGGGCGAGAGCGCAGCACAAACCCAGCGTGCGTCCGCCGAGAACGAGCCTGTTGCTGCTGCTGATCAATACCCACTCCGGAAACTGTGTTGCCTCGGGCCAAGCCCGGCCCATGTGATACCTGGTCGGGCCCCGTCGTTGCTGGGTTCCAGCGGCTACCCTCTACAGCCTTATGACGTGTTCGAGACGCCAACAGAACCCCGCACCGCCCGGCTGAGCGGCGCTGCGCGTCGGGATGGTCGCTCGCCGTGGTTATCGGCTGCGGGTCGCTCGCGACCAGTGTCTTCGCCGGATGGAACGTCTGGGTCGGTGTCCTGGTCGCTCCTCTGTTCGCGCTCAACGGCTGCATACTGGCGTTCCTGGCGCTGAAATCGATCGAGCGATCCAACGGGCGTGTCATGGGGCCCGCTCGCGCTCGTCGCGCTCTTCTGCGGTGTCGTGACGGCCATCCAGCTGCTCTGGTCTCTGCTGGCCTGGTCACGCTCAGCGCGTCGTCCACACCGCCCGTTGGTGCCGAACTGGTCGGGTACGCCCAGGCCGATCGCGACCGCCTCGCCCGCGGCCTGCTCGCCGAGGACGTCTCCGAAAGCATGTCCGATGCGGACCCTCGACCGTTTCGCCACCGTTCACCGGGATCGGCTCGGTACGGTGACCGACAGCGCCGGTTTCAGCCTGATCCTCGACGCCCGACGCGTTTTCAGCGAAGCGGGACCGATGGAGGGCTACCAGCCCGACGCCGAGAATCTGCCCCGCCCGATCTACCTCCACTTTGGCGATCGCCGCGTTCTCACCTATGTTTTCACCGACCAGCGGGCGTTGCAGGACAAGAAAATCCGCATCCGCGACATGCTGCTGATAGCGACGGCGGCTCGGTGATCGTGCTCGCCCGGACGGTCCGGCGACCGAACTCGCCGGAGCCGCCGGCTGGGAGATCGTGCGGGCCGAAGAGGGCGTTCAGGACTTGATGCTCGAGTAGAGCCGCGATGGCCAGCGGGAGCACGATGAGTGCCGGCACGAACGGGCCGAGCCAAGCCGGGAGGCCGGAGCGGCAGCGTGGACGCCGCGGCCGGGCGCCGAGCCCGATCGCGATCGGGCGGCTCGTCGCCGGTCGGATCATCGGACCGGGCATGCGAAGGAGAAAGCACGGCAGGGTGGCCAGTGAGGGTGAGGAGCCCTGCCAGCAGCGTGAGGCGTACCGCCCGAAGCGGATGCTCGAGTTTCGACGCCTTGTCGTCGGTCAGGCCGCCGCCGTCAATGATCTCCCCAGTTGCCGGAAGGAAAGATTCTCCGCGAGACCGGTGAGGTATCGCACCTTGATCCGTTCCGGGCTGAGGCGCGACTCGACCCGGTCGACCACCTCGAGTGTTCGAGTCTCGGTAGGGTCGGCACCTTCCTGTTCGGAGCGTCGGTTCACCGGCTCGCGCAAGCCGTTTCGAGGACCCACGCCTCGCCGTCCCACTGCGCCGAATCGGCCACGATCACAGATCGCACGGAGAACGTGCTGTCGGCGGTCTTCACGCTCGTAGATCAGCGGGCGCGATCAGCGCTGCTCGGCGTCGATGAGCCGCGCCGCCGAAAACAGACGCGTCTCGCCGTCGGGCGAAGGCGGGAGGCGGAGGCCCTGACGGATCGGTCGCCGCTGTCGCTGATGCTGCGTGAGCATATGGGCCATCGACGGGACGACGACCTCCATATTGACGATCTGCGCCCGTCACGAGCAGCGCGACCACCAGGAACGGGCGCGAGCGACTGCAGCGAGACGCCGCTGGCGAGCAGCGCAACAAACCGCCCCCGCAACCATCGCGCAGGTGAATCCCATCGCGCCGATGAGCACGACGCCGCCGAGGTAGTTGAAGAGTTGAGAGTCTCAGATATCGATGATCAGCAGCACGGTCAGCACCGCCGTGCGGAGCGGGGATTCTGTCAGCGCGCGCTGGAAGCCTGATCCGCGAAACGCGCAGGTTGACGAACACGTCGACGACGACGATGAACCCTGAACAGGAACACCAGCAGCGACAGCACATATTGATCAGGTACACGCGCGATGTACCGGTGGATGGTGTTCACGTCCGGCCGCAGGATGCGCAGTGAAGAACTCAGCACGCCAGCAGTGTACGCTCGAACACGCTCAGACACGGACCAGCGTCCGGTACTGTTGTATCGACGCGCCGGCGAGCAGAGCAACGCCGCCCCACAGCAGGATCAGCCCGTGCAGACCTGATTTCTCGGTGATCTGCTGGCCGGTCGAAATCATGACGACCGCCCTGAGGGCGGGGAAGAACGACACAAGAAAACGACCAGAGGCAAGGCGTCGCGCAGCGCATCGCCATCACCGAACTGAGCACGCCCATGAGCAGGACAGCGCAGACGAACGCGGCTCGCTCGTTCATCCTCGAAACGATGTCGCGATCCCGGGCGCTCCATCCGCTCGCGAAGGAGACGCTTCGTTGAACGCCCTCGCAGCACATCGCTGCCGGAGTCCGCCGCTCGCGAGAGCCTGGTCGGACGCCCGAGAAGTTGAGCGGCGGTCCAATCGTCTTCGGCGAGTTTCGCCCCTGCCCGCTCAGGACGACGCCCGAGTAGGGTGCTGCGTCCTGTTTCGGCCCTGGTCGCGGCGTTCGGGCCGCGTGTCGGCCCCGCCGACGCACTGTCGAGCGTGACAACCCTCCTCGAGTTCGAGCGTCAGTGCGATTTGTGGTCTGCCTCTGCGGTTGCTTCTGCCCGCGACGCGTACACCCTCCATGCCATCGCCGCGAGAGCCACCACCACATCCATCGCGAAACCGGAACCCGAGGACATCGAGTCAACGAAACGGAGCAGCGTGCCCGCGCAAAGTGTGCGGCGTGAGAACCCGCGCTCGCTGGAGTAGACCACGCGGATCAGCGGCTCGTTGAGATCGCCTGCGTCGAGCGCAGCGCCGCCAGAACCCGTCCTTCGCTCGTGATCTCGTCCGCCTCGATCGAGATGGTCTCACGGTCGCGCGACAGCACCAGGCGGCCATCGTTCTCCGATCGCGGATCGATTCGGCCACTGCAGACGACCGGAGCTTCGATGGCGAGTTGGCGAGCCCGGCGGTCGGTCTTGTCGAGGCGTCGCGGCGCGCCTCGCCTCACGCATTTCACGGAATGTCAGCGCTTTCGGGTCGTCGTCGAAGTTCGACGGCAGGATGAGCCGCCCGGTCCCGGAGTGCCGATGGAGAAACTCATCGCGGTCGGCACCAGCCCGACCGGCTCGGTGAAAGGAGCTTGGACCGAGGTCCCCATTCACCGGTGCCGGTCTCGGGGTCGCCTCTGAGCCACATATCGACTTCGCCTCGCGGCGACGAACTGGCGGGTCACGCCGTCCCCGCCGACCTCGGCCCCGACGACACTGAGCAGGATGAGGTGGTCGATCGCCGCCGAGCCCTCAGGCAGATCCGGGCGGTAGATCTGGTCGGCGTACAGATCCCACGCGCCGAGTCGGATAGGCGAGCCGTCGGATCGGGCCGATGATCAGCCGCCCGGACATCCCGCGCGATGATCTGCCGGCCGCCTTGTAGAGCCGCGGCATGACGGAATTGGCCAGGACCGCACCGATCGTGCCGCCAGAACGAGCCCCATGAACACGGAGGGCATCAGAATCGCTCGCTGCGGAATCCCGCTGGCCCGGCAGGCCGTGGCCCGTTGTCGGACGCGAAGCGATGGTAGACGATCGTGGCGGCGAACCCCGCCGCGAACGGCAAACTGCGACATCGGCACAGAGAGCAGGCCCATGAGCCTTGATCGCGTCGGCCAGCCCGACATCCCCGCGCCAACGTATCGACCGCCGCCGCGAAACTGACCAACCCAACCAGCGCAACCGCGATGAGCAGCAGCAGCGCATCAGTTCGCTCGTGAGATACTTCCACAGGATGAACGGAGGGCGGGTCGACGCCATGATCCGCCCATGGTCCCCGGTGGCCCAGTCCGAGGCAAACGCGGGTACCCAGAAAGAAATGAGCCCGCTTTCCAGAATGAAGACGGACGACGAGCTGCCCCACCTTCCGCACGAGCGTTCATCATGGCCGCGACCCGTTTTTCATCCCTCTCCGTCGCACGCGATGCACGATCGCCGGGATCATCGGGTTTGCGCCTCGCCGTGACCCGGTGCAGCGATCGTTCGGGGCCATGCAGGGCCAGGACCCGCCGGACAGGCGGATGAACGGCCGAGATCGCCGCCTACCGGGCGGGTGACGAGGTCGAAACGCGCTGCGTTGGCTGGAGCGTCGCGCTTCGGCGGCGAGCGACGAACTGAGCTGCTCATCCGAGCGAACAGCCCGCACGAACTGCTGTCCGACGCCTCCCAGCGGCTCCAGCAACGGCTCGGGCTCTTCGAGTATCAGCCCGGCGACGCCGGTGAAGACTGGAATCGGTTCTGATCCGACGAAGTCCGGCGAGCGGCGATCGACGGTCCTGCTCGTCCACGTGGCCCGACGAACGGGCGACCTCTGGGACGAACTCGCCCCGGCTCTCGCCCTGAGGGACACCGGGTGCTCCGCTTCAACTACGCCAACGATCAGGCCCCGTCCGCTTCGGCGGACGACCTCGCCGCAGCGTTGCGACGGCAGACAGACGCCGGTGGCTTCGACAGGTTTCGATCGTCGCACCCATGGGCGGCCTCATCCTCGGGACCTGCTGACCGCCATATGACCGCTTCCGATTGGGCCGGCCCGCAGGTCGACCGACTGATCACCGTCGGCACGCCCAACGCCGGGTCACCCGTCGCGATGCTCCAGCCGATCGGCGAGCGCGGGAGGTCGTCGCGCGGGTCTGGGCGTCCCGGTCGCTCGATCCATCGGAGGTCCTCGCGTTCGTGGTCGACGGTTCCGGCGACGCCGCGGCTGACCTGGCTGCCGGGTCGTGATCGACGGACCTCACGCGCTCGCTCCCCGAGACGACCGAGATCACCATCATCGCCGCCCGGGCCACCGCTTCGCAGCGCGAGAAGATCGACGAAATCGCCCTTCGGCTCCCCGTCACGGGCCTGCTCGGTGAAGACGCACGGGACCCGCTGCTTAGCCGGATTGATGCCATGACCGACCAGATCGGCGACGGCGGAGCCCCGGTGTCCCTGACCCTCTGGAGGGCGCGTCGAGGACTATCAGATCGTGGAGGCCAACCATCGCATGCGCCCTGCGGACCCTCCCGGTGCTCAGCACCCAGCCGGTCCCCCGGCGATCCCGATCATCCTGAACCGGCTGCGCGATCGGCTCGAATCGGGAACCGAACCGCCCGGAAGATTCACCCTCCTGCTGGATCCTGGTGCCTGTCCTGCTAGGATCAACATCGATGCTCCGTCGCCACCACTCGGTGAACTCGCCTTCGAAGAGCACCTGCGTGTCGGCTCCGCCTGCCCTATGTCGTGGTCGATGAAGCCAAGCGTTCGCTGCTCCCGGGCGGACCGGACGAAGCGTTCGGGCGCCGATCCCGGGGCGATCAAGTCCTTCGATTTTCCTGTCTCGACGCCCGAGCGGAACCCGCGTTTGTCGACATCAAGGGACGCAAACTCCGCTGGACCGCCCGCTCCGGGATCGGGCGCCTGAGAACTGGGTGACCCGCGAGGGACCTGCGGTCTCTGAACGATGGGAGTCGCTGTTCGGCGACGGGTTCGAGGCGGTGTTTCTTCGCGTACTGGACGGATCGCCAGCCTCCGGACGGCGAGTTTGATCACCTGCTTCGGCATCGGGATCGCTGGTACGCCCTTCGCTGCGTGACACGGGCCGACTACGCTGCGATCGCCAGAACCCGCAGCCCGAAGTGGGAAACAATCGACCTGGAGCCTGACGATTTCGCGCGTGGCCTGCGGGCTTTCCGCGTCGTTCGTGCGGCGGCGGACCGTCCGCGACCTGATTTCTGGCGTCGCTTGTGGCGTCCGAACGCCGGGGTACCGTGATGGCATGAAGACCCTCGTCCGCCGAAGCGTGGTTTGTGGTTCCGTTCTCGCCTGCTCTGCGGTCGGTGTTCGCCCCGTCGCCTCCGCGCAGTCGGCGACGTGCGTGCAGGACCTGAGTTCCGAGCGCCATCCTGCCCCATCTGATCGGCGGTATTCTCGCGATCGCCGCGGTCGCACTCGCGGCTATGCCCAGCCGACGCGAGCACCAGACTGATCCGGCCACGCCCGGAACACACGGTCCCGGCGGGCGCGTCCACAGTCTGAGACCCTTCGAGCGTCCCCGCCTCGAAAGGAGAGTGCTTCCATGAATCGAAGTCGTACCGAGGACTGATCACGCTGAACGGGCTGCTGATCGTGGGCGTGCTGGTGCTGGTGAGCATCGGCCCAGCCGAGTCGAGCGCACAGAACGCCAAACCGCCCGAGGCCAGTACACCGCGCTCGGCATGAA
>JACADM010000060.1_pt1 | contig 25594 bp, 26 predicted proteins | sample 7512371 | NCBI WGS metagenome assembly JACADM01 (sample SAMN14389041, study PRJNA612141) | algae metagenome | isolation source: non-axenic algae culture | place: India: Navi Mumbai | collected 2017-01
GGATGCAAGCTGAATACCAAGCAGAAAACTGGTAATCGCGGAACGTCTGGACGAACTTGGGTGGATGTCATAGAGGCGGATTCCCTATCTCGAGCCCGGAGATTTTACATCGGTCGTCGAGATAGCAAAAATAGTGAAAAATGCTACGGTATGCGGACTCACCAGGGCAGTAAAAAAGATATAGAAGTTGCTGCGGAAGCCCTGAAATTTGCTAAAAGACCACGTATTCATACGGGAATAGGTACTTCGGATTCTCACATCACCCATAAATTCAAGGCTACACGTGAAGAAATTATAGAAAGAGCAGTTACTGCCGTGGCCTACGCCAAAACCTTCGTGGACGATGTAGAATTTTATGCCGAAGACGCCGGACGTACCGACAATGACTTCCTTGCACAGGTCTGTGAAGCTGTTATTGCAGCGGGTGCCACCGTACTCAACATTCCCGATACGACCGGATATTGCTTACCGGAAGAATACGGTGCCAAGATAAAATACCTCAAAGACCATGTAAAAGGTATCGAGAATGCCATCCTTTCCTGCCACTGTCATAACGACCTCGGACTGGCTACCGCCAACTCTATTTCGGGGGTTATCAACGGGGCCAGACAAATAGAATGTACCATTAACGGTATTGGCGAGCGGGCCGGGAACACTTCGCTGGAAGAAGTCGTAATGATCCTCCGCCAGCACCCTACCCTCGACCTGGACACCAATATCAATTCCAGATTATTGTACAGTACCAGCCGTATGGTATCGGAGAGTATGGGAATGCCCGTACAACCAATAAAGCTATCATAGGTGCCAATGCTTTTGCACACAGTTCCGGAATTCACCAGGACGGGGTGATCAAGAACAGGGAGACTTATGAAATTATAGACCCGGCCGATGTGGGAGTTACCGAATCGGCCATAGTACTTACAGCGAGAAGCGGACGTGCAGCACTGGCATACGGGCCAAGAAGGTAGGCTATGAGCTTACCAAACTTCAACTGGATGATGTATACCAGGAATTCCTGAAATTTGCTGACAGGAAAAAAGAGATCCTGGACCAGGATATCCACGAGATTATGCACGTTTGCAAAATAGCAGAAGCCAGAGCCGTCTAAGGGAAATCAAAAACTAAAAAACTAACGATATCTTTGTAAAGCACACCATCCTGATTTTCCGGGCTTTTAAAGGCCCTGACGCATATAACTAAAGTAAAAACGAATGAAGAAGACATTATTTGATAAAGTTTGGGATAGCCATGTGGTCGATTCTGTAGAGAATGGACCACAAATATTATATATAGATAAGCACCTTATACACGAAGTAACAAGTCCGCAGGCTTTTGCGGAACTCGAACAACGGAATATCCGCTTTTCAGACCGGATCAGGTCGTGGCTACGGCGGACCATAACGTCCCCACACTGGATCAGCACCTGCCTATAAAAGACGCGCTGTCGAGAAACCAGGTGCAGCAGTTAACCGAAAACTGTGAAAAACACGGGTAACCCTGTATGGTCTCGGACACAAATACCAGGGTATCGTACACGTAATGGCCCCCGAACTCGGAATAACCCAGCCCGGAATGACCATGGTCTGCGGAGATAGCCATACTTCCACCCACGGTGCTTTCGGCACCATTGCCTTCGGGATAGGAACCAGCCAGGTTGCCCAGGTTTTTGCCAGTCAGTGTCTGCTGCTCAGCAAGCCGAAAAAAATGCGGATCAATGTCAACGGTAAACTCCGTAAGGGAGTGCTTCCAAAGGATGTGATCCTTTATGTCATTGCCAAGCTCGGAACCAATTCGGGTACCGGGTACTTCGCCGAATACGCCGAGATGTTTTTGAGAACATGAGTATGGAAGGGCGGATGACGGTATGTAATATGAGTATAGAAATGGGGGCCCGCGGCGGAATGATCGCCCGGACGAGACCACGTTTGCTTATGTGAAAGGTAAAGAATTTGCTCCGAAGGGTGAAGAGTTCGAGAAAAAAGTAGCCTACTGGAAAACGCTTAAAACCGATGAAGGTGCGGCGTTTGACCAGGAATATTCTTTTGATGCCGAAGATATCGAACCGATGGTTACCTACGGTACCAATCCGGGTATGGAATCAAGATCAACGGGCAGATCCCGGAACTGGATGATATCTCTTTCGAAAAATCACTTCAATATATGGGCTTCCGTAAAGGAGAGAGCCTTTTGGGTAAACCGATCAATTACGTCTTTATCGGAAGTTGTACCAATTCCCGGATCGAAGATTTCCGGGTAGCTGCAGATTATATCAAAGGCAAACAAAAAGCGGCCAATGTCAATGCCCTTATTGTCCCCGGTTCACAGCAGGTAGCCAGGCAGATTGAAGAAGAAGGTCTCAGGCAGGTTTTTGAAGAAGCCGGCTTTGTATTGCGGCAGCCCGGATGTTCTGCATGTCTCGCGATGAACGACGATAAAATTCCGGAAGGAGAATACTGTGTCTCTACGTCCAACAGGAATTTCGAAGGACGTCAGGGACAGGGAGCCCGTACCATACTGGCCAGCCCGCTTATCGCGGCCGCAACGGCCGTAAAAGGTGCTATTGCCACCCTTATGAAGAAGAAGTAGCAGAACTTGTCTGATTCGGAAAGTGCATCGCTAACAGCAGAACCGGCGTTTCGGGCCGATTACCGGAAGCCCCGGATGTTAAACAAAATTATAACATTAAGATTGGCCATCACGGCATCAACAGCGAAAACCATTGCCCTTACAAGAGTGCATTTTTCGCAAAAGGGCCAGGAGCCCATATAAAAGTAGACATGGAAAAATTCAGGACACATACATCAAAGGCTATTCCTCTGCCCATTGAAAATATCGATACCGACCAGATCATCCCGGCCCGCTTCCTGAAAGCGACCAACAAGGCTGGTTTCGGGGAAAACCTCTTTCGTGACTGGAGGTATAACAAAGACGGTTCTATTAATTCGTCTTTTGCCTTAACGACCCCAAATACAGCGGGAGCATCCTCATTGCAGGAAATAATTTCGGCTGCGGATCGAGCCGTGAACATGCGGCGTGGTCACTTGCAGATTATGGGCTGAAAGTGATCGTATCGAGCTATTTTGCCGATATTTTCAAGGGAAATGCACTCAACAACGGCTTATTACCCGTACAGGTTTCTCCCGAATATCTGAAAACCCTTATCGATGCGGTACAATCCGATCCGGAAACACAGATACTGGTAAACCTCGAAGAACAGTTTATCACTCTTAAAGGTTCGGACAAAAAGGAATCTTTTGAGATCGATGCATACAAGAAGTTGTGCCTGCTCAACGGGTATGACGACATTGACTTCCTGATCAGCAAAAAAGATAAGATCGAAGAATTTGAAAAAGAATTAAATACGCAGATATGAAATTGAACATCGCACTTTTACCGGAGACGGCATAGGTCCTGACGTGGTCGTCCAGGCCGTGAAATCTTTGCAGGCAGTTGCCGATGCTTTTGGCCATACGTTTCATTTTGAAGAAGCCCTGGTCGGAGCTATTGCCATAGATAAAACCGGAGACCCTTGCCCGAAGAAACCTTAGCCGTATGCAAAAAATCCGATGCCGTACTTTTCGGTGCCATCGGAGACCCCAAATACGACAACGATCCCAAGGCTAAAGTACGTCCCGAACAGGGATTGTTAAAACTGCGAAAATCTCTGGGCCTTTTTACTAACATCCGACCTATTAAAGCCTACCCTACCCTCATCGAAAAATCTCCGCTAAAAAAAGATATTATTCCGGAACAGATTTCACTATCTATCGCGAACTCACCGGGGGGATCTATTTCGGAGAGAAAAAATCAGTGAAGACGGTACTGTCGCTTCCGACCTTTGCGAGTATTCCGAAGCAGAGATCGAGCGTATAGCCCATCTCGCGTTTAAAGCTGCACGCAGCAGAAAAAACAACTGACACTCGTGGATAAAGCCAATGTCCTGGAGACTTCCAGGTTATGGCGAAGAGTAGTAACTACCATAGGAAAAAGCTACCCTGATGTAGAACTCGACTTCCTTTTTGTAGACAATGCTGCCATGCAGATCATCCTCAATCCGAGCCAGTTTGATGTTATTCTTACAGAAAATATGTTCGGTGACATTATTTCCGATGAAGGAAGTGTCATCGGAGGTTCCATAGGGTTACTGGCATCTGCTTCCGTAGGAAGTGATATTGCCATGTTCGAACCCATACACGGGTCTTATCCGCAGGCCAAAGGCAAAGATATTGCCAACCGGTAGCGTCTATCCTTTCCGCTGCCATGCTCCTGGAGCATTTTAACCTGAAAGAGGAAGCAGAAACCATACAGTACGCTGTGGAAAAATCCCTGGAAAAAGGTGTAGTTACACCCGATCTGGATAAAAACAGCACGTATGGCACTAACAAAGTGGGTGATTTTATTGCCGATTTTATTCTTCATGCGGAAGATACAACTCAGGTAAATAAGGAAAACATAGAATTTGGGCAGTCTACTATTATATAAGATTTGATTTAGCTAACCAAAATCTTTCCCAAAGAGAAGAGGCCGTCTAAAAAGTTTTAGGCGGTCTTTTTATATTGAGTCTGTTTGCTTGTTTTCAACTTGGAGTTGATAAGAGTTAAAGGTTAAAAAGTTAATGAGTTAATAGAAGTTGTGGGATTACGCCCTTAACCCAACCTTTTTAAGATTGTGTGCCATAGCCACAAGCCCTATTTCGGTTTCCACTTTATCCAGTCCTCTGAGCATAAAGCGCTTGAAGCCCATATTCTGCTTTATATTCCCAAAGACAGCCTCCACCTCCCAGCACCTCCTTTTTCGGTGGGCAATGCCCTGTTCTGAGAGCAACAGTGCTTTGGCCTTGGCCTTTAACCGTATTAGCTCATGGTTTCTCTGGATGGTCCGGTTGCCTTTGGTTTTATGACATAAGCCCCTTAGAGGGCAACCCCTACAGTTTTTGGCCCGGTAGAGGTCGTAGATTTGCAGGTAGCCATTGGCCGTCTTTTTTTTACGCTGGCCACATGCTCCATGGCTTGTCCCATAGGACAGTAATAGGTATCGGTTTCTTTGTTGTAATAGAGCTTGTCAGGGTGGAACGGAGCTTTGTCCACTTTTTCTTTGGCCTGCCTTTGTTCCTTATGGAAGTAGTTGTACTTGACATAGGCATCAATATCCTTATCCTCCAGAGCCTGGTAGTTTTCCTGGCTTCCATAGCCGGCATCGGCCGTTAAGCTTTCCGGGGTTTGGTCATAGCTTTGTTCAACATCTTCTATATGGTCTATCAAGGTGGAGGTGTCGGCCGTGGTCTGGGCCAGGGTGTAGTTCACGATAAACTGGTTGTTGGTCGAGGCCTGTAGGTTGTAACCGGGCTTGAGCTGCCCGTTTTTCATGTGGTCTTCCTTCATCCGCATAAACGTGGCCCCGGGGTCGGTCTTACTCATGCTCCCACGATGCCCTAACTTCTTTTGTTGATCGTTGTATTTGGCGATCTTATCAGGCCAGTTCTTCTTGGCATAGCTCAGTTTTTGCTTGACCTTTTTGTCTACCGCTTTGCCTTCCAAAGCCTGGTTGATCTGATCAACGGTAGCCGATACCTTCTTAGGATCGATAGCCTCGAACTCCGGAGTGTTGGGCAGCTGTTCCTCATCAGCATAGACTTTTTCCACATAGCTCCACAGTTCCCTGAGCTGTTTTTCAATACGCTCGCGGGAGGTCTTGATGCTCTTGGCCCATACAAAGGTGTAACGGTTGGCATTGGCCTCGATCTTGGTCCCGTCCACATAGAGCTCCTTCAGACTTAAATAGCCCTGTTCAGCCAAAAGTACCACTACTTGGTTGAAGATCTTCTTGAACTTGTCCTTTAGCTTGCCACTGCGGAAGTTACTGATGGTATTGTGGTCAGGTTTGGCTCCGCCACTGAGCCATATAAAATGGATGTTTTCATGTAGGGCCTGCTCTATTTTACGCGAAGAATACAGGTTGCGCAAATAGGCATACACTAAAATTTTTAGCAATACTTTGGGATGATAGCTCGATGTACCGCCTCCACGATAGGTCTTTTTCAGGCTGCTCAAGTCTACCGAGTCCAAAATCGTGTTGACAATACGTACAGGATGGTTCTGAGGAACTAGGTCATCATAACTGGGCGGAAGCAGGCTCAACTGCCCTTGGTCGTAGATCTTCCAGGTGACTTTTCGGCTCATGCTTAAATTTACAAACACAAAACCTTATAACAAAAAAAGAGGCTGCCTTTTAGACAACCTCTTTGTTTTTATATCCCCGGGACATTTGTAAAACCCGGGGATTTTTTATGATATAAAAGATATACACGCTCCGATTTATCAGAGTATATAATCGGTATTGACGAAGTTAGAAGCTTTGCTATCCAGCAGCTCCGTGAGGATGGCACGGTTATACTCGTTATCCTTGGAAGCGACGAAAGTACGAACAGAGAACGAGCGCAATGCATCGTGCACACTTAGTGTACTGACCGCAGAATCCTTTCTTCCGGTAAACGGATAAACATCCGGTCCGCGCTGGCAGGAACTGTTCAGGTTCACCCGGCAAACAAGATTGACCAGGGTATCGATCAGCGGCGCCAAGGTTTTTATATTCTGACCGAACAGGCTTACCTGTTGCCCGTAGTTGGATTCTGCCATGTCGTTGAGCGGTTCCTCGATGCTTTTAAAAGACAATATGGGGATCAGCGGACCGAACTGTTCTTCCTGGTATGCCCTGGCATCTTTACTGACGGGGTACAATACGGGAGGGAAAATATAATTTTCACTTTGCTCTCCGCCTCTTTTATTGATCACTTTTGCTCCTTTGGCTACGGCATCGTCCATAAGCGCTCTGATGTAATCAGGCTTACCCGGTTCCGGTAGCGGTGTAAGCATAACACCGGGTTCCCAGGGATTCCCGAATTTCAATGCATCCACGCGGTCGGCAAACCGCTTATTAAACTCTTCGACCACATCTTCATGTACATACAATACTTTCAGCGCCGTACATCGCTGTCCGTTGAACGACAGGGTTCCGGAAATACACTCTTCTATAGCCAGGTCCAGATCGGCATCGGGTAATACGATCGCCGGGTTCTTGGCTTCCAGACCGAGTACAAGCCTCAACCGGTTTTTGTTCGGATGCTGATCCTGTAGTGCTATGGCAGATTTGCTGTTACCGATAAGCGCCAGTACATCTATAAGGCCGGTCTTCATAATCGGTGCTGCAACCACTCTTCCCCTTCCGTAGATAATATTGACCACTCCCTTGGGAAAGCTGCTTCTGAAGGCTTCCAGTAAGGGAGAAATCAGGAGTACACCGTGCTTGGCCGGTTTAAAGACTACAGTATTCCCCATGATCAGTGCCGGGATGAGCAACGCAAATGTTTCGTTCAGCGGATAGTTATACGGTCCCATGCAAAGTACCACTCCGAGAGGGCCTCGGCGTATGTGCGCATAAACACCACCGTGTTTTGCAAAACGGGCACTGTCCCTGTCCAGTTGTTTGTAATCTTCGATAGTATCGTAGATATACTCTACCGTACGATCGAATTCTTTTTCGGAATCCGGCAGGTTTTTTCCTATTTCCCACATCAGGAGTTTGACGACTTCTTCCCGTCGGGTCTTCATCTGCCGTACAAACTTTTCCATACACGCTATACGGTCTACTACCTTCATAGTGGGCCATGCTCCCTGTCCTTTGTCGTAAGCATCACAGGCAGCCTGTAAAGTGCTCAGGGCAGAGGACTCGTCCATGTCCGGAACAGTTCCCAGCAATGTAGGCCCATATACTCCTTGGTCGTTGTGCGTATATATGGAAGAATACACATCGGCATAATTTCCTTCCCATTTTTTGAGCTCTCCATTGGCCAGATACGTATCCTGGTGTATTGTTTTCTTCAGTTTGAATTCTTCTTGAACGCTTTGCATCAGTATAGTATGGTTTTGTGGTTAAATTGGATATATTTCGGTTAACGCCCTTACACCAGAAACTGGAACAGATCCGGTTTGTTGTTGAGATAATCTCCGTAGAAATGACGGGCTTTCATCCGCTCTATCAAAGGTAGTAAATCCTTTTCACTTTTGAGCTCGATCCCGACGACAGCAGGAGCATTTTCCCGGCTGTGTTTTTTGGTGTATTGAAAATGTGTAATATCGTCGTTAGGCCCGAGTATTTCTGCCACGAATTCTTTGAGTGCCCCGGCACGTTGCGGAAAACGCACAATAAAATAATGCTTGAGATTAGCGTACAAAAGCGCCCTTTCCTTGATCTCGGCCGTACGCGTAATATCATTGTTGCTTCCGCTCACACGCAAACGACATTTTTCCCTTTGATCTCGTCCCTGTACTGGTCGAGCGCTGAAATAGTCAGTGCTCCTGCCGGTTCGACCACTATAGCATCCCGGTTGTACAAATCTAAAATGGTCTGACATACTTTTCCTTCCGGAACCGTTATCATATCGTCAAGAAATTGTTTACAGATGTCAAAAGTCTTGTCTCCAACCCGCTGAACAGCAGCCCCGTCGACAAATTTTTCGATCTCACCGAGCTCCGTATTTTTATTATGCTGGAGAGACGTACTCATAGACGGAGCACCCTGCGGTTCCACACCTATAATTTTGGTCTCCGGAGACAGTACCCGGAACACGGAAGAAACTCCGGAAGCGAGACCTCCTCCCCCTACGGGAACAAAAAGATAATCTATCGGCACTTCAGCCTGTTCGAGTATTTCCAGTCCAACCGTAGCCTGACCTTCAATTACTTTTTCATCGTCGAAAGGATGTACAAAAGTTTTTCCGAGCCTTTTGCATTCGGTGATTGCCGCTTTGTTGGAATCGTCGAAAGTATCCCCTTCCAGTACGATCTCGATCTGGTCTCCGCCGAACATTTTTACCTGGCTGATCTTCTGTTTCGGGGTGGGTACGGGCATGTAAATGGTACCTTTGATCCCCAGCCTGTTACACGACATCGCCACGCCCTGCGCATGATTCCCCGCACTGGCACAAACGATTCCCCTCGCCTTCTCTTGGTCAGACAGCGAACGGATCTTGTTATAAGCCCCGCGGATCTTATACGACCTCACAATCTGCAGATCTTCCCTTTTCAGTAATATATGGGCATCAAATACCCTCGAATACGTAAGACTTTCTCCCAGGGGGGTAAGTACTGCCACGCCTTTCAGGGTTTCCGCGGCTTCCTTAACCTTTTCCAGCTTTGGTATGTAGTTTGTTGTCACGTTCATAAATCCTCAATAATAGGGTTGTTCAGTACGGATATCGTACATCAGTTATCCTCACTGTTTTTATTTAATAGCTCCGAAAGCTGCGAAGCAACTGTTCTTGTGTAGTATTTCCACGGTTCCGAACCCTGTTTTTCTCAGGAGTTCTACCTGATAGGTCACCGATCGCGGACTGTCTTCTTTCTCAATATAGGCAAAGACCTTATCCTGGTAATCTTTTCCGCCGAGCCGCTCCAGGTAATTTCCGTATTCTGCCCAGAACATCGTATGCAATGCCGGTGAATCGTGCGATACCATATCCGATATCCAGAAACTACCTCCGGGTTTCAGGGCCCGGAATATTTTAGCAAAGACGTATTCCCAGTCCTCATCTTCACGCAAATGATGGAGCACTGCACCGGCCAGTACGATATCGAAGTGTCCTTCGGGCAGATCTACCGTACGGATATCTCCCTGCAAAGTCACTGTACGTCCGCCATTAATAACGTTTACACGCTCTTCGGCTCTCCTGAGCATAGGTCCCGAAAGATCGACAAGCGTACAATGGAGCCCGGGTAATTTGGACAGCATTTTCAGGCTGTAGTTTCCTGCCCCGCAACCTATATCCAGCAGGTATCCCGCTTCCGGGTTTACATAACGGGCGGCTTCCGTGATCCATTCCAAAGTTACCGGTGCATCGATAGTGGACTGTTGCCCCGTATCGATATTGGAAAAACGTTCCACGTCATTATCAAACCGTGCTCTTATTTCTTCATTGGTAGATTTATGTGAATAATCCGTTTTCAAAATAAAGGATTTTAAAATTTGTACTTAACTATACATACCAAAAGAAGCGATGCCTGAAAACCACGATTCCGGAATACAGCCGGGGCATATCAGATAAACCCCGGCATCATCCGGTATGTTAAAACGGTTGTCCGACAGGCTGTTCCCGGCCTGCTTAAACGATTTTTTTTCATCTCGGTCATCGAAGAACGCAGGTAAGCCCCTACTTTCTCTACAGGGTGATTCCTGATCTCCGAATTGACCTTAATGAGTTCCTGGTTATCTACCGCATTACCCCCGGCAAAAGATTTACCGATAACATTGGTTTCGATCTTCTTCATAAAATCGGATAACAGCGGTTTACACGCATGATCGAAAAGGTAACATCCGTACTCCGCAGTATCGGAGATCACACGGTTCATTTCGAATAGTTTTTTTACGGGCTATCGTATTTGCGATCAGAGGTGTCTCGTGCAGCGACTCATAATAAGCCGACTCGGCTATGATTCCTGCTTCCGTCATGGTTTCGAAAGCGAGTTCCACTCCCGATTTTACAAAAGCAACCATAAGTACCCCGTTGTCAAAATACTCCTGCTCACTGATAGGTGCGGAAGTCACTTCGGTTTTTTCGAATGCGGTTTCCCCGGTCGCCTTTCTCCAGGTAAGCAGGTTGACATCATCATTGGCCCAGTCTTCCATCATAGTCTTGGAGAAGTGCCCGCTCATGATATCATCCATGTGCTTCTGGAACAACGGTCGCATAATCTGCTTCAGTTCTTCGGACAAACGGAATGCTTCTATCTTGGCAGGGTTGGATAACCTGTCCATCATATTGGTGATTCCACCGTGCTTCAGGGCCTCCGTAATAGTCTCCCATCCGTATTGTACGAGCTTGGCAGCATACCCGGGCTCTACACCCTTTTCCACCATTTTGTCAAAGCTCAGTATGGATCCGGTTTGCAACAATCCGCAAAGAATAGTTTGTTCTCCCATAAGATCGGACTTTACTTCCGCAACGAAAGAAGAACGAAGCACACCTGCACGGTCTCCACCGGTTGCCGCAGCATAGGCCTTGGCCTGCTCCAGTCCTTTTCCTTCAGGGTCGTTTTCCGGGTGGACAGCGATCAATGTCGGTACCCCGAATCCTCTTTTGTATTCTTCTCTTACCTCAGATCCCGGGCATTTGGGCGCTACCATGATCACGGTAATGTCCTTTCTGATCTGCATACCTTCTTCCACGATGTTAAATCCGTGTGAGTACGACAGCGTAGAGCCTTCCTTCATCAGGGGCATAACAGCCTTGATTACGGCAGTATGCTGCTTATCCGGAGTGAGATTACATACCACATCGGCAGTCGGGATAAGTTCTTCATAGGTACCTACGGTAAACCCGTTTTCTGTAGCGTTTTTATAAGATTGTCTTTGTTCTTTGATGGCAGCTTCACGCAATGCGTAAGAAATATCCAGTCCGGAATCTCTCATGTTCAGTCCCTGGTTAAGCCCCTGGGCACCGCATCCTACAATTACAATTTTTTACCAAGAAGTTTTTTTACACCTTCACTGAATTCGGATCTGTCCATAAATTCACATACTCCTAATTGCTGTAATTGAAGCCTCAACGGAAGCGTGTTAAAGTAATTTGCCATTTTTATTGCTTATTTTTAATTTTAGATTTATTCTGTTTTCAACAAACAGACGCACCACAGTGCGTCCGTATTTTACTATGATAATTTATGCATTCTGAAATTCGCGAAGCAACGCCGATATATTCATTTCCGTTTTCGAAACTGCAATTCTCCCCGAACGTACGAACTGCATGATACCAAACGGTACGAGTTCGTCGTACAACGCATCGGTTTCGTGCCTTCTTCCGGTCTTTTCGATCACGAAGAATTCACGGGCTACGGTTACGATATTCGCATTACTTTGTTTGATGATGTTCTGTATCTGCCTTTCGTCAAACAATAAACTCGACTTTATCTTGAACAAAGCGGTCTCCTGGTAGATCGTTTCTTCGTCGGTGTGATAGTAGGCTTTGATCACTTCGATCTGTTTTTCGAGCTGCCCTACGATCTTACGAACCTGGTCTTCGTCCATAGCGGCCACAATAACAAACCGGCTCACATTTTCGATTTCCGATTCCGAAACGGTAAGGCTTTCTATATTGATATGCCGTTTGAGAAATATGGCCGAAATACGGTTAAGCAACCCTATGTTATTTTCCGAGTATACGGAAATGGTATATGTATTATTCATTTCTTTTTTAGTATTATTTCATTGATCACTCCACTCCGTAACTACTCCAGCCTGCAATCGGTTACTGAAGCGCCGGTAGGGATCATAGGGAATACATTGTCTTCTTTTTCCACACAAACTTCAAGGAAGTAAGCTTCTTCCGAGGCTATCAGTTCATCGATGGCTTCGTCCAGATCCGCCCTTTCGGTGACCCGGCGTGCCGGAATATGGTAGCCTTTGGCAATAGTAACGAAATCGGGATTGATAAGTTCTGTCGAAGCATAGCGCCGGTCAAAAAACAATTGTTGCCACTGCCTTACCATCCCCAGAAAGTCATTGTTGAGCACAACGATCTTCACCGGAACACGGGTCTGGAAAATTGTTCCCAGCTCCTGAATGGTCATCTGGTATCCGCCGTCACCGATAATAGCCACAACTTCCCGTTCCGGTGCTCCCATTTTGGCCCCGATCGCAGCAGGAAGCGCAAACCCCATGGTTCCCAGTCCGCCGGAAGTAACATTACTTTTGGTCTGGTTGAATTTGGCATAACGGCACGCGATCATCTGGTGCTGACCTACATCCGAAACCACGATGGCATCACCACCGGTACGCTTATTGATCTTTTCGATAACCTCTCCCATCGTCAATTTTTGCTTCTCGGGGAAAAGGTCATTTTTTATAACTTTATCAAACTCTATAGCCCGTTTGTCCTTAAACTCCTGGTGCCATGTTTCGTGTTTCTTTTCATCGATCAGCGGCAGTATTCCGGACAAGGTTTCCTTTACATCTCCGAGAACGGCGATCTCTGTTTTGACATTCTTGTCGACTTCGGCAGGGTCTATTTCAAAATGTATTACTTTGGCCTGTTTGGCATACCTGCTCAGGTCGCCTGTTACCCGGTCGTCAAAACGCATTCCGAGTGCTATAAGCACATCACATTCATTAGTCATCAGGTTCGGCGCATAATTTCCATGCATACCTACCATCCCGGTATAAAGGGGATGATCGGTTTCCAGAGCAGACAATCCGAGTACCGTACTCGCTGCAGGAATACCAGCCTTTTCGATAAAGGCTTTTAATTCCGCTTCGGCTTTTCCCAGAATAATACCCTGTCCGAAAACGATAAACGGCTTTTTAGCACTATTGATAATTGCAGCCGCTTCCCCGATTTTCGTCGGGTTGATTTCGGGTTTGGGTTTATAGCTACGTATTGCCGTACATTTTTTATAAGAGAAATCAAACTCCTCTACCTGGGCATTTTTGGTGATATCGATCAATACGGGTCCCGGACGACCGGAACGGGCTATATAAAATGCCTTGGCCAGTGCTACGGGAATATCCGCTGCTTTGGTGACCTGATAACTCCATTTGGTTACCGGTGTGGAAATACCGATAATATCGGTTTCCTGAAAAGCGTCCGTACCCAGCAAATGCCTGGCTACCTGGCCGGTTATACACACCATGGGGGTAGAATCTATCTGCGCATCGGCAATCCCCGTAACCAGATTGGTTGCTCCTGGTCCGGAAGTAGCCATGGCCACACCTACTTTTCCACTGACCCGGGCATAGCCCTGGGCAGCATGGGTCGCTCCCTGTTCGTGACGGGTGAGCACGTGGTGCAATTTATCCTGAAACTTATACAAGGCATCGTATACCGGCATGATAGCCCCACCGGGATATCCGTACATAAGGTCTACCCCTTCGGCCAGCAGGCAGTGGATCACAGCTTCTGCTCCGCTGATCCTGATGGTTGTACTGGTTTCTGTTTCTACTAATTTTTCTTTCAATGTTTCCATACTCTTCTTTATTGCTACACCAAACTATGTATTGCTTTTACACATCACAGGGTATTTTCACGGAAGCGCATACCATGTTATTGTGTATCCCTAAAATTCGTCGGTAACGCATCCTTCTGATGCGGATGAAACTGTTTTGGCGTATTTGTACAATATTCCTTTTTCTCTTTTAAAGGGGGTTGAACCCACCTGGACTTTCGATCTTTCAATTCCTGATCGGAAATTTCCACATCAATAGTATTGTTTTCCGCGTCTATGGTAATAATGTCACCGTCCTCCACAAGTGCTATGGCCCCGCCATCCTGTGCTTCCGGAGAGACGTGTCCGACGACAAAACCGTGTGATCCGCCGGAAAATCTACCATCTGTGATCAGGGCTACGTCTTTTCCGAGTCCTGCCCCCATAATTGCAGAGGTTGGCTTCAGCATTTCCGGCATTCCGGGACCACCTTTCGGGCCTTCGTAACGTATGATAACCACATCTCCTTTCGACACTTTACCTTCTTTAATACCGGTATTGGCATCGGATTCTCCGTTAAACACCTTTGCTTTCCCGGTAAACCTCAGACCTTCTTTGCCGGTAATCTTGGCTACCGCTCCTTTTTCGGCCAGATTTCCGTACAGGATACGGATATGCCCGGTACTTTTTATAGGGTTGTCTACGGCACGGATAATCTCCTGTCCTTCTTCCAGATCCGGAACTTCGGCAAGGTTCTCTGCCAGTGTTTTCCCGGTTACCGTAATACAGTCTCCGTGCAACATGCCCTGTTTGAGCATATATTTTAATACCGCGGGAACACCACCGATACGGTGCAGGTCTTCCATCACATATTTACCACTCGGTTTCAGGTCGGCCAGCAGCGGTGTGTTATCGCTGATACGCTTAAAATCATCCAGCGTAAAATCTACTTCAGCTGCTTTGGCTATGGCCATAAAATGGAGCACGGCATTCGTGGAACCTCCGAGTACCGTAACCACGCGAAAAGCATTTTCGAGAGACTTTCTCGTTACGATATCCCTTGGTTTTATATCTTTTTCCAACAGGAGGCGCAGGGCCTTTCCGGCGGCAATACAATCTTCTTTCTTTCCGTCATTCACCGCCGGTATGGAAGAGTTAAAAGGTATCGACATCCCCAGCGCTTCTATGGCGGAGGCCATGGTATTAGCTGTGTACATCCCCCCGCACGCGCCCGCACCCGGACACGCCTTATGGATAACTTCTTTATAATCATCTTCCGAAATTTTTCCGGCAACTTTACTTCCCCAGGCTTCAAAAGCCGAAATAATGTCGAGTTTTTGTCCCTTGTGACAGCCCGGAGCAATAGTTCCCCCGTAGACCAGGACTGCAGGACGGTTGAGACGCAGCAGCGCCATAAGCGCTCCCGGCATGTTCTTATCGCATCCCACCACGGTGACGACACCATCATAACTCATCCCCTGGACGACTGTTTCTATAGAGTCTGCTATAATATCTCGTGAAGGAAGAGAATATCGCATGCCCTGCGTCCCGTTAGAGATACCATCGCTCACCCCTATGGTATTAAAAATCAATCCGACCAGGCCGGCTTCTTCCGTACCTTTTTTCACATACTCGGATAAACCGTTAAGATGCATGTTACAGGGATTTCCTTCATATCCTGTGCTCGCTATACCTATGAGTGGCTTTTTCAAATCGTCATCACTAAGGCCTATGGCATGCAACATTGCCTGTGCGGCAGGTAGTGTAGGATCTTGAGTAACTTGTTTACTATACGTGTTTAACATTATTTAATAAAAATTTATTTTCTCTATTATACTTTATGATCAGCTAAATTATTTTATATAAAATCTCCAGTATTTTAACATTAATTCTGTTTTTTAGACTCAATTGTACGCGCATGTATTTACCATTCTGAAAAACAACATCTTATACCACTTCATACTATCATATCCAACAGTAAATAAAAACTGAAAAAGAAAAGGCCCGTATCATTCTTCGGATTGATACAGGCCCTGTTTTACAGCATATCCTTATCGTATCAACCCGAAAACGAGTTCATAATGACGACAAGAATAATGACTATGTGTGACAATCTTTTCATCCGTAAAAAAATCCAGGTACTAAAAAAGCCTTCCGTTTTCGGGAAGGCTGTGTTTAAAAATTATATTTTCTAACGTACCATTCCCGGTCAAGGTGAAATAATCACAATGACGATGACCGTAATGATATGAATCAGGTTTGTTTTCATTTATAACACAATATTAATACCTTTTTTTATAACATGAAACAGCTACATAAAATTTTTGTCACTTTTATTCTAAAACCGATTAAAATATATAATATTATCATTTATTCAATCCTTTTTTATCGATCCTACACTTTCGAACCCGGTGTGCATTACAAAAAGCTCTCACTACGCTATGATATGTGCTCGAAAACATATACATTTATACGGATTAATCCGAATACCATTTATGAAACATCCAACCCGAATTCAGGTTTGCACTGTCTTTATCCTTCTACTGTTATCCTGTAAGAAGTCCGGCCAGGAAGAAAAAACAGGAACAAATACGGACCAATTCCGCCATCCCAATATTGTTCTTATTTATTCGGATGATCTCGGCTACGGAGATATAAGTTGCTATGGTGGCAGTATAGCCACGCCACATATAGATAAACTCGCCGACGAAGGCCTGAAATTCACCAATGCCTATACTACAGCGGCAACCTGTACCCCATCCCGCTATTCTCTGCTTACGGGAGAATATGCATGGCGTACCAGAGGGAGAGGAGTTGCCCCCGGAGACGCCTCAAGTCTTATAAAACCGGGCACGGAAACCCTTCCGGGTATCTTGCAGAAAAGCGGTTATAAAACAGCCGTTGTGGGCAAATGGCACCTGGGCCTTGGCGATGAAAACGGCCCGGACTGGAATGGAAAGATCAGCCCGGGGCCCCTGGAGATCGGATTTGATTACTCCTTCATTATTCCTGCTACCGGCGACAGGGTTCCATGTGTTTTTGTTGAAAATCACCACGTGGTAAACTTGGAAGCGGACGACCCCATCCGCGTAAGCTACAAAGAAAAAACAGGCGATTGGCCTACGGGGAAAGAAAACCCGGAGCTCCTTACCACCAAATGGTCTCATGGCCATGATATGACCATCGTTAACGGTATAAGCCGTATCGGGTATATGACCGGAGGAAAAGCGGCATTGTGGCGGGATGAGGATATTGCGGACAAGCTGGTGGAAAAATCTACAGCATTCATTCGGAAAAACAAAGAAAAACCGTTTTTTCTGTACCTGGCCACGCACGATATTCATGTACCCAGAATAGCCCATGAAAGATTTCAGGGAAAAACAGACCGGGGTCCCAGGGGAGATGTTATTGCACAGCTAGACTGGGCAGTAGGAGAAATTACCAGACTATTGGAAGAGCTGGACCTGGAAGATAATACCCTAATTATATTCAGTAGTGACAACGGTCCTGTTCTGGATGACGGCTACCGGGACCGGGCCAGGGAGTTACTGGGAAATCATCGTCCTTCGGGAATTCTAAGAGGAGGAAAATACAGTGCCCTGGAAGCGGGTACACGGGTACCAATGCTCGTAAAATGGAAAGGGCATATACCTCCGGGAGCCGAATCGGCCGCCCTGTTCAGCCAGGTAGATATCCTCGGTTCGTTTGCAGCCGGTACCGGACAATCCATCACTACCGGACAGGCTCCCGACACTCAGGATCAATGGGAAGCCCTTACCGGGAAAGACCGGCAAGGCAGGGATGGCCTGGTACAGGAGGCTATCGGTAGCGTTCTCTCTTATGTCAAAGGAAATTACAAATTTATTCCTCCGAATCCGGGAAATGCCAGGATCACCTGGGGACCGGATATCGAAACCGGGTTCTCCGGGGAAGAGCAGCTCTACGATCTTCGGAATGATCCTTCCGAAAAGAAAAATATTGCATTACAAAACCCCGGACTTCTCCAAAAAATGAAGAAAGAATTGGATTCCATTATACATTCCGGAAAATGACATGGCAAAATAAAAAGGCCCTTATTCTGGAAACTGTTTTAATTTTTATCCTCCAGCAGCGGAACAAAACGAAACTCTCCGAATTCTTTCTTCTCGAATTCCATGGCCGATTTCCTGGTAAACATGGTCATCGTCTGGGTAGCCCCACCTACGGGGATCACCAGTCTGCCTCCTACTTTCAGTTGGGCGAGCAGGGGCCTGGGAACTTCCGGAGCGCCTGCGGTAACGATGATACCGTCAAAAGGAGCTTCTTCGGGCAATCCTTTATACCCGTCGCCGAAGATGAGTTTCTTGGGGCGATACCCCAGTTTGGGTAAAAACAGGCTGGTACGCTTAAAAAGTTCCAGCTGACGTTCTATAGAATAGACCCGGGCTTTCATCTCGAGCAAAACAGCAGTCTGATAGCCACTACCCGTTCCTATTTCGAGGATGTTATCCCCCGGCGAGACCTCGAGTAACTGGGTTTGAAAAGCAACGGTAAAAGGCTGCGAAATGGTTTGTCCGGCCGCTATAGGAAAGGCCTTGTCCTGGTAAGCATGATCTTCGAAACTACTATCCATAAAAAGGTGTCTCGGTACACTTCGGATAGCATCCAGGACTTTAGGATCGGTAATTCCTTTTTCCGCCACGGTTTCGGCGAGCCTGTTTCTCTTTCCTTTATGTCTTAAGGTATCTTTCAAGGTTGTGATGTGTTAGCGCAGGTAAAGTTACAACGAAAAATAAATTGAACAAATCAAAGCATTTTTATAACGGGCGAAAAACCGGGAATCAGGGCCCCTCTCCTGCCACCGCTTTGCAGTGTCTCCTTCAGTTACACCTTTTTACCAATTTTTGTAATTCTGTGACTTCGCATACAATTTTATCTATAATCCGGAGATATTATTGGTCTTATTCCCCGAATAACCTTATTTTTGTTCAAAACATCTATTTTATGCTTAAAGCCGGAGTTCTGGGTGCGGGGCACCTGGGAAAAATTCACCTTCGTTTACTCAACCAGTCCGACAAATACGAATTGGCCGGTTTCTACGACCCCAATCAGAAAAACGCGCAGAAAGTATCCAAAGAATTCGGATACAAATCGTTTGCCTCGGTAGATGAACTGATCGATGCGGTTGATGTCGTCGATATCGTAACACCCACCCTCTCTCATTTCGAGTGTGCTAAAAAAGCCCTGGAGAAAGGAAAACATATATTTATAGAAAAACCCATAGCCAACACCGTAGAAGAGGCCGAAGAGATCATTGCTCTGGCCGAACAGTATGGTGTAAAAGGCCAGGTGGGACATGTCGAGCGCTTTAACCCCGCTTTTACAGCGGTTAAGGATAAGATCAGCAATCCCATGTTTATAGAGACCCACAGACTGGCAGAATTCAATCCCCGGGGTACGGACGTACCGGTGGTACTCGACCTGATGATCCATGATATCGATATTATCCTCAGCCTGGTACAATCTCCCGTAAAACACATCAATGCCAGTGGTGTTTCGGTTATCAGCAATTCGCCGGACATCGCCAATGCCCGTATTGAGTTTGAAAACGGCTGTGTGGCCAACCTGACCGCGAGCAGAATATCTCTGAAAAATATGCGGAAATCAAGGTTCTTTCAGAAGGATGCTTACATCTCCGTAGACTTCCTGGAGAAACAGGTAGAAGTAGTGAAGATGAAAGATGCGCCTAAAAAATTCGATGAATTTGCCCTGATCCTTCAGAATGCGGAAGGACTCAAAAAACAGATTTATTTCGAGAATCCGAAAATACTGGCCAACAATGCCATTCTGGACGAACTGGAAACATTTGCATCGGCCATTACCGAACATACTACACCGATCGTCACCCTTACCCAGGGTAAGGAAGCCCTTAAAGTAGCCATGCAGATCATTGCAAGCTTCTGATACGGTAACGGTATCACCCCAAGAGTACGCTTACACACACAAACACATAAAAACGGAATATGAAAAACATCGCAGTTATCGGTGCAGGGACTATGGGAAATGGTATTGCCCATACATTTGCACAATACGGTTTTCATGTCATGCTCATTGACATCTCCGAAAAAGCATTACAATCCGGCCTGGCAACTATAGCCCGGAACCTTGACCGGATGGTCGAAAAGGGCACCCTGACAGAAGACCGGAAACAACAGACCCTGGACAACATCAGCACTCATACGGACCTGGAAAAAGGTACCGGGGGTGCGGGACTTGTTGTGGAAGCAGCTACCGAAAACCTGGAACTGAAACTCGATATTTTCAAAAAGCTCGATGATCTGTGTGCTCCGCAAACCATTCTGGCCACCAATACTTCGTCTATATCTATTACCAAAATAGCTTCGGCGACCCGCCGTCCCGGTCAGGTTATAGGCATGCATTTTATGAACCCCGTTCCTATCATGAAACTGGTGGAGATCATCCGGGGTTACAGCACCTCCGACGAAACGACGAAAACGGTCGTTGCCCTGACCGAAAAACTCGATAAGATCCCTGTGGAAGTCAATGACTACCCGGGTTTTGTGGCCAACAGGATACTCATGCCCATGATCAACGAATCTATTGAGACCCTGTACAATGGCGTTGCCGGGGTAAAAGCTATTGACACGGTAATGAAACTGGAATGGCACATCCGATGGGACCGCTGCAACTTGCAGATTTCATCGGGCTCGACGTATGCCTTTCGATACTCCATGTGATGTACGACGGTTTTAAAAACCCCAAATATGCCCCGTGCCCTTTACTGGTCAATATGGTTACCGCAGGTAAACTGGGTATAAAATCGGGAGAAGGTTTTTACGACTACACAACCGGTAAAAAAGCCGAGAAAGTAGCCGAAATGTTTTCCTGAAATGACCCGAAATATAGTAAGGCTAAGCCCGAACCCAATGTCGGAGCACTGTACGTAAACTTAAATATCTGTATTGCTTCGCAAATTTTATTTGTTATTATCTATGGCGATAATTCAACCTTTCCGGGCAGTTCGCCCGACAAAAGACAAGGTAGGACTGGTCGCTTCCAGGTCTTATGAAAGCTATTCCAGAAAAGAGCGCGAGGCCCGGTTGCAGTTCAATCCTTATTGTTTTATGCACATCATTAATCCCGGTTATAAATATCACCGGGAAGTTTCCGGAGAAAACCGTTTCAAACTTGTGCGCAACAGGTATCTCGAATTTCGGGAAGATCATATTTTCATACAGGACGAGATACCTTCGCTCTATATTTATAAACAAAAGACGAGAAAACATACCTTCTGCGGCATCCTGGGAGGAGCCAGTGTCGAAGATTACAAAAATAACCGTATAAAGAAACACGAAGCGACCATTCAGGCCCGCGAAGAGCTGTTCATGGAGTACCTCAAAACAGTAGGGTTTAACACCGAGCCCGTACTGCTTACGTATCCGGACAGAGAATTGATAGACAACATTATAGAGCGTATCACTGCTACTATTCCTGAATACGAATTTACCACTACGGATCGTATTACACATTACCTGTGGAAGATATCCGATCCGGAAACCATTACTGCTATCCGTAACGAATTTGAAAATATAGGTGATATTTATATCGCCGACGGACATCATCGCTCTTCCTCTTCCTGTCTTCTTGCCGAAAACCTGAAAAAAGACAATCCGGACCATACGGGAGATGAGGCATATAACTTTTTTATGAGTTATTTTATACCGGAATCCAACCTCAGAATATATGAGTTCAACAGGATGATAAAAGGGCTCAACGGGTTAAGCAAGGAAGATTTTCTCATTCGGCTCGATGAGTCGTATCGTATCGAAAACCGCGGAACGGAATTGTACAGGCCTTCTAAAAAACATCATTTTACGATGTACCTGGATGGTGAATTCTATTCGCTTTACCTCAGAAAAACCCGCTACAACTTTACTGACCCGTTGCGTACACTGGACACGCAACTGCTATACGACACCATTCTTTACCCCATACTGGGCATCAAGGATCTGCGCAACGACGATCGTATAGCGTACGGATATGGCCGGGACAATGTGGTGGAGATGAAATCGCTTATCGACAAGGGCAAATACACCGTCGGATTCGGAATGCTTCCCGCAACCATGGAGGAAATCAGGAAAATAGCGGACGAAGGCTTACAAATGCCGCCAAAAAGTACTTTTATAGAACCTAAACTTCGCAGTGGCTTGACTATCTACGAATTTTAAATACCACATTAAAACCGAACTTTGCACAATGAGCATAGCAGACAACCTGACACAACTGAAAAAAGAACTCCCGGAACACGTTACCCTGGTAGCCGTCTCCAAAACCAAACCGGTAAGTGATCTTATGGAAGCTTATCATGCAGGACAACGGATTTTCGGAGAGAATAAGATTCAGGAAATGACCGAGAAGTACGAGCAGATGCCCGATGATATCGAATGGCACATGATAGGGCACGTACAGCGGAACAAGGTAAAGTACATGGCCGGATACGTATCCCTGATCCATGGTGTGGACAGTCTTAAACTCCTCAGGGAAATCGACAAACAGGCCTCAAAACACCACAGGGTTATTTCCTGCCTGCTACAGGTACACATCGCCGAGGAGGAAACAAAATTCGGGCTGGATGAAAATGAGGTTATGACACTGCTGAACTCCGAAGAAGTTCGCAATATGCGGCATATAAAAATAACCGGACTTATGGGAATGGCCACCTTTACAGACAACGAAGCTCAGATCCGCAAAGAGTTCGATACATTAAGTGATCTGTTCCGCCGGATAGCACAGGACAACGCCGGAATAAAGACCTTATCCATGGGGATGAGCGGAGATTATAAAACCGCGATTGCAGCAGGAAGTACGATGGTTAGAATAGGAAGTAGTATCTTTGGAGCAAGAAATTACAGTATACAAAAATAAATCGGACGATAAAACAGGGTATGCCCCGACCCGGAACAGGTATAGATGTACGCCATATTAGACATAGAAACCACAGGAGGACAGTATAACGAAGAAGGTATTACGGAAATTGCCATTTACCGGTATAACGGGCATGAAATCACAGATCGCTTTATCAGCCTGATCAACCCGGAGCGGGACATACAACCTTTTGTTGTGAACCTTACCGGTATCAACAACGCCATGCTCAGGTCAGCACCGAAATTTTACGAAGTGGCCAAACGTATCGTCGAGATCACGGAAGACTGCATCCTTGTAGCTCATAATGCACAATTTGACTATCGCATCCTTCGGACGGAGTTTCAACGCCTGGGGTTTGATTATCGCAGACGCACAATCTGTACGGTCGAACTATCCCAGAAACTTATTCCCGATGCCGGGTCTTACAGTCTCGGTAAACTCGTCCGTTCTCTGGGAATTCCCGTAAGTGACCGCCACCGGGCCAACGGCGATGCTCAGGCCACGGTAAAACTCTTTAAGTTACTCCTGGCCAAAGATCAGTCGAAAGAGATTGTCCGCGAAAGTATCAAGTCCGAAAATACGGGAACCCTCTCCCCTAAACTGCTTCATATCGTCGAACAGCTTCCGGAAAAGGTCGGTGTGTATTACATCCATAGAGACAATGGAAACATCATCTATATCGGCAAAAGCCGTAACATCCGGAAACGGGTAAACCAGCACTTCACCAGAACCGCAAAAAAGGCAAGGCTCATCCAAAAGGAAGTTGTCGCCGTTACCTACGAAGAGACCGGAAACGAACTTATTGCTCTGCTTAAAGAGAATGAGGAAATAAAGAAAAACCAGCCTAAGTACAACAGGGCGCGGAAGCAGCGGTTATTTACTTTCGGGATGTTCTGCCGGGAAAATGAAAACGGCTACCTGGAATTGTTCGTGAAAAAGCTGTCAGGAAGGTCTTCCCGGAATGCCCCGTCACCACCTTTGCAACCATACACGAAGCAAAAAATACATTATACCGGTTGACCGAGGCGTTTATGCTGTGCAATAAGCTCAACGGACTGTCCGATGCCAAAAAGCATTGCTTTAATTACACCATACACCAATGTAAGGGCGCCTGCATAGGTGAAGAACCCGTGGACCGCTATAACGAAAGGGTTAACGAAGCGCTTCGGAAATACAGTTATCCATACCCCGACATGCTGATCATCGATAAGGAAGAGCCACCGGAGAACACAGCGTTATAATGATAGAAGACTCTGTATTTAAAGGTATTGCATTCTACGACTTAAACTACCAGATCAATACATTCACATCCTGCAAAAGGTATTGACTCCTATGCAGGATAATGCCGATGCAAGACATATTATTCAAACCTACCTCAGGAAAAACAACGGGTATAAAATTATAGAGTTCTCATCCAAATAACAGCCATGGGGTCATGACCAATCAATCACTTTACACCACCGTTTTAGTAATGCTGTCTTTTTTAGTTTTTTCGAACGCACAGCAAAATGCTTCACCTGCTTTTGATTTCGGGAAAGTATCCCCCGAAGATATCTCCATGTTGCATTACGATAAAGATACCGTAGCCAATGCTCTTGTGCTATACGAAAAAGGCGTTTCCAAAATTGAAAAAAACAGTTATGGGTTTGTCGTACTGTCTACCGAAGTAACCCGCCGTATAAAGATACTGAACCGAAGGAGTACATGAAGCAACGGTAGAGATACCGCTACATAAATCTACGGATAACAAGAGGAAAGAGAAGTTTATAAAGCAGAAGCTATTTCGTTTAACGATGCCCGCCCGGGGACATGGCTTCATAAAAAAGATATCTTCACAGAACACGTCAATGAGAATTACGACCTGGTTAAGTTTACTATTCCGGATGTAAAAGAGGGCACTGTAATTGACTACCGGTACAGGACCGAATCGCCTTTTTTTTTCAATTTCAACACCTGGAGGTTCCAGTCGGATCTTCCCAAACTGTACAGTGAATACCACACGTCTATTCCTGCGAATTACAAATACAATATTAAACTTACCGGATTTCAGCCGTTACACCACAAGGAGTCCGTATTAAAGAAAGATTGTTTTTATTTTCAGGGAGTGGGTACTGCGGATTGTGTTGTGAGCAACTATATCATGAAAGATATCCCGGCCTTCAAAGAAGAGGATTATATGATATCCCGGCACAATTACCTCTCCGCCATAGATTACGAACTGGAAACATTCGAGGGCTTTGACGGGATGAAAAAAGTACACCAAGAGCTGGAAAGATGTAGACAAGGAAATAAAATACGGTGAAGAAATCGGAAAACAGGCCAGGAAGGAAAATTATTTTTCCAGGCTCATACTCTCCGAAATTTCGGAAATGACCACAGGGCTCGAAAAAGCCAAGAAAATATACTACAGTCTACAAAAAGAGCTGTTCTGGAACAATTCCAACTACATATTTACCCGGGTGGATGTAAAAGAGGCGTTCGACAGAAAATCCGGAAGCCATGCGGAACTGAATCTCATCCTGCTCAATTTCTCAAAGCCGAAGGTTTCAAGGCCGATTTTATGCTGTTGTCCACAAGAGATCAAAGCCTGCCTACCAAACTTTACCCGGTGATCTCCGAATTTAATTAACCTCGTGGTAAACTCGATATCGAAGATCAAAGTTATTTACTCGATATTTCGGATAAAAACCTGCTGTTTG
>JACADM010000192.1_pt1 | contig 25549 bp, 27 predicted proteins | sample 7512371 | NCBI WGS metagenome assembly JACADM01 (sample SAMN14389041, study PRJNA612141) | algae metagenome | isolation source: non-axenic algae culture | place: India: Navi Mumbai | collected 2017-01
GTATTGCTAAGGTTAACACAAAGACACCGACAACTTTCTTCAGCACCTCCTAAAACCCTAAAACCCTAAAACCCTAAAACCCTAAAACCCTAAACCCTAAAACCCTAAAACCCTAAAACCCTAAAACCCTAAAACCCTAAAACCCTAAACCCTAAAACCCTAAAACCCTAAAACCCTAAAACCCGGTCTCGAGAAGCAAGGCAGCTCGCTCCAGATTATCTCCATACAACTCCGTAGTGACTGCTTGGACGAATACCAGAACGCTCCCTGGAAGTACATCTATCACACCGCATCGAGCTTGTTCTGCAGTATGCAAAGGGTGGAAATGTTGTCAGGCATTATGTTAATGCACTTTTTCAGTGGGGATATACAGTAGGTTTTTCCTCCAATCTTTTCCCATTTCATTAGAATCGTGTTCAGAGAAGATGCATGCAATCGATGCATCTTCTAAACCCTAAAACCCTAAAAACCCTAGGACAGAATTCGCGTCGTGAATGTAAACGGTGACAGTTTGGACACATAATTTCATCTGATACTTGCTGCTTCTTGCTCATTTTTGTCTTTACAACTGCATGAAGGCGGCGCGAAGTTATGTTGGTGTTCATCTGGATCAGATATTCACAAAGTGCATCGAGCATGGGGTGTGGTTCATCCCCGTCAGGCGAACTCTGGGTTTTGTGGCGCACGACATACTCGGTCAAGAACTTGTGAGCCTCCTTTGCATATGTCGGGTTAAGGTTTGTAATGAATCGATCGACATAAGTCCCTTCAGAGTCCTGGGTGCCTGCTGCCTGTTGCAATGATATGAGCTGACGGAACTGGGCAACGAACTCGATGATGGACTGGTTACCTTGGCGGCAGGCTTGCATTTCCCTGACTACCCCCAATCCCATAGTCTGCCCTGTCCATCTGGTGAATAATCTGTGCTTGAAATTTTTCCAGTCTTCGAATGGATGTACTTTGTCGGTTTGTTTAAACCACAGTAATGCATCCCCCTCTAAAAGCTGAGGAATGTGCATGGGCCATTTTTCCTCCGGTAATGTTGGGTACACTTCTTCCATATACAATTGTGCGTTTGTAAGCCAACGGCACACATCCTCTGTTTTGTTAGCTCCAGCGAATAAGGGAGCCCTTTTGCTACCCTTTGGTAGCCGTTATTCTCGCCTCTGTGGCGACAATGGGCCAACAGAGCTTCTGCTAGTGCTGCGATTGTGTTCTTCGAATGTTCCGCGTCCACACGACGTTCTGGCGGATCTTCTGGCGGTTCATCTGCTCGCAGCGATCCCAATTCTTCCGTTAACAGCTGTACTTGTTGCTGCAGGGCGCGATTCTGGGCCCTTAGGTCCCTATCTGATGTCTCAATCGGGGAGTCCATATTTGTAACTGCGGTAAATACTTGTACTCAACAGCTGAAACCAATGTAGTAGTGCGTCTGATTCTTTCTACAACAGACGCGGGCCTACACAACCCTCTTGATGGTTCGTGTTACAAATATATTTATTTTACAAGAAATTGGAATGGAGATATAGATGGGCATGGCATCTTTATGTAGGATTGTATCATCATGTCATCACCAAAGATGTCATGTAATCATGGCCTAATCCTTTTGGGGAAGAGGGGCCGAATGGCCACAAAAGGGGCGCACTGTTACAGTGGCCATGGATTGGGCCTAGTCAAGGGCTTGGCATACAAGAGCAGACATAGCAACATTGAAGATAAAAGCTTAATCCATGTTTACGTGCAACATGAAGAAAGAAGTAGTGGTCGAAAAGGGATAGGAAAAAGAGGACGGGCATGTACATCAAAGAAAAGAATAATATTAATAATACTAATAAAAAGAGAGATGACCAAAGACGGATCCATGAAGGATGTCGGCCAGCTACCTAAACGAGTAAACAAAAGATAAGACATATCAATTAGAGGATATGTTCTGAAATTGAAATGAAATGCCAATGGTAGATCCATGTATGACGCTGGCATGACACACAACTTGGATTCGTTGTTCTTGTCCCATGATGGAAAGAAAAGAAATATCGAAATCAATATGAAAATGCCACCAACTATTATTTGGAAACATAGAACAAAACTTTAAAATTCCATTGTCACGACAAGGTGAAGTAAATTACCTTCCCCTTTGAGCGGTCCCCACGAGTGGGAATGCACCGGTCTTGCACCCGGCCTGCAGCGCCATACCTCGCCTGCAAGATGCTGCTATCCTCGCGCTCAACGAGATTCAACCATATCAAAGCCATTCAAAGGGGCGCAGAAAAGTTCGGACGTGATTTGGGGACCATTATCGAGTACACGCTGTCGGGCACCTCCCCTTTGAGCGGTCCCAAAGAGTGGGAATGCAGGCAGAATCACATGATGGTTAGAGCGCTAATTTGTATTTTAGGGTTTAGGGTTTTAATGCATCTTTTGAGTTCTTGTGGGTTAATATATGTTGTATAAAGCATTTGGAGGCGTTGGAAGGACTTCAAAGAAGGTTTTGAGGCGGTATATGACTAAACCCCAACTCGGGTCCTAAACCCGAGATCCAGGACCCTTGCGGGGACCCCTATATTGTTTTTAACCGTTGTTTTCTCAAAAGACGCGCGGTTACAGTTCTTGAGCGTTTGGTTGAATTGTTGATTTAGGGTTTAACTTTGTATTCAAATTTGCATGGAATGAAAAAGTTCAATTTTAGGAAACGGCCATCAATCATTTAGTGACGAAAAAAGAAGGAAAGAATGAACTCACAATTACTGAGGGCAAGTCCCCAGACAGGACGGGGCAAAGTCCAAGGGGAGTGGCGCCTGAGTTGAAGTCGAAATTGGTTGGCTTGTTTGGTATATTTGTCACACACCATCCTGAGAGATCCTGATTGAATGCCTGCACGTCCTGGAACATGCTATCCATATTAATCGCAGAACTCGTATCCCAATTTCCAATTGGTTGGTTGAATGCACCATTGAATTTGAACATCCCATTGAAGTTTGTCACCTGACTCGTGTCCCAGCTACCGATGTTTTGATTAAAATAGCTAAATGAGAACATTGACTGCATATTTGTCACGGAGCCTGTGTCCCATGCACCGATGTCGTTGTTGAATGAACCTGCATTCTGAAACATTGATTCCATGTTCGTCACGGAGCTTGTGTCCCAATGTGATATATCTTCGTTAAAACTAGAAGCAAAATGAAAAGCGAACTCATATCGGTTACGCCACTAGTACAAGTTGTTGCCGCATTCGAAGGGTCTATGTCCGCCTTTGCCCGTTTCGTATATGTCACCCCATTCACATCACCGGATTCACCAGGGCAGCATCAGGGCACAGTATCGTCACGCCATTATCTGCCAGGGAAAATTTAGACGACAGCTTGCACCTCCCTCGCCATCATCTACATACCCGGCGTCAGAATCGCATTCGCATCCACCCTCGCCGTCATTAATACGTCCTGCAGTGGAATCACACTCGCAACCACCCTCTCCATCATCGACAAACCCAGCGTCAGAATCGCATTCGCAGCCACCCTCGCCGTCATCAATACGTCCTGCAGTGGAGTCACATTCACAGTCACCTTTGTCATCGTCGGTAAATCCTGTCGAAGCATCGCACACGCATTTCTTCGTGTCCAAATCACATACTCGTCTCGCTCCGCATTCATTGTTTGTGATGCATTGCTCCTGAGAACATACGTCATTCCTGCAATATTCTCCGACAGGGCAACCTGCGTTTATTGCAGGGACTTGGAAAGGATTTCTGCATTAACATTGAAAATAAAACACTGATTTTCAGACTTTCTGTGAAGTACAAGCAGAAAATATTCATGACAATGGCTCAGAGTGTATAGACACTGCCCAAGTATTTCTTCAAATCGATGATTCAGAAACAAGCTGAAGAGGAAAGACGAAAGGCATTGAGAGCTAAGCCGACAAAAGCGATTAACCTGAATACTCCAAAATACATGGAAAATTTGGGATATTTTTAAAAGTTGTGAAACACCCAAAAGGCACTTACATTACTGAAAATGTTTGCGAGTTAGCTTGGACTCCTGTCCCTGCTGCATTCAAAGCCTTGGCAGAGCACATGAAGTTCCCGGGTTGAAAAGGTCCGATTGTTACAGAGGAGACATCGAAATTCACCACTGCCCCAGGGGTGAGATTGCTGTGTCAGATGAGCATGTAACAAAATATTTGCTTACTGAGGCTCCTCCATCATTTGCAGGCTTGTCCCATGTCACATTAGCTTGCATGACGCATTCGGTAGCAAATGGTGTGGCTCTCACATTGCGCACTCCAGATGGCTCAGAGAAGTCATTTGATTCAGCCAGCGACACCCCAACCTCAACGGATAGAACTGATACTTGAGCACCTGAGACTGAAAGCCCTTGTAACAGCAGCAGCAGTGCATCCTGATTTCCGGTCTCGAGAAGCAAGGCAGCTCGCTCCAGATTATCTCCATACAACTCCGTAGTGACTGCTTGGACGAATACCAGAACGCTCCCTGGAAGTACATCTATCACACCGCATCGAGCTTGTTCTGCAGTATGCAAAGGGTGGAAATGTTGTCAGGCATTATGTTAATGCACTTTTTCAGTGGGGATATACAGTAGGTTTTCCTCCAATCTTTTCCCATTTCATTAGAATCGTGTTCAGAGAAGATGCATGCAATCGATGCATCTTGAAACGTATGAGTAAATAATGTATTATCGACAAACCTTCATTTAAGCCAGCAGTTTCCAACACATTCAGACAAATTTGACGGCGATCATCATCTGTGAATTCCTCAGGTGTGTCATACCCTGAAATTTCTAGCTGAAGTCCCAACGTAGGGAAAACTGGCGGGCAACTCCTGTGTTCAATATCAATCAGGAGCGTGAGATTGTAAAATAAATCAGAAACATTTTTTCAAACTATACAGGTTTTTCCTTTTTGAATTGAAATGTAACTCACTGGGTGATCAAGGGTGAAGCAAGCGTTTCTTCACTGAAACCAGCTGAGTTGGTCGCCTGAACAGAGCAGTTGTATTCCACCAGAGGAGTGGATACATTGCTAAACACCACTAAAGTCGTTTGCCCAGTTACAGACACATTATATGAATCGACATCTGATGTACATTTGACAATGTAATTTTCCACTATCCCAGTTTCAGAAGGCTCCCATGAAACATTGACATTGTTTGCACACTCTGGAAATACGGATGAGAATGCTGCAACAACATTCCGAGGTGGTGAGGGGCACTCTCTGCATATCAAGAGGAAATAAAATTACAGAGGACTGACGTTATGAATTCATACGCACATTTATATATCAAATCATCTTCGATTCAAAAAATACTTTGCTTACCCAGTAACAAATTCAATCGAGGATGGCTGACTGCTGCCAAACTCGTTCACAGCAGTGACTGAACAAGTGTACACAATGCCTGAAATATTCAAAGGACCAACAATTGCTTCTGTGGCGTTGCCTTCAGCGATGGCATCAGAAGGTGCGACGTCATCACCATCGCAAACAATTGTATAGTAGTCAACTTCTTCTTGCAAGGGAGCATCCCAGGTAATACGAACTCTGTCGCCACAATTTTCAGAAGGGAATTCAGCCCCTACATTTGAGGGAGAACCTGGACATCGACTGCAAGTGAAGAATTATATGTAAAGGGAAAACACCACCATGAGCGTTCGAATCTAACTTTAAGCATCTGATTTTATGCAAAGATAAATTTCTAATTCATTTTCATAGGAACTTGTTAAAATACTTAGAATTAAAATTCTATCACTGAGCAAACAACCTCCAAGGATAGAGACTTACGTATTGGCCAAGAATGGATCAGTGAATGAAGCCTGCCCTGTTCCATGCAGCTTTGTCCTTGCAGCCACAGAGCACGAGTAAGTGGAACCAGATTTCAAAGGCCCAACAATAGCTTGATTGCTTTCATCGTCCACAATTTTGCTGACTCTATCCACCAAATCGGTCGTCTCACAGATTACCAAGTAGCTCTGGATGAGGAAGTCTTGGGATGGGGCAGTCCATTCAATCAGAACAGAGTCACCACATGGTTCTGACGGGAACGTGGCACGTACATTCTCAGGAGTCGCCTCGAAGTTTTTCGCCAATTTGTCCTTGCTTAGAGCATTGACATGACACAATACGAATGATAGTAGTAGCGCAAACACGTGCGATGCTCGCGTTAGCTGGCGCATAATGCCAGTTGGTCGTAAACGTTGACGCAACTTTGGATTATTCAAAATTGACAAGAGAAGTTCAAGACCAAGCAAAACAGGAACTTGATGTCTTTAAAGAAATTTTTAGGTTTCAAAGCCGATAATGAATAAATCAAATTATTTTTTACTACAACTGTTTGCATGAGAGCCTATCAATTTACATGGCAAGGGTTCGTTGGTCCAATGCCACATTGAGCCAGTGAAATTTATCGAAAAACTTGGCGATGTCCGATGGCTGTTTTGGGGCACTTATTTCAATATCCATAGAAATTCTAAAAGAACAGTGTATTCACTTGTTTCATGAGGATTTTGACATGGTCGCTGTACCGCATGAAATAGCAAAGTTGACTTTGATAAGAAAGGACGAATATTGAAAATCGTCGACATCATTGTACTGGACGAAATTGCATTGTTTGACCACCATCTAGCGAACGCGAAACTCTATGGAGAACGTCTGGATACGAAACTATAACCCGAAGATCGATATAGACTGGAGATTAACCCACTCTTCAGCTTGAATTCCCCAAATTTTTCAACCTCCAAAACTCTGTCAGAGAGTCACAAAATGCTTTTCTCTCAAAGACATGATTATTACTACATTAAAAGAAAAACAGCCCAAAGAACTATGAGACATAATTTAATGAATTTCAATTAACAATAGTTAAGTTTTAGCTTTTTATTCACTGCTGAATTACTTGACAGTTCAAAAGTTTCTTGGTGCAATTCTTTCAGAGGTATTATTTGCAATTCAGACGAGGTGATTAAATGGATACATCTAATTAGCTTAACGGTGTAATTTGATACCCGATTCTTCTGACAATGAAAGAATTTTGTTACGTGAAAGAGTATCGTTGATCAATAACGTAAAGATTATGCTGTGAAACTGATGTTTTGAAATCAGAATGGGAAAGTGTTATTGTTTTTAATCAGACTTTCCTTTAATCTGCTTAATACTACAAAATGAAAGGTCTCCAACTTTCTCGATTACAGAAAGGTGGCCATGGATTGGGCCTAGTCAAGGGCTTGGCATACAAGAGCAGACATAGCAACATTGAAGATAAAGCTTAATCCATGTTTACGTGCAACATGAAGAAAGAAGTAGTGGTCGAAAAGGGATAGGAAAAAGAGGACGGGCATGTACATCAAAGAAAAGAATAATATTAATAATACTAATAAAAAGAGAGATGACCAAAGACGGATCCATGAAGGATGTCGGCCAGCTACCTAAACGAGTAAACAAAAGATAAGACATATCAATTAGAGGATATGTTCTGAAATTGAAATGAAATGCCAATGGTAGATCCATGTATGACGCTGGCATGACACACAACTTGATTCGTTGTTCTTGTCCCATGATGGAAAGAAAAGAAATATCGAAATCAATATGAAAATGCCACCAACTATTATTTGGAAACATAGAACAAAACTTTAAAATTCCATTGTCACGACAAGGTGAAGTAAATTACCTTCCCCTTTGAGCGGTCCCCACGAGTGGGAATGCACCGGTCTTGCACCCGGCCTGCAGCGCCATACCTCGCCTGCAAGATGCTGCTATCCTCGCGCTCAACGAGATTCAACCATATCAAAGCCATTCAAAGGGGCGCAGAAAAGTTCGGACGTGATTTGGGGACCATTATCGAGTACACGCTGTCGGGCACCTCCCCTTGAGCGGTCCCAAAGAGTGGGAATGCAGGCAGAATCACATGATGGTTAGAGCGCTAATTTGTATTTTTAGGGTTTAGGGTTTTAATGCATCTTTTGAGTTCTTGTGGGTTAATATATGTTGTATAAAGCATTTGGAGGCGTTGGAAGGACTTCAGAGAAGGTTTTGAGGCGGTATATGACTAAACCCCAACTCGGGTCGTAAACCCGAGATCCAGGACCCTTGTGGGGACCCCTTATCAAATATGTTGAAGGAAAAGCCAACATAATTGCCGACATGTTGAGCCGTCCCCTATAACAGTCAACACTATTGCAATCGGCTGCGTGCCTCAAGGCACGTTAAGGAATCACCTAAAACGAGCCTATCGGACAGACCCCTTCATTCGTTCAATTCAGCAATATTTGGATACTCGCATTCCAGTGTCAGAACTATCTAACAAGATAAAACTGGAATTTGTGGTGCGAGAGGAAGATTACTTGTTTTACAAGCACCCAATGGATGAAAATGTCGAATCTAAGCGTCTGATCTTGCCGAATAATGAGAAGTTAATTCGCAAATTCATGGAATTACACCACGACACCCAGTTGAGTGGACACCCTGGACGCGACAAAATGTTTCGGAACATGAAACAACATTATTATTGGCCAGGAATGTTCAAGGATATTGCACAATATGCCAATGAATGCAAGGTATGCCAAACTGAAAAATCCACAAATCGCAGGAATAATGGACTTCTACGATCACTGCCCATACCCAATGGCCCTTGGGAACACGTTACTATGGATTATGTGGCGGGATTACCAAAACAAAGAAAGGCACCGCGGGCATGATTGTTTTGTCGATCGGTTCACTAAAATGGCTCATTTCGTAGCCATACCAGCTAATTGTGATGCAGGAATGACGGCACGGATATTTATGGAACGGGTGTTCGTAAATCATGGAATGCCACGTGTGCTGATAACCGACAGAGATCCCAGGTTCACTAATCGTTTCTGGAAACATCTTATGGCGAGCCTTGATTGTAATCATCTTATGTCGACCGCTTACCATCCTCAGACTGATGGACAAACGGAAAGGACTATCAGAATATTGAAAGATATGATCAGGAGTTTTTGCAATAAGAAAGGAAATGATTGGGACACACTGTTAGTTCCATTGGAATTTGCGTATAACAACTCGTATCAGTCAAGCACACAGCAAACGCCATTCTACTTAAACAATGGACGTCTGCCGATCATTCCGGAGACCTTAGCTCTCGGTTTTCAAAACGCATCCAACATGGATTCTGGACGACGCTTGCAGAAATTGGCGAAAAGCCATGCCTTGGCCAAAAGTGTCTTTCACTAGCTCAGCAAAACAGATTAAATACGCCAATGAAAATCGGAAGTCTGAAGAGTTCCAAATTGGACAGTTGGTGTGGTTATCAACAAGATATTTGATGCGTGAAGGGAAACCGTGGAACAAGTTGCAACCTAAGTGGATGGGACCCTTCCAAGTAATCAAGAAAATATCTGACAACGCAGTAAAATTAACTCCCAGGACTTTGGTCATCACTTTCATTCGGTTGTCAATGTCTCACGCCTCAAACCATATCGAGGTGAAGCACCACGAACTGGAAGTCAAGATGAAGTTACTGTTACGGAACCAGCCAACCAAATCATTGAGGACCTACCTGACGAAGATTTCCAAGTCGCTATTGAAGATGAAGAAGACCACGAATGAGGACATTCCACAGGATTACTTCTTGGTGGGAGGACTGTAACAGAGAGACTCTCTGTCAACCTCGCACAGGTAACCACTGGCCGGAAATCTAGGTCAAACCCCAGACCTCGGGAACTGTTTCAGGGTCAAAACGTAAATTCATTTAAACGTCCTAATATACTAATTTTCATTATTATTAATTCTATCTTTTTAGTTTGTAATAATCAACTTTCTTCTTATTGTTTTAACCGTTGTTTTCTCAAAAGAGACGCACGGTTACACGGCGGAAAGAAAAGATCGAGATTGGTCAACAAGTCTGGTTGTCTACCAAACATCTGACTCGTAACGGTCGTCAGTGGAAGAAATTACAACCCAAGTGGGCGGGACCTTTTCGGATCATTCGAATCATCTCAGACAATGCTGTTGAAATCGATTCTGCCGCCTATCTCCATAAATTCCATCCTGTGGTGAACGTCTCACGCTTAAAATGACATCATTCAGAAAACTTCTCAACCACAGGACAGCCGGTCGATATTGAGGACTCCCAAGAAGGACCATCCATAGGCTTTGACGATGTGCCAGACGCAGATTTCTTAATACAGTTGGACGAATAAACCAGTATACAAATGAGGACATTTGGTCTTTCTCGGTGGGAAGGGATGTAACAGTGCGCCCTTTGTGGCCATTCGGCCCCTCTTCCCCAAAAGGATTAGGCCATGATTACATGACATCTTGGTGATGACATGATGATACAATCCTACATAAAGATGCCATGCCCATCTATATCTCCATTCCAATTTCTTGTAAAATAAATATATTTGTAACACGAACCATCAAGAGGGTTGTGTAGGCCCGCGTCTGTTGTAGAAAGAATCAGACGCACTACTACACCCTATTACATACTAATTTTCATTATTACTGTACCACCGCGAATTTTTCAATGAATTTCGCAAAGGCCAAAATTCACTTAATGGCTTATTTTTTCAATTAGAAATTTAGTTTTCATTCCAAGAAAAGGCTCTGTATACCATTTACAGTAATAAAATAAGGAATCAAGTAATTGTTTTGGTAATTTTAGTTTGTTTTCATGGCATTTCGAATGAAATGCATATGGATCATATCATGTCACAACTTATTTTTTTATTACGAACATATATTATCGAACGGTTATCACATTTGTTCGAAGATGCAAATTATTTAATTATTGCATGGTTGTCCCCATTGTGGCTGTTTTGCAGTCTCCCAATGAAGCCTGAGTTTCTATCGAAATCTTTAGGCTTCGACGGAATATCTTCCACGCACCATGATGACAGGTCCTGGTTGAAACTTTCGGCCTCTGCGAACATGTATTCCATGTTCCCAACGTTGCTCGTATCCCAGGCTCCGATATCTTGATTGAAACTAGTTGCAAGGCTGAACATATATCTCATCGTTGTCACCTGACTCGTATTCCAATTGCCAATGAACTGGTCAAATTCTGTTGCCTTAAGAAACATTTCCTTCATTGTCTTCACATTACTCGTGTCCCAGCTCCCGATGTTGCCGTTGAAGCTTGAACAACTGTGGAACATTAAGGCCATGTTTTCGACTTTGCCAGTGTCCCATCTGCTGAGGTCCTGGTTGAAGTCTTTGTTTTGATAAAACATGAAAAACATGCTTGTCACTTGGCTAGTGTCCCAGCCGCCGATGTCCTGATTGAAGTACCGTTCTTTATTACTACCGCACCAAAACATAAACTCCATGCTTGTCACTTTACTTGTGTCCCAACCACCAATATCGCGATTGAAAATCGCATTATCAAACATGGAAGCCATAGTAGTCACGCTGCTCGTATCCCAGCCGCCGATGTCCTGATTGAAAACACTGCTGGCAAACATGCCATTCATTTTCATCACAGAGCTCACATCCCAGGCCCCTATGTCCTCGTTGAAGCTGGAAGCAGATTGAAACATATACTCCATATCTGTCACCTTACTCGTGTCCCAGCTTCCAATGTCCTGATTGAAAGCACTGGATCTTGCAAACATTTTCATCATATTTGTCACCGAACTTGTGTCCCAGTGAGAGATGTCCCCGTTGAAAACAGTTTCGTCTTCGAAAAGATTAGTCATGTCTGTTACGCCGCTTGTGCACGTGGTGGGAGCATTGGTCGTAGTGATTTGGTCCTTGCTGCGCTTGGTGTATTCCACACCATTCACGACTCCTACAGAGCCAACCTCTGCCTCAGGACACAGTACAGTCACGTCGTTGTCCGCCAGGTAGAATAATCCAGGCTTGCAGCCTCCCATTCCATCGTCGAAATACCCTATCACGGTGTTGCATGCACATTTACCCTGTTCACAAATACGCTTTGCACCGCAGTTGCTGTCTGTCTCGCACTGCTCAGGGTACAACCATCGCCTCTGCAGAACTCACCGGCAGGGCATCCTGCATTTATCGCTGGAATTTGGAAAGGATCTCTGTATTGCACAAAGAAGAGATGAAAGGATTTCATCACTTAGGATAAGAGTTTTCAAGAGCTAGCATTTGATGTCTGAAAATGACAAAGATAAAGGGCAACATAAAGACGACATAAAGATTAAGCAAATCACTCAAAGCAAAAGATTTCTATGACCATACCAAAACATAATTCGATGTCTTAGTTAACCTACATTATGTCGAAAAGATTAGATGTCACACCAACGCTTGTTCCTGCGGCGTTCAAGGCTTTACATCGCATTGGAATTGACCGGGCTTAAAGGGGCCAATCGTAGTTTTGAACACATTAAAGTTAACCACTGCTCCAGGAGGTGAGGTTGTTGTATTTGAAAAGCACGTAACAAAATACTTGCTGATACTGGCCCCACCGTCGCTTTCCGGCTGTTCCCAAGTAACATCAACGTAAATTTGGCACTCGTTAGCGAATGAGGAGGCCTGTACGTTTCGTACACCGGAAGGTACCAAAAGTTGCTTGACTCAGCGGAGGAATCCCCAACCTCGACGGAGAGCACTGTTACTTGAGCGCCTTTGGCTGTAAGATTCCGGAGCAATATATCCAAATCTTCAGTATTTCCATTTTCCAAAATGATGGCCGCTTGGGAAAAATTCTCTCGGTACTTCTCGGTGGTGATCGCCTCAATAAATACGAGCACACTTCCAGGAAGCACGGCAACGACATCACAAGTTGCTTCTTCTACAGAGTTGATGAAGGATAGAGTTGATGTAAGCAAAATAATCGAACAATAAACGTAATGATATACTCTTTTCAAGGCGATATATATCAATGATCGAGTTAAACATGATTTTTCTTACCTTGATCCAGGCCTGCTATGGCGAGAAGATTCAAGCATATTTGAAGGCGATCCTGTTCTGTGAATTCATCTGGGGTGTCGTAACCAGAAATCTCTAATTGAACACCCAGTGTTGGAAAAATCGGCGGACAACTCCTGAAATAATTATAAAGGGAAAACGTTAAGAAATTTATATTCCTTATCGTCGAAAATACAAAAGGTTATAAAAAGAACAAGTTTATTTCAGGCTTACTCTGTGACGAAAGGAGGGCAAGCGCTGCTTCACTTGAACCTGCAGAATTAATGGCTTGAACAGAGCAATTGTATTCGACAAGAGGAGTAGACAAATTCCCCAATAAAACTGTCCTTGCCTCGCCAGACACGGTCGTATTAAATGCGTCCACATCCGATATACATTCAATGAAGTAATTGTCGATTTCAATTGTTGATGAAGCCTCCCATGAAACGTTTACGTTATTCGAGCACTCAGGGGGCTTGAAGAAAAAAGCCACAACATTCCTTGGTGGGGAAGGACATTCCCTGAAAAAGTAGAGAAAATATGGTCATTGAAAGGGAAAACAACAATTTAAAATTTAGAAAACAAGGGCAACATGCCTTTCAAATCGATTGACTTACAGAGTCACGAAAGGAAGCACCATTGCGGCAGGGCCAATGCCAAATCCATTGATGGCAGCTACCGAACAATTATACTGTACTCCTCCTGCTAGTGGGCCGAGGATTCCATTCAAAAGGTGCTCTCGTATGTTGCGTTTAGACGATCCAAATCAGAATAGCATTCGAGGAAGTAAGAGTCTACTTGACCGGCTGAGGGAGGGACCCAACTGACATTGACATACTGACTACAGGAGCCATCAGCAGATAAATCAACAGGATAGATAGCTTGAACGTCGAGGGGGCTCGAGGCACAATTCCTGCGTGTAAAAATGCCGTCGGAGTCAAGCTTGGTTCTGAATGTACCAAAAATTGAGAAAAACAATGAAGTCTGGCAAGTTGCTCAATTAGGAAAGGGCTTACCCTGTTACAAAGACATTTGATGATGCAGCTGGACTGCTGCCGAATTTGTTCTGTGCAGAAACTGAGCAAGTGTACTCGATTCCTGAGGTATCCAGAGGTCCGACAATAGCTTCGGTGAAATCGCCGCTGACCTTAGATTCAGAAGAAACGGTTCCATCTCCAATGCAAAGGATTGTATAAGATTCGACCTCTTCCCTGAAGGTGCGTTCCACGTGACCAGAACACTCTTCCCACAATTCTCAGAAGGAAAAGTCACATCCACGTTTGAGGGAGCAGGAGTGCATCCGCTGCAAGGAAACTCAACAGAGATTAAAATTAAAAAGCTGGTGGATGTTTCTGTTTAAACACCAACGAGTAAAAATAAATTGGCTTCAATGAGTTCTAATACACTTACTTGTCGGTCACAAAAGGTTCGGTGAAGGAAGGATCGCTGTTTCCATGCAGCTTGGTTCTTGAGACAACGGAGCACGTATATGTCGAATCGAATTTCAAGGGACCGACGACGGCTCTGTAGAAATCGCCATCGACGAGTTCGACCACCCTGCCAGACATGTCATCAGTTTCGCAGGTCACCATATAGCTCTGAATCAGAATATCTTGCGAGGGAGGAGCCCATTGAATCAAGACAGAATCTCCACATGGCTCTGATGGGAAAGTGGCCAACACGTTTTCGGGCTCTTGGGCGAATTTCTTCGACAACTTGTCCTTACCAAGGCCATATACATGATCAACGGCACATGAAATAAACAGCACAAAACCATATGCACTGGCCGACTTAATCGACGGGGCATGTCGATTCAAAACTTTTGTTGTGTCAAAGTAGTAGATATAAACTGACACCACTCAGGGCGCAACAATCTTGTTAACAGCAGGCGTGTAACGCAATACAAAATGAATACATAATTTTAAATATGAAGATTATTCGAGTAAATTGAGAAATATGTCCTGATTTGTTTTGCCGAATGTTATGACTAATTCGTCTTCCCGATGGTCCGTTGACCTTTTCGAGCCATTCCCGGTTTCGAGAAATAGGTGTAATGAGTGGCTCTCCGTTTTCGGTTATTGTTTTTCTATGCGGAGACCAGGGCGGTGTTTGCTATGATTGCTGAGTCTTACTCTACATGAGATCTCATTGAATGCATGACATATTTCGTATTCGCAATGTGGTTTGTTCCATGAAAAGAGCAACTGAAACGTTGGGCTGTTATTTCATCGTTTTGGTGATCTCTCAAAGAACGGCTTTGGACGACAATGTTGTACCGCATGAAATTAGAAGTTTGACTTCCATAAGAAAGAAGGAAATTTAAGAGCTTTCTGTACTGGATGAAATAGGATCGTGTGCTTTTGCATGCAGTAATTAAGAAGTAATATACAAAAGATATGAAGCTAGATCTAGATAAATAGAACACATTGTAAAATGCAAAAAATGTAGATTGTTAGCTCATTATATATCCACTACGACGGAATACATAGCTTTGTTTCGGCATAGACGTCGATCGAGTGTGAGATCATCGTGGGAGGAGATCAAATATGTTCTTGGGACTCCGTGTATATGTAATACTTTTAGGATGGTTTATTCGTTCATTGTTTCGATGAAACGGTACACCTTTTCTCATGATATGAAATTATACGTAGCACAACAGTCGATATGAACATGCCAACACAGTGGGTGCAAGTGTGCTTTTAAAACTCTAAGATCCTAAGCATATTACGAGTGGCTAAGATCTTGATAACGCGATCCATGTAATGTACGATCAATGAATTGAAGAGGAACACGAAATGCGATTTTCTTTTGGTAAGTGACCGTTTGTCTCGACGTTATCAAATTTACGGACATCGCTCTTTCTGTTTCTGTCCGTCTGTGCCTCTATGTGCGAGTATGAGTGTTTCCCCTCTTGTTTTCCTTTTTGATTCCCTCTTTTGAGGGGTAATGTTTCTCCCTTTTCTGTGCCTGTAACAGATGCCCAATGACAATCTGTTGGTTTAGCTGAAAGTTACCGAATCTTTTACAAATTAAAATCTGTCTTCCCAAATAATCCATTAATTCGTTTTATACAGGATGGTGTTTGACCCAGGAGATATTAATCCCAGGATATCTATATTTCCAAGTGATAAATCCTTGATAACACTCCTCAATGATTTAGATCTTATACGTGAGTCTTGTACAATGATATATTAGTTTAACTTTTCCGAGAGGTCTGAATATTAACTTTACCCAACACATCCAAGACCAAGCTACGCTGTTACAGTGCCACTGGTGGTTTCGTCTTTCAACAAGGGAAAACTACCAGACCCTGACAATGGAATATACATGCATTGTGTGATTTATTGTACATGCAATACATAAGAATATTTCAAATGGCCATTTAATTCATTTGATAGTTATTTTAGACTTCGTAGAGCGGAGACTTGTTCCCATTGAGAAATTGGCAAAGAAAAGGCCTCATCCTTTTCTTTTAAAAATTTCGCATTCATGGTTTGGCTGCTGTTGTCATAGTCATCCCATGACTGGTTCAATCTTTGTCAATCCATGTCTCTATTTATTTTAATGAAAAATCTTCTTCAAGCACCCCCAAGAAATATCCGTTTTGACATGCCTCTCTCCTGATCACCTTGATTTCAATTACTTATATTTACTCGGTGATCGATTGCAAGATATGCGATTGACACAGGTCAGATTTCTAGACATTTTAGTCCAACAATAAACTTCAAGTATGGGAACGAGCCCCAAATGATTAAGACCTGAACAAAATCCAGCAAAACGGCAGTTAGATATTATTGCTTCATAGATACTTCCATTCGGAAAATCAAGCTTATTTTTTCCAACCGCTACACAATAATTCAATCTCTCCTCTCCCGCACCTTAAAAGTAATCGAAAGAAAATTAAATCAGCGATTATAGAAAAGAAGAAGAATTCAAAAGTTAAAGTGAATGTGTCTAATTCATCTAAAACAAAGAAATATTGCTTACATCAACGCAAATTGTTTGATACACCTGTCTATATGTCTTCTAAGTCATTGATCAATTCCATAATTCTATTGCACCATCCCAGCCACATGTCACAATTTGTCTTACATCCAATGGGTGCCACTGAGTTCCAATACAAATGTTATCATAAGCTTTCAAAACATGAGATCCTCGTGTTGTTTTCCAAGTCCATACAAAACACCGCCCATCCCTTCCCTGGAAACCACATATTGGTTATCAGGAGAAAATCCAACATCACATGCATATCCTACAGAAGAATGACCACGAGATTTTTCTTGTGGATGGGTCGGGTAGGTATATATCCGCTATATGTCACAATTTAATTATCCAAACTTTGTCCTATCCACCATTTTCCTGAAGTAGAAGGCGACGCTGACGAAATTGCCTGCATGGTTGGGTCAGCAAAATATTTGACTTGAACAAGAATACCGAATTCCCAAACACGAATTGTTCTATCATCTGCAAACACATGATTGAAGAATTATTGGTTGCTAGCAAATAGAAATACGGATCTTCGTACACCACTAAGTTGTTGCACGGCGAAGCTACAACAGATCCACAAAGACACCAATGCACCCAAACGATTCTGTCATCAAGAATTAGTTTTGAATGGTTTTGGCTTAATCATCAAAGGATTATTGCTCCATTTTGAGACAAAAGCATCAAGGAATAAAAGATTCTCCCATGTGTGTGATTTTGGCATCGCGTTGACCAACACACGGAAAAGATACCTTTAGGGTTTACCACACTGTAATAGGGTGACTGTTGTGTTGATAATGCTTTTCAACCAAGGAAAAGACACCCAGCATGAGTATATTCACATACTCGACATACGCTTGCCATCAGGTATAGTAAGCCTAGTAGTTTGTGATTAATCATTTTAAAATCTTCTGTTTGCGTATATTGACTCTTGTTACCAAAGCCTGTGTCTACCACGTCTAGTTGACGACTGGTAACCAAAAAAAAGCCTCGGCTAGAGAGGATCAACAAAGACAGAGAGAGCACGTGGCTGTACCTTTCTCTTTTAAAATAGACCTTGGAGAAAGATTCTCCGCTTTCTTTCTCAGCGTATCAGTATCAGTTTCAGAAAAGATACCTTGAGAAAATGAAATTGGCTAAATTAGCTGGTATATATACGAGTGCTGATACATATTTAAGTTGAAAATAAAACAATGAAGACATTAACTACGCCAGTGCCGCTAAAGTCTTCAATGCACTAGTGTTGGGTCGACATTCAAATTTTCGCTAGCAACTGTAACAAAAGTTTCGTACATGGAAAGAGCTTCTATATACTATTTTACACTGTATAAATACTATTTGATTTTTGCATTTGTTAATTGTCTGTTTTAATAGGATTTTAAGTGGTATTTATGGGTTCAGTCAGGAGTGACTGTAGCTGTGATAGAGCTTTCCTCCTGAGTCTCCAGAATGCGCACTGATAGCTCTGTCTGAGCGATGATGTAGCATCGTATGTTTCTGTCAACTTTCGTCATTGTCACGCGACACGATTTGAAACAACCGCATTTCAATGGGACTCTCTTGTTAAACATTCTCTAAATTATTCTCAAATTTGTCCTAGAGCAGCATCGAACTCCCAGGAGCTTATTTCATATCAAACCCTTACCCTACATCTCCTCGATTGATTGCGAGGGAATAAATTCCCTTATTCAAAGAGTTACATGGCGCCAGTGATTCAACATTAGCGCTCTAAGCTTGATGCATTACGTCCGCATTTCTCTATGCCTAAATAAGAGTTTCTTCCTTCACATCCACTGTGATTGCTACGAGTTGTATTTTGATCTACAACTCGAAATGGGACAATATTGGCCAGATAGCTTTGCAGCATCATTGTCATTTTGAAGCTGTACCATCTCAGATTTTAGGATATGATTCCTTTGTTAGAGATCTTTGCGAAGGGATCAGACAATCCAGTACCCATATCATACTGCTCATGGATAGATTGCAAAACGATCTAACGCTTCTATTATACTGAAGTGGGAATGCCTTTCCTTTTATGATTGATGCTAACAATGACGGTATTCAAGTAAATTTGAATCTCACCTTTCCTCGTGGTAACGCTCGATTTTTGAAGGGCTAGCTGCAACATCGTCTCTATTTGTTTCTCTACCGTCGCCATGTAATTTTGGCAGACAAATTGAGCTTCTCTCATCATTTTTTTCTTCTTGAAATCCCTATGCGTTTTAGTGTGTCAATCATAGTTTCGAGCTCAGATTCAAGAATGCGGACTCCATACCTCTCAAAGGTATCAACGACGAGAATGGTGGAACCCATTTATCAGTAACCATTACAGGGATCGAACCACTGCACAAAGACTCTGTAAACCTATAGCTGAACTCGTTATCTCCTCGAACAGCAAGTGTAAACCAAGACGCACTCATTATGTCGGTATAATCCCAATCTGCTGATGAGTTCAAAGATGAATCCACGATGACAATACCCTCGTCTGGATTATGAAATTTTCCAAGCTTTTCCCGAATATAACTGGTAGAAAACCTTCCTTTGAATGTCAAAAAGTACTTAATAGGTGGCCTTTTGTATGCAAGAATTCCATTCTCTACTCTTCCAGATGGACCTGATGCTGGAACTGGCATGATCAAATGATGAGCGGGTGGTGGCATACTTATGTCTTGTTCAGGCCTCCACTTATCTTCCAAAGTGTTCAATTTAGCCCACATGATTCCATCGATAGCAAACCATTCCTGTCTTCTAGAATCTCTATTATACCATGCAGAATAATCTATAAGAAGTATCTTCATTTTTCTTCTGTCACTTGCATTTGATAGATTTTGATATCGATTATCTATGCTATATGCCACACCTGCTGTACTTGCATGGGGCTCATGTACAACAAATAATACATCATAGGACTTCAATACAAATTCAGCTGCTTCAACTACTTCTACTCCACACTTTTTGCCTTCTCGGACTAAGTTCTTCGAATCTTTTGAGTACACAGGCCAATTAGTCTCCCATGCCATGTAAGGAGGGAAAATGAGAATCTTTGCATCGTATATGTTCCAAGTGCGTTGCGGATGTTGGCCTAGGTAATGGTATGATTCGTTCGCATACACAGTTATTCCACAGTTTCTTAATTCTGGAAACACTTCCTCCAAATCCTCGTATTCAAACATAAAAATTTGGAGGTATCTTGAACGCTCTGGGTCCACGTGGAAGTGAGTCTCCATGCAGGTTCAGACTTGAGGCACTTCCCTACATTTGTCAGCCTGCCTAGGATACCAATGCCAGACAATACGAGCATTATTGTGACTACTAGTCCCATTGCATCGAAAATACGACGCGATCTGAACCTCATTATGTAAACTGTCAGTGGTTTTCTACAAGTCGGTCATCTATATAGAATCTTGTGCAATGGTCGGTTACCCAGTACTAATCCACCCAAGCAAGCTTCGGTTTTGTGATAACATATTTTTCTTGTCATATTACTTCTCTGTCAGTTTGAAATATATACAGTACATAAATGGGCGAGACATGTACCTAGGTTCTGTAGGATGACACTGATGTGACTGTAGTGTCAATGCAGAGCAGAATGGAACAGAGAAGAAGCTGTCTCTCTGTCTCTCCCTTTTCCCCTCTCTATGCTCTCTATCCAAAAGACATGATTCGTGTGAATACTCAGTCTTGTTTGCAATACATGAGACAGATTACAATATGTTCGAGATCGATTATTGAAATGTTACGCTTAACCATTTACACTTAACCACAACCAACAGCATAACGATACATGATAAAATCATGGAAGAGCATTAAAGTCTGTCGTAATATGGGTTTCTAAATTCCTGAATGCATGCTGTTCGCTATAATGTCATCTTTTAAAGCTATTCGATCTACGGTTTTAAAACTTGGTTCAGTGTCTTTGTCAACTAACATAGTTTCAACTTCCTGTAGATCTTGGGAACTTGAATTTTCCATGCTCCTCCAAGATGCATCACGACTTTGATCCAAACCTAAAATGGTATCAAGGCCAAATTTAATGGATGATTGTTCTTCCATTTCTCTGGCAATTTCAGATTTTAAACGTTTCAAACATTTTCTGAATTTCCATGAACTGCTCTCAAGCTTGTTACCTACATGTGTCAAATGTTTAGTAGCAGATCTTGCATAATCCACGTCGCTATCTCGTTTATGCTTTGCAGATGAGTACAATGATGCAATCTTGCTACTATCTGACTCAAACATCATTTCACGATCATCCAACATATTTTCTTTCCTTTTACAGCGTTTATCCTGAGACGGCATAATTCTTTATCCTTACTTAATTTCGCCGCAGGAGGAAGAACAGCCATTGTGTATCGGCCAGAAGACAGGGAACTTATGGAATCATAAATATGCATTAAAGTTCTTGTTGGGTTCCCAGAAAATTGCTGGATCATTACGTCTTTCTTTGCTTTATTTTGAAAATTGAGCAATGATGCCACTAATCCTTCGATATATTCAGTCTTGTGCCACTCTTTCATGAATCCACTGCAGAGCTCTGTTGGGGGCCACTGCCATTCTTTTCTACCGACTGAGATGAAACTTCTAAAATATGCAAAACTGATGTGATCGACGCATCTAATGCCGCAAAATATCCTTCAAATTTTGATGAAGCCGAGCATTCAAATGACTTCAAGGCTTCAAAAATAGATTTTGCAGTAAATCTTCTAATGTGATAGTCTCCAAATCTGGTTGGCAAGGTGACTTAGATGCCAGCCATAGAAGGCCATCAACCAGGGATTGCTTTGAAAGAGGGGCAGATGAGGAAATGAACCTTTATGTTCCTGATTTAAAGACTGTAGTTTATATTCATCATTTCTGGTTGCAATCGATGTTGATGATCCAGAATATATTGATTGCCATACGTCCATCCAACAGTGAGAGCCCTCATCATCAGGAGACACAAATAACACAGGCAACTCAGGTAACTTATTAAGGGCTATCTTCAAACCACTGAGGAGATCCAGGTTGGGTGATGGGTTGCTTACTAGAATGATTATACCAGAAGATCCTCGAGTTGACCACTCCATACATTTCTCAAAATCGACTTCGTCATTTAAAGGTTTTGGTAAAGATACACAAACCTTGACCTTAACATATTTTTATGAAGAAGCACTTTTGGGACTCTTGAATAAAGTTTTTCGTAGTTGCACAAATCCAATTTCCCAGAGGTTAGATGTTGATCCACCCATTGAGTAAATAAATTATGGGTTGATCCAGTTGCATCAATAATAGATATTTTCCAAAACAGATTCGATAATTGGGCACGATTGTCCAATGACGCTTTCAAAACTACCGATGTAAGATCCAGTCCATGTTGCTTCTTTTTAGCAATCTTATGAATTGCTTTTCAAACATACCACGGGAAGCAGACAAAACTTGCCAGCATAGCTTTCTTTTAGGGTTTCTTTGGATCTCATTTCACCTATATGCGAGTCTATCCCAACACGACAGAGCTTCAAGCTAGCGTTCATACGTTCTTTTCTTCTCCTATTTTCTATACGTCTCCTAGCTTCTTTGACCCATTTTCTTGAAAATCTAAGCCTCAAAACAGTTGAACATATTTCTTCAAGTCTCTGTCTTTCTGCCTCTTCTTCTTTTCGTTTGGATTCTTTTCTTCCCTTACTCTTCTTTCCAATTCTTCCATGTATTTTCCTCATTTCCTCCTCTTGCCTTCTCTTCATTTCCTCTCGCTCTTTCTGGCGTTTCACTTCCTCCGCCAATTTTCCTGACCATTGCTTCTTTGCGTATTCTTGCTTGTTCTTGCTCCTTCAATCGATGGGCGTTTTCCTCCAGTAGCTTTTTCTGTGCCAAAGCTCTTGCCTTCTCTTGCTTCTTCCATTTTAAAAGCTTTTGTGTGGCTTCTGATTTCAGTAACTGCTCCTTTTCAGTTGCTAACTCATCTTTTATCTCTCCTTTACTGAGAAACGTAGATGGCAATTGGTCTTTTAAATTTGATTCTCTGACTGAGAAATGCTTTCCGTATTAATTTCTGGTTTGCTGACACAAGGAGGCTTTACATCAACTACCTTACGTTGTCCTCGTCCTTCTTCCTTATCTTTGCTATCTTGAACGAATGATATACATGTACTACCTTCTAATTCTTTGCAGCAGCAGATCGAGGATTGTATTGAGTTGGAAACTGAACAATTATGCTACGTTTGTCTCTGGCCTTTTTCGAATAACTTCCGATGCATTTTTCTGAACTGGGGAGGATCTACATATGTTCCTTTTATAAGTCGAACTGAAGTTTCACCAGATTCGCTGTCGACAAAGCTTTCTACAAACCCATGTTGACGACATAGCTGAAGAACATCTTGATCCGAATCTAGCAAGAAAATGCTCTTCAACCATGAAACTTCAACAATACCTGGACGAGCTGCACCAGTTGAAAGTGTTTCAGACAGAGATTTTAATCCTTTACTCCTGATTGCACCAAAATATGTGTGTGCTAAACATGCACTTAGATAAGGAGCTTCCACTATCAAGCTGAAAAAGCGAATGAAATTTCCACTAAAAATGCTGCGCGTAGACGTAAAACCCATTGCACATGAGCAGAACTAAGTACATTTGGCCGAACCCTGAAGGGTAGACAGAAACGATTGCTGGTCACCCTTGTATTTCCCATGTTGGGACATCATGGACAGAAGATGGTAAGCTCTGAATTCAGCTTCATTCGGAGGGTTTCCGTTTGCTGCAGCTTTATCATACATATCAGACAATGATATTAAAGCCTTGTTCATTTGTTCAAGATTCAGATGTGAGTTAAAACCTTCCATATTTGTCACCGACTGGTCCTCTCCACAAAGCTCGTGCTCACAAAGCACATGAAATCGCACTATTTCTTCAAAAATCCTAATCCCAAACTCGTCATCTATTCCTTGTATATAGAGATCTTGCCTGACAGAGCGATAACGGTCCCATAGAAACTTATGTATCAAACCAAATCTAACGTCAGTCCGATCCAGGAGTTTAGAAAGAATCATTGTATGACTTAGTGCATCCCGAGTCCTGAAGTCTGAGGGCTGAGGATCATCAATTGTCCGAGCGAAACGTTTCACAGCAAGTTCTACAGAAGAAACAGAAGCATTATTTGGGTCAACACGCTCAAAAGCTGGATATCAGACATATTTTGCCGCCTTTCTATCTCTGCTATTGGGCACATTTCCTCACATGTACCAACAATGGCTGCATCGCGTCGATTGAGGTTTGTCCTGATCATCAAATTCCCCAACATCCATTTCTTCACCACTATTTACAAAATCACTCAATCTTGATTCATTGTGCACCGGCGGAGAAATCTGTTTATCTTTGGTTTTAAGCGAGATCCTCTCGGCCTGAGAAGCCAGCACAGATGACATGCGAACAGGTAAAATCTTTTCAATCTCTGTGCTTTCTTCGTCGATTCTTCTTCTTTTTCTATGTTTCAGAATCAAAGATATACTATTTTCTGTCTTGATCTCCTTAGAGCTCGTTTGCTTGTCCAATTTAGAACCTTCCATATTCATGAAGTCTCCTTGATTGCTACTGGGTTTCTTTTCAGAATTCAGATATTTGTCCTTCTTATCATCATTTCTTTGAGATTGAATAGCACTCCCAAAAGCAATGCTTGGGCGGGACGCTTGATTGCTGCCCATAAATACAGGGGTATAGGAAGCTGTGAAGGTCCTTTTTGTGATTCAAATTGTGTGAGAGAGGAAGACTCAAATCCAACTCAAACCATTGGCATTTTGTGCCTGCTCAGGTATTACTCCCATGTGGCTACCCTGAAATTGCATTCCAGAAAAGCTTCGAGAATGTCCAAAGTGTGGTAGGAGTTAGCGATACATTGTTCGCCAGTGATTCTCCATGAAAGTATGGCGTCGATGCCTTCCATGTCTGCTGTGCTACGGTAGTATTACCAAAAACATTTTGAGAGGTATTTCTCGAAACATCCTCACCGGAAGAAACTCTTCCTTCAGGATGATAAGCATCTCAAAAGTAGGAGCAACACTCAAATGTGATGTTTGTCCAAAAGGACGATCAAAACCACTCATACTCTTTCCTGCTCTTCAGGGCATCACCACGTCACACTATCAGCGTCGAGCTTCCCTCGTAGAGTTCCCATTCCATACACAAGACTATGACAATAGAATACCGATATCATATTTCCTTAAGCAACACATCCTTCATCTATTTTTTCTAGCAAGACTATTCTAATGCAATTAGAATAAAATATCAAGCTCTTGCTCTGTCAAGATAGTATTCTACGCTAGTTCAACTACTATTCAGTCTTTCAAGATGAGGAGTTTCGATAGTGGATCAAATAAAGTGGACAAGGTTTCTTCTCCACAGCACAACGTTATTACTAAATGAATATTGATCTATATATTTTGGTTATTTACAAAGGATAATATAGTATGTACGTAATTATAGAATGCTTCATGTGTTATGTAGAAGCACAGAAAAGAGAGACACAGAGAGAGAGAGAGAAAGAGAGAGTGTTGTGTGAAATTTCAACGAATGTTCAAGGAGAAAGATAAAGAGAGAAAAGATGAGATCGATCTTCGATCAGTTCTAAGTCTCTCTTTCTCTTTCACTCTCTCTGTCTCTCTCTGTCTCTCTCATTCCTGTCTTTTGGGGTCCGAGCACGGTACCTATCATCATCATCCTCAACAACATGAACATGAACAAC
>JACADM010000083.1_pt1 | contig 25504 bp, 41 predicted proteins | sample 7512371 | NCBI WGS metagenome assembly JACADM01 (sample SAMN14389041, study PRJNA612141) | algae metagenome | isolation source: non-axenic algae culture | place: India: Navi Mumbai | collected 2017-01
AATGAAGCTTTAATGAAGGCAAAAATGCCTCGTTCAAAGAAAGCAGCAATGGCTTCCGGGGGGTAACAAAAAGAATATGGATTACTTTCTACAGCAGCTGATCAACGGCGTGACGCTAGGGTCGATCTACGGCCTGATCGCCATTGGCTACACGATGGTGTACGGCATCATCGGGATGATCAACTTCGCCCATGGTGACATCTTCATGGTCGGCGCCTTCATCGCGCTGATCTTCATCGTCGCTTTCGGCATCACGGCAGGCCTGCCAGTGGCGCTCCTCATTCTGGCGCTGATCGGTGTCCTGGTCATTTCGATGGCCCTGACGGCGGCCTGGGGCTGGACGGTCGAGCGGATCGCCTACCGCCCTCTGCGCGGCTCCTTCCGCCTGGCACCGCTGATCACGGCGATCGGCGCTTCCATCACGCTTCAGAACTTCGTTCAGATCTCGCAGGGCGCGCGCAACAAGCCTTTGCAGCCCCTGATCTCCGGTGGCTTCACGCTGAGCGACGGCGGACCGGACGGAACCGGTTTCATCGTGCAGCTTTCCTACACGCAGATCCTGATCATCGTGGTGACCGTCGTTCTGATGGTCGGCTTCACCTTCCTGATCAACAAGACCTCTCTGGGCCGCGCGCAGCGCGCCTGCGAGCAGGATCGCAAGATGGCTTCGCTCGTCGGTGTCAACGTCGATCGGACGATCTCGCTGACCTTCGTCATGGGTGCAGGCCTTGCGTCCGTCGCAGGTCTGATGTTCCTGCTCTACTACGGCGTGATCGACTTCTACATCGGCTTCCTGGCCGGCGTGAAAGCCTTCACCGCTGCGGTTCTTGGCGGTATCGGCTCGCTGCCGGGTGCCATGCTCGGCGGGTTGCTGATCGGCCTCATCGAGACCTTCTGGTCCGGCTATTTCTCGGTCGAGTACAAGGACGTTGCCGCCTTCTCGATCCTGGCGATCGTGCTGATCTTCATGCCCGAAGGCCTGCTCGGCAAGCCGGAGTGGAGAAGGTCTGATCCATGTCAGCAAAATCTGAGAACCTCTTCATGGTGTCGCTCAAGGATGCGGCGGCCGGGGGTGCGATCGCGCTTGCCCTGTTCGGTGTCCTGATCGGCATGAAAGCCGAGGTCGCAAGCGGCCTTGGCGGTCAGCTCGGCATTGAATACCGCTGGGCAGCCGTTGCCATAGCTGTCGCCATCGTCTTCGGCGGGCGGCTGCTCCTCAACCTGTTCGTCTGGAAGGCCGACAAGCCTGTCACCGAAACGGCGAAAGGTTTCCTGCCGAGCGCCAGGCCCCTGGCCAAACTCGGCAAGTTCGCGATGCCGGTGTTTCTGATCCTGGCTGTGGTCCTGCCGTTCCTGCTGATGTCGGCCTATGGATCGCGCGGGTCGCGCCAGTATCTCGATCTTGCCATTCTGGTGACCACCTACGTGATGCTCGGCTGGGGTCTGAACATCGTGGTCGGCCTCGCCGGCCTGCTTGATCTGGGATACGTCGCCTTCTACGCGGTCGGTGCCTATTCCTACGCGCTGCTGGCCAGTATTTCGGCTTCTCCTTCTGGATCTGTCTGCCGCTCGCCGGCATCCTGGCCGCTTTCTGGGGTATCATCCTGGGCTTCCCGGTGCTGCGTCTCAGGGGGGACTATCTTGCCATCGTGACGCTGGCCTTCGGGGAAATCATCCGGGTGGTCCTGCTCAACTGGTATGACTTCACCGGTGGCCCGGACGGTATCTCCGGCATTCCGCGGCCGAGCTTCTTCGGTATCGAATTCGAGCGCGGCCCGGGCGGCTTCGCCGACACCTTCGGTCTGGAATACAATTCCATTCACCGCATCATCTTCCTCTACTACCTGATCCTGATCATGGCTCTGGTCACCAACTTCGTGACCATGCGTCTGCGCAAGCTGCCGGTCGGGCGGGCTTGGGAAGCCCTGCGCGAGGATGAAATCGCCTGCCGTTCGCTCGGCATCAACACCACCAACACCAAGCTGACCGCTTTTGCGCTCGGTGCGATGTTCGGCGGTTTCGCGGGCTCGTTCTTCGCCACCCGGCAAGGCTTTATCTCGCCGGAGAGCTTCACCTTCATCGAATCCGCGGTCATCCTGGCGATCGTCGTTCTCGGCGGTCTCGGCAGCCAGATTGGCGTCGTGATCGCCGCGGTCGTGATGATCGGTGGTTTCGAGTTCTTCCGCGGATTGGAAGAATACCGCATGCTGGTGTTCGGGCTCCTGATGGTCGTCATCATGGTCTGGAAACCGCGCGGCCTCATCTCCACCCGCATGCCGTCGATAACCCTCAGCGGCAAGAAGGCAAAGGGCATCAGTGCCGACCTCGTTCAGGAGGGCCACGGATGAGCTCCTGGGATACAAACCCCGTCCTGACGATCGAGCATCTGACCATGCGCTTTGGTGGTCTGGTCGCCATCGACGATCTGTCGTTCAATGTCGGGCGCGGTGACATCACCGCCCTGATCGGCCCGAACGGCGCCGGCAAGACCACCGTCTTCAACTGCGTTACCGGCTTCTACAAGCCGACCGAAGGGCGGGTCGTGATGAACCGCACCAACGGCGAGCATTACCTGCTCGAGCGCATGGCGGACTTCCAGATCTCTGCGAAAGCCAAGGTCGCCCGTACCTTCCAGAACATCCGCCTGTTCGGCGGCATGACACTTCTGGAGAACCTGATGGTCGCGCAGCACAATCCGCTGATGCTGGCTTCGGGCTATTCGCTTGCGGGTATCTTCGGTCTGGCAACCTTCCGCAAGGCAGAGCGTCAGGCGGTCGAAAAGGCACGTTACTGGCTGGAAAAGACCGCGCTCATCGATCGGGCGGACGCCCCGGCCGCTGACCTGCCTTACGGCGACCAGCGCCGTTTGGAAATTGCCCGGGCCATGTGCTCCGGTCCCGAGCTGCTGTGTCTGGACGAACCGGCTGCCGGTCTGAACCCCAAGGAAAGTGGCGAACTGAACGCGCTCCTGCAGTACATCCGCAAGGAGCACGGCACCTCTATCCTTCTGATTGAACACGACATGAGCGTTGTGATGGAAATTTCGGATCACGTCGTGGTTCTGGACTATGGCGAGAAGATCTCCGACGGCACGGCGGCTGAAGTGAAGGACGATCCGAAGGTGATCGCTGCCTATCTGGGCGTACCGGACGAGGAAGTCGACGCCGTGGAAGAGGAGGTCGGCATATGACAACCTCCAACCACCTCCTGGAAGTCAGGAACGTCGAGACCCACTATGGCAAGATCATCGCGCTGCGCGGTGTCGATCTGACCGTCGACCGGGGCGAGATCGTCTCCCTGATCGGGGCCAACGGCGCCGGCAAGTCGACGCTGATGATGACCATCTGCGGCACGCCGCAGGCCAGCTCCGGCCAGGTTATCTACGACGGCGAAGACATCACCCGTATGCCCACCCACCAGATCATGCGCAAGTCGATTGCGCAGTCTCCGGAACGGCGGCGGATCTTCCCGCGCATGAGCGTGATGGAAAATCTGATCATGGGTGCGGAAATGGCCGGCAACCACGATCTGGAAGCCGGACTTCAGCGCGCTTTCGACCTGTTTCCGCGCCTCAAGGAGCGCCGGAACCAGCGCGGTGGCACGCTTTCGGGCGGTGAGCAGCAGATGCTGGCGATCGCCCGGGCCCTGATGTCCAACCCGCGTCTTCTTCTTCTGGACGAACCGTCTCTCGGCCTTGCGCCGTTGATCGTGAAACAGATCTTCGATGCTATCCGGGATCTCAACCAGAGCGACGGTCTCACCGTCTTCCTGGTGGAACAGAACGCCTATCATGCGCTGAAACTGGCACACCGGGCCTACGTGATGGTGAACGGCAAGATCACCATGTCGGGTTCCGGCAAGGAACTGCTCGCCCGCGAGGACGTGCAGGCGGCCTATCTCGAAGGCGGAAGACACTAGGAGCGCGCTATGGGTATTCTTTATCAGACCAGTTTCGGCGTGTTTCTCGTCCTGCTGTGCTGCCTTGGCGGCGGCGCGGCCTGGATGACGGACGTGCCTGTGCCAACACCTGGCGGCCGCTTTATGTGCTGTTCTGGTTCGTGTTTCTGTTGAGCCTGGCGATCCGGTTCCTGACCTTCGCCCTGTTCGACGGAACGCTACTGTCGGTGCACTATCTGGTTGTAGACTATCTCATTCTGCTTGCAATCGGTCTGGCGGGATGGCGGTATACACGCACCAACCAGATGACGACGCAGTATGTCTGGCTTTACGAAAAGACGAGTCCCTTCAGTTGGCGGTTGAAGACCGGCCAGACGGACAAATACGCCAAGGATTGAGAATTCCGGAGGTGCGTTTTCCGCGCCGATGGGGAACCGGCTGGGAATGGACGAAAAACAACAAGAATCGTCCCTGGCCCGGCCAAATCGGAAGCACGGGCTTCCATTCCAAGTGGTCCAGATAACTGGAACCAGGGGAGTTGATGATGAAAAAGTATCTTTTGGCTAGCGTTGCTGCAGTTGCCGGTGTGGCCATGTCCACCGCCGCTTTTGCAGACATCGTGATCGCAACTGCAGGCCCGATGACCGGCCAGTACGCCTCCTTCGGCGCGCAGATGAAAGCCGGTGCCGAGCAGGCCGTGGCGGACATCAACGCGGCTGGCGGCGTCAATGGTGAACAGCTGGTGCTGGAAGTGGGCGACGATGCCTGCGACCCGAAACAGGCTGTTGCTGTTGCCAACCAGATGGTCGGCAAGGGCGTGGTCTTCATGGCCGGTCACTTCTGCTCGGGCTCTTCCATCCCGGCATCCGCCGTTTACGCGGAAGAAGGTATCGTCCAGATTTCTCCGGCTTCCACCAACCCGAAGTTCACCGACGAACGTCCGGGCCCGGGCACCTTCCGCGTTTGCGGTCGTGACGACCAGCAGGGTCAGGTTGCCGGTACCTATCTGGCAGAGGAATTCGGCGACAAGAACATCGCCATCGTTCACGACAAGACTGCCTATGGCAAAGGCCTCGCCGATGCCACCAAGGAAGTCATGAACGCTGCCGGCAAGAACGAAACCCTCTACGAAGCCTACACAGCCGGTGAAAAGGACTACACCGCGCTGGTTTCCAAGCTGAAGTCGGAAAACATCGACGTTCTCTACGTCGGCGGTTACCACACCGAAGCCGGCCTGATGAAGCGTCAGATGGTCGACCAGGGCATGAGCACCGTTCTCGTTTCCGGCGATGCACTCGTGACCGACGAATATTGGTCGATCACCGGCCGGCTGGCGAAGGCACTCTGATGACCTTCTCTCCGGACCCGCGCAAGAACCCGGAAGCTGCTCCGGTCGTGAAGGCACTTGAAGACGCCGGCAAGACCGCTGAAGGCTACGCGCTCTACACCTACGCTGCCATCCAGGCTTGGGCAGCAGCTGCCGCAGCTGCCGGCTCCACCGAGTATGACGACGTTGTCGGCGCCCTGAACGACGGCGACTTCAAGACCGTTCTCGGCGACCTCTCCTTTGACGACAAGGGCGACGTCACTCTGCCGGGCTACGTCTGGTACGAGTGGAAAGACGGCCAGTACGACTACAAATAAGCCGTATACGCTGCAAGGTTGATGCTTTGCGTCAGGCCCCGTCCGGCAGTTGCCGGGCGGGGTTTTTTGTTGCCCGCGCGGTGCCCGCGGCTCCCTTGTCGCGCTATTTTCCGCATGACGCAGCCAGAGCATTCCGTGACGTTCTACGGCTATTGGCGCAAGTTGGCTTGCGCGAAACTCTTCTAGAGGCACAACAAAGAACATCGTTGTGTAGTAAAGATTGCCGAACCCGGAGAAAAGATATTTCTTTCTTCGGGCGCTTCTTCTTGAGTAAAAAATACGGCTTCATACTGCGCTGCAAAATATTAAGTCGGCGCCTGACTAAAAATATCCAAATTTTTTTCATAACCCCTTTCCAAAAGGCAGTAATTTTGTTTTTCTATGCGCGTTCGCACACATTGATAGCTCTTCAGGAACGGAGGTTACCTGGAGGTTATTGGTCGTGCGTCTATAATAATGATAGAAGCTGACTTGGGGACACAATGGCGAACACACGGGGCGCTGCTGTTAAGTATGACAGCGTTCAAAAGAGCTATGACGGGGAAACCCTGGTCGTAAAGAACCTCAATCTCGATATTCCGCCGGGCGAATTCCTGACAATGCTCGGCCCGTCCGGTTCCGGCAAAACAACCTGCCTGATGATGCTGGCCGGTTTCGAACCGGCAACGCATGGCGAAATCTACCTGAACGACCGTCCGATCAACAACGTGCCCCCGCACAAGCGCGGCATCGGCATGGTGTTCCAGAACTACGCCCTGTTTCCGCACATGACGGTGGCCGAGAACCTCGCCTTTCCGCTTCAGGTTCGCGGTGTCGGCAAGGCCGACCAGCAGGAAAAGGTCAAGCGGGCTCTCGAGATGGTCGAGCTCGGTTCGTTCGGCAACCGCCGTCCGGCACAGCTCTCCGGTGGTCAGCAGCAACGCGTCGCAGTGGCCCGCGCCCTGGTTTTCGATCCGGAACTGGTGCTGATGGACGAGCCTCTCGGTGCGCTCGACAAGCAGCTGCGCGAGCAGATGCAGTACGAGATCAAGCACATTCACGAGAACCTGGGCGTCACCGTGGTCTACGTGACCCACGACCAGACCGAAGCGCTGACCATGTCGGACCGCGTGGCTGTGTTCAAACGATGGTGTCATCCAGCAATTGTCGACGCCGGACGATCTCTATGAAGATCCGAAGAATTCCTTCGTCGCCCAGTTCATCGGTGAAAACAACAAGCTGAACGGCAAGGTCGTCGAGATCAACGGCTCTGAGTGCCTTGTTGAACTCGATGACGGCACTAAGCTTAAGGCTGACAAGGTCAACGTGTCCGCCGTCGGCGACAGGACGACCCTGTCCCTGCGGCCGGAACGGGTGGAGTTCGACACCCATGACACGATGGACAATCTGGTCAACGGCCGGATCGAGGAACTCATCTACCTCGGTGACCATATCCGCGTTCGCATGAACGTGGGCGGCAACGACGAGTTCATCGTCAAGGTTCGCAACCGCGGAGAAAAGCGCAAACTCGCCGTCGGCGAGACAGTCCGCGTCGGCTGGGCGCTGAACGACTGTAAAGCGCTCGATGCGGTTGTCTGAAATCGCCCGGCGGCCGGCAACCGGCCGCCAGCGACCACAACGGAAAAATCCGTTAAATCCTAAAAGAGGGAGCTAACTCACATGAAGCTCAAAACTGTAATTCTCGCAGGCACCGCTCTGGCATTTGCCGGCAGCGCGGCCATGGCGAAGGACATGACCATCGTTTCCTGGGGCGGCGCCTATCAGGCCTCCCAGAAAAACGCCTACGCCGATCCGTATGTCGCGGAAAACTCCGACATCAACGTGATCTGGGACGAGTCTTCGAACGAGGCTGTCGCCAAGCTGCGCGCCATGAACGAAGCCGGAACATCACGTGGGATCTGGTCGACGTGGTTGCTTCCGACGCGATCCGTCTGTGCGACGAAGGCCTGGCACTGGAAATCGATCCGGACACCGACCTTGCCGATGCACCGGACGGTACCAAGGCTTCTGAAGACTTCGGCGACCTGCTGGTCTCCGAGTGCTTCATTCCGCAGATCGTCTACTCCACCACCTTCGGCTATCGTTCCGACATTGCGGAATGGAACGGCAAGGAGCCGGACGACATCTGTGACGTGTTCGATCTGGAAGCATTCCCGGGCAAGCGCTCGCTGGAAAAGCGCCCGATCAACAACATGGAATGGGCTCTTCTGTGCGACGGTGTGCGAAGGAAGAAGTCTACAACGTTCTTGAGACCGAAGAAGGCCAGGAGCAGGCCTTCAAGAAGCTCGACACCATCAAGGACAACGTCGTGTGGTGGTCTGCTGGTGCGGAAACCCCGCAGCTTCTGGCCGACAAGGAAGTCGTGATCGGCTCCACCTACAACGGCCGTCTGTTCTCCCTGATCGAAGAGCAGAAGCAGCCGGTCAAGATGCTGTGGGACGCTCAGGTGTTCGACCTTGACGGCTGGATCATCCCGGCCGGTCTTCCGGAAGACCGCCTCGCCATGGTGAAGGACTTCGTCAAATACGCCACCGACACCCAGCGTCTGGCGGATCAGGCGAAGTACATCTCCTACGGCCCGGCTCGCAAGTCCTCGGCACCGCTGGTTGGCAAGCACGCCGACCTCGGCATCGAAATGGCTCCGCACATGCCGACCGACCCGAACAACGCCAAGAACACCTTCCTCTATAACTACGAGTGGTGGGCGGATTACCGGGACGACATCGACGCCAAGTTCCAGGCGTGGCTGGCCCAGTAATCAACTGATGCTGTTCGCGTTCGGATGAACGCGGACAGATGAGAAACCGGTCCGGGTGAGGCGATGCCTCACCCGGATCTTCCAACGGATTTGCGGAAGACTGTTTCATGAGCGATACCCACGCGGGCGAGGTTCTGACGACGCAAGACGGCAAGCCGCTGAAGGCAGCCCTTGCCAAGGCGCTGCGCCGCGAGAAGCTGCGCGCCCTGGCGCTGATTGCGCCCCTGCTGATTTTTGTCCTGCTCACCTTCGTTGCCCCGATCGTGGACATGCTGTTCCGCTCGGTCGAAAACGGGATCGTGGAAGACACGCTTCCCAAGACCGTCATCGCTCTTCAGGAGTGGGATCCAACCTCCGGCAATGTGCCCGATGAGGTTGTCTTCGCGGCGCTTTACGACGACCTGGCCGTCGCCGTCGAAGAAAAGACCCATACCCGCCTCGGCTCACGCCTCAACTACGAGGAAACCGGCGTTTCCAGCCTGTTCCGCAAGACAGGGCGCGGCATCAAGCGCATGGATGAAGCCGGTCCCTTCAAGGAACAGTTCATTGACCTCGACAAGGACTGGGGCAATGTCGAGACCTGGCAGGTCCTCAAACGGTTCTCGCCGCGCTATACGGCCGGCTATTTCCTGAATGCCTTCGACGCGCAGCAGACCGCGAACGGGATTGAACTGAAGCCGGAAGACGAACGGATCTACATGTTCCTGTTCGGCCGTACCCTGTTCCTGTCAATCGCGATCACCGTGTCGTGCCTGCTTCTTGGCTATCCGATCGCGTTCCTCTTGTCCGCCTTGCCGCTGCGCTCCTCCAACCTGCTGATGATCCTCGTGCTTCTGCCGTTCTGGACATCGCTTCTGGTGCGGACCTCGGCCTGGAAGGTGCTGTTGCAGCAACAGGGGGTGATCAACGACTTCCTTGTCTGGACAGGCATCATCAGCGACGCCGGACGCCTGGTCATGATCAACAATCAGACCGGCACGATCATCGCTGACGCAATCATGACTGCATGATCCTGCTCCGTTCATTCCTGCCGCTGTATTCGGTCATGAAAACCATTTCGCCGTCTATGTGCGCGCGGCCAAGAGCCTTGGCGCCAACGACTGGACCGCGTTCTGGCGGGTGTATTTCCCGCAAACCGTGCCGGGCATCGGCGCGGGTGCCGTGCTCGTCTTCATTCTATCGATCGGTTACTACATCACACCGGAACTGGTGGGTGGAACGTCGGGCATCTTCATTTCCAACCGGATTGCCTACCACATCTCGTCGTCGCTCAACTGGGGTCTGGGCGCAGCGCTCGGCACGCTGCTGCTCGTCGCGGTTCTGGTGCTCTTTGTTGTCTACGACAAGATCGTCGGCATCGATAACGTGAAACTCGGATAGGTGGCGGCATGAGTGCACTTCCTCCCTACGCGTCTCCTCTCCAGCGGACCTGGTATTATACGTTCCGGGTGATCTGCGGGCTGATCTTCTTCTTCCTGATCTTCCCGATCCTGGTGATCCTGCCGCTCAGCTTCAACGCGGAGAACTTCTTCACCTTCACCAAGGCGATGCTGGCGCTCGACCCGGCAGGCTATTCCTTCAAGCACTACCAGGACTTCTTCACCAATCCGGACTGGCAGCAGGCGCTGACCAACTCGGTGCTGATCGCACCTGTCGCCACCATTCTGGCAACGGGCTTCGGCACCCTGGCGGCTATCGGCCTGTCCCAGTCCCATGTCCCCTACAAGTCTGCGATCATGGCAGTGCTGATTTCGCCGATGATCGTGCCGCTGATCATCTCGGCGGCAGGCATGTACTTCTTCTATTCGCGCATCGGCCTGCAGGGCACCTATTGGGGGGTTGTGCTGGCCCATGCCGCGCTTGGAACGCCCTTCGTCATCATCACGGTGACGGCGACACTGGTCGGTTTCGACCGCAGTCTCGTGCGGGCGTCGGCCAGCCTGGGCGCCAACCCGGTCACCACCTTCTTCAAGGTGCAGATGCCCCTGATCATTCCAGGTGTCGTCTCCGGAGCGCTGTTTGCCTTCATCACTTCCTTCGATGAAGTGGTGGTGGTGCTGTTCCTGGGGTCCGCCGGGCAGAAGACATTGCCCTGGCAGATGTTCACCGGCCTTCGCGAACAGATCTCGCCGACCATTCTGGCGGTGGCATCCCTGATGGTGGCAATTTCCATCTGCCTCTTGACCGTACGGAGCTGCTGCGCCGCAGGTCCGAACGCCTGAGAGGTCTGTCCCCGGGCTGATCCCGGGCGGGCGCGAGGAGCGCCCCGCTGCTTTCAAGGTGAGCCGGTGGCGGAACGCCAGTCACCGGGTGGAGACAGGATCTCCCGGTAGCAAGACATTTTGAATTTGGGCCTGGCGGGCCGGCTTCTTCGCGGAAGCCGGCCCGTTTTGCGTTTCAGGCCCCTGGAAACCGAAGCTCGAACGAACGGAAGGAGCCTTCAATGAGCAACGACATGATCCGCATTTATGAAATGAACAACGGCGAGAAGGCGTTTTCGCCCTTCTCGGCTGCCGAGATGGACAGCCGCCAGGCAAAGCTCCGCAAGCTGATGGCGGACCGGCAGGTCGATGCCGCCCTGTTCACTTCCTATCACAACATCTGCTACTACTCCGGCTTCCTCTATTGTTACTTCGGCCGCAAATATGGCTTCCTGGTCACACAGGACAAGGCAACCACGATTGCGGCCGGTATCGACGGTGGTCAGCCCTGGCGCAGGACTCACGGCGACACCGTGATCTACACCGACTGGCGCCGGGACAATTACTTCCACGCCATACAGTCGCTGCTTGGGATGCCCAATCCTGCGGTCAAGCGCATCGGCATCGAGTTCGACCACGTCTCCCTCGACATGCTGAAGCTTCTGGAGGCCGCGCTTCCGGGCGTGGAGCTGGTCGACATTGCCGCCGACGCAATGGCGCAGCGCACGATCAAGAGCGCCGAGGAGCACGTGCTGATCCGCGAAGGCACGCGCATCTGCGATGTCGGTGGTGCGGCTCTGGTGGAGGCGGTTCAGGCCGGCGTTCCGGAACACGAAGTCGCCATGGCCTCGACCAATGCCATGATCCGGGAAATCGCGAAGTCCTTCCCGTTCGTCGAGCTGATGGACACCTGGACCTGGTTTCAGTCCGGCATCAACACCGACGGAGCGCACAACCCGGTCACCAACAAGAAGGTGGAAGCCGGCGATATCCTCAGCCTCAACTGTTTTCCGATGATCTTCGGCTATTACACGGCGCTGGAGAGGACCCTGTTCTGCGAATATGCCTCCGACGAGCACCTGCGGCTTTGGGAGATCAACTGCCATGTCCACCGCGAGGGACTGAAGCTGATCAAGCCGGGCGCGCGCTGCTGCGATATCGCAAGCGAGCTGAATGAAATCTACCGTAGCCACGATCTCCTGAAGTACCGCAGCTTCGGCTACGGCCATTCCTTCGGTGTGCTCAGCCACTACTACGGCCGTGAAGCTTCAGTGGAATTGCGTGAGGATGTCGACACGGTGCTTCAACCAGGCATGGTCGTCTCCATGGAGCCGATGATCATGATCCCGGAAGGCGAAGCCGGAGCAGGCGGTTACCGGGAACACGACATCCTGATCGTTTCGGAAACCGGGGCTGAGAACATTACCGGTTTCCCGTTTGGACCGGAGCACAACATCCTGCCGAAACGATAAGTCGGCAAACTTTCTGGTGTTGGGAAGAACACTGGCGGCAAGGTGCGGGCATCTTGCCGCCAGTGAAGGTCTCGAAAGGGACCCGTCGCAATGCAGCAAATGCTCCGGGGTGATCGCAGACCCTTCAACAAACATCTTGGGTTACCCGGCAAGGCGTGATTTAACCGGGCTATCTTCGAGCGCCTGCGGAGGGCTGAATGACCTCATCCGACACCATGAAACCTGCTCTGGCCAGTCTGGCCCGGACCTGTGAAGCAATCGCCAACGGGCGCTTCGACGAGGTCGAGGAGCTTTATCAGGTGATCACGGACGAGGGTGTCGAAGCCGATATCCGCGCTTTGGCGGAAACCTTTTCAGGCATGGTGGTGCAGGTGGAGGCACGCGAATTCCATTCCAGCCAGCTCATTGCGGAACTGACGGAAACCAAGCGCCAGCTGGAAGCGGCCGAAGCGAAGCTGCGCAAGGAAAACGCCGAGCTGAAAACCCGGCTGGACAAGTTCGAAGTCACCTACGACAAGGAACAGGCGCAGGCTGAAATCGAACAGGTGAGCGATTCCGACTATTTCCGCTCCCTGCAGTCCCGCGCCAAGGATCTTCGATCCCGGTACAAGTCCTGAACTGTCAAAACATCCTTCGAGATTGATCCGTGACCAAAATCATTTCCACTCATTCCTATCGCGGCGGCACGGGCAAATCCAACGTCACGGCCAACCTGGCAGCAGTGCTTGCCCTGCGTGGTCACAGGGTTGGCATTGTCGATACGGATATCCAGTCCCCAGGCATCCATACCCTCTTCAAGGTCGATCTCAACACGGTCAACAACACGCTGAACAACTACCTGTGGGGGCATTGTTCGGTGACGGATACGGCTGTCGATGTCACGGAAAACGTGGTCGATGGCGATGGCAACCCAACGGTGCGGACGGTGGCAAGGTCTTTCTGGTGCCTTCATCGATCAAGACCGGCGAGATCGCACGGATCCTGAAGGAAAAATATGATGTCGAGGATCTGAACCGGGGTTTTGTCGACCTCTGCCGGGGCCTGGAACTCGATTATCTGCTGATCGACACCCACCCGGGCGTCAACGAGGAAACACTGCTTTCCATCGCTATCTCCGACGCGCTGCTTTTGATCCTTCGTCTGATATCCAGGATTATCAGGGCACTGCCGTCACATTGGAACTGGCGCGCAAGCTAGAGGTGCCGCAGCTGTTTCTGGTGGTCAACAAGGCTCTGGAAACCTTCGATTTCAACGAGTTGGCACAGCGCATCTTTTCCAACTACCGCACGCCGGTGGCAGCTGTCCTGCCGCTGTCGACGGACCTCATACAGATCGGCAGCACCGGCCTGATCAGCACCCAGCAGCCGGACCACGGTTTCACGCGGGCAATCGAGACGATCGTCGATTCCATCGAGTGATTACAGTAGCAGGCTAGGTTGCCGGGGGGGCTCGGCTCAGTCCTGCATTTCAAACAGGCCCTTCAGGAGGAAACTGTCGACGTCTCCAAGGCGTTTGTTGCGGTCGAACTCGAGCGCCTGGCGCACGGTGTTCCAGGCTTGCGGGGAGAGCCCTTCGATAGGCGCCGGCACGATACCTTCCCGCGCGACCTCGTCTATCGGTCGGAACTGGAACGGATGGCCGCCGGTCAGGATCTGGTACGTGATGCAGCCAAGCGCAAAGACATCGTCTCGGGGGTCACGGTCGCGCGCGCGGAATTGCTCGGGGCTTGCGTAGGCCGAGGTCAGGCTATCCCGGATCGGATGGTCCGCACTGGCGCTTGCCGCTGCCGCCAAGCCGAAATCAGCAGCTTGATCGTGCCATCCGTCAGCAGAAAGATGTTGCCGGGCTTCAGATCCGAATGAACGACGCCCCGGCTGTGCGCGTGGGACAGACCAGCACAGGTGCCGCGCAGGATCCGGGCGCATTCGCCCAGAGGCAGGGGTTTGCCAAGGGCCCGGCCGATCCGGCGATCAAGACCGACGCCGTTTAGCTGCTCCATGACGATAAACACATCGGCCTTGTCGCGATCGAAGTCGTAGACGGTGGTTATATTCGGATGCGCGAGTGCCTGAGACTTGCGCGCCTCGGCCTCCAGAAGCCGCACGGCATCGGTGTCGTTGCGATAGCTTTCGTTCAGAAGCTTGATGGCGACGTAAGGGCTGGTCGTGAGCTGCCTCCAGGCGCCGGCGGTCAACGGCTGAATAAACGTGCCCCATGCCGCCGCTCCCGATCTCGATGTCCAGAATGAACCGGTCACGCAAAATGGAGCCGACACCAGCGCGTTTCACCTGGGGTGTCGCCAGCTTGTTGACGTCGAGACTGTCTCTTTGTCCGCCGCCGGAAACGCGGCGCGCGTCGGAACGAAACCGGGCACTTTTGAATTCGGTCAGGTATTTGTCCAGTTTGCCGCTGTCGGCTGGAGGTGGTGGAGGTTCGGCGGCATTCGAGCGTCGACTGCGAAAGCCGGCGTAGCCGCAACGAGTGAGGTCAAAATGGCTTCGTCCATCTTGCCCCGTGTACGTCACTTGCTGTCTCGCCATCCGTTGCCCCGGCTGGCTCGTTCAGTATTGGCAAGGGTGGCATGTTTGCAGGGGGCGTTGCTGCCTGCGCAGGTGTCGATACCGGTTCCTGCTGTGTGCCGTGAACAGCATGTGGACGTGGCGGACCGTCAATCACGTTGTAACCGGAATGCTTGGCATCGCCCGCCGGCAACTGGTTCTGCAGCCTCTGGCCGAGCTCGTTCGGAAGCTGGCCCGCTTCGACAAAATCCCGGATTGCCTGCCGCGTTTCATCAAGGGCCTTCGCTGATTGCTGTGCACCGGTCCGCAGCTGCTTCGACAAGGCGTCATAAGACAGCTTGCCGGACACGAAGGCGGTTATCAGCTTGTGCGTGGCGGAGGTCGTGTCTGACGTCAAATCTGCAGGATCCCTGGCGACAATTCGGCCCGAAGCTTCTCTTGGCCCCGGAACAGGCGCAGCGGAAGCCGTGGGGCGACAAAGGTAGAGCTGGGAAAACGCGTGGGGTATGGTTCGCCAGCCGACGCTCAGTATGCGCGCTGCAGTCGTTTTGTTCCAGCTGGCTTCGCGCATTTATGCTTGGATGACCTGAGCGTTGATCGGATCGTCGAACGATCCGGAGGGCAATTTTTGAAACGCCCATCCACCCCTGATAGATTACCCGAACGGCAGGTGATGTATCGGCGAGGGATGAAAGAGGAATAGACTGCGCGCAACCTTGAAACCGGCTCTGCTAGCCCTTCTCGCGCTGCAACGGTGCGTTGGCACCAGGGATATGAAACCGACGGCAATATCTTGATCGCGCAAGTCACATTCGCCTTCATGTCAATTTGAGTGAAACTTACAATCATCAATAGGGGTGATCGAAATGACCGGGGAAGACGACATCAAAGGCGGTATCGCCAGCTTCTCGATGGCCTCGGAAACAAGGGGCACAGTGCAGTCCCGATCAAACCGGCACCGCCTTTCAGGGTGCTGATCGCAGGAGACTTCGGCCTTGCGGCAACCGGCGTGGCTTTCAACATCACCGGCCAGGACGCCGAGGAAATCCTGGAACAGAAAACACCATCCTTTTCCGTCTCGGCGGTCAATGTGCTCGGTTCGCAACCACCCGAGCTGGAAGAACAGGTTTCCTTCGCGCGCCTGAAAGATCTGCATCCGACAAAACTGCTGCGCGAATTTCGCTTTGTGCGGGATCTCGAGGCGGCTTCCGGTGACCAGGATCAGCTTGCCGTTCATGACCAGCGTTACGACAAGATCGGCAAGTCGGCACTGGATGAGCAGAAGTCATTGCTGGAAAGACTGCTGAAAGACGACGAATTGCCGGCCTCAGCGCAAGGCAAGCGTAAGGAAAAACGATGCCTCGAGCAGCAGCAAGCGAACCGAGGGGCTCGACGCCCTCCTGTCGATGATCCGCACTCCGGATGAAAAGGTTGCTCCCGGCGAAAGCGGCAGTGCCGCGAAAACCGCCGTGGATGCCTTCATTCAAAAGACCCTCCAGGAAACGGGCCAGGTTTCAAGTGCACCTGTTGAGGGGAAAAAGAAGGATGCGCCAGCCGATACACTGCAGCAGGCACAGGCGCGTCTCTTCTTCGAAAGCCCGAAACTGAGCACGGTGCTGCTGAACTGGCATGGATTGAACCTGCTCCTGAGTGAAGTTCCGTTCGACCTGCCGCTGGAACTTCATCTCCTTCAGCTCGATCACGATCTTGATGCCGTCGATCTGCAAGAGGTTCTGGGCGAAACCGGCGAGGCGCTGCAAGCAGAACTCTACGATATCGCCCTGTTTGCGAACGAAATCGGACTGGGCCCACGCGACACGGAACGGCTGAAGGTGCTTGCGCGGGAATGTGCCGAAAGCGACACGGTCGGGCTTGCCGCGCTAACCGGGCACTTTGCCGGAGTTCCGGGTGAGGAAGTTGCCGACATCGAAACGCCACATCAGTTGCTCGACAAGCCGGGCTTCGAAGGTTTCGCAGGCCTGAGGGCCGGCGATGCCGCCTCTCACCTGGCACTGTTCTGGAACGATGCCCGGTTGACCGCCGAAGAGGACGGTGCGCCGGCGCTGTTCGTGTCGGGTGCTTTTGTCGCCCTTTCCGAAATACTGGTCCAGCTTGAAACAGACGTGTTTCCGCGGCTCCCCGTCGGCATGCCGAAGGATTACGATGCGCTGGAGCTTGTCGAAAGCCGGTCGATGGGCGGTGACGTTGCCATGGCAACACGGTTTGCCGTCGGTTCGGACACCGGCACCGTCGCTCGCGCTTGCCGGCATCAACGTGCTGGAGGGTGTCGCCAACAGAACCAGCCTCGTATTCCGTCATGCCGTGACGGTCCAGCCCGGCGAGGACGGTCGGGGCTCGCTGGATCAGGCCCTTCTGGTGTCCCGCCTGTTTTCCCTGTTCCAGGAAGCTCTCGGTGAGGCCGTGTTTGCAGGGCAGGATGCTGACGAGCGCGAGGCTGCCGTTGCAACGAGCCTGAAGTCCTGAGCAGATCCCTCTCAGACAAGGTCACTTTCGAAGTGGAACGAATGGCGGTGGAAGATCAGGATCTGATCGGCGTAACCGCAATCGTGCAGGGTGGCTGGGCCTCGGGCCAGCAGCATTCCTTCTATCTGCCGGCTTCCGGCGGCTGAGCGTCTGTATCCGTCCAAACGGTTATCACTGTGATGTCGTCCGAGGACCCGCCGGCCACAGCGCGCGAAACAAGCCGGTCAGCAAGACCGAAGGCCCCCTCGTTGGCCATCCTGGCCAGCATGGTTTCGTCCATGCCTTTCAACAGTCCGTCGGTGGCAAGTACGAAAACATCGCCGGGCATCATCTCCAGCGTTCGGCGGTCAAGCTGAAGCGTGTTGTGGATGCCGACAGCGGCCGTCAGCCGCCCGGCTTTGTCGGTATGGTCCTCCGAGATGAGGAACAGTTGCTGCTGGCGCAAAAGGTAAAGACGCGAATCTCCGGCCCAGATGCAGCTGGCTTGTGTCCCGCTGATGATCAGGCTGAGACTTGTCGTGCCGGAAATGTCTTGTTCGGGGACAGCGAGAAAACCGGCGTAAAGACCGTGGTTGACGTGGTTGAGCTTGGCTTCGAGGGCGATCTGCCGGGCTTCATGGCTGCTCGGCGGTATGTTGGTCAGTTGCGAGATGGCGTGAACCGTTGCACGGCTGGCGACGTCACCCTCTCTGTGACCGCCCATGCCATCGGCAATCGTGAAGAGCCCATGCGACGGGGCCGCAAAGTGGCTGTCCTGGTTGACCTTGTGTCTGCGTCCGCGCCGGGTCGCTGCTTCGGATCGCAGCAACGTACCAGCGGCAGAAGTGTCGACCGTATTCAAACGCACGTTCTCCCGAGTAAGGGCCGCAGGACCAGTCCGGGTTCGATCTTAACGTGCAGTCATTCTCCGAAAAGAAATCTCCGGTTTCCAGGTGGGCGCTGGTCATGTTCCTCTGGATGAGGTGACCCGTCGCAGGGCCTGGATAGCTGTCCCCGGCAAGCAGACCGAACGCGAGCCGGATCGAGAGTGGCCGGGAAACATGAAGAAATTTGCTTATCCCTGGTCTCGTAGCCTTTCGCGTGGTGCGCCTTTATAAAATGTACAAGTTTCACGCCGAGATTGCGTGGCAGATGCTTTCATCGGTTGAAACCGGAGGCTGCCGGCTTTCGCAGTCCGGGCACCGATGCAGATTTGGGAAATGGCAATGACCGCAGACGTCACAGAAATCACCATCGGCCACGAGACGGACGGCGACCTGATCGTTGTTCGTCCTGTCGGCAAGCTGGACACGCTCAGCGCAAAAACCTTCGAAACCTACCTGAAGGACCTGATCGAGGAAAAGCCGGCAACCTTGCTGATCGACATGGGGCAAGTGGACTACGTCACCAGTTTCGGGCTCAGATCACTGTTGATCGTTGCCAAGCTTCTGGCTCCGTCCGGAGACAAGCTGGTGCTGTTCCAGGTGAACCAGTCCGTGGTCGACGTCCTCAAGATCTCCGGCTTTCTGAAGATCATGCAGGTGGCGGAAAGCCGGGAAGACGCAAAGGCGCTGGCGGGTTGAACGAAGCTCGCGCCCAGCAGATTGATCTGAACAACGGCCGGCAGGGAACGGGATGGTGGATCTCGAGACGGTGACAGTTCGAAACGACCTGGAGGACCTGCCGGCGGTCTATACCGTGCTGGAGCGGTTCTGCACAGGAGCGGGCCTGTCCGACGCGGTCCGCCGTACTCTGTGCCTGGTCGTTGAAGAGCTGTTCGCCAATACCGTTGCCTACGGCTATCCGGATGGCGGCAAGGACCAGATCGCGGTCACGGCGGTGCTTGGGCCGACACACGTCAAGCTCGTCCTGTCCGACAGGGCGAGACCATTCGACAACAGCGGCATGCCGTCCGGTCCACCGGAAGCGGACACAGTCGAGGACATGGGCATTGGCGGTCTGGGCCTTTATCTGGTGCACCAGCTGGCCGATGACGTGGCGACCCAACGGATCGGAAACGTCAACCACACCACGGTTCTGGTGCCTCGCGCCAAGGATTGACGGGCGCCTTGCTGCAAGGCGGTTTCCCTCAGAAGGCAAATTCCATCATGGAGAAATCGTCCGGCAGGGGCGCATTGTCGTGGAATGCGGCCAGCCAGTCGTAGATGGCTTGAGGGACGGTTCCGTCCACGGATTTCGATTTGTCCGCGAGCTCGGCCCAGGTCAGTGTCCGGCCATCCGCATCCTCGATTTCATAGGTGCCGTCACTGATGACGAGCAATCGGTCGCCCGGGCGAATGTCGAATGTACCACCATCGAATTCCATATCGGGGATGGCGCCGATAACCATGCCTTCCGGCGTTCCGAGGCCGATGACGTCCGGCCCCGTTGCCGACGGCCGCATGAGAATGGCAGCAGGGTGGCCGCCGGAGGCATAGGCCAGTTGCCGGGTCGAGCGCCGGTAGACGCCATACCAGATGGTGAAGAACATGTTGTTCTGCCGTTCCATCGGAAAGGCATTGTTCAGTTTGGCAAGAACGTTTGCCGGGTCACGAAAATCGGTGCCCCCAAGCGCATTCGAGCGCAGAACGTTGATGATCGCGACAGACAGCAATGCGGCCCCGACACCATGGCCGCAGACGTCGATCAGATAGATTGCGAAATGATCGTCGTCGAGGTCGTGATATCCGAACGAATCACCACCCAGTTCGGTTGACGGCACCAGAAGCCAGTCCGCTTTCGGGGCTTCCGGTCGCCTTTCCGGCAGGATGGAATAAACATAATTGCCGGCATCACGAAGCTCCGCTTCCAGGCGTTCCTGGGTGCGGGTCAGCAGGATGTTGTATTCGGCCAACTGGTCTTCCACGGCTTCGCCATGTTCGATCGTTGCCTCGTAAAGCAGCTTGAGGTCGTCATGTTCTGCGCGCAATTCCTCAAGTTCTCTGCGCACTCGCGCGAGTTCGCCAGCGGAAGTGTCTGGTTGGGCTGCGGCGCCAAAATTACGGTGCTTGTCATGTTGTAAATATGATGCCTTTACGGACGCGCGGTGGAAACCCAAAGTTTAGAGTTCTGCTGCTATGTAATGAAGCAGAAAACATTGGAGCAATCGCGGTTGATATACCTTGGCAATGAGCGACACCGTATTGTTAAATACATGAATTATCGATGACACGAGTCCAATCGACCAAAATTTCCAGCTTTCTCGTATAACAGAAGTGCATCGCTTTGAGGTGCAATTGACCACGCCAGCGGGGGAATAAAAATGCAGGCACCTTCTGAAGGCATATCATCTAATTCCGGTCTGCCGCAGATGATTCACCTGGATTTGGACATCAAGGATTTTTGCACCGACTGGACCCATTGCGATCTCATGTCGGGATACATTGCCCGGATGGTCAGCCACAACCGGCTGGATTCGCTCCTGTTTTCCAATCTTTATTCGTCGGCTTTGAACGAGCTGCTGGAAGCGGTGTACCGCACGCACGGCTCAGGCGGCAAACTGCAATGCGCAGTTCAGCGCGACGGCAATGTCGACAGGATCGAACTGACTTTCCCTGCGGACGAAGAAACCTACAAGATCTATGAGACCGCCATTGCGAAGGTCAACGGCGAGGACGCCGAAACGCTTTATCTGGAAGCGCTGTTTGCCGACGCCGAACCGGATGCGAGCCTGGGGCTCCTGGAACTCGGCGTCGACTATGGCGCCCGGCTTGCCATCGGACGGAGCGAAGACGGCCGCATGAGCCTGGTTGCAGAGCTCGTGCTTGAGGACGACACAGAATGATCGCTGATAATATGACACAGGCCTTTCAATGGACCTTCAACGAGAACGATCAGGAGTTCTCGCTCCATGGCAGCTTGCGCCCCCAGCGGGCCGAGGAACTGCATGGCTGCTTTTCCGCGATGGAACAGTCCGTCGCCAAGGTGAGCGGAAAATTCTACGTTAACGTCAGGCGCCTGGTGCGCATGAACAACGTTGCCTTCCACGCATTTGCCGGCAAGATCCTGGATCTTGTGCGCACCGCAGCGATCTGAGCGTTCATGTGACGACGTCGAGTGTCGTCGGCTGGGCAACGCGCAAGTTCGCCGTGCTGGAGACGATGTCCGAAAAGATCACCGTCAGCGAATACGACAACGAATTCTACCCGGGACAGTCCTTCGTCGAGGACAGTGAATTCATTCATGTCCTGCGGACACAGACCAAGCTTACCTGGCGCCATGAGAAGGAACTCCTTCGCCGCCACGGCCTGAAGCCTGGGATGCAGGTGGCCGACATTTGCTGCGGCATCGGCGATTTCGCCGTGCTCCTGCAGAAGGAGTTCGAGCCCGACCGGCTTGTCGCGCTGGACCATTCCAGATCCAGCCTCGACTACGCACGCCGTGTCGCCGCCGACTTCGGCATCAAGGGCATTGACTATGTCTTTGGCGACGCCGCGGGACATGCTGCTGGAGGACAATCAGTTCGACTTCGTGACCTGCCGTCATTCCCTGCAGGTGTTCGATCAGCCGGAAACTGATCCTCAAGGAGCTCTACCGTATCTGCAAGCCGGGTGGCCGCATTTACGTGACCAACGAAAAGAACTCCCATTGCCTCGGCGAACCGAGATCGGAATCTATCCAGTGGACCTATAACGAGGTCGCCAAACTCTGGCACCATTTCGATATGGATATCGAAATCGGCCCGAAATGCCGGCGTCTCCTGATCGACGGTGGTTTTGAAAACGTCACCATCGGCTCCTTCATGGTCACCAACACCGACGGCGACCCGCAGGATTTCGCCGACGTCATCGCCTCGTGGAAAAATCTCTTTGCCGGCAAAATGGCGCAGGAACGCGGCGACAGCCCGAGTTCATCGAACGCTTCGCCAAGGGTTTTGATGATCATATTTTCGCAGCGCTCCACCCCAAGGGGTATGCGGGTTGGCCGATCTGGGTTGCCTCGGGGCGTAAGCCGCTATGAATGCACCGGTAAAGGGCCCTCAGAGTGAAAAGCAGATAGGTCGCTTTTCCCTGCGAAGCTTTCGCGCCAAGTTCATTCTTGTCGTGGGCGTGGCGGTGCTGTTCGATCTGGCGCTTGCCGGTGGCATCGGCATCTGGAACGTGCAGAAACTGTCCAGGGATGCAACGGAGCAGGTCGGTGAAGGCCTGACCACCGCGACCGAAGACTATCTGGAAACCTACATCGACACGACCGCGTTCCGCGCCGACCTTCTGATCGAGCGCGTTCATTCGGAACTTGCGACGCTTGCCTCGTCGATGCAGACGCTGATCGACCACCCGGATATCCAGGAAGCGGTCGGCAACACGATTGGAGACAGTTCGGAATTTTCCTCCGGACTGGTCTACGACGAAAAAGGCGGCTGGTCGCAGAACACCGAGGGTGTTCCTTCCGCAGTCAGCGTCTGGGGCTACTTGCTCGATGAAGACAAGAACCCGCTTCCCAAGGCCGCAGATGAGCTGAAGCACAGCTCCTTCCTCAGCCTTGTCGGGCCTTCGATGATGTCGACGGGCGCTCCCAAGCTGCAGATCTATTATGTCGGCCCCAAGGACGCGTCGATCATGCGCGCGACCCCTTATTCGGAACAGGCGCAGACATTCGACCTGCTTTACCCCGGCCATAACGAAGGCGCGAACTTCTGGGATTTCTTCTTTCCCGGGGTCTACGAAGGTTGGCAAGGCTGGATCAAGGATCCGTCTTCCAAGCCGGTTGAATCCAACATCGTCACCACTGCTCCTTACATCGACGCGATCACGGGCAAGCTGATCGTCAGCTTCTTCCATCCCCTGTGGACGCAGGATCGCAAGGACGTTGCGGGCATGGTCGCGGTCGACATCACGCTCGAACAGCTGACTTCGCTCGTCGAAAGCCTTGAGATTTCGGAAAGCGGCTTCGGCTTCCTGACGATGTCCGACGGCAACGTGGTGGCAACGCCGAAAGCCGGCGAGGCCACACTGGGTCTGGTTTCGAGCGACGTCAGTGGCCAGGGTGTTACCGGCGTGAACCGTAACCTCAAGGAAAGCAGCCAGCCCGCCATCTCGTCTCTTGAACTCAGTGCCAAGGACGAGACCGTCATCAGCACATCTTCCTTGAAAATGACGGTGAAGAGGTCCCCTATCTTCTGGTCCTCAAGCAGCTCAACCCGACCAACCTGTGGGATGGAGCCGGCATCACCTCGGAAACGATGACGCTGGGCTTTGTCGTTTCCGAACGCGAGATCTACCAGTCGCTGATCGATGCCACCAACAACATCTCCGAAGCGACGGCCCGCATCCTGAACTACCAGCTGATCGCCTTCTGCGTCAGTATCTTCGTGGTGTTCGTTGCGGTCTATGCCATTTCCGGCCGTATCACCAAGGGCTTGTCGCAACTGGCCGCCGCGGCGCGCGCGCTGCAGAACAGGACTATTCGGTTCGCGTTGCTATTCCGACCCGCGACGAAGTTGCGGCCGTGGGGCTTGCGTTTAACCGGATGGCGGAAGAGATCAGCTATCACACGGAGAACCTTGAAAATCTCGTCGAGGAGCGGACAAGGAAGCTGGAAACCGCGAACCACGAGATTGGCGAGCTCAACAAGCGGCTGAAATCGGAAAACCTGCGCCTCGGGCCGAGCTGGATGTCGCCAAGCGCATTCAGGAAATGGTTCTGCCCCGGCTGAGCGAACTGGAAGTCATCCCGCAGATCGAGATTGCCGCCTTCATGGAACCGGCAGACGAAGTCGGCGGCGATTACTACGACGTCCTGTTCGACGGCAGCCGCATCAAGGTCGTATCGGCGATGTGACCGGCCACGGCCTGGAAAGCGGCGTGTTGATGCTCATGGTGCAGTCGGTTGCCCGTGCGCTTCAGGAGAAGGGGGACAAGGATCCGATGCCTTCCTGGATGTGCTCAACCGCGCTGTCTACAAGAACATCACCCGTACCAATTCCGACAAGCACCTGACCCTTGCCTTCGTCGACTACGAGGACGGACAGGTCACCTTGTCCGGCCAGCATGAGGAAGTGCTGATCATTCGTGCCAATGGCGAAACCGAGCGGATCGACACGATGGACCTCGGTTTCCCGGTCGGGCTGGAGGCCGATATTTCACCCTTCGTGGCCACACTGGATCTTGCGTTCGGACCCGACGACATCCTGATCCTGCATACGGACGGGATCACGGAAGCGGGAAAATGCGAAGGGCGAGATGTATGGCCTCGACCGGCTTGCCCAGAGCGCCCATGAAAATCGCGAAAAAATCCGCTAAAGGTATTGCCGCGGCGGTCATTAATGATGTGAAGTCGCATATCGGCGACTACCAAGGTATTTGATGACATCACTCTTGTTGTCTTGAAGCATAGGTAAGGCATGGTCGAGGATTTTGGAGAGACGGCTGCTTTGAACGGCGGAGACGCGAGACAATTTTGTCTCACGCTGATGGCAGAGCCGCTGGAGCTGAGCTGGCATCATTGCGGCCTGACATCGGATTTTATCGGTGAATATTTCAGCAGGGCTTGCGGCAAAGGCATCGATCCTGTCGATGCGCGGCACAGCATCAGTTACATGATCAACGAGATTCTGGAAAATGCGATCAAGTTTCGTCACGGCGGCGACATCGCGATTCACAGCTCGCTGGAAGAACAGACGTTTGAAATCCGGATCGTGAACCGGATCGACCAGGAAACGGCCGTCAAGTTTCAGGGCACCTGAAAGCCCTGCTCGACCGCGAACCGGGAGAGCTGCTCCTGGAACGTATCGAGGAGAACGCCCTCAATCCGGACCCTCCTCCGGCTCAGGCCTGGGTTTGCTCACACTTATGAGCGCCTACGAGGCCAAATTGGGCTGGTCTTTCGCGTCTGAGCGTGTAAGTGAAGGCGTTGAGTTGACGACATATGCTTCTTTGCGACTTTCCTGATCGCTGACATATTCCAAAGGAAGAAATCACAATGGAAATCAGCACGAACGATTACCGCGTTTTGGACTGAAGGCTCCGCCATCCACTACGAAGGAACGATGCGGCTTTCAGGAACAGATGCTACGCACCTATTCTGGACATCATGAATTCCGTTCTGGCGGCCAAGCCGGAACTCATCACCATGGACCTGACAAGCCTGGAATTCCTGAACAGCTCCGGCATCAATCTGCTCGCAAAGTTCACGATCGAAATCAGAAAGCAGCCGGAAGTCGGCGTTCGGTTCTGGGCTCCAAGTCCATTCCCTGGCAGTCGAAATCACTCCGCAACCTGCAGCGTCTGCACCCGGCGCTTGAACTGACGATTTCCTGATCCGCACTCGGGCGCGTGAGGACGTGCTGATGCAAAACGCAACGGAAATGCCCGTAGACTTCCGGCCTCGTTTCAAGAAGGCCGGATGAATCGCGTTTGCCGCAGGCCTAATATCCGTCCTCGTTGCAACAGACTTTCAGTCGTCCCGCCAGTCTCCCGGACATGATAGTGAAAATCTCGGCAAGGCCATCCTGATCACGGCGCAGGCCGCAGCTGGCGCTATCAGCGCCGTGAAGGTTGCCTGCAAAGCGCCGGGCAAGTGATCGGGCAGGGCTCGCAAGCCTGCTCAGAGC
>JACADM010000019.1_pt1 | contig 25112 bp, 35 predicted proteins | sample 7512371 | NCBI WGS metagenome assembly JACADM01 (sample SAMN14389041, study PRJNA612141) | algae metagenome | isolation source: non-axenic algae culture | place: India: Navi Mumbai | collected 2017-01
GTCTTGTCCGAAAGCAGGTCGTAGGCCGCCGTCGCCTCGGCGAATTTCTCGTGCGCCTTCTTGTCGTTCGGGTTCTGGTCCGGATGATAGGTTTTTGGCCAGCTTGCGGTAGGCGCTCTTGATCTCCTTTTCGCTGGCGCTCTTTGACACTCCGAGCACTGTATAGGGGTCGCGCATTCGCTTTGTTACACCTTGAAAGGGCGCTCCGGCTTGTCGTCCGGCAGCGCCACGTCCTTTCGATCCACGATTTGCGGGCATTGAAGCACCGCAGCTTTGCGTTCTATATGGCCACGGCCCCCCATAATGTCCAGACGGGATGGATTTTGCCGTGACGGCTTCGCTCACTGATCTGCTGTTCGACGATGCCTATGATGGCACTATCGATCCTCTCGAACTCTTTCCCCATTGGCTCGAAGAGGCCCGTGAGACTGAGCCCAACGATCCCAATGCCATGGCGGTCGCCAGCGTGGATCAGAACGGCATGCCCGATCTTCGCATGGTGCTCCTCAACGGCTATTCTCACGAGGGTTTTGTCTTTTTCACCAATTTCGAATCGGCAAAGGGTCGCCAGCTGCTTGCCCACCCCATGGCCGCGTTGCTGTTTCACTGGAAAAGCCTGCGCCGCCAGGTTCGTGTGCGCGGTCCGGTCGAACCGGTGAGCCAGGCGGAGGCTGATGCCTACTTTGCTTCGCGCCCGGCCCAGTCACGCATTGGCGCCCACGCGTCGGACCAGTCCCGCCCGCTTCAAAGCCGCAACGCGCTTGTCCAGCGCGTCGAGGCGCTGACCGAACAGTTTGCCGATGGTGAAATCGGGCGCCCGGCCCATTGGTCTGGTTTCCGGATCCAGCCGCTTGAGATCGAATTCTGGAAAGATGGCGCCTTCCGGCTCCATGATCGGGTGCTGTTCACACGCCCCGATCTCAGCACGGGCTGGTCGCGCACCCGGCTTTATCCGTAAGTCCATGCGCATCCTCGTCCGCACCTCGAAACTGGCGATCTGGGCGCGAAGGCTGGCACTGTTTGCCGCCGCATTGATTCTCATTTCGGCCGGGCTGCATTATTTCGGTCAGATCACCGCCGACGTGTTCGAAATCAGCCTGGCGATCGGCACGGTCTGCGGCGCCTTGGCCTTTCTGATCGGCATTGCTGCCTATGTCCGGCTCTGGTTTACCGGCGATAGGGGGTGGGGCCCGGCCAGCGTCGGCTTTTTTCTTGGCCTTGTGTGTCTGGCGCCTGCCGGAATGGCGCTGACCCTGAGCGAGATCTATCCCTCGACGGCCGATGTAACCACAGCCCTGGTCGATCCCCCCCAATTGGTCGAAGCGCGGCCCAATGAATCCGAAATCGATTCGGAAACGGTGCTGGCCAGCTTTCCCAACCTCATCACCCGCATTTACCAGTTGCCCCCTGAAACCCTGTTTTCGCTCGGCCAGTCGCTGGCCCGCGCAAACGGTTGGGAAATCCTGTCATCGACGCCACCGACTGAAACCAGCACCGGTCAGCTCAATGCGCTGCGTCATTCCCTGCTTGGGTTTGAAAACGAGATCGTCTTCCGCGTGGCGCCCAATCCCATAGGCGCGCTGATCGATCTGCGGGCCGCCTCGCTCCACCCGGTCTATCACGACCTCGGCGACAACGGTCGCGCCATTGAGGCGTTTCTGCTCGCACTCGATGACAGGGTTTCGACCTATATTCAGAACAATATGACGCAGCCCGTTCCAGACCAACCGCCAGTGCCGCAGACCGAGCTAGCGCCGGGGGAAGAGACGGACGCCCAATAGGGTGCGCCGCAGCCCGATTTCCCCGCGCTCCGCCAGATATTCGGCATGCGAGAGCAGCGTTTGCTTTCCCGCCATCGCGAACTTTCCTTCAAGGCCCGGATAGACGGCACGCGCCGCCGCCGAAAGTGTGGTCGGGCCCGGCCGCACCACGTCGAGCAATTGCCCGTTCCGCATCAGCCGATGTGCCTTGAGCGCCCGCGCAAACGCACGTCCATCGGCAATTTCGCCCCATGCCCGGGCAGATACCGGGTCTGGGGCAGGGCGATGACTTTGTCGAGCGAGGTCAGATAATCGCCCAGATCCCCGTCGGGCGTTGCCACCACCGTGGAATTCCACCCCATCACATGATCGCCCATCAACACGAAATCCTGGCCCTCAAGGGCCAAGGCGATATGGTTGGCGCAATGGCCGGGCGTGGCGACGACGCGCAGCTTCATCCCGTCAATGACCAGCACGTCTCCATCGCTCAACACCCTGTCGGGCTTGAGCCTGAAATCACCTGATCGCCCGAAGGGATTGAATTCCAACGGCTTGAGCCGCCGCGAGAGCCTGTGCGGCCCGTTCGACCATAATGGCGCTCCCGTTTCCGCCGCCAGCCGCCGCGCCAGCCCGCTATGGTCGCGGTGGGTGTGGGTCAGTATCACCGCCACCACCTTGCGCTCTCCGATCCCTGCGCGTAGCGCGCGAAGATGAGCGTCATCGTCGGGGCCCGGATCGAGCACCGCGATCTCATTGCCGCCGATCAGAAAACTGTTGGTGCCGGTAAACGTGTAGGCGCTCGCATTGGGTGCAGTGATCCGCGCGATGCCGGGTGCAACCTCCACCATTTCGCCGGTGCGAGGGTCGAATGCGCGGTCATAGGGTGGGGAGGCCGAACTTGCGGGCATTGCGCGCGGTGCCGTGTGTGGTTAGAACGATGGTCTCTGCTTCGGCTTTAACCCAAAGGGACAAGTTATGGCCACGACTTTAGCCACTTCGAACACGCTTCTCGGTCTTTATCAGCCCAAGTCGCAGGCTGCACGCATCGTTTCAGCGATTGCCGTCGCATTCTTGGGCTCGCTGCTGATCACCATGGCCGCCAAGGTCAATGTGCCGGTCTGGCCAGTGCCGGTCACGCTGCAATCCATGGCCATTGCGCTGATCGCGGGGGCGTTTGGCTTCCGCATGGCAACCGCCACGGTCGGTCTCTATCTCGCACAGGGCGCCGTGGGTATTCCCGTTTTTGCCGGCGCCTTTGCCGGAATTCCTTACCTCTTCGGCCCCACCGGTGGCTTCCTGATCGGCTTTTTGGTCATGGCCGCCATCATCGGCTGGCTGGCCGACCGCGGCGCGATGCGCAACGTCTTTACCGGCTTTACCGCCATGTTGGCCGGTAACGTCGTGATGTTCATGTTTGGATTCGCATGGCTGCTTACCATGGCCGGCCAGGCTGCATGGATCGATCAGTCCAATGCTCTGGTTTCAGCTTTCCAGCTTGCAGTTCAGCCCTTCATCGTCTGGGACATCGTCAAGATGGCCTTCGCTGCCATGACCGTCGTTGGTGGCTGGTCGCTGCTTCAGCGCAAGTAAGGCGCTCTAGACCTGATGAAATCGTGAAGGGCCGGTCACTGACCGGCCCTTTGTTTTTGCAACTCCCCGGCGTGCAGGGCGTTCTCTTTTCAAGGCGCATAATCGAAAGGAGAACGAAATGGAATCCTTCCCCTGGCTGTTCGCCGTTCTGGGCGGCGCCGTCATTCTCGGCCTTGTCATCGCTTATGGCGCTATCAGATCGTCCAAAGCCACGCCGCGCCAGAAAGATGCAGCCGAGCATGGCGCGCACGATCTCTATCACAAGGATGAAAGCAAGGACTGATGACAGATGAGGGACGCGTCGTCATTGTTGGCGCTGGCTTTGGGGGCTTGAGTGCGGCCAAGACTCTCGCCCGTGCCGGTGTGCCGTTCACCATCATCGACAAGCGTAACCATCATCTTTTCCAACCGCTGCTTTATCAGGTGGCAACGGCTGCCCTGTCGCCCGCCGAAATCGCAGTGCCCATCAGAGCCGTCCTTTCGCCTGGTAAGGGCGGCGCGATCGAGATCCTCATGGAAGAGATTGAAGGGGTCGATACCACCCGCCGCGTCGTTCGTGCTGCCGGGGGCGATGAAATCGCCTACAGCCATCTGATTGTGGCGACCGGCTCGTCCTTCACTTATTTTGGCAAAGAGGACCAATGGCGACCCTTTGCCCCCGCACTCAAATCCATCGATGATGCCCTCAACATCCGCCGCCGCGTCCTTCTCGCGTTCGAGCGGGCCGAAACCACCGACAATCCGCAATTGCGCAAACGCCTGATGACCTTCGTCGTCATCGGCGGCGGCCCCACCGGCGTCGAAACAGCCGGCGCGCTCGCTGATCTGGCCAAAGCTACGTTGGCCAAGGATTTCACCAATATTGATCCTCGCGATACGCGCGTAATCCTCGTGGAGGCCGTCGATACTCTCCTCAACGCCTATCCGGCCCATCTGGGTGCCTATACGGAGCGCAAACTGGCTCATCTCGGGGTGGAGGTTCACACCAATTCCCCCGTAAAACGCATCGATGAAAATGGTGTTCTCGCCGGCGAAGATTTTTTTGAAACATCCAACATCTTCTGGTGCGCAGGGGTCGAGGCGACACCGGTCGGCAAATGGCTGGGGCTGGAAACCAACAAGAACGGCACGGTTTCCGTCGCGTCCGATCTCACCGTTCCCGATTTGCCCGGCGTTTTACGTCATCGGCGACGCTGCCTCTGTGGCAGATGAGGATGGCAAACCACTGCCCGCCCTCGCGCCTGTTGCCAAGCAGCAGGGCCAGTATGTCGCCGAGGCCATAATTCGGCAGCAACAGGGCCAAAGCCCACAGGGCCCGTTCCGCTACCGGGACTGGGGCACCATGGCGACCATTGGGCGTTACGCCGCTGTGGGCAAGTTCGGCAAGCTCGAAGTTAAAGGCTTTCCCGCCTGGATGCTCTGGGGTGCCGTCCACATCGCCTATCTCGTAGGCTTCCGCAATCGCATCAACGTCCTGGTCAACTGGCTGTGGAGCTGGCTGACCTACGCCAAGGGCGCCCGCCTCATCACCGGCCCCGACGAAGCCGCCACCCGCGCCCTCGACAACCCCAAAGCTGTCGATGAGGAACTCGACAAGACGGTCAACGCGCTGGATTAGCCGCTCCGATCTCGGCGGCCCTGGCTTCACCCATCCGGGAAAATTGCATCCTCTTGGACACAAAAATGGCGTCGGACAGCTTTTGGACAGTCTGGCGCCGTACCCTTCATGTGCCGGATGTTTCGAGGAGAAGCGTCCGACGCGTGGAGAGAGCCCCGACATCAACTGATTTTGCCCATGCTGTGGGCCCCTTTTGTCATGCGCTGCGGGGCGTTTAGGAGGAAAGTTCATGAAATATTTCCGTACAGCAGTATCAGTCTGCGCCGTAATTGCCGGAGCGTCACTTGTTCTGACGACGACGTCGGCCAACGAACTGCTCGAGAGTGTCGAGCAGATGACAGGTACATTTGATGATGGCCAGGAATGGCAACTGAGTGTGCCCGAAAACTGGAATGGCGTGCTCATCAACGATCTTGATTCCGTCGGCAACGTCGAAAATGCGTCGGATCGTGCCACGTTCTTTCTCGAAAATGGATATGCTTACACCGGCACCCGCCGTCACCCCGATCGCGGCTATAACTGGGATCCGCAGGCCGAGTCCGACAACATGGTCCGCGTCCTCGATATTTTCGAAGAGAACTTCGATACGCCGACCCACACCATTCAGTTCGGCTGTTCGGGCGGCGGTTCGGTAGGTCTCAGCGTTGCAGAAGACCATCCCGATAGGTTTGACGGCGTTATCTCCATGCACGCTTCGACGCCCGTCGAACTGGCCAATATGCGGCTCGACCTCTCGGTCGCCCTCAAAGCGTTGCTCGACCCCGACGGCGACCTGCCGCTGATTATCGAGGATGGCCAGCAGGCCGAAGCAGAAGAGGCCTGGCTCGCGGCACTTGAGCAAGCCCAGGCAATACCCGAAGGGCGTGCCCGGATGGCGCTGGCAGCAGCGGTGGCTCAATACCCGATGTGGGGCAGCCAGAACCAGCCCCAGGCCGAAAAGCCCGATTGGGACGATCCGCAATCGTTACAGGATGCCATGGTGCGCGCAGCGGTGGACGGCTTGCGACGGGCGGTTACCGGCCGACCCATGTGGGACCAGCCGGCGGGCCTGATGTCTTGGACCACCGACGTCGACTACCAGCAGTTCTACGAAAACGCCAATCCCATGCAGCGTGAAATGGTCAGCCAGATGTATGAGGCGGCCGGGCTGGGTGGCGAGGACGCTATTCTCGCCGATATAGAACAGATAAATGCGTTCCCCCGCATCGCGGCGACCGAAGCAGGTGTGGAATATTTCCGCTCGCGTACCCATAGCGGAAACATCGGCATACCGGTCCTGCACATCTCCAATATCGGCGATGGCGGGACACCGGCCGCGGTCATGGCCGGCTATGAGGCCAAGATCGAGCAGCAGGGCACAGAGGCTCTCTACCGTCAGGCCTTCATCGATGCTGCGGGCCATTGCACCTTCAATCTGGCTGAACTGGCTGCATCGGTCGATACCATCGTCGAGCGTCTTGAAACCGGCGAGTGGAACACGAGTCCGGACGCGATGAACGCAGCCGGTGAAGCCTCTGGCCTCGGCGAAGCGCGTTTTCTCGCCCTTGATGACAATACCGGCTTCCGCCTTCCAGATCCGTTCAATCGCGCATTCTTCCGCGACGACGAGGTTCCCGGTCTCGTGGCCGAATAGGAGCCGCAAGGTCTTGACCGGGCAGTGGATGTGACGGTTTCCACTGCCCGGTCTTCGCGCTAATCCTTCGCGGGGGAGCGCCAGATGCCGCGCCCAGCGCGTGGAACGAACAAGCCGTCGCCATCAGTCCAGAATCTTGAGGAGGAGAAAATGGAAGTGAGAATATTGCGACTCAGCGTCAGCGCTGCGTGCATTGTCGGCGCAAGCCTTAGTGCACCAGTGCTGGCACAAGCCCCATCCCTGTCACAATCGGATTGTGAAGCCCTCTCCGGGCTTGAAATTCCGGTCGATGCGATTGAGTTGGAGACGACGGGAGGCGTCGTCGACTCTGCAGCGTGGATGGAGACCGACGCTCATGGGGCCTATTGTGAAGTGATGGGATCGATTGCCCCGGTCGACCCCGAGGCATGGCAAATCCTCTGGCAGGTCAATCTGCCGTCCAACTGGAACGGCAAGGCCATTCAATATGGTGGTGGCGGCTACAATGGGAGCATTCCCAACCTGTTCCGCAGCGGACAACGCGGGCCGGACGGCATGCCCAGTTCTCTTGCTCAGGGGTACATAACCTTCGGCGACGATTCCGGTCATCCGCCGGAGTCCGGGGGCGGCGCGGCATTTGCCCGCAATGACGAGGCCCTGGTCAACTACGGATACGCCCATATCAAGAAGGCCTATGACGTGATGAGCCTTCTCGCGGAGACGGCTTATGATACGGCCCCCGAACGCGTCTATTTCCTCGGCGGGTCAACCGGGGGGCGCGAAGGTCTGACTGCCGCCACCCGCTGGCCGGAGTCCTATGATGGGGTCATCACATACTATCCCACAGCGTTCTTCATGGGATTGCGCCTGTGGGGTGTGGCTCTGGCCGACGCCATCTACAGCGATGATTCCGCAGGTTGGTTTCCTCTGGAAATCGTCGAGACGATCGCCGAACGGGCGGTTACGCTATGCGATCCGCTCGACGGTGCGGAAGACGGGATCGTCAGCAACCCCGCGGAATGTCGGGCAATATCCTCGTCCATTGTCGAAGACCTCAGATGCCCCGCCGATGAGGTCGCTGCAAACTGCCTGAACCAGACACAGATCGACCGGGTTATCGATGTCTATCACAACGGATACACGCTTCCCTACGAAATCGGGGGATGGTCGGAATACAAGGGCTACAACAGCCTGGAAGGCGTCGTGATGAACATCGGCACCCAGGCCGAGTACATCAACCCGCCGCCGTCCGGTCCCAATGCACACCACGTCAATCGTGCCTTCCAGTTCATGTCCAATTTTGTCGATACATCCGAAGATTTCGATCTTTTGGAATTCGACATCCAGGAGCCCGGCGAATTCCAGGGACGTCTTCAGGAACTGGGCGAAATCATTGGCGCCACCGATCCGGATCTAAGCGCTTTTGCCGACTCGGGCGGCAAGATTCTCTGGTTGCACGGCGTGGTGGATCAGAGCGTCTCGCCCTACATGAACGCAGCAATTGTCGAGCGGATCGAGGAAGAAATGGGCGAAGAAGCCGTCAGGGATTTCCTGCGCTTCTATTTTGTCCCCGGCCTCGCCCACGGGGGTGGCCCATTCAATCCGCAGATCGATACGCTGACCGCACTCGACAACTGGGTGGAAAACGGTATTCCGCCCGCCGGCCTTGTCATGGTCGATGGAACCAACAGTGAAACGCGCGGCCGGACTCGCCCGGTATGTGAGTATCCTGCATTCCCCAGATACAATGGGGACGGCGACATCGACGAAGCGTCAAGCTACCACTGCGCGACCGAATGAATGCCAGGGCGCCGCATTGCGGCGCCCTTCCATGACATCGCGCTGGATCAGCCCAGTATCGCCAGAAAACGCACGGCGCTAATAACACCCGGCAAGCCGCCCAAAAGCAGAACGGTGCTTCCCAGACCAAACATGATTGGTAGTGCCAACATCAGCGGCCCTCCCTGTCGCATAAAAAAGCCGGCGGCTCTGGAGCCCCGGCTTTTATTTTGGTCGGAGTAGGGTGATTCGAACACCCGACCCCCTCGTCCCGAACGAGGTGCGCTACCAGGCTGCGCTATACTCCGATAGGCTCGCTGCCATCCCGGCATGGCCGGACAGAGCAACGTTTGCGCGCCTTATATAATGCGCCCGACGCCGGTTCAAGCCTGTTCGCGCCCGCCGCCCAAGCAAATTTCGCTGCCGATTTGCCGTGCGACAAGAGCCGCTAACGCGCTCTGGAAATTTTCACAACTCATGGCAAACCCGGGCGCCGGAGGTGTTGCGGGTGCTGTGCAAACGGTGTAGGAACCAACGCGCCTTGGGGCGTCGCCAAGTGGTAAGGCATCGGTTTTTGGTATCGACATTCGCAGGTTCGAATCCTGCCGCCCAGCCAATTTCTCGCAAGCTGTTGATCTGAGAAGACGCGCTCGTCTTGTTTCGCGCCCGTGCCATTGATGGGTCAGAATGGTTTTTCTCTTCCCGGTAGGCTTGCGCTCGCCACAAGGCTTTTGCGCATGGCGCTTGGCGGCATGCCATAGGCGGCTCGGAAGTGCTCGTAGAACTGGCTCTGCGATGTGAAGCCGGATTCAAACGCGACATTGGCAATCGAGATGTTTCCGGCGAACAGCAGTGAGCGGGCGCGGATGAGTCGCATGCGGATGACGAATTTCTGCATCGCGATCCCCATGACGCTGGTGAAAAGGTTCAAGGCGTAGTTGGGATGGAGCCCGATGACTTGCGCGATATCGGCGGCGCGCAAAGGCGACGAGAGATTTTCCATGATGTGCCGAACCATGGCCACCACATAGCGCAGGGGGGATATGGTGCGGGCGCCCGGCGTCGGTTTTCGATCCAGGGCGGCAAAAGCACATCCCAGCCCACCATGGCCGTGCGCCGGAGCATGTTGGCGATTTCGGATTTCAAGATGTCGACCCGCTCGGCATCGCCGCTACGGTAATCGGTGTACCAGCACTGCAGCAGCCCGCTGTCCGCTGCATCGTCAGGCAACGCTATGACGCCTCCCCCCATCATGGTTTCGGTCAGCGCGCCCAGATTGGGCATGTAAAGAAAGACATCGAGCGGCAGGTAGATGTTGCACTGGCGGCCCGCGCCCGAGGGACCTCGGTCAATCTGCACGGTCTGATGGGGGATGCCGGCCCAGAACACGACCATGCGGCCAGCAGGCAGCGTCACCGGGCGACCGTCGAAACGATAATCCATCGATCCTTCAGCCAGCCAGTTGAACTCGATATGGCCGTGCCAATGTTCGGCGCTCATCAGTTGCGGATCAAACCAGCGCATCCCGAAACGTCCGAATGCCCGCGTATGAGCATAAAATTTCCGGTCCGGACGCGGGCCCGGATGTGGTGCGTCGGCGCGGCGGTTGTCAGGGGCTGGCTTCACCAATCGACGATCTTTAAAAACCGGAAGAAGTGCTTGGATATCTGAATTGTACCAGTTTCTGCAAGAGCTACCCTTTGAGGTCTGAGGTGCAGTAGGAGGCTCGCCTCTCGGGCGTCTTCATTGGTTGGGAGGAGCTGTGCGCAGAAATCTTTTGGCCTTCGGTGGGGCAGGCCTTCTGCTGGGCGTTTCGGCCATCGGGCCCACAACACCGCCGCCGGATTTTTCGGGCCGGAGCGGATACACTTTCGTCGGTTTTTCCGACATTTTGAGATATCGCGCGCTCGATCGCTAGGAGAACTTTTCATGGCAAACCCCAAAATCGCCTTTATCGGGGCCGGCTCGACGGTGTTTATGAAGAACATCATCGGCGACATCTTGCAGCGCGAACCGCTCTCGGGGGCGCATATTGCGTTGATGGACATCAATCCCATCCGTCTTGAAGAAAGCGAGATCGTCGTTTCCAAGATTGTCAGGACGCTGGGCGTTCCTGCCACGGTTTCAACCACGCTGGAACGGCGCGAGGCGCTCGACGGTGCGGACTTCGTCGTCGTGGCCTTCCAGATCGGTGGCTATGAGCCCTCCACGGTGATCGACTTCGAAGTTCCCAAGGCATTCGGTCTGCGCCAGACCATCGCCGATACGCTGGGCGTGGGCGGAATCATGCGCGGCGTGCGGACGGTGCCGCACCTCTGGGCGATCTGCGAGGATATGCTGGAGGTCTGCCCTGACGCCATCATGCTCCAATACGTCAATCCAATGGCCATCAACACCTGGGCTATCGCGGAAAAATATCCGCAGATCAAGCAGGTGGGGCTCTGCCACTCGGTACAGGGCACAGCCGCTGAACTGGCGCGCGACCTCGACATTCCGATCGAAAGAATTCGCTACCGCGCGGCCGGGATCAACCACATGGCGTTCTACCTCAATTTCGAGGAGCGCATGGAGGATGGATCCTATCGCGATCTCTATCCTGACCTGTTGCGCGGCTATTGGGAGGGGAGATTCCCCAAGCCCAGCAGCTGGAACCCGCGCTGCCCCAACAAGGTGCGCTACGAGATGCTTATCCGGTTGGGCTATTTCGTGACCGAAAGCTCCGAGCACTTCGCCGAATATACCCCTATTTATCAAGGAAGGTCGCGAGGACCTTATCGAGAAATTCGGTATTCCCCTTGATGAATACCCCAAGCGCTGCATCGAGCAGATTGAGCGCTGGAAGAGCCAGGCCGAAAAGTACCGCAACGCCGATACCATCGAGGTCAAGCCAAGCCACGAATATGCCTCCGAGATCATCAATTCGGTCTGGACCGGCGCACCCTCCGTGATCTACGGAAATGTGCGCAACAATGGTGCGATCACCTCGCTGCCCGACGCATGCGCGGCCGAAGTTCCATGCCTTGTCGATGCCTCGGGCATCCAGCCCACAACGATCGGAGAGTTGCCCCCGCAACTGACCGCGCTGATGCGCACCAACATCAACGTTCAGGAACTGACGGTTCGGGCACTTGTCGAGCAAAAGCGCGAGCATATTTATCACGCCGCCATGATGGACCCCCACACGGCAGCCGAACTCGATCTGGACCAGATATGGAAGCTCGTGGACGCGCTTCTCGAGGCGCATGGCGAGATCTTGCCCGAATGGGCCCGGCTCGAAAAACGGCAGGTCGCATAACAATCCGGCTGGACGGGACGGCATGCCGTCCCCTGCGGCCAGGCACTTGCCGATGCTCCGTGCGGCAGGGCCAAAGCCATACGCAACTGAGCGGTATGCAGAACTACGCCCGCAAAGGATCGGCCCGCTGAGATTGGGGGCTCAAAGATGCGGGCCGATCCAGCCCCCGTAGCGGGGAGGTCCGCCGCAACCGAAGGCCCTCACGTTCTCGTGAGGCAATGTGGCCATGTTGGGGCAACCATTGCCTCTCCGGTCTGCGGCAGACCGATCCGGCCAGTCACTGGAGAGGTTGGGTCGGGCCTTCGAATCCGGCTAGAGTGTGTGCCGGACAAGCGGGTACCATTGCCCGGTTCGGATGCGCCGAAATGCGCGACAATGTCACCCCCGGAGCGCCCATGCAGTTTCTCAAAGTCGATGATGCAGTCCTCCATTATCAGGTGATCGGCGGCCCGGAAAACGGGCCGGTACTGGTGTTCGCAAACGCGCTTGGTACAGATTTCCGCATCTGGCGCGATGTGATCGTGCGCCTCGTCGGCAAGTTCACGATCCTCACCTATGACAAGCGTGGCCATGGCCTGTCCGAAACGGGCGAAGGTCCTGTGACCATCGCGCGCCACGCAGAAGACCTCGCCGCGATTATGGATCATGCCGGGCTTGGTTCGGCCGTCATATGCGGGCTGTCGGTCGGCGGGCTTATAGCCCAGCAGCTCTATATCGACCGCCGCGATCTCGTATCAGCTCTCATCCTGTGCGATACCGCCGCCAAATTGGGCGATGCGGATAGCTGGAACCAGCGCATCGCCAAAGTCGAGGCCAACGGCATCTCCTCGCTGGCCGATACGGTGATGGCAAACTGGTTCACGGCCCAATTCCGTGCTGACCGCAGCGAAGAGCTTGCCGGTTATCGTACGATGCTCGAACGCCAGTCCCCGAATGGCTATATCGCGACCTGCGCCGCCATCCGCGACGCGGATCTGCGCGAAAAAGCCCGACAGATCGGCGTTCCGGCCATTTGTATCGTGGGCGATCAGGATGGCTCCACGCCCGTCGAAGTGGTCGGCGGCCTAGCCAGGGCCATTCCCGGTTCGAGGTTCGAAGTCATCAAGGGCGCCGGCCACCTCCCATGCGTGGAAACCCCCGAGCGGCTGGCCGATATCATTCTGGTTTTCGTCGGCGGACTTGAGAACCGGGCCACGCTCAACTGAGCAATCCGCGGCCGACGGCGGCATTTTGCCACCGGGCCGTTCCGGCCAGATTTCGATTGCTTTCGATTAATAGCCTTGCGCCATCCGCAACCATTTGTAAGCGGGCGGCTTGTGCGTTTGACCCACGGCATCAGACGGGCATCAAATGCCCGCAAATCGTCACATTAGCGCCACGCATATCTGTTGCCGTGCGATCATAAAACCCAGAGCGGAGGATGGGTATGGGCGAGTTCGAATATCGCGGATTTCGCGTGAGAACGGTTTCGATAAAGACTGGAAAATCAGGATGTGGCCGCCCCTTCGGCCCGCGCAGCAATGGAAAAGATCCGCGCGAGCCGCACGGAAGGGGAGAACGCCTGCCGTCATCGTGCAACGCGGGCCATCGACGCCTTCATGGACAAGCCAGCCGCGCGCACCGGCCGAAACCGGTCGGGGCCGCTTACGGAATGACCAGTGCTGCCCCCGGTACACCAAAGGCCTGGGGGTCTTCGTCGGCAAATACGTAGGCGCCGGCCTCGATCTTTGCGATCAGCCCGGCAACCCAATCGTGGTTGCAGTCTGTATTGCTGGTCCAAAAACTCAGAAGAGCCTCCACATGCGGGGGCAGGGCATTCACGCCGCTGAATGACGCCCTGTCATTGGCCTTGCTGACCTCGGATTTATGCTGCGCCAATGTTGCCAGTCGCTTGCCCAGAAGCTCGAGCACAGTGCGTCGTGGCAGGGCGGACATCAGCACCAGCCCGGCGCACAGCATGTCCGGGCGCGGTTGGGGCAATGTGAGAGCCTTTTCCATCATCCGATGAAATTCGGCATCGCCCGCTTCGGTGATCGCGTAGTCGGTTCGCGCCGGAGCAGTATCGGAGGGCGGGACAACGATCTCCTCAAGAAACCCGTCTTTGGCCAGTTGCCGCAATGCGTGATAGATCGAACCGGTCTTGGTATTGGCCCACTTGTCGGCATTCCAGGCCATGAGTTCTTGCCCGATAAGATAGCCGTGCGCACGGTTGTGAGCACGGACGAAAGCAAGAACAAGCAATCGTGTGGCCGACATCAAATAACCTCCCCGGCACCGATAAATGTGCCCTTTGCAACGCCCCCGCCCCATTAACCAGAGTTAATACCTGTTGATGGTGCTGAACAGTGGCTGAATAGTCAAATCAGGGTGTGTTCAAAAGGTTCAGGGTAATTCTCCACAGACAAATTGAACCGCGCATCTCGCGCTTTGGGGATCCTGAAATGTCGCTTTCATCACGTCTTGCTCTGCCCGCCATCGCCGGGGGTCTTTTTCTTCTGGTCGCCTCGGGTATTTTCGCGCCGCCAGTCCAGGCTCGTGGTTATCCCGTCGATACGCTCGCGCTGGTCACCGGCGTCGCCACATGGGACCATCTCAATGTCCGCCGCTGGCCCGCATCTTATTCGCAAAAGGTCGGCCACCTCGCCCCGCTCGTCCACGTCTGGGTCGAACGCTGCATCGAGGTCGAGCACTCCAGCGATTGGTGCCTGGTGGAACGTGACACCACCAAGGGCTGGGTAAACTCGAGATATCTCACTCCTGCAGAAATCTGATCGCGACACGCCGAAGACTCTGACCTCCACCCTTGACTTTCCCCACGGCCTGCGGTCCATCCAGACCAGTTTTTCGTGGGGATTTTTTATGGCCGCCAATTCTGTCCTGGCGCAATCGGTGCGTGGAAACTGGGTCGAAAACCGTCATCGGGGCGCTATCTGCGTGTCCGATGCCAAAGGCAATATCCTCGCCTCGACTGGCGATGTTGCCGCCGAGGTCTTCCCGCGCTCGGCGATCAAGGCCATGCAGGCCCTGCCGATCTTCGCCACTGGCGCCAATGCGCGCTACGGCCTTGCCGGTCCGGCCATTGCACTCACATGTGCGTCCCACAACGGCGAGCCCGCCCACACCGACCTTGCCGCATCAATGCTCGCTGCCATAGACCTCGACGAAGCCGCGCTCGAATGCGGCGCCCATCCACCTATCGATCCGGCCGCCCGCAAGGCGCTGTTTGCGCAAGGGGGAAAGCCCAGCGCTCTCCATAATGCCTGCTCGGGCAAACATGCCGGCATGCTCGCCGTGGCCCGCGCTCTCGGCGAAGACCCCAGGGGATACTCCACGCTCAAGCACCCGGTCCAGCAGCGTGTCCGGCAGGCGGTGGAAGAGGTGATCGATCATCCTCTTACCGAAGGAAAGTGCGGCACGGACGGCTGTTCGATCCCCACATGGGCCGCTCCCATCCACGCCTTCGCCAAGGGCTTTGCCCGCATGGCCACAGGCGAGGGGTTGAACGAACAAACTGCTGCCGCCGCGCGCGAAATATTTGCCTCTGCCACATCCCACCCCTTCCTGGTCGGAGGCACCGGCTCGTTCGATACAGAGGCCATGGCGGCATTCGATGGCCGGCTCATGCTCAAATTCGGCGCGGACGGCATCTATTGTGGTGCGCTTCCCGGGCAGGGTATCGGCTTTGCGTTGAAATGCGATGATGGCAGCGTGCCCGCCGCGACCGCCATGGTGGCCGCCCTGCTGCTCGAAATTTCCCGCCCGACGCCCGAACAGGCAAAAGTTCTCCAGTCCCGCGCCCGCCAGCACCAACGCAACTGGGCGGGTCACGAAACCGGTTACATCGAAGCCACCGAGGCCGCGCGTCTCAAACTCTGAACCAACGCCCACCACGCCCAATGTCATCCGGGCGAAGACCCGGGATCCAGTACCCGCCAGCGCCCGCGACTTTCGCGCCGGGCTGCAACCGCCTACGAAACCCGGTTCCCCTCCACCACGATCTGCGGAAACCGCTCGGCCTCCCCGGCCAGGTCGCTCGAGATCACATCCCACCACGCGCTGCCAACCATTTCGTGCTGGCGCGCCCCAATGATCGTGTTTCCCGTAATGCTCGCCGCGCCCGCGCCCTCGGCCACGCTCACCACGATGCCCACATCCACGTCGCGCACCAAGTTGCCGCTGATCGTCACGTCGCGAAGATATGGTCCCCAGCCAGCACTGATGCCGGTCCCCGGCACATTCTCGATCACATTGTCGGAAATGATCGCATCGGCCTCCGCCGCAATCCCGTAAGCGTATCGAGATCGGGGTTGGTTTCGGACCCTTCATAAAGATTGCGCACGATATTACCCGTGCACACCGCCAGCCGCCCGCCATCGTTGAAATTGGTCATCGAGATGCCAGCTGCGGCCCCGTCGATGATGTGTTGGCGATCACCGAGCCGGTAAACGAAAACTCCGAAAAGATCGCGACTTCACCGCTCGCAAGGCATGTGTTGCCGGTGATGTGGGTGTTGTTGGTGGCGTTGAGCCGCACCGCCGAGAAGGCGCAATCGGAGATATGATTGCCCGAAACGATCACCTCATCGGCTCGGAAAATGTTGATCCCGTTCCGTTCTGCCCGTTCCCACCATCGGCCCAGTCGATGCCCGAGATCCGGTTGCCCGAAATGATTGTGCCGTCGGCGCCCGCTTCGCCGCGCCAAACCCTGATGCCCCCATTGCCGCATTCGGCAATGGTGTTGCCCTCGATAGAGACGCCTGCGGCGTCGTAGACGAACAGCCCCGTATAGTCGCTGCCGCTCACCCGGCAATTTTCGACCCGCCCTGATGATTTCATCAGCGTGATGCCGTTGAGCGCCGTATTGAAAACCACGCAATCGCGGATGGTCACGTTCTCGCAATCGGCAAAGTGGACAAGTCCGCCATGCCACACCTCGCCGCCCGCACCGCTGCCGTCGATCGACAGTCCGGCCAGAACGATGTTGGCTCACCCTCGGCGCCAAGCAAGGGAGCGCTGCCAGGTGAACCAGCTGGGTCGCCCCCGGCACTCCCGTCAGCATGAACCCGGAGGGCAATCGCAGCCCCCGCGTTGAAAACCGTCCGGCGGGCAGGGCCAGGTGTCCGGTGTCGCGCGCGCCATCGATCGCCGCCTGCAGCGTCTCGGTCAGGTCCGTCGCTGCGTCTGGCCACGCCGGCACCATTTGGCCAAAGGCTGCCTGCACCATAAGCGAGCCCGAAAGCGCGGGGATAAGTGTCGCTGCGATAAATCTGCGCCGGTCGATTTTCATGGTTCACTCCGCATTCCGGCAACTAAAGGCTAAACTTCACTCAACTCCACCCTTTTTACGCGCAATAGTGAATCCTTGCGGTGGGCGCTTGCACCCGCTATAGATTGGACCCCGCTGTTGAATCGGACCCCGCCCATGCTTGTCGATGACGCCGTTTACCTCGGAACCAGCACCCGGCCCGAATACCTCCACCTCGGTTTCGGCAATCGCCACGGCCTTATCACCGGCGCCACCGGTACGGGAAAAAACGTTACCCTCCAGATACTTGCCGAAGGCTTCTCCCGCGCCGGCGTCCCCGTCTTCTGCGCCGACATCAAGGGCGATGTCGCAGGGCTCTCAAAGCCCGGCGAACCCAAGGATTTCCTGGCTGCCCGCGCTTGAAAAGATCGGCTTTCCGACTACGCCTTCGAAGGCTTTCCCACCATCTTCTGGGACCTCTTCGGTCGTCAGGGCCATCCGGTCCGCACCACGGTTTCCGAGATGGGCCCGCTGCTGCTCTCGCGCATGCTTGACCTCAACGCCACCCAGGAAGGCATCCTCAACGCCACCTTCAAACTGGCCGATGACGAGGGGCTTTTGCTTCTCGATTTCAAGGATTTGCGCTCGCTCCTCAGTCACGTCGCCGAGCGCCGTGCCGAGCTTTCCGCCCATTACGGCAACATCTCCACGGCCTCGGTCGGTGCCATCCAGCGCGCGCTGCTCGTCCTCGAACAGCAGGGCGCCGAGAACTTCTTTGGCGAGCCGGCGCTCAAGATTTCCGACCTCATGCGCACCGATACGCAAGGGCGCGGCTTCATCTCGATCCTTGCCGCCGACGAACTCATGCGCTCGCCCCGGCTCTACGCGATGTTCCTGCTCTGGCTGTTGTCTGAACTTTCGAGCAACTGCCCGAGGTGGGCAATCCTGACAAGCCCAAACTGTGTTCTTCTTCGACGAGGCCCATCTGCTGTTCGACGAGGCGCCAAAGGTTCTGCTCGACAAGATTGAGCAGGTCGTAAAACTCGTGCGCTCGAAAGGCGTAGGCGTCTATTTTGTAACGCAAAATCCCGCCGATGTGCCCGAAGGCGTCCTCGCCCAATTGGGCAATCGCATCCAGCACGCCCTGCGCGCCTACACGCCCAAGGAGCAAAAGGCCGTCCGGATCGCAGCCGAAACCTTCCGGCCCAATCCCGAATTGGACACCGCCGAAGTCATCACCCAACTGGGAACCGGCGAGGCGCTGGTTTCTGTTCTCGAAGAAAAGGGCATTCCCTCGATCGTCGGTCGCACCCTGATCCGTCCGCCATCCTCGCGCATGGCGCCGATCACCACCGACGAGCGCGCCACCGTCATCGCCGGAAGCCGGTTCCGGGCTCTACGACACCAGCTTGATCGTGAGTCTGCCTATGAACTGCTCGACGCCCGCGCCGCGCAAGCGCTGCGCGAGGCGAGATCGCCGCCCGCGAGGCGGAATTGGAAAAGATCGAGCAGGCTCGGACCAAACAGACGGCCCGTCGTTCGACCCGGCAAACGCCGATGGAAGCAGCACTGACCAGCTTTGCCCGCACCGTCGCCCGCCGCGCCGGGGATTCCTTTGTGCGCAGCGTGCTCGGCACGCTCACCAGGGGGCGTTAGACTTATGGCAAAGCTCAGCGCCGTCGCCGTATTTGCTGATACCGGTGTAACCGCCCACCAGGCCCTTTACCGGCAGGCCGGTGCCACCATCGCCCGCAATAGTGCCCATCTGCACTGCATTGCCCGAAACGGCCAATGGCCAAGAACGCTCGTGGAATCCGCTTTGGCCAGCGGTGGCCGCGTCACCGTGGCCACGGGGCCCCTCGCTCGCCGTCTCGACGTGCCACAGGGCGTTGAAATCATCGCCGAGGAAACCGAAGCCGCAGCAGCAGCTCGCATTGTTGAAGCCGGACAGGCGCTGATCGGCCTGCCGGGCGGCATCGATACCGTCGCTGCCCTCTATTCCGCCTGGGTCGCCGCAGGTGGCGCCCAAAGCGCACGCCCGGTCGGTCTGCTCAATCAGGGCAGGGCCTATGAGGTGGTCAAGGGCTTTGCCGCCGACGTGGCAGGGGTCGGGCGCGGCAATATCGATAGCCTCATCCAGATATCGGAAACTTTCGACGATCTTTGGAACAGGCTTGCGCGACTGACCTAGATCAGTCCGGGCGCTGCTCGCGCATTGCCTTGTGCGCGAGAAACGAGACGATGTTTTCGCCGCGCCGCTCCGCGGGGATGACCCGCGTATCGTCCAGCGCAATCCGGTTGCGCCGCTCCGGTCCAACATAACTGGGCTCGGCACTGACATAAGCGCCTGTTCCATTGCCCAGCCGCGCGGCAATCCGCTCTTCGAGATAAACCGGGCTCATGGGTTTGACGATCACCTCATCGATGCCCGCCTGCACGCATTGCCGCCGCATCTCGCCATCGACGGTCCGACTCAGGGCGATGATCTGTACATGACGTGAGGCGATATCGTCGCTGTTGCGGATCGAGAGCGCCACATCCGCCGCCGTGACCCGCTCAAGGTCGTAATCTGTGACCAGAAGCGCCAGCGGCGCTATGCGCATATAGTCGCCCAGCGCCCTGTGGTCGCAAAATTCGCGCACCCGCCAGCGATGTCCCCTGCGCAATGTGGCGCCCAGAACCGAGGCCAGAGCCGGGCTGTTGGAAAGAACGGCAATGGTGGGAACAGGCGACACGGGCGGCTCGCTCGGCATGGGATATCAATGGTACCCAAGCCTTAACACGCTCATCGCGCAGCCGGAAGATGCCGGCACCGGTAACCTTAAAGCAAATGGCCCGCCTGTGGACAGACGGGCCATATAGCATTGATCCAACTGGGATAAATTACGAGGCGGCTTCGTGCAGCTCGGCACGTAATCCCAGTTCACAAGGTTGTCGAACCAGGCTTCGAGATATTTCGGACGCGCATTGCGGTAGTCGATGTAGTAGGAGTGTTCCCACACATCCACGCCCAGCAGCGGTGTGCCGCCATGCACCAGCGGATTTTCTCCGTTCGGGGTCTTGGTCACTGCAAGCTTGCCGTCCTTGAGCGTGAGCACGCCCAGCCCGAACCGAACTGGCCGGCGCCCGCGGCAAGGAAATCCTCGCGGAACTTGTCAAACCCACCAAGGTCGGAATCGATAGCCGCCTGCAGCTGCCGGGCAGCGACTTGCCGCCACCATTGGGCTTCATCCATTTCCAGAAATGGATGTGATTGAAATGCTGACCCGCATTGTTGAACAGCGGCTGGTTCTTGCCAAAGCTTTCCTTGACGATCTCTTCGAGGCTCTTGCCCTCGAGGCCCGAGCCCTCGAGCAGCTTGTTGCCATTGGTCACATAGGCCTGATGGTGCTTGTCGTGGTGAAACTCAAGCGTTTCAGCCGACATATACGGGCCGAGCGCGTCGTAGGCATAGGGCAGATCGGGAAGTGAAAAGCTCATTGGAGGGCCTCCTTATAGGGTTCTGAAAATCTTTCGCTCGATAAATTGAGCATGAATTTACCAAGCTAAGCTTCTTATATACCGTTGCCATGACACCGGTGCAACGGTTGCGCGGGGAAAACTTATGCCAATTGGGCACATTTCAGTGCAAAGGCATAAGTGATCGCCGTCTCCTTGATCCGTTCAAAGCGTCCCGACGCGCCACCATGGCCGGCATCCATGTTGGTGCGCAGGTACAATGCGTTCTCGTCGGTCTTGGTTGCACGCAGTTTGGCGACCCATTTTGCCGGCTCCCAATAGGTGACGCGCGGGTCCGTCAGCCCTGCCAGCACCAGGATTGGCGGATAGGACTTGGCTTCGACATTGTCGTAGGGTGAATAGGCGGCAATGCGCCGGTAATCGTCTTCCGAGGTAATCGGGTTACCCCACTCGGGCCATTCGGGCGGGGTGAGCGGCAGCGTGTCATCCAGCATGGTGTTGAGCACATCCACGAACGGCACGATCGCCATGACACCGGCCCACAATTCGGGCCGCATATTGGCGATGGCGCCCATCAGCATGCCGCCCGCCGACCCGCCTTCGGCCACGATGCGGCCCTTGGACGAATAACCTTTTCGATCAGCATTTCCGCTGCCGCGATGAAATCGGAAAACGTGTTGGTCTTGTGCGCCGCGCGCCCGTTCTTGTACCAGCGATACCCCTTGTCCATTCCGCCGCGGATATGGGCAATTGCATAGACGAACCCACGGTCGACGAGCGAAAGCACCGAAACCGAAAAGCCCGCCGGGATGGAATGCCCATAGGCGCCATATCCGTAGAGCAGGGCAGGGGCGCTGCCGTCCAGCTTGAGGCCCTTGCGGTTAAAGCAAAGTGACCGGCACATCCTCGCCGTCCGGTTGCCTTGGCAAACAGTCGGCGCGTTTCATAGAGGTCGGGATCGTGCCCGAGGGCACTTCCTGCTGCTTGCGCAACACCCGTTCGCCGCTCGCAAGATCGAGGTCGAAAACCTGCGCCGGTGTGGTAGGCGAGGAATAGGAAAACCGGATCGTTGCCGTATCGAATTCGTAGCCCGGGATCAGCCCAGCGAATAGGCTTCCTCGGGAAACGAAATTGTCTGCTCGCGTCCATCGCGCAGGTCGCGCACCACGATCCGCGGCAGGCCGTCCTTGCGCTCGAGCCGGATCAGATGGTTGGCGATCACCTCGACATCGAGGATCAGCCGCCCCGCCTCGTGCGGTACCAGATCGGTCCAGTTATCCACCCCCGGCGCGCTGACCGGCGCGGTGACGATCTTGAAGTCTTCGGCCTCAGCGTCATTGGTCAGGATGTAAAGCGTGCCGTCCCGTTCCTCGAGAGAATATTCGGTGTTCTCGTGCCGCTTTTCCACGCAGAATGGCGCGCCGCCTTTTTCCGCATCGATCAGCCAGACTTCCGAGGTCTGATGGTCATGGGCGGAAATGGTGAGGTAACGCCGCGATTGCGTCATCCCCACACCAACGAAAAAGCCCGCATCCTTTTCTTCGTAAACGATCGCATCATCGCCTGGCTGGTGCCCAGCACATGCTCGCGCACCCGGAAGGGCCGGTGGTTCTCATCGAGTCGACATAATAGAACCGCGCTGAATCATTGTCCCAGACAGCGCCGCTGCCGGATTTTTCGATCCGCTCGTCGCGATCCTTGCCCGTATCGAGGTCGCGGATAAAGATCGTGTAGTATTCCGATCCGTTCCGGTCCGCCGCCCAGGCCATCATCGTGTGGCATGGCGAATGTTCGGCGCCCCCAAACCCGAAATAGCCCTCGCCGGCTTCGAGGTTGCAATCAAGCAGCGCGCTCTCGCCGCCGCCGTCGCGGGGCGTGCGCACGATCAGCGGATACTGGTCGCCCTCGCGCGTCCGGGAAGCATAGGCAAACGGTCCGTCAGGCGAGGGGACCGAACTGTCGTCCTCTTTGATCCGCCCGCGGATTTCCGAATAGATCTTCTCGCGCAGCGCCTCGGTCGGCTTCCCGAAGCCCGCTTCGTACCATGCGTTTTCCGCCTCGAGATATTCGCGGATATCGCCGGGCAGGACATGGGGTCGGCCATGACCTCGCGCCAATTGTCGGCCCGCAGCCAGTTATAGGGGTCGTTGCGGGTCATCCCGTGCCGCGTGTCCGAATGGGAGCGTTGCGCGGCAACGGGTGGCGCGATGTCGGTCATGGTCTATCCTTGAAAGGCTGGAGCGCTTCCAGAAAAACGAAACGCGGAAGGGCTCGGCAAAAATTTTAAAAGAACGTCGCCACTATTCTTCGGGCTTGAAGTCCAGTGCAAGCCCGTTGGTGCAATAGCGCAGGCCCGTCGGGGCCGGGCCGTCGGGAAAGACGTGTCCGACATGCGCATCGCAATGGCGCAGCGGATTCCGTGCGCCGCATGAAATGGCTTCTGTCGTCGATTTCCTTGATCGCATCTTCGGAAACCGGCTGAAAAAGCTCGGCCAGCCCGAACCTGAATCATACTTTGTATCGGAGGTGAAAAGCGCGCGCGTCACAACACACGCAGTGATACACGCCCTCGCGTTTTTCCACATTATAGGCATGGGAAAAGGCACGCTCGGTGCCATGTTCGCGTGTCACATGATACTGTTCGGGCGTCAATTTATCGCGCCACTCGCTATTGGATGTCTTCTGCGTATCGTTCATCTTGCGCACTCCTGACGGTTGTGCACTCAGACTTGTATCAGCCGGTGTCAATGTGGTTATCACAACTGTCGGGTCAATATTGCGTTCCAATCGACCGGTTTGGTTGAGCTTGCGGCGGGGATCGGTACTGTTTGCGCCATTGATTCCTTTCGGCTGCGCCCGGCAGTGATTGGATGGTGAAATGAAGTTCGGGGGGCTCGATTGGGACAGGTCTTGATGTGATTGTCGCGCTGATCGCGATCGCTCCATTCATAGCGGCCGTATTCGCGCCCTGGATCAAGACTTTTGCCGGGCCATGGCTGCTGGATACTGGCCATCGTCCCCGCGGCCATTTTGCGACGTTCCTCTCTTTCATCGGTCCGATTGCCGATTTTTCTGTCATTCGCGTGGGACTCGACTGGATTCCGGCGTATGGGATTTCGTTTTCCTTCTTCATCGACGGGCTCAGCCTCGTCTTCGGGGTGCTGATTTCGGGCATCGGCACCTTTATCGTCATTTACTCCGGCGGCTATCGGCCCGGTCATCCCCACCAGGGACGGTTCTTTCTTTCATCCTGATGTTCATGGGCTCGATGCTCGGCCTTGTTCTGGCCGACAACATCTCACCCTGTTCGTCTTCTGGGAGTTGACCTCGATCACCTCCTTCCTCCTGATCGGGTTCGATCACTCCCGCCAAGCCGCGCGGCGTGCCGCCATTCAGGCGCTTGTGGTTATGGCGGCGGCGGACTTGCGCTCTTGGCCGGCCTCATCGTCTTGGCGCTCATCACCGGAGAAAAATCGCTGACCGGCATGCTCGTCACCGCCGGCACGGCGCAGGAGAGCAGCCTTTATCTCGTCGCCATGCTGCTGGTCGTGGCCGGGGCTTTCGCAAAATCAGCTCAGGTTCCGCTGCACTTCTGGCTCCCCAACGCCATGGAAGCACCAACGCCCGTTTCGGCCTATCTGCACTCGGCCACCATGGTGAAGGCCGGCGTGTATCTGCTGGCCCGCATGACGCCCATTCTGGGCGATACCGAGCCCTGGTTCTGGATTCTGACCCTCTTTGGCGGCGCAAACGCTTTTGCTGGGCAGCGCTCTGGCCGTTCGACAGACCGATCTCAAGCAGATGCTGGCCTACACCACTCTGGGTTCGCTCGGCCTTCTGGTCATGCTCATCGGGTTCGGCACCAAGGAGGCCATTCTCGGCGCGCTGCTTACCTTTGCGCTCACTCCCTGTTCAAGGGCTCACTGTTCATGATCGCAGGTACCATCGACCATGGCACCGGCACGCGCGACATTACCCTCCTTGGCGGGCTGCGCGAGGCCATGCGATCACCTTTATCGCGGCCGTTCTGGCCGGCTTTTCCATGGCAGGTTTCCCCATCGCCATCGGCTTTCTGGCCAAGGAGGAAATGTATCTGGCGCTGACCACCGGTTTGTGGCCCGACCTCATGTTCCTTGCCGTGCTCATCATCGGCAATGCGCTTATGATGGTTGTGGGCTCATGATCCGCGTTCAAAACCCTTCCTGGGCGATCTCCGTCCGACCCCGCACGCCCCCATGAAGGCCCGCTGAGCCTTTATTCCGGCCCTGTCACTCTGGCCGTCCTCGGCATTTCAGCGGGCCTGTTTACAGACTGGCTCAAACACGCGGTGCTCGATCCGCGGCGGGGGCGATCTACAATTCCGCCGTCGATGCCCATATTCATATCGCCTTCGATCTCACCAACCCCGCCGTCTGGGCGTCCATCGCCACATGGGCGCTGGGCGGTGTGCTGCTGTGGAAGGCTGATGCGGTTCGCTCCACACTGCGGCGCACGGCGAGGCCATCGGCTGGACCTTCGATATCGGCTTCGATGCCCTCATGTTCGGCCTTGTGCGGGTCGCCGATCGGATAACCCGGTTTCCATCACGGGCGTTTTGGAGTGGTATCTGCTCTTGATGTTCACGGTGCTGGCCATTGCATTTTGCGGCCCTGCTGGTTACCGACAGCCTGCCGCCGATGCCGGCCTGGCCAACGCTCAATTCTATGAGTGGGGTGCCATCGGCATAGCGGCTATAGGGCTTGTAGCCGTCCTTGC
>JACADM010000069.1_pt1 | contig 24837 bp, 25 predicted proteins | sample 7512371 | NCBI WGS metagenome assembly JACADM01 (sample SAMN14389041, study PRJNA612141) | algae metagenome | isolation source: non-axenic algae culture | place: India: Navi Mumbai | collected 2017-01
TGAGCCCTTCTATGGTGCACCCTCGTGGTGTGGTTACCCTGTCGATCTCTTCTTCGGGATGGTTACCGGATTCCACCAGCAGGGTAGCGGCCCCATACAGGTATGCATGGCAAGTTCCTGGGCTTCTTTGGCATCAAACCCGAGCTGAATGGCCCCCTGGGTCGTAGCGCGTATCAGGCGCATCCAGAATGCTATACCACTGGCACAGATCACGGTTGCAGCACGCATCTGGTCTTCCGGAATTTCTATGGAAGTTCCGAGTTTATTGAAAATAGCCCTGGCCAGTTCTACCCGTTGCTTTCCTTTTTCATTACTGCATACACAGGTCATGGATTTGCCAACCGAGATGGCCGTATTAGGCATACTGCGTATGATGTAATGGTCCGTACCGATCACGGATTCGATCTTCCTGATCTTAAATCCGGTATGGTGGAAATAAGCACGTGTTTCTCATTGAGAAGATCCTTTATTTCGTGCAGGATGGCTTCGAATTGTCCGGGTTGAACGGCAAAAATGAGGATATCCGAATGCCGGACGGCTTCGCGATTGTCTGCGGTGACCTTGACATTACCATACTCTTCCCAGCTTTTAATGGCTTGCGGATTTCTTTTGGTCAGGTAAAGTGTGTTACCGAATTGCTGACAATAAGTCCTTTGGCAATGGAAAGCCCGAGGTTTCCGGTTCCTATGATGGCTATTTTCATGGTTTGATATTTTAAAAATACGATGCTTTCAGTTCCAGCCCGAGGGTCTCTTCCAGTCCGAAGATCAGGTTCATATTGTGTATGGCCTGTCCCGATGCCCCTTTGGTGAGGTTATCTATAACAGATGTGATAAGCAGCTTGTTCTGATGTTTATGAAGGTGGATAAGACATTTGTTGGTATTCACCACCTGTTTCAGATGCAGTTCTTTGTCACTTATCGTGGTAAAAGCCGCATGTTTATAGAATTCGCGATATAGTGTTTTGGCTTCTTCGAGGCTTTTGTCGAATGTGGTGTATGCCGTGGCAAAAATTCCCCTCGAAAAATTTCCGCGGTTCGGCATGAAAAGCACGTCGTTGTCATACGAGGGTTGCAATTGTTTCAGGCTTTGCCCGATTTCGCCGAGATGCTGGTGGGTAAACGGCTTGTAATAGGAAAAGTTGTTATCCCTCCACGGAAAATGCGAAGTCGGGGACATGGAGGTCCCTGCACCGGTAGCTCCTGTCACTGCATTTACATGGATATCTTCCTCGAGTAACCCGGCTTCGGCAAGCGGAAGCAGTGCCAGTTGTATGGCCGTGGCAAAACACCCGGGATTGGCGATATACTGTGCGTTTTCGATATCTTCTTTGTAGAGTTCGGGGAGCCCGTACACAAAGTGTTTTTCCTGGAAAACCGCATCCGGGGTGAGTCTGAAATCGTTACTGAGGTCGATGATCTTCGTATGTTCGGAGAAGGTGTTAGCCTCCAGAAATGCTTTGGAATTACCGTGACCAAGGCACAGGAACAGTACGTCTACATCCGGAATGATCTCGTTTGTGAATTTCTGAGTGGTTTCTCCGAGAAGGTCCTGGTGCACATCACTGAGGGGATTTCCGGCATTGGAAGTGCTGTACACAAACCGGATAGCTGCAGCCGGGTGATGCAGTAGCAATCGTATTAATTCTCCTGCCGTGTATCCGGCGCCACCGATTATTCCTGCTTGTATCATTATTCTGAAAATTTTAGAAGTGAGTGGTTATCTGTTTCCGGAAAAAGGAGAGGCGCGGGGTAAGGAGCCTCCCCTTTACGGGATATCCGGTGCAGCCCTAAAAGGCTGTTTCCGGAGAAGATTAACTCATTTTGTTTACGTGATAATAGATCTTGTTCTGGTTTGCGTTGATCTTGATAAATCCTTTGGCATCGTCTGCCGACCAGCCTTTATTCATTTCGCCGTAGCTTCCGAAAGAAGCATTCATCAGGTCGTGTGCAGACGCTATACCGTCTACGACAAAGCGATAAGGGTAAAGGGTGACAAAGACGTCCCCCGAAACATTTTTCTGGGTATCGGCGAGGAAAACCTCGATATTTCGCATTACCTCGTCGAGATACTGCCCTTCGTGGAGCAGCATACCGTACCAGTTGGCCAGGTATTCCTTGTGGTGTTGCTGCCATTTGGTGAGCACATGTTTTTCGAGGGTGTGGTGAGCTTTGATGATCAGCAGGGGCGCCGCGGCTTCAAAACCTACTCTTCCTTTGATCCCTATAATGGTGTCTCCTACGTGAATATCGCGTCCGATAGCATATTCGGAAGCCATACCGTTGAGGATCTCGATATTTTTTGCCGGGTGGTTTTCCTGATCGTCTATAGCAATCAGCTCGCCTTCCCTGAACGTGAGTTTTACTTTTTGTGCACCTTCTTTTTTCAGCTGGCTGGGATACGCTTCTTCCGGAAGGGAAAGGTTGGAGGTCAGGGTTTCGTCTCCACCTACACTGGTACCCCACAATCCGCGGTTAATAGAATACCGGGCTTTTTCCCAGGACATCTCCACACCGTTCTTTTGCAGGTAGGCGATCTCTTCCTGTCTGGAAAGTTTTTCATCGCGTATGGGAGTGATGATCTCGATTTCGGGCGCCAGGATCTGAAAGATCATATCGAACCTCACCTGGTCGTTTCCGGCACCGGTACTGCCATGGGCTATATATTGAGCACCTATTTTCTTGGCGTAATTTACAATTTCAATGGCCTGAACAATCCTTTCGGCACTTACGGAAAGCGGGTAGGTGTTGTTTTTAAGTACGTTACCGAAGATCAGATATTTTACGACTTTGTCGTAGAAGGTGTCTACCGCTTCTATATTACTGTAGGTCGTTACCCCGAGTTTCAGGGCCTTTTCTTCGATATCCTTTTCTCTTCGGGAGTAAATCCTCCGGTGTTTACGCTTACTGCGTGAACTTCATATCCTTGTTCCTGGGAGAGGTATTTTGCACAATAGGAAGTATCGAGTCCGCCGCTGTATGCCAAAACAAGCTTTTTCATTGTAATTTTTATTTAAATTAAGTGGCGCAATGTACTGGTTATGAGTTTGAAATGTGATGTATTGATCCAAGGTCTTTTACCGTTGTACAGCGCTGTGTTTTATTTATTTCCTTTTAATTTGTCCATTACTTTTTTCAGGCTTATAAATCCTTCTTCTATGGGAATGATAGAATTTTTGGACGTTTTTTTCTTGTTGAGAAAGAGGGCCTGTTTATATTTTTCAACCTTTGGAGCACTTTACTGTTGTAAGGATGCTTTTCTTCGTTGTTTTCCTTTTCCTTGGGGTCATACATCATCCCGGTACACAGGCACATCTTTTGTTGTGTCCTTTGCAGAATGTCGTAGTTCTTACAGGTCTGACAACCTTTCCAGAAGGTGGGATCGTCGGTAAGTTCGGAGAAGGTTACGGGCCGGTAACCAGCTCGTAGTTTATTTTCATGACGGCAAGTCCCGTAGTGATACCGAATATTTTGGCATCCGGGTATTTCTTCCTGGAATGATCGAAAATGGCCTTTTTGATCTTCTTGGCCAGGCCGTGGTTCCTGTAATCCGGATGTACTATAAGTCCGGAGTTGGCCACGAACTTTTCGTGTCCCCAGGCTTCAATGTAGCAGAATCCCGCAAATTTATCGCCGTCCAAAGCAATGACCGCATTGCCGTGTTCTATTTTCGAAATAATATATTCCGGAGTTCTCTTGGCAATACCAGTGCCTCTTACCTTGGCCGATTCTTCGATCGTATCACAGATAAGGAAGCGAATTTTATATGCGACTTGTCAGCAATAACAATGTCCATCTTTGCTTATACTTGGTTGAAAAAATAAAATATGATTTTCTTCGAAGGGGGAACCGGACTCACCTGGGTTCCAGAATTAGAAGTACACCCTTACGGGCGACGGGGAGTACGACGCACAACAGGACGGATCGCTGAAACCGGAAGTCTCAGGAAAACTGAAGTAAATATGTTGTGGGTGTTTTGCATTTTTCTATCAAAAAAATAATGAGGTTTATAAAAAAATCAATGCGTGATAACCTCAGTTACTTGTTTTCACATTGCAATAGTACAAAATAAAATCCTTTCGGTGGCCAATCTTTCGTAAAGGATTTGTTAAATTTGTAACATTCTTATTTTCTAAAACTGAGGAATGCGGAGAACTGACGTGGTATTTTCCCTGGAAGACAGGGAAGGATTTAAGGAAAGGCTACTTTTATGGCGCAGCAACACACCGAGATTATATGGCTGGACAGTAACAATTACCGGCATTTATACCCCACATTTGATGCGGTACTGGCAGTGGATGCCCTTACCGCGATAAAAACGGACTATCACCATGCTTTTGATGACCTGAAAGAATACCAGACCGTGACGGCCGACTGGATATTCGGTTACCTCTCTTACGACCTCAAGAACGATGTGGAGCGGCTTACTTCGTCTAATGCGGACCAGCTTGGGTTTCCGGACCTGTACTTTTTTCAGCCGAAAAAGCTCATTTCATCCGGGGAGACCGGGTGGAGTTTGTTACATGCCTATGGTAGATGACGAGATCGCAACAGATTTCGAAGATATAGCGAAGGTACAAAGTGCCCCGGCAGCCGTATCCGGGCAGCAAAAAGCGCTGATCAAAAGCAGGATATCCAAAGGAGAGTACATAGATAAGGTGGGACAGTTGTTGTCGCATATTCACAGAGGAGATATTTACGAAGCCAATTTTTGCCAGGAATTTTATGCAGAAGACCAAGAGCTCGATCCGGTACAGACGTTTTTCCGGCTCAATGCGATCTCCCGTCCTCCTTTTGCCGCTTATCTACGTCTCGAAGACAAATACCTGTTGTCGGCTTCTCCGGAACGTTATCTCAAAAGAAGCGGAAACCGGGTGGTCTCACAACCCATCAAAGGTACGGCAAGACGTGCTGCTACCCGGAAGAAGACCGCAGACTGCGGGAAGAACTCGAAAACACGCCCAAGGAACGATCGGAAAATATTATGATCGTCGACCTGGTGCGTAACGATCTGTCGGTAACAGCCAAAAAAGGTAGTGTTGTGGTAGAAGAACTGTGCAGGGTGTACACCTTTGAGCAGGTTCACCAGTTGATATCTACCGTAGCAGCAGAGGTGGAAGACCACATAGCTTCGGTAGATATCCTGCGTTCCACATTTCCGATGGGAAGCATGACCGGGGCGCCCAAAATATCGGCTATGAAGATCATCGAGGAGCTGGAATCATCCCGGAGAGGGTTGTACAGCGGTGCCGTAGGCTATTTTACGCCTTCGGGAGACTTCGATTTTAACGTGGTGATCCGTAGTATCCTGTACAACGAAACCGATCGTTATGTCTCTTTTACCGTAGGCGGGGCCATTACCGGCGGGTCGGACCCGGAACAGGAATACGAAGAGTGTATGCTCAAGGCGGGAGCCATGCGGCACGTATTGGAGGAATGATGAAAAAATAGGGTCTGACGATTATTCCGGAGGTTTGAAAAAATATTTGGACTTTTGGTATGCTGTGGTGTATTACTGGTGAGTGGTATGACCCCTGCCCGAAAATACGGAGGTATTTTTGGCTTTGGAGAAGAACTTTTATTTTAGCCGGATGTTAGCATCGTTTGAAGAACATATAGATAAACATTTTCCGTTTTTACGACAGGCGCGGTTGCTGATCGCTATCAGTGGCGGGATAGACAGCGTGGTACTGGCACGGTTGTGTGATCAATCGGGCATGAAGATCGCGTTGGCGCATTGCAATTTCCACCTGCGCGGAGCGGACAGTGACGACGATGAAGAGTTTTCCGGAAACTCGGGACAATCCTGAACGCACCGGTCTATATCCAACATTTCGATACGCGGAAATACGCTGCGGAAAAAGGTATGTCCATACAGCTTGCAGCCCGGGAACTCCGCTATGCCTGGTTCGGTCGGTTGCTGGGCGAAGGAAAGGAGCTTATCTGCTTACGGCCCATCATGCCGATGACAGCCTGGAAACATTCCTGATCAACCTCTCGCGTGGTACGGGGATCGAAGGCCTTTCGGGAATCCCTGCAGTGAACGGTAAAATAATACGTCCGCTGCTGCCTTTTTCCAGAGAAACGCTCAAAGGTTACCTGCTGGAACAGCAATGGACATGGCGGGAAGACGTCAGTAATTCGGACACGAAATACCTGAGAAACAAGATCAGGCACCAGATGGTACCGGAACTGAAATCCCTGTCTCCCGATTTTCTTAAGCAATTCGGGCGTACGCAACAGCATCTTGCCGAATGCGGGCTCATTGTCGAAAATTATATCGAAGGGCTGCGAAAAGACCTCTTCAGGCAAGAGGGAGACCGCCGTATCGTTGCTGTAGACAAACTGGAACAACTGCATCCGCAGGAAACCTGTTTGTATTATCTCTTCAGGGAATTTTCCTTCCCGGTTGCGGAAATACAGAAACTGCTCAGGGCTATGTCCGGCAAAAAAATAATATCGGAAAAATTTATCATGGTGCGCGACAGGGAACACCTGCTCATAGAACCCATAGCACAGGAAGAGACCGGAGCATCTTATTTTTTTATCACCGATGATGTCCACGAAATCGGATATCCCGTTCGCCTGTTATTTTCGGAAGGGGATAATGATGTGACAAACCGGGAAACGGGGTGACAATTGATAAAGATAAGTTAAACTATCCGTTAAAATGAGAAAATGGGAAAAAGGCGATTATTTTTACCCTCTTGGGATGACTAACCGTAAGAAACTGAGCAAGTTTTTTAAAGATGAGAAAGTTCCGGTGCTCGACAAAAACAACACCTGGCTATTGTGTTCCGGCGATGCTATTGTCTGGGTTATAGGATATCGGCTCGACAACCGCTTCAAGGTGACCGCGGAAACCGTAATAGCCTGAAAATCTCTATACATAGCGAAGCGAAGAACGAAAACTGACATTACAAACAAACCAATTAATCTGAAAATTAATACACACACAAAAAAAATTATAACATAATAATGAAACACATCCTTCCTATATTCACCGGGTTATTATTTCTGATTTTTATACCGAGGGTTTCGGCACAGGCAGAACAGGTAAGCTGGGAGACCTCCGTAGAAAAAGTATCGGACACGGAATACGAACTCGTGATCCGGGCTTCCATTGTCGAAAACTGGCACCTTTATACGACGAATATTCCGGAAGGAGGGCCGATACCGACTTCTTTTACCTTTGAAGGGGAGGGGACGGACTTCGAACTCGAAGGCGATATCCTGGAGAGTGAAGCTCACATGGAATACGACAATATTTTTGAGATGGAACTCTCGTATTTTGACGGGGAGGCTGTTTTTAAACAAAAATTAAATTGCTCAGGCCGGACGTCACTTCCATACAGGGACTGGTGGAATACCAGGCCTGTGATGACAAGAGCTGTATTTTTTCTGATGCGGACCTCGCTTTTGCTCTCGACGGTGGAACGGCGGAAGTAAAACAACTGGAGGTCGATGAGAAGAGTACCCTGTTGTCTAAAAAACTGAAGCTCGATCTGCAAAACCCGGAACTGCTTCGCGGGGAAGATGACGGAGCGCAGGAGGGAAATAGTCTTGCGGGAATATTTATTCTCGGTTTTCTCGGCGGTTTGCTGGCATTGCTGACACCCTGTGTATTTCCGATGATCCCGCTGACCGTATCTTTCTTTACCAAACAATCCGGAACGCGTAAAAAAGGCATCAGCAATGCCATTTTGTACGGGGCGTTTATCGTACTGATCTATGTATTGCTGAGTTTACCTTTTCATTTCCTGGATTCGCTTGATCCGGAAATACTCAATACGATCTCAACCAATGTCTGGCTCAATATAGCCTTCTTTGTCATTTTTGTATTCTTTGCTTTTTCCTTTTTCGGCTATTACGAACTGACCCTCCCGAGTTCGTGGGGGAATAAGATGGATTCGGCTTCGGGAACAGGGGGTGTTATCGGATTTTCTTTATGGCGCTGACGCTGGCTATCGTGTCTTTTTCGTGTACCGGGCCCATTCTGGGGTCATTACTTGTGGGGTCGCTCACGGCCGAAGGCGGGGCAATACAACTCACAGCGGGGATTACAGGCTTTGGTTTTGCCCTGGCACTGCCTTTTGCCTTGTTTGCCCTTTTTCCCAACTTGCTGAATTCCCTGCCGCGCTCCGGAGGATGGATGACCACAGTAAAAGTCGTGCTCGGGTTCCTGGAACTGGCACTGGCCTTTAAATTCCTTTCCAATGCCGATCTCGTACAACACTGGGGAATTCTTAAAAGAGAAATATTTATCGGGATATGGGTGGTGATCTTTGCCCTGATGGCATTGTACCTTTTCGGAAAAATCCGTTTCCCTCATGATGGTCCCCTGAAAAAACTGGGCTTTTTACGGTTGAGTACGGCCGTGCTGGTCTCTGCCTTTGTCATGTACCTGGTATCCGGATTGTTCGGAGGGCATCTCAAAATGCTCAGTGGTTTTCCACCCCCGGTATTTTACAGTGTCAAACAACAGGAAAGCGAGTGTCCCCTTGGACTGAACTGTTTTAAGGATTTTGATGAGGGACTGGAATACGCCAAAGCCCATAACAAACCTATCTTACTCGATTTTACAGGATGGGCCTGTGTGAATTGTCGAAAAATGGAGGAGAATGTATGGAGCGTGCCGAAGGTCTATGAACTGCTCCGTGACGATTATGTATTGATATCCCTTTATGTCGATGACCGTAAGGAACTCCCGGAAGACAAGCAGTTTAATTACCAGCTGGAATCAGGCCGGGTAAAAAAGATCCGTACCATAGGAGAGAAGTGGGCCACTTTTCAGGCGATAAATTTCCATACGGCATCACAACCTTATTACATTATCATGACTCCCGACATGGAGTTGCTGGGACCGCCGCAACAATATACCGATACGGATACGTACTTCAACTGGTTAAAGACCGGGACGGAAGTGTTAAATAATAACGTCTTTTTATGACGAAATGTAAAAGTGCGGTACGCTCCGCACTTTTTTGTTTTATATTTACCGGATCATCGAGATTGAAATATCCGGTGCGATCTCCCGACACTACAATGTTGTTTTTAACATGCTTCCCGGGAACGGATCGGGTAGTTTTCTTCGGTAATACATCACATACTAACAACACTGCAATGAAGAAATTCTCCTTATTACTGCTTACGCTGTTTCTTTCCGTATCCTGCCTGGCACAGGAATACGACGTCAAAGCACACTACGATAAGCAGGAAGTAGCCATTACGATGAGAGATGGTATTAAACTGCATACCACTATTTACAGCCCTAAAGACAAAACCCGCAAATATCCCGTAGTCATGCAGCGTACGCCGTATAGCTGTGCACCTTACGGAGAAGGACAGTACCGCTCCAAGATTGGGCCTAACGAGGCGATGATGAAAGATGGATATATCATCGTGTACCAGGATGTTAGAGGCCGGTGGAACAGTGAAGGGGTTTTTGACAATATGAGGGCTTATATTCCCCGGAAGAAAAGAAGACAGACCGACGAAGCTTCCGATACCTACGATACGATAGACTGGCTCGTAAAAAACGTGGCCAATACTAACGGGCGCGTTGGCGTATGGGGCGGATCTTATCCGGGATTTTATTCCACATACAGCCTGCTCGATGCGCATCCTGCATTGAAAGCGGTTTCTCCGCAGGCCCCGATAGGCGATTTTTTCTTTGACGACTTTCATCACAACGGGGCGTATATGTTGAGCTACTGGAGGGTAACACCACTATTCGGACATATGAAAAACAAGCCCGTCACCGAAGCCTGGTACGAACTTCCCGACCTGGGAACACAGGACCAGTACCAGTTTTTTCTCGATGCCGGTCCGCTGACCAACCTGGACCAGTACTTAAAAAAAGATAATGTGTTCTGGCAGCAGCTCAAGGACCATCCGAATTACGACGAGTTCTGGAAGCCAAGAGGTATTATACAGCACCTCAACAATATAAAACCTGCCGTGATGGTCGTGGGCGGATGGTTTGATGCCGAAGACCTTTATGGGCCTTTATCGACCTATAAGGCGATGAAGCGCAGTGGAAATTACAATACTATTGTCATGGGGCCTTGGAGCCACGGAGACTGGACCCGGTTGCATAAGCGACAGGCAATAGGAAATGTGTATTTCGGGGATGATATTTCCGAATTTTACCAGAAGGAGATAGAAACCCGTTTTTTTGACCATTTTCTCAAGGAAGCGGGGATAAAAACTCCGGTTTGCCGGAAGCTTATATGTTCGATACCGGAAAGCACGAATGGCAGAAGTTCGATACCTGGCCACCGGAAATACGCGTAAGGAATCGTACGGTATGGGCAGGAACCAGGCATTGTCCCGGGTTATGACCATGGAATACTCGTACCAGGAGTTTGTCAGCGACCCCAAGAAACCGGTTCCGTATTCCGAAGATATCAAGGTTGTATTTACGCCCCGAAAGTACATGACCGATGACCAGCGTTTTGCGGCGAGAAGACCGGATGTTCTGGTCTTTGAAACACAGGTGCTGGACGAAGACATGACCCTGGCGGGAGATATTCTGGCAAAGCTCAAGGTGTCCACCACAGGTACGGATGCCGACTGGGTGGTGAAAGTCATAGATGTTTTTCCTCCGGATGCGGAGGATGACGAAGAAACCCAGGAGTATCTGAAGATGAGCAATTACCATATGATGGTGCGGAGCGAGGTGATGCGGGGAAGGTTCCGAAACAGTTTTGAGAAACCGGAACCTTTTGTTCCCGGTGAAGTTACCGATGTCCATGTGAAATTGCAGGATGTGTTCCACACCTTTAAAAAGGGACATAAAATACAGGTACAGGTGCAAAGTACCTGGTTTCCTCTTATCGACCTGAATCCGCAGACTTTTGTAGACAATATATTCTATGCCAAAGAAGAAGATTTTCAAAAACAGACCCACAGGGTGTATAACGCTTCGTCCATAGAGTTTACTGTCCTTGGGAAAGGCGACTAAGATTTTGCCCTATAATCCTTGTTCCTGGTATAGCTATGATTTCCGGGAACAAGGATCGTATTATACGTATTGTTCCATTAACACTGATTTTAACCGACCCTTATGAAAAAAAATACTTCTTTTATTGCTTCTGTACTGTGGTTATGCTGCGGGATATCCGCACTATACGGCACACCGGACCCCAAAGACACCCGGCTTTTATCGCAGCCGGCTCTGAGTGACACCCATATCGCATTTATTTATGCCGAAGACCTGTGGGTTGCAGGTAAAGATGGTTCCAACCCGATACGGCTTACCATCGACGAAGGAGTAGAGTCGAACCCGGTCTTTTCACCCGATGGCTCCATGATCGCATTTAATGCCGAATACGATGGTAACACGGATGTCTATATCGTACCCGTAACCGGCGGTGTTCCCCAAAGACTCACCTGGCACCCTTACGGTGATATGGTCAGGGGATTTACACCGGATGGAAAAAAAGTGCTCTTTGCTTCGCAGCGGAATACATTTACCAACAGGTACACCCAGTTGTTTACCGTAAGCGTGGAGGGCGGAAATGTTACCCGGCTGGAAATTCCCAATGCGTACTGGGCTGATTATTCGTCTGACGGGAAACATATGGCTTACACGCCTTTACGGGATGTTTTTTCGGAGTGGAAGCACTATCGGGGCGGTACCATATCGCGTATATGGATCTATGACACCGGAGATCACTCCGTTGATGAGATCCCCAAACCCGAAGGCGGATGTAACGACACTAACCCGGCGTGGATGGGGGCCGACGTATATTTCCGCAGTGACCGGAACGGAGAGTTCAACCTCTTTTCCTATAATACGGAGACTAAAGAAATAAAACAACTTACCGATTACAAAGACTTCCCGGTGATCAGTTTGCAGGCGGGCAAAGGGGAGATCATCTATGAGCAGGCGGGGTATCTGCACCTCTACGACGTGTCGTCCGGAGTGTCGGAACGCCTGAAGGTGGGGATAGCTACCGATTTACTGGAATTGCGCCAGCGTTTTGTGTCCGGATCCGATTATGTCCGGAGCGCGTCCGTTTCTCCTTCCGGGGCACGGGTAGCGTTAGATTTCAGGGGGGAGATCGTGACCGTACCTTCCAAAAAAGGAGATCCGATGAACATAACCCAGACACCAGGCGTACATGAACACAGTCCTCAATGGTCACCGGACGGAAAGTCCATCGCCTATTTTTCGGATGCCGGGGAGCGTATGCCATACATATCAAAGACAAAGAAGGCAAAGGGGAAGCTAAAGTGATACCACCCGGAGGAACCGGTTTTTATGCGTATTTACACTGGGCTCCCGATAGTAAAAAATTGTGTTTTTCCGATAACGGAAGAAATCTTTATGTGGCTGATGTGGCTTCGGGAAAAGTGACCAGGATTGCTTCCGACGAACGCTATGTGCCCGGGGTTTTTCGTGAATTGTTCGGGGACTGGTCGGCAGATTCCAACTGGGTAGCTTATACAGTGATTACCGATACCCATTTCGAAAGGGCATACCTGTATGCCGTTAACGAGCAGAAATCGTATCCTGTTTCGGATGGTTTGTCCAGCGTATCCAGTCCGGTGTTCGATCCTTCGGGCAAATATCTTTATATGCTGGCATCGACCGATGCGGGTCCGGTACTGAACTGGTTCGACCAGTCTTCTATAGATATGAACATGACCAATGCGATCTACCTTGTAACGCTTCAGAAAGCGGTGAAATCGCCATTTGCACACGAGAATGACAGAGAAGAGACGGGAGGAGAGAAAGCGGATCAGGAGAAGAATAAAAAGAATACTAAAGATAAAGACAAAAAGCACCCCGGGCTGAACATAGACTGGGATGGCCTGGAGTACCGCATTGTCGATTTCCCGTTGTCCCCCGGTACATATGCCGATCTGGGCATAGCCAGGGAGGGCGAATTGTTCTATATCGTGCAGGCACCCTACGGGGGAACTTCCATGCTGCACAAATACGACCTCAAAGAAAGGAAGGACGAAGAGCTTATGCCGGCAGATGCTTTTGAGATTGCCGGTAAAGGTGAAAAAATGCTGTACCGGAGCAAGGGAAAATGGGGAGTGACCGATACGGGAAAGAAACCTGATAACGGGGTGCTGAACACAGAAGCTATAAAGGTGAAAACGGATCCGGTAGCAGAGTGGGACAATATTTTTGAAGAAGCCTGGCGTGTAAACCGCGATTATTTTTACGATCCCGGCATGCACGGGGCCGACTGGAAAGCCATACGGGAGAAGTATCGTGTTTTTTTACCGGATCTGTCTTGTCACAGTGATCTCTATCGCGTGATGGAATGGATGTTCAGCGAACTGGCAGTGGGACATCACCGGTTTAACAGCACGGGTGATCGTCTGCATCGCCCGGAATATATCGGAGGCGGATTGCTGGGTGCGGATTATGTAACCGACGGTAACCGTTACCGTTTTAAAAAATATACGGCGGGCTCAACTGGAACCCGGAGATGAGGTCCCCGCTTACGGAACCCGGCGTGGATGTAAGGGAAGGAGACTACCTCATTGCTGTAAACGGCCGGGAAGTCACCGCAGCAGACAATCTGTACAGTTTTTTTGAAAATACCGCGGGCCGGGAAGTTCGTCTTGCCGTAAACAGCAGTCCCGGTAAGTCGGGGGCAAGAGAAGTGAAAGTAACACCGATAGCTACCGAGTGGGCCCTGAGAAACCGTGATTGGGTGGAGGGTAACATGAAAAAAGTACATGAAGCCACAGACGGGCAGGTGGCTTATGTCTATGTGCCCAATACGGCTAATGCCGGGCACGAATATTTTAAACGTTACTTTTTTCCTCAGGCCAATAAAAAGGCTATTATCGTGGACGAGCGTTTTAACGGGGGCGGATATCTTGCCGATTATTACATAGATATCCTGAAAAGGCCCGTACAGGCCTACTGGAATTTTCGTTATGGAGCCGATCTCAAATCACCCAGTGCTTCGATACAAGGGCCGAAAGTAATGCTGATCGACGAAACTGCAGGTTCGGGAGGTGATTTTCTGCCCTGGATGTTCCGTAAGTTCGGATTGGGCAAGATCATAGGAAAACGGACATGGGGCGGCCTGGTCGGCGTATTGGGGTATCCGCAGTTTATAGACGGGGGGTCGGTAACGGCACCGAATGTCGCCTTCTACAGCGAGGAGGGCTTCCGGGTAGAAAACGAAGGTGTAGCGCCGGATATCGAAGTGGAGCAATGGCCGGAAGCGGTCATCGAAGGCAAAGATCCGCAACTGGAAAGGGCTATAGAAGAAGTGATGAAGGAGTTAAAAGCCAATCCTCCGAAGACGATGAAACGTCCCGCACATCCTGTCCGGGTTAAGCGCTGAGCCCGGTGTGGTTATAGCCTATAAAATACAGGCCCTGTCGCTCTGCTTTTGCCGGTAGGGGGACAGGGTTTTTTAATCTCCGAAAAATGATCGCATCATCACCCGGAGACTTATAAAGGCCATAACAATGGCTCCCATACCATGATCAGCCCTATGATGAGCACGGGCCAGTAAAAAGGGTGTTCCTGATTCTTAAAAGCCTGATAGATAACTATAGGGGCCCCGAACATCAGCATCAGGGTATATGCGAAATACTGGAGGCTTTTCATAAATAATTTCCGGTCTGTCCTTCTCAAAATACAGTAGTTTTATGATTTGTTGTCCAGAGCTCTGCCGGCTTGTATGGCATTACGGACGTTACGGTGTTTTTGCAGGAGTTCGGTGGCGGCGGCCCTCGAAATACCCAGTTCGTCCATCAGCATCCGTATTCCGCGGTCTACCAGTTTGTCATTGCTGAGTTGCATATCCACCATTTTGTTTCCCTTCACTCTTCCGAGTTGTATCATGGTCGTTGTCGAGATCATATTGAGTATGAGTTTCTGCGCGGTACCTGCCTTCATGCGGGAACTGCCGGTAACAAACTCCGGTCCGACTACAGCTACGATGGGATAGGCTGCCACTCTCGATAACGGGCTGCCTTCGTTGCAGGTAATACAACCGGTGATAATACCGTTTTTGTTACAGGCTTCCAGTCCGCCGATGACATAGGGCGTAGTTCCCGAAGCAGCGATCCCTACAACGACGTCCTGCGAAGAAATACGGTACTCCGAAAGGTCTCTCCAGGCTTGTTCCCGGTCGTCTTCGGCGTTTTCCACGGCTTTACGGATAGCGCGATCTCCCCCGGCAATAAGTCCCGTTACCAGTTCTTCCGGTACTCCGTAAGTAGGCGGGCATTCCGAGGCATCGAGGATACCGAGGCGCCCGCTGGTTCCGGCTCCTATATAGAACAACCGCCCACCGCTTTTGAGTTTCTCCGCAATCTGCGAAACCAGCGCGTGAATCTGCGGAATGGCTCTTTCTACGGCAACCGGGACCGTCTGGTCTTCCTTGTTGATATGGATAAGAACCTCATTGATCGACATTTTTTCCAGGTCCTGGTGGGTAGATTCTTGCTCGGTGGTTTTTATAAAATCCATAATTTTGAGGTGCAGGGTGTTTATATAATGCTAAATATCGAGGTCAAACTCCTTTCGCAGGTTTTCCAGAAGCGGATTGGTCTCCACCAGTTTCATGTATTTTTCCTGTGGAGTAAATGCGTATTTCCGCTCCGTTTTTTCGTTGACCGTAACGTGAAGGCTTATAAAGTGGTTTTTTAATTCCGTTTTCAGGTATTCCATGAGCGGAAACTGGTCGCGTTCCACTTCTTTTTTCATGGTGTCGTTAGGAAGCTCGATCCAGATCGTATTATTGCTTTTCAGTTTGGGCCGGTCGGTAGCCAGGTTGGAAGCTATGATCTTTTTTCCCTTTTCGTTCATCATACCTACATAAGTGTCCCAGGCCTCCTGCATCTCCTCTTCCGTAAAGGGTTCGCGGGGAAGTTTGGATTCGTCGACATAGGTTTCCTTCTTGTTTTTCTCGAGTTCTTTTTTGGCCCGGATACTGGAAAGGGATAATCCGGAAACGTGTTTCCTCCGGATGTCTATATTTCCGGCAGCCGTATCCTGTTGAGTTGTTTCGGGTTCTGCTGCGGGTGTTTCCGTAGGAGTGCTATACGCCGGAGTGCTTTCTGCCACGGCTGTTTCCGAGGCTGCAGGAACGCGGACCGGATGTCCTTGCGATTTCCCTGCATGTACTGCGGTAGCTCCTGTCGTTTTTGCTGCCGGTGTTCCTGTTCCTACCTGCCGGAAATGGGAAGGGGGAATTATGAAGTGTATGTCATTTTTTTTTTCTCCATCGTAAGTGATGGAGGCAAGCTGCATGAGACAGAGTTCGACGAGTAACCGTTGATTTTTACTCGTTTTGTAGTTCAGGTCGCAGGTGTTGGCCAGTTCTATGCCCCTCATGAGGAAGTCGAGTGAAGCTTTCCGCGATTGTTCCTGGTATTTTTGTTTAGCTTCATTACCCACTTCGAGCAGGGGGATGGTAGCTTCGTTTTTACACACCATAAGGTCCCTGAAATGCGAGGCAAGTCCGGCGACAAAATGATGGCCGTCGAAACCACGTGCCAGGGTTTCGTTAAAATCTACCAGCAATTGCGGAATATTGTTTTCCAGGATAAGGTCTGTAGCCTTAAAATAGGTATCGTAATCGAGTACGTTGAGATTTTCCGTTACGGCCTGCCGTGTAAGGTGTTTCCCGGAGAAGCTTACGACCCGGTCAAAGATAGACAAGGCATCGCGCATGGCACCGTCGGCTTTCTGTGCAATGATATGCAAGGCATCGTCTTCGGCGTCTATTCCCTGGTTATCGGCGATGTATTTCAGGTATTCGGCCGCATCCCTGACGGTGATACGTTTGAAGTCGAATATCTGGCACCTGGAGAGGATGGTAGGGATGATCTTGTGTTTCTCGGTCGTGGCCAGTATAAAAATGGCGTGTTTCGGAGGTTCTTCCAGCGTCTTCAGGAATGCGTTAAAAGCTGCCTGGGAGAGCATGTGTACCTCATCGATGATATATACCTTGTATTTTCCGGATTGCGGGGGGATACGGACCTGGTCTATCAGGTTCCGGATGTCGTCTACCGAGTTGTTGGAAGCCGCATCCAGTTCGAAGATATTGAAAGCAAAGTCTTCTTCCGGATTTTCCACACCTTCCTGGTTGATTTTCTTGGCCAGGATACGGGCACAGGTCGTCTTACCGACACCCCGCGGACCGCAAAAAAGCAGTGCCTGTGCCAGGTGGTTATTTTCTATGGCGTTGAGCAGGGTATTTGTAATAGCCTGTTGCCCCACAACATCTTTAAAGGTCTGGGGACGGTATTTACGTGCAGAAACTACAAATTGCTCCATGGAAAAATCTTTACGTCACAAAGATAAAAATTGCGTTGGTATTTTGGGAGGGAACCGGTGAATTTTCCCCGGAGTTGTTAACAACATCGGTGCGGAAAAACGATGGGCCGGGTTCGGACCGATAAAAAGGAACGGGGAACAGTGTTTCCATAACAGATCGCTGTTCCCCGTCGGTGAGTGTTGTGGGAAATATTTACTGGTTGCCAAGTATAAGCGGCATACCGTCTTTTCCGGAACCGATGACAATGACTTTGGCATTTTGTGACTTGGACAGCTCCAGGGTAGCCTGTATACCTTTTTCACGGATGATCTGGTCCGTGAGGGAGGCATTGAGGATACGGTTGGCATTGGCCTTACCTTCGGCCTCGATACGTTGGCGTTCTGCTTCCTTCTCCGCTTTTTCCAGGCGGAATTCGTATTCGAGCGATTCCTGTTCCTGTCTCAGTTTGGTCTCAATAGCCGTTTTTATGGTCTTCGGCAGGGTAATGTCCTTAACCAGGATTTCGTTGAGTTGTACGTATTGCTGATCGAGAATCTTTTTGGTTTCTTCCTGGATCTCGTTTTGTATGGCATCTCTTTTGGAAGAGTAAAGCTGTTCCGGCGTGTACCGGCCAACGACACTACGCACGGCCGAACGTATGGCCGGACGGATGACACGGTCTATATAATTCTCTCCCTTTTCCCGGTGCAGTGATCCGAGCTTGTTGTAGGCCGGCTGGTGCCAGGCAGTGGCATCTACACCGATCTCGAGCCCGTTGGAAGACAGTACGAGCATTTTTTCGGACAGCTCCTGTTGCCGTACTTCATAGATAAAAACCTTGTTCCAGGGCAGTACAAAATGAAAGCCTTCGCCCATGGGAGGCTCATCTGTAACTACGCCGCCCCCGAAGGTTTTGTATAGCACGCCGGCTTCTCCGGAACCTATGGTGATTGTCGATTTGAACAGGAATATTAAAAGGATAACAATTCCTAAGATAAGTGGTAATCCGATTCTTGGTAGTCTGTTTACATCCATTATATATTGATTTTTGATTGTTTTTGGTAGTGAAAATGTAAGGGATGGGCGGCAGGATGGGCGGTGTCTGCTTAGATCAGCCCGCGGTATTTGCGCAGAAACCATTCTGCCGAAAGCAGGAGAATGATGATAAACAGCAGGATTCTCCAGTCCACCAGGGGAACTTTTTCTTCCTTGCTTTTTTGTACCGGTTTGAAAAGGTCGCTTCGGGTGAGTGTCAGGTACAGGCTGTCACTCACCTTCTGGTAACTGACCATGCCTCCGGAATGACCGGCCAGTTTGCGCAGCGCAGCCGCATTGGCCCTTGTGTATTGTTGTTCCACATCAAATTCGAGAATACGGAATTGTCCGGAACGCTGTATGTTTTCACCGTCTACACGGACTCCAAAGGTATAGGCTCCTGCCTCCAGGTCGCTTAGGTCGGCTTCGTAGTAATTTCCCCGGAGCAGCATGGGATAGTTCCTGGATGTGCTTTTTTCCTTATCTGTAACCCGGATATGCAACGAGGCTTCCGGATTAAAGACATAATTGTTATCGAAGAACTGGGCAGAGATCACTACGGGAGAGGTTCCGTCATAGATGGTCTCATATTCTGTTTCGAGCCGGTCCCTCTTCTTGTTGGATGCGAGGTAGAAAACGAGTTTGCTCACAAATTTGTCGAACTGGTCGGCATTACCATTTTTAAGATGGTCCTGCATCCGCCATTTCCAGAGGTCTTCCCCGAGGAGAAGCGCGGTTTTTTTATGGTTATTCTCCGTGGTCAGCAGCAGGGGATTCAAGGTGGCAATACCTTCAGTCTGTTGAAAAAGAATGGTTTCGTACGGATGGTGTATCGCAACATCCCCGAACAGAACCCGTAGCGGGGGGAGTTGTGAAAAACCGATATCATCCAGGGCAAATACCGGGTAGCTGGCGTTGAAACTGCCCTGTGCTTCTTCGGTAAGGTTACCGGGGTCACGGGTAAAATTGTGCTGCGCCTTGTTCAGGAAATCCCAGTCGGTATGGATTCCGCTGATGATAAACGTATTTTTTCCTGTTTTTTCGATATGTTGCATCACTTTTTCAAACCGGGTATTGGGCTGATACAGAATAACGAGTTGATAATTGTCGATACGGCTGACCGGCAGCTCGGGTTTACTGATGGTGACATTACGTTCTTCGTTCGATTCGATACTCTTTTTGAGGGTGCCGATATCGGGGTGTGTCATTGCGGATACGACAAGGACTTCTGTTTTCTGATCGATGACCTCGATCCCGAATTCCTTGATATTGTTCCTGGTATTTTTTTCGTCGTCCAGCGGAACGAGCTCTGCATGAAAGGTGAGACTTCCTTTTGTAGCGGCGTCGAGATGTATTTCGATGATCTCGGATCTCTTTTCTTCCGAAAAATTAACCTTGCGGCTAAACACGGTGTTGTTTCCGGATCGTATGCGAAAAACGGACTGTACGTCGCTTTTGCCTTCGTAATTGAGGATGACCTCTACGGGGAATTTGTTCTTGTAATAGGCATAGCGGTTGACGTTGAGCCTGCTTATCCGGAGATCTTCATGTATGGTCGTATCACCGAGAACTACAGGATAGACGGGAACAGGAAAATTCCGGGAGGTGTACGTATAGTCTTCTCCGTAGGTCTGGTTTCCGTCCGTAAGCATAATTACGGCTCCTTTTTTGTCGCGGTAGATATCGCGGAAAATCTTCAGGGCCTGGCTCAGGTCGGTATGCCTGTCTTTGAAATCGTTATTTCCGCCGTCGCGGAGTTGTGTTCCGAAGGTGTAGTCGTGTATGGAAAACTTTTCGGCAAGTTCTTTGTCCTGCCGAAGGGCAGTGAGTAGCTCACCGAGCTGTTGCTGTTGGTTCAGATAAGGGATGGAGGAGGAGTTATCGGCCACGATGGCCAGTTCGGGTTTTTCCTCGTAGACGGTTATTTTCCGGAATTCCGGGTTGATGAGCAGTAGCAGTATGGCATATACCGACAGGAAGCGCAAAAAAACAAAAAGCAAGTGTTGTGGTAACTTGCCTTTTGCTTTTCTGTATTGCCACAGGGCTGCGAGTAACGCAACTACCCCCGCTATGATAAGTATATAACCGACATAGAATAATCTTGATGAATAAAGAAAACGTACGTTCTGGAACGCAAAAGCTTATCAGGTAAGCATACCGCCGTCTACATGAAGCACCTGCCCGGTAATATAAGCACTCATATCGGAGGCGAGGAAAACACAGGCGTTGGCTACATCTTCCGGAGAACCGCCACGTTTGAGCGGAATGGAATTGCGCCATTCCTGTACGATCTTCTCATCCAGTACCTCGGTCATTTCGGTTTCTATAAAACCGGGGGCAATGGCGTTGCACCGAATGTTACGCGAACCGAGTTCGAGTGCTACGGATTTGGTAAAACCGAGAATACCGGCTTTGGAAGCGGCATAGTTGCTCTGGCCTGCATTACCTTTTACACCTACTACCGAACTCATGTTGATGATGGAGCCTTTGCGTTGTTTCAACATGGTCCGTTGAACGGCTTTGGTCATATTAAAAACCGATTTGAGGTTGACTTCGATAACGTTGTCAAAATCTTCTTCGGAAATCCGCATCAGAAGGTTGTCTTTGGTGATCCCGGCATTGTTGATCAGGATGTCGATACTCCCGAATTCTGCGAGGACCTCTTCTGCCAGTTGCTGGGATTCGTCAAAACTTGCCGCGTTGCTTTTGTATCCTTTGGCTTTTACACCTGCTGCGGTAAGTTCTTTTTCCAGTGCTGTAGCAGCTTCGGCGGAAGCGCTGTATGTAAACGCAATATTGGCGCCTTCACGGGCAAAAACCTGTGCGATACCTCTTCCGATTCCCCTGCTTGCGCCGGTAATAATAGCTGTTTTTCCTTCTAAAAGTTTCATTCGATTTTGTTGTTCGTTTTTAATAAATCATGCGAAACGGGCAGGAGACATGACGGTTAAGGTTCCGGTGTCATGTCGCCGGACTATTTCTGAAAAAAATCTGTCTTCGGTAAAAGACGGAACGGAGCTATTAGCCGCAATTTCCGTCTTTTACCTGGTTAATTTTGACCAAATATAGCAAATTGATACAGCACAAAACAAAAATCGTTCCCGATTTAGCATTGATTTGTTATAAGAAGTTTAGTATGATGGTCTTACGCGTTCCGGTTTTTTGACGGGACGCCATACGAGGCTTTTTTATACCTGTTCTTTTACCGTGGTCGCTGCCTGTGGTCAAACGATGACCGGGAAGTGTCTTTATAAAAAAAATCCACCAACCCGAAGGCTGATGGACGTTGTACCTCCGGGGAGGTTATGTCAGTAAGTGTTACCCGAGTACTTCGGCAACTTTTTTACCGATCTCCGCAGGTGAATCCACAACATGGATACCACATTCTTTCATGATTCGTTTTTTGGCTTCGGCGGTATCGTCGGCACCACCGACAATAGCTCCGGCATGTCCCATCGTCCGTCCTTTCGGAGCGGTTTCTCCGGCGATAAAACCTACTACAGGCTTCTTATTGCCGTTTTCTTTTACCCATCGTGCGGCATCTGCTTCGAGTTGTCCGCCGATCTCCCCGATCATAACGATACATTGGGTTTCGGGATCGTTCATCAGCAATTCGACAGCTTCTTTGGTGGTGGTTCCGATGATGGGGTCTCCTCCGATACCGATCGCTGTGGTGATTCCGAGTCCCTGACGTACGACCTGGTCTGCGGCTTCATAGGTCAGTGTTCCTGATTTGGAAACGATACCTACATTTCCTTTTTTAAAGACAAAACCGGGCATAATTCCTACTTTGGCCTCTCCGGGGGTGATAACACCCGGACAGTTAGGTCCTATGAGCCTGCAATCTTTATCTTTGATGTAGTCGGAAGCAGTGATCATGTCTGCAACCGGAATACCTTCGGTAATGGTGATAATCACTTTAATACCGGCGTCTGCGGCTTCCATAATGGCGTCTGCGGCAAACGCAGGCGGAACAAAGATAATTGAGGTATCCGCCCCGGCCTGATCCACGGCATCTTTTACCGTGTTGAAAACCGGACGGCCCAGGTGCTCCTGACCTCCTTTTCCGGGAGTGACACCTCCTACCACGTTAGTTCCGTATTCTATCATCTGTTCGGCGTGGAAAGTACCTTCACTTCCGGTAAAACCTTGTACGATTATTTTTGAATCCTTGTTGACTAAAACACTCATTGTATTTGAATTTTTAATAGGCTATGCAAAAATAGGGTTTTATATGGATTATCCGTTACGCTTTGGCCTTTAATCTTGGTGGCAAACTGTTATTTTTTTGCTCGCCCCGCTTCCTGTTTCTTATTACGGAAACGGGATGTAGTCCCTTTCTGCGATAACGGTTTTCTGCCTTATTCCCTGTGGTCGAGCAATGCGATAATGGCGGGGATTTTCCTGATGGAAGCCAGCTCTTTATATTTTTTCCGGGCTTCTTCTGCCGGGTATCCGAAATAGGTAGTATGCCCTTCGAGAGACTTGCTTATTCCGGATTGTGCCAGGATAACGGCTTTGGTGCCGATGGTGATACCGCTGGTCATTCCTACCTGTCCCCAAATGGTGACTTCATCCTCGATAACGACACAGCCCGCAATACCTGTCTGTGAGGCGATGAGGCATTTTTTGCCGATAACGGTATCGTGTCCCACGTGGACCTGATTATCGAGCTTGCTGCCTTCCCCGATACGTGTGCTTCCGCTCACACCGCTGTCGATGGTGCAGGAAGCGCCGAGGTCTACATGATCTTCGATAACGACATTTCCCCGGAACGGAGTTTGTCAAAACCTTCGGGTCTTTTTTTGTAATAAAAGGCATCTGCTCCCAGTACGGTGCCGGCATGGATCGTCACATGGTCTCCGATGACAGTATGGTCGTAAATGGTAACATTGGGGTGTATAACGCAATGATCTCCTATCGTAACGTGGTTGCCGATAAATACGTTGGGCTGGATGATCGTGTTTTTTCCGACGGAAGCCGTAGGAGCCACAGCAACACCGGCCCTTTCAAAGGGTTGGAAATGATCTGTGAGCTTGTTGAAATCGCGGAAAGGATCATCGGAGAGGAGGAGGGCTTTGCCTTCCGGACACTCTACTTTTTTATTGATGAGTACCACGGTAGCGGCAGACTGCAACGCCTTATCGTAATATTTCGGATGATCGACAAATACGATATCGCCCCGTTCGACAACGTGTATTTCGTTCATGCCCTCGACAGGAAAATCTTCCCGGCCCACGTATTCGCAGTCGAGGATGGCTGCAATTTGCCGTAGTGTGTGTACTTTAGAGAATTTCATAGGGTATAGTTTACAGACTATTCCTTAACCCGTTCTACGTAAGACCCTTTTTCGGTCTCGATCTTGATTTTGTCTCCTTCGTTGATAAACAACGGAACGTTTACGGTAGCCCCGGTTTCCATGGTTGCGGGTTTGGTGGCATTGGTTGCCGTATTTCCTTTTACGCCCGGTTCGGTATGAGTGACTTCGAGAATAACGTGGGATGGCATTTCCACAGAAAGCGGCATCCCGTCTTCGGTATTGATGATAATGGTTACTACTTCACCTTCTTTGAGGAGATCAGGAGCATCCAGTGTGTTTTTGGACAGGGAGATCTGGTTGAAATCTTCTGTATTCATAAAGTGGAAGGTGTCTCCTTCCGGATACAGGTACTGGAAGCTGTGTGTTTCTACGCGGACATCTTCGATCTTGTGTCCTGCAGAAAAGGTGTTGTCTATAACCTTACCAGTGGTCACACTCCTGAGTTTTGTACGTACGAAAGCCGGTCCTTTTCCCGGTTTTACGTGCAGGAATTCGATAATTTTAAAAATGTCATGGTTATAGCGAATGCACAGTCCTTACGGATATCTGACGTTGTTGCCATGTTTGTATGTTTTTAAATCTTAAACGTTCTTTTTTAAACCAAAAACGTCGGGCAGCGACTACCCGCGTTAAATATCCCTTCATAATACCCCGTTGGGAATCACGGATGAACTGGAGGATTTCGTCCCTTTCGGTGTAGCTTCCATTTCGGCTTCGATAATTTCTATAGCCTGGGTGTTGTTGTAATTTCTCTGATAGAGAATACGGTAGATGTTCTGAATCTCCCTGATCTTTTCGGCAGAGTATCCGCGGCGGCGAAGCCCTACGGAATTTATACCTACGTAAGACAGGGGTTCTCTTGCTCCTTTGACATAGGGAGGGACATCTTTCCTGACCAGCGACCCCCGGTAACAAAGGCGTGGTTACCGATAGAGCAGAACTGGTGAACGGCGGTCATACCGGCCAGTACGACATAATCTCCTACGGTAATATGCCCTGCAAGGGTGCTGTTGTTAGAAAATATACAGTTATCTCCCACAATACAATCGTGAGCGATATGGCTGTACGCCATGATGAGGCAGTTTTTTCCGATAACGGTTTTCATGCGGTCTACCGTACCCTGTTAATGGTTACGCATTCCCGGATGGTGGTGTTATCACCGATCTCGGCTATGGTTTCCTCTCCCTCGAATTGAGGTCCTGGGGTGTGGCGGCAATGACTGCTCCGG
>JACADM010000176.1_pt1 | contig 24819 bp, 42 predicted proteins | sample 7512371 | NCBI WGS metagenome assembly JACADM01 (sample SAMN14389041, study PRJNA612141) | algae metagenome | isolation source: non-axenic algae culture | place: India: Navi Mumbai | collected 2017-01
ATAACGAAGATGATTGGCTGGATCGATGTTGTGCTCGTGGTCGGCAAACATGTGCCTTTCTCGTTAATTACGCCCTGCTTCCTGATCAGCAGATGAACTTGCCCACCGGCTTGCAAGAAGCTTGGTCGAGAGACAGAGCTGTTCGACAACACAGGAATGCTCTATCTGCTTCCCTATTTTGTTCAACTAGTCCGCGTGCCGCCCGCGGCTCTTTGTGAGCTTGTAATTAGTGCTTCTGCGGAGTCGTGCAGTTGGGATGTCGAGCCTGGCCTCGGTATTTGGCGACGGTGCGGCGGGCGATCTCGATGCCGCGGTCTTTGAGGGCGTCGGCGAGGGCGTCGTCGGAGAGGGGCTTTGCGGGGTCTTCGTTGTCGACGATCTCGCGGAGGGCGGCTTTGACGGCGTCGTAGCTCATGTCGCCTGACTCGGTGGAGAGGCCGCCCGAGAAGAACAGGCAGGACGATGCCGCGGGTGTCTGGAGATGTTTGTCGGCGACGGCCCGGCTGACGGTGGCGACGTGGACACCGAGCCGGTCGGCGACTGGGTCATGGGCAGGGGCTTGAGGCTTGTCGGGCCGAAGTCGAAGTAGTCGCGCTGGGCGTCGACGACGACGCGTATGACGCGGAGGAGGGTGCTGGAGCAGCTGGGCGAGGGCGTCGATGAGCGAGACGCGTTGGAGATGTTGGTTTGATGAACTCGCGGTCCTTCTTCTCGAGCGACTTGTCGGTCGAGAGGCGGGCGTATTCCTCGTTGACGCGCAGGTTGGCGGCCCGGCGATCGTTGAGGTAGGCGTAGTAGCTGTCGGTTTCTCGTCATACTCGACGATGGCGTCGGGGTGATGATCTCAGGACGGGCCTGAACGGGCGACGCGGGCGAGGTTCAGGCGGCGCATGAAGTCGAGGGCTTCGCGGATCTCGTCCATCGAGAGGCCGGACTCTGAGCGACGCGCGGCAGGCGGTTCTGGGAGAGGTCGTCCGGTGATCGGTAATGAGCGTGCGCACGCGGGCGAGGAGGGCGTCGTCGGTGGCGTCGGTCGGGTCGGCTTCGATCGCGCCGGCTCGGAGGAGCAGGCACTCGGGATGTCGCGGGCGGCCACGCCCGGGGCTCGAGAACGGGAATGGCCCGGGTGCTCTTCGAGTCGCTCGCACGTGAGGTTCAGGCTGGCGGGGCTTTGGTGAGGATTTCGTCGAGCGGTGCGGAGGTAGCCGTCGTCGGCGAGGAATCCGATGAGGGACGACGCCGGCCTCGATGATGTCGGGCTCGACGTCGGTGAGCGCCACTGTTCGAGGAGTTGTTCGTGGAGTGTGCCGGAGCGCGTGCGTTTGCCATGGCGTCTGTTTTCGCGTCGCGTTCGCCGTCGGGCTTGGCGGGCTGGCGGTAGGTGTCGAAGGCGTTCTCGGCGTAGTCGGGGTTATCGCGGGCGAGGTCTTCGAGGTGTTCGAATGAATCGGAGTCGGCGTCGGTGGCTTCTTCGCGGTTGATGGGTTCGTCGAGGTCGTCGCGTTCGGGCTCGGCGAGTTCGAGGGCGATGTTGTTCTCGAGTTCCTGTTCGATGCGTTCTTCGGTTCGGCGATGGGGAGCTGGAGGATCTCCATCGACTGGATGACGCGGCGAGAGCTTCATGCTCTGGCCGAGCTTCATGCCCTGAGATTGCTCGAAACGCATGGCCATGGTGTGTGCCTACTCCTTGATCTTCTGTCGGCCTTCGATGGCGTCGGCGAGGACGGCTTTGCTTGCCAGTTCCATCGACCAGCCGGAGGGCAGGCCTCGCGAGTCGTGTGACGCGGACGGGCCGGGCCCGGAGTTCCTGCATGAGAGCGCCGTGCCGTCGCCTCGACGGTGGGATTCATGCCGAGGATGACTTCTTCGACTCGGACGTTGCCGGCGTTTTGGTCGGGTCATCGATACGAGCGAGGAGGTCTTTCGTCGAGGTGCTCGGGTCCGATGCCGTCGAGTGGCGAGATGCGTCCGAGGAGGACGTGGTAGAGCCTCGGTACATGGCGGTCTGTTCGATGGCGATCTGGTCGCGAGGCTGCTCGACAACGAGGACGGTGGAGCGGTCGCGTTTCGCTGGCACAGACGGGGCAGGGCGAGGACTCGGTGAGGTTTGAGCAGACGGCGCAGTGACCGATGGCGGATTTGACGTCGGTGACGGCTTTGGCGAGCCTATTGGCGGCTTCCTGTCACCACGGAGGAGGTGAAAGGCGATGCGTTCAGGCTGAGCGGCGGCCGATGCCGGGCAGGCGAGTGAGTTCGGTGAGGAGGCGTTCGACCGGCGGGATAGGCGGGGCCGTGACGTGAATCGGCGGGTTGTTTGCGGCGAAGGCACACTGGATTGTATTCGGTCCGGGTGTTGGAAGGGTGCGTGTTGTCGCGTGATCTGTGTCGATGGGGACATGAAAGAAACGAACCCGGCAGACCGGGTTCGTGAGGGGTTGATGGGCCTGTGGCGGCCTTAGTCGCAGCCGGCGTTGTAGTTTGCGACCCGGCGGAGAAGTCGGCCGGGGTGCAGGAGCCGTCGGCGTTCTGGTCGCACTCGGTGCCTGTGCGTTGAACGCGGCGACCCAAAGCGCTGAAGTCGGCGGGGCTCAGGACGCCGTCGCCGTTGGTATCGGCGGTACAGCTCGGTGGCTCGACGCAGTCAAAGGCTTCGAGCGTGATGGCGTCGATGCCCGCTTCGACGACCTGTCCGGGCGAGTTGTCGGCTGCGATAAATCGCAGGCGGAGTGTGCTCGTGGCGGGGATGTCGCCGCCGCTGACGATGGCGGTGGCCCGCGCCACTGGTTGAGCGCATCGGTGTGTGTGTGGAGTGTGTCCAGTTCGAGCCAGCGGTGTTGGTGGCGTACTGAACACGGAGGTAGTCCTCGGAGCCGATCTCGCCCGAGGGATGTCGTTGAGCCAGTAGGGTAGCTGAGTGTGCCGCCGGCGGAGGCGTCGATGACGGGTCCGGTGAGGATAGTTTCGCCGTTGTCGACGTCGGAGTTCCCGGCTTCGTTGTCGGTGAGCCATGCTCGGCCGGAGCCGTCGGCATCGGTCGCGGGTCGCCGCGACCGGGTTGACGGGCACGCCGCGGGTCCAGTGCCCGTCGCTGGCGGTGCCGCTGACCGAGTAGCCGAGATCGGTCTCGGCGTTGTCGGCGAAGATGCTGCTCAGGCTCGTGGCGACGACCGTGCTGAAAGGTCTCGGCGGGTGCGAGCGCGGGCACGGTGAATGCCTCATCGGTCGTGGTTTCGCGCGATCCACCAGTCGATCTGCTCGTAGCAGTCGGCGGCAGGGTCGCGAAGGTGAACTGGCCGGCGGTGCCGGTGGTGCCGCGACGGTGGTGATCACCCCGGATTCGTCGCGGATGTTGAGCATCGGCGAGGTCGGGTCGAGGTGACGTTGCGTTCGGAGATGGTGACTGTGGTCGTGTTGCCGCCGGCGGGATCGATGATCGAGCCGAGGGACGAGTCGACGTTGAAAGTGAGGACATCGAGCGCGGGCGGACAACGACGAGGCCCTGCTGGATGTCTGAGATGATGACGTTGCCCGATGGGAAGTATGGGTAGTTGGACCGCGCGTCGTAGCCGGTGCCGTCGTCTGAGGGTAGGTATCGAACCGTGCAACCTCGACGGGTTCTCGGGATCTGAGATGTCGTGGATGCGGAGGCCCGAGCGGTAGTTGGCGGCGTAGATGTAGTTGTCCTTGACGTAGAGGTTGTGGTCACGTGCGGTGTTGCCGTTGGACCATGCTCTGACGTAGAAGATGTTCTCGAGGTCTTCGACGTTGAAGATGTGCAGCGTGGTGGTGCCGACGACAGCGCCCTCGTCGAGCTCGTCGTTGACGTAGAAGTACTTGCGGTCTTCGCTGAGCCAGCCCCGTGACAGAACTGGCGGTTCGGGTAGGCGGCGTTGTCGAACTCGAACATGTTGGATTTGTTGGTGACGTCGTAGACACGGAGACGCGTGTCGGAGGAGCCGTTGCCGAAGCCCGAGCAGAGGAAGGCGATTTCCCGGCCGGCGTATGGGCCTGTGGTGTAGTTCACGACCTGCGCGTCGTGGACGTAGAGGTTGGACTGAATGGCCTGTTGTGAGGGCTGCTGGCGGAGCTGGAGCGCCGTTGGCGCCCCGTAGGCCGACCCCATGTCGGACGCGCCGCCGACTCCGGTAGATGTAGCCGAGTCTTCGTTGGCGACGATGTTGTGCGTGGAGCCTGCGCGGAGTAGCTGGAGTACCCGAGGTTTCCGATGTTGCCGTTGTCGGCGTCGGAGAGATCGAACTTCTGGATGTGGCTGCCGCCTTCGGTGACGACGTATGCGACGTCCCCGAGGACTTTGACATCACGCCAGAGGCTGGAGGGGCCGAGAATGTTCCGATGATGACGGGGTTGAGCGGGTCGGTGATGTCGACGAATCCGGTGCCGGTCTCGAGTCCCATGATGGCGATTTCTTTGCCCGGGCGTGGTGTAGCCCCAGCAGTCGTTGCCGCTGGAGCGCCGAGCCCGAACTGGGAGAGGGAGACCGGCTGAGGAAGGTGATGTTGTTCGCAGGAAGTTGCCGAAGCGGGCGTCAGAGGCGTCGCCCTTTCCGAGCAGGCGTTCTTCTTCGCCGCCCGGGTGAAGGCTGACGCTGGTACTTGCAATGGCGCCGCCTGCAGCATGAGGGCAGCGGTACAGACCGACCACTTGGCGGGATACGACATATTCAACTCCTCCCCGTTCTTTCGAAAGAGACCACGGCCCCGGTGTGCCAGTGAAAGCGCACCCTTTCCGTCGTCTGATTTCAGAATACGGGATATCCGGTCTTCGGGTTGCTCAAACTTGGGAAGCAGCGCGAGAACGGGCGGTTCTTGATGAACAGCGTGCAAACAAACCGGTCATTGGCACAGGGCCAACGAGCCGGTGGTTATCGGCTGAATTAGGACCTGCGTGGTGTGTTTATGGGCAGCCGGTGTTGTAGTTGGCGACCCATGCGGAAAAGTCAGAGGGCGTCAACACGCCGTCGCGGTTCTGATCGGCGACGAAGTCGCCTTGGTTGTACGCGGCGACCCATGCGGAGAAGTCTGCTGGGGTGAGGCCGTCGAAGTTGGTGTCGGCGAAGCAACTGGTGCCCCGGAATTCGACGGCTCCGATATCGAGGTAGCCGCCTTGGCCGTACCCGATGTTTGGCATGCCCGGGTCGTCGTGGGAGCTGCGTGATTGGCCGTAGACATCTTCGTCGATCTCGATGCTGCCGAAGACATAGCCGGCGTCGATGCAGGGCGAGCCGGGTTGAGTCTGACATCGCCGGTCGCCGCGTCGACGAACCTTGGGTTTGCGGAGATGTTGCCGCCGAGGAAGTAGAGATCGTCGATCCACGTGGCGTTCACCCCGCCGTCGGTTCCGCCGTAGATGTTGTTGTGGATGAATGCGGTTGGCGTGTCTCTGCCGGTGGTGATCTGCGCACCCGGCCCGGCGTGGGTCGCCCAGACGATGTTCGATTCGAGCCAGTTCTCGCCGTCGTTGAGGCCGATCGCGACCCGCGGGTTCGGGTTTGTCTGGACGAACGTTGATCGGAGGATGTCGAGATGCTCGTTGTGGTTCTTGTAGAGATCGGTATGCGTGGAGAAGCTGCCGACGCTGTTGTTGTGGAAGACCGAGTCGCGGATCACGGAGACGACATCTTCCTCCAGCAGCACGCCGCCCGCTTGGGCAACGCCGTAGTTCTCGGAGATGAACGTTGCTTCAATGAGGTTTGCGTCCGCGATGCCGCCGCCGCGTCTGGCTTGATTGCTGATGATCTCGCATCCGACAACTTCCCGGGTGTGATACACCCCCACCGATGCCGCTGCGTGAGAGGTTGTCGATCACGGTCGAGTCCCACAGCAACAGGGTTTCGGCGATGGCCCCGCCGTTCTGCTGCGCCGAGTTGGATCCAAAGTAGCTGTCTCGGATGCTCGCCGGTCCCTGAATGGCCCCCGCCCGCGTGCACTTCGTTGTCGATGAAGTCGCACCCGAGGAACCAGACGTTGGCGCTTTCGTCGAGGTCCGACGAAAGAGCGACAGCGCCGCCCGATCCACCGGTGTTGTTTCGATGAACTCACACGCGGAGGCACGAGCACCATCTGCGAAGAAGACGGCCGCCGGAGTCGTCCGCGTGATTCCTTGTAAAGCTGCAAGTCAAGATCGCGGCGGTGCCCGCGAAGCGCCGCCGGAGCTTGCTGTGTTCTGATCGAATACGCAGTCTGGATGTTCAAAGGCCCGGCAGCTAGACCGCGCCGCCGAAGATTGATTCGTTGTACTGGAACGTGGAGTTTGAGATCACAGAGTAGTGCACCGAGTCGGCATCGACTCGGACCGCCCCCGGCGTTGCCGGCTGCGGTATTCCCGAAGAACTCGCACCGATCCGCGATCAGGCGGGCGGCCCGGCACCCGATGGCCCCGCCGCCCCTGCGAAGTTTCCGAGGAACAGTGAATCATTGATATATGCCTCGCCGCCGGTGAGTCGGACGGCACCCGCGTTACTGTTGGCGATCACATTGAAGCCGAAGGTGGAGTCGTTGATCAGCGTGTTGCAGTTTGTGAGCACAACCGCGGCGTCGCCGCTGCCCCAGGCGCTCGGGTGCGAGCTGTTGCCTGGACAATTGTGTTGCTGATGTACAAGTTGGCACCCCTCAGGTTCATCGCCGATCCGGTACTTCCCTGATTTTCGTAGAGACGACACTCGTTGAAGGTCAGCGTGATGCCTGAAACGACGCCTCGCACAGCGCCGGAAGAAGCACCCGTGAACCGGAGACCTTCGAGTGTGATCGCAGACAAGGGCTGGAACGATGTGCTTGTTTCGTCGCCGAGCACGATGAGGGTGTTCGAGTTGTCTTCGCGTGTGCGGGGTCTGCTGTGTCGTCGCCGAGGAGGTCTCCCTCAAGAGTCGATGGAAAAAGGTCAGGGTTTCGGGTGTCTGGCGTGGATGGGAGTTGCAGGCCCGCGTAGCCGCCCTTGAGTGTGTAAGGGGGTGAAAATCGCGCGGGCGTTGGCACGAGGAAGGCTATTGCTCGGTCACCTGTACCACGGTCTGGCTTGGAGCCCGCCGGCGATGCGGATTTCGCCCCGGTTCTGCCCGAGTGCCTTGGCGAGGTCGATCGCGTCGTGGAGGTCGTTGAATGCGGATTGCCGGGACAGGCCGTCGCCCCGACGGGGCGTCGTCGTCGACGTAGACGTGTGTTTGGGCGTTGGAGGCCGCGGCAAGAGCCAGTGCGAGGGATGCGGTGAGCAGTCGGTCCGTGTGCATAATGGTCTCCCGGGCTTCGCTGCACGGGTATCGAGCCGATCGCTCGGCTTGCGGGAGAAATGCACGCTCGGCGCAGGTTTACCTGCACTGTGGTTGTTAAGGGCGCGATTGAAAATGAAGGCCGCGTGCGGGTGCGGCTTCAGAGTGAAGCTGAGTTCTGTCAGGCTCAGGGGTTAGTTGCAGCCGGCGTTGTAGTTGGCAACCCGGGCCGAAGTCGGCGGGGAGCACATGCCGTCGTTGTTCTGATCGCAGAGCGGGCCGGCGGAGTTGAACTGAGCGACCGCTGAAGTCGGCGGGCGAGAGCATGCCGTCTTCGTTTGCGTCGGCGAGGCAGGGCTCGGCGCCGGAGCAGGTGTTGAGGAGGATGGTGACGGTGCCCGAGGTCGCGCCGTTGGCAGCCACGAGGTCGTCGTTGCCGTCGCCGTTGAGATCACCGAAGGTGAAGTGACGGGGACGCGAGCCGACGGGGAAGTCCCGCCGGCACGAAGGTGCCGTCGCCGTTGCTCAGGAGGACCTGAACGGCGTTGGCGATGAAGAGGCCCGCGTGGATGTCGTCAAGCCGTCGTGGTTGGCGTCGCCGATGGCGATGGCGATGGGAGCGAGGCTGGGTCCGGTGCTGATGGACTGCTTCGCGCCGAAGGTGCCGTCGCCGTTGCCCGGAAGTACTGGACGGCGTCGCCGTTGAGGAAGGGGTGGCGGGTCTTCGAAGCCGTCGCCGTTGAGATCACCGACGGCGATGCCTTCGGGTCCGTCTGCGGAGAACCGAGCGAACTCGGTGAGGTTGCCGTTGCTGTCGCCGGTGGCGATGAGGATTTCGTTCGAGAAGACCATGGGGGCGGCGACGTCGAGGTGGCCGTCGTTGTTGTAGTCGGCGAGCGCGACGCCGACGGGTCCGCCGGTGAAGTCGATGAAGATCTCGGAGTCGAAGGTGCCGTCGCCGTTGCCGGGGACGATGTTGATGGTGTCGTCGTCGCGGTTGGCGTAGATGATGTCGAGTTCGCCGTCACCGGTCATGTCGGCGATTTCGAGGCCGCGGAGCCGTGGAGTAGGCGTAGTAGGTGGGCGGGCCCGAAAGCCGCCGGCGCCGTCGTTGAGGAGGATGCCGATGCCGACGTTGCCGAGGTCAGGCGACTGGACGCCGAGGGCGATGTCGTTCCAGCCGTCGCCGTTGAAGTCGGCGATGCCGGCCCGGAGGACGCCGACGGTTTCGATGGAGCCGGGCTCGACGGCGTCGATGTCGATGGCGGTCTGGAGGGTGCCGTCACCGTTGCCGAAGAGGATGGAAGCGCTGTGGCCGAAGTTGTTGGCGGTCACGACGTCGATGAAGCCGTCGTTGTTGAGGTCGCCCGTGGCAGCACCCATGGGCAGATCGCCCGTGGTGGCCGAGTAGGGGGCGTCGTAGACGTCGGTGGCGGCACGCGCTGGCACCGGCGGCGAGCATGAGCATGGCCGCGGTGGCGGCTGCGCGTGGGGGTACAGATGGGATGCACGATCGAGGGACATCGAATTCGTGTTCATGTTCTGATCCTTTCGAGTCTGGTCTTCTGGTTGCTTCTCTCTCACCACTGCATCCGCTGGCGTGAGGGTTGCCGGGGCGGAATGAACGACACACGGGAACGGAGTTGCGGGCTGAACGGGCCCGATTTGGATCTCTGATCCGTCATGGACCCAAACTACAAATCGGACAAGATCATGTCAAGAGAATCGTGGAATATTCTCTGATGGATCAGAGATCCATTCCAATGGCTTCTTTTCTCGTTATACTCGCCGAGGCACCGGGAATGGCTCCCGGCGTGTGACTACGACGTTCGGGACCTGATCTATGTCGATTACCTTCAATACGTCAAATCAGCGGCTGGCACGGGACCTCGACCAGCAGATCTCTGAGGTCTCCGATTCCCTCCGTGGCAGCATGCTCCCCATCGTGGAGGTCCTGATCGGGTCTTCCTCGCACCGCCCCATCGCCCCTGGCTCGCAGGCTCAAGATCGACAAGACGCTCACGGGGCGGATCTTGCGGTCGGTCAAGGCGAATGACCCCTTGAGGTCATCCACAACGCACCGGCACCGCACGGGCTGCGGATCTTTCTGCAGGCGGCTGAAAAGGCGGGCGTGAATCCGGATCTGCGCGCGCGGAGCAGTCGATCTCGGACTTTGAATCGCTCATCCACACCTTCCCGAGGGCCGGGCGGCTCTCGAAGCGGCGATCTCGGATCACATCCCGGAGATCCGCCGACAGAACAGCGGGCGGCGAAGCAGGCGGTCTACAAGTCGATGTCGTACCTGCTGGGCTATCAGGGCGAGGCCTCGCTCCTGACGACGGTGATCTCGCCCTCGGTGTGCGGGAAGCTGGTGGACACGCGTCATATTGACACCATCGTGGGGCTGCGCCCGGCTGCGGGCGAGACACCCGTGAACCTGTTCGGTATCCGCCGACACGACACGATGGCAGGCATGCCCAACTGGATGGAGACGCTCGACGGCGAGCGCGGCGTTGAGGACGCGGGGCGATACCTGCTGAAGAATATTGCGACCAGCCGATCCCGCGCTGAGCGTGCGTGACGGCGGGAACGTGCTGCACTCGGTGCTCGATGCCGAGTCGCTGCCCATCAATCAGCCCGTGACGGTTGTCAACGGCTGGACGATCCGCAATGCGAGCCTGCGTTACCGCGACGAGAAGCACACGCACGAGTGGCACTCGTCGCTGCTGCGTATCCCGATGCGTGTGCATCGGGACTACTTCATCCACAAGGACGTGTGGCCGGGCGTGCCCGAGTTTGTGCCGAGGATGCCGGGTCTTCACCGATTCGGTCCGGAACCCGGTGCCCGGCCAGCAGCACGACGCGATCGATATGGATATCCCGGTGCAGTCGGTCGGGATGGGCATCCTTCGGCCCGGCACTCCTCGGTGCCGAAGTATCAGGAGCTCTTGAGGCAGATCTTTGATGTCGCGGGTCGACGCGCGCGACTACCGCGTATCGGGCGAGGTGGTGTACCCGGTGCCGTTCGTGCGGATCACCGCGTGGTTTGGTGCCCGACGCGCCCGAGGACCACTGAGAAACAAGAACTTTCCAACACAGAAACGGGCGGCCCGCTGGGGACCGCCGTTTGTGATGGAGTGGTGCGGCGTTTAGTTGCAGCCAGCGTTGTAGTTGGCGACCCGGGCGCTGAAATCGGCGGGGCTGCGGGCATCGTCGGCGTTCTGATCGCAGGCGGGAGCCATGGTGTTGAACGCGGCGACCCACGCGGAGAAGTCTGCGGGGCTCAGGATGCCGTCGTTGTTGGCATCTGCGAGGCAGGCGGCGGGTGTTTCGGTCATGGAGATGGTGTACGTGCCGACGGAGCCGTAGTCCGAGACCGTGCTGTTGGTCCTCGTTTCGTACGTGCCATCGACGACGATGGTGTAGCTGCCGGCGAGAGCCGGGTAGGTTTGGCTGGCGAGCCAGTGCCGAGCGGGCTGACTTCCTCGATGAGCCGGAAGGGCGTGTCCGGTAGAGAGTGAACTCGAGGTCGATGTTGCGTCCGACATCGACGGTGGTGAGGTCGATGAAGACGTCACCGCCGGTGGACACGAATGTGAAGGCATCGGTGTCGGCTGCCGTGGTGATGAGTCCGGTGATGGGCGAGCCCGAGACGAGTGTTGAGCCGCCCGATGTTCCGTTTGGATGGTCATCGGGCGCGATGGTGACGCCGTTGGCCACTGGTCATGATGGCGAAGTCGTCCTCGGTGTTTGTCGAGCCCGGGTAATCACCGATGGACCACTGGACGAGCTGTCTGCCGAAGGGCCGCCCATGATGGGTCCCCAAGTGGGCGCCGCCCGAGGAGCCGGGGTGATAGGTGGAGCCGTTGAGGCCGTCGTGTCGCAGCCGGGTGTGACCAATCTCGTGGCTCGCGGTTTGGGGCCGGCGTTGAGTCCTTTATTGAAGACGAACGTCGGGTTGTCGATGCCGTCGTTGAAGCTATTGAGGAGTGCGATGCCGCCGGTGCCCAGCCCGAAGCCGTCGGTGATCTGAGTCATGATGACTCGGATGCCGAAGTTGGTGTCTGCGCTGTTGGATCTGATGGCGCATCGATTCCGGGGTCTTTGGTGGTGACGTTGACGTTGTCGAAGATGACGAAGTCTTCGACGACCTCAGCCAGTGCTTGATGATGGACTCTCTCTCGGAATCGGAGAACTCGGCGGGTTGTTCGAGCGGTCCCGTGCGGGAAGACGATGTCGTGGTTCCAGCTGTTGTTGACGGAGTGGTGTCCGTCGAAATCGAGGTAGATGGTTTCGGCGCACCGGATTGGATTCGAGGTTGAGGAAGTCATCGAGCGGGATGTCGGTGCGCGCGAGCGTGGGGCCGTCGCCGTCCGGCGTGACCGGCTCATCCGGAGCGGGAGGGCAGATGTTGAAGACGCGCCCTTCGGGGATGATGGGTTGAGATCCGCGGATCATCTCGGCGAGCTCTTTCTCGTCCATGTTGTGTCGGCTGGCGATCGCGCAGGCTGTCCGCATGCCGGACGAGCGCGTCGCGGCCGTTGAGTGAGCCGGCGGGGATGCTGTCTGCCGAGGGCGTGACGACCAGTGCGTCTTACGCTGTCGCGGTGCCCGCGAGCGTGGTCCCGGCGGCGAGCGAGAACGGCACATGTTTGCTTCATGGGTATAAATCTCGATCGGTACGTGGCGAATCGGTTTATGGGCAGCCGGCGTTGAAGTTGGCGACCCAGGCTGAAGTCGGCGGGTGTGCACGCCTCGTCGGCGTTCTGGTCGCAGGCGGGTCCATGGCGTTGAAAGCGGCAACCCAGCGCTGAAGTCGGCGGGCTGAGAATGCCGTCGTTGTTGGTGTCGGCAAGGCAGGTATCGACCGGGTGCAGCCGAAGCTCTCGAAGAGCAGGTCGTCGACAGCACTCGAGGATGTCGCCGGGGTCGTTGTCGGCCGCGACGAAGCGGATGCGGAACTGTGCGCTGACCCGAACTCGGCACCGACGTCGATGGAGTCGGTGCGCCGCCGTGTCCGGGCTGTAGCGCGCGGTGGTCCATGAGCCGCCGTTGGTCGAGACTTCGACGCGGAAGTAGTCTTCGGATCCGATGGTGTTCTGATCGTCGTTCATCCAGTAGGCGTAGCTGACAGTGCCGCCGGTGGAGAAGTCGAGCTCGGGCTGGTGAGGATGGTTTCGCCGCCGTCGACATCGGAGTTTGGTTCGTTGTCGATGAGTCCGGTCTGCCAGCACTGCCCGGAGCCGTCGTAGTCTGCGGGCGGGTCGGATCGGTCGTTGTCCGGGGAACGCCGCGGACCCACTGTCCCGCGGGCGTTGCCTGAGACGGTCCAGCCGATATCGGTCTCGCCGTTGTCGGCGACAGAGATACCTTCGCCGACGGTGGCTTGGTATGTCCGTTCACGGGGTTGGTGATCACGCCGGCGATCTGGCCTTCTGCGGAGAGCCAGTAGTCGGGTCGTCGCCGCAGTTGAACGCGGGAGGATTCCGGTGTAGAGCCCGCCGGTTCCGCCGGTGAGTGTGACGACGGTCGGGTTCGTGTCGCCTGCTCGCTGGTAGTTGAGCACGGGTCGCTGATGAGCGTGTCGCCGTTCTCGGTGACCTGCACGGAGACGGTGTCGGGACGCCCGGAGCGATGATGCTGGGCAGCGGCTGCGCGGAAAGCGGTCGAGCAGCAGGATGGACTGCGAGAATTCGAGGCTGTAGGTGCCGACGGAGCCGTAGTTCGAGACCGGCCCGTTGGTGACGGGCTGGAAGCCCCTTCGAGGACGACGGTGTAGTTGCCAAGCGGAAGATCTGTGTAGGTTTTGTTGGCGTTGTAGGTGCCCTCGGGATTGAACTGGTCGATCAGCGTGAGCGGCGAGTCGAGGTAGAGGTTCCATCTGATATCGAAGTTCGGGCCGACGTCGACCGTTCGGGCGTCGATGGTGACGTCGCCGCCGAAAGCGGTGAAGCTGAAGGCGTCGATGTCGCCGTGGGAATGGATGACACCGGATGAAATCGCCCGAGAGATGGGTGTGCCGCCGTAGAGCACGTCGGGGTGGTCGTCGTCGATGAAGACGACCTCGTTGGCGTTGTTGGTGATGATGGCGGTGTCCTGCTGGATGGTCTGTGTTGCGCGGGGTAGTCGCCCTCGACCACTGAACGAGCGTTCGTCCGAAGGGTGCGCCCATGATCGGTCCCCACGAGGGCGAGCCGCTCGAGGCCCGGGTGGTACTCGGAGCCGTTGAGCCCGTCGTGACGGAGCGAGTGTGTGGCCGGCTTCGTGGCTTGCGGACATGGGTCCTGCGCGAGGCCTTTGTTGAAGACGAAGCATGGCGTGTCGGTGTTGCTGCGGAACGTGCTGAGCAGCGCGATGCCGCCGGTGCCCTCGCCGAAGCCGTTTGTGTACTGCGACATGATGACGCGCATGCCGAAGTTCGAGTCATCGCCGTTGGATTTGACCAGAGACGCCGGGGTCCTTGGTGGTGACATTGATGTCGTACTGCACGAAGTCCTCGGCGACTTCGAGCCAGTGGCCGATGATCTCTTCCTTCTCGGCGTCGGTGAAGACGTTTGTGTTACCGTTGCGGTCCCGGCGGGAAGTTGATGTTGTGTCCCCAGCCGTTGTTCACGGACTGGTGGCCGTCGAAGTCAAGGTAGATCGTTTGCTCGAACCGGGCCGGATTCGAGGTTGAGGAAGTCGTCGAGCGGATGCCGCCGCGCGATGGATCGGCCCGTGGCGTGTGTCGTTCTGGATCTCGGCGGCGGCGGGCAGACGTACATGATGGTGCCGGCGGGTGTGACATATGCCGAGAGATCGGTGCTGAGTATGGACGCGAGTTCCTCGGCGGTAATGCCGTGGTTCTGCGCGATCTCGCCCAGCCGATCACCGAGTTCTCGCACGGCCGAGGGGCCGTTCAGCGAGCCCTCTGGCACTGTTTGCACGGCCTGCGCCGAAGTGAGTCCTGTGAACAACAAACCGGCAGCAATCGCCGGGATCCCCGCCCTGTGATCCCGGGTCATCTTTGATATGTCTCCGGCTGTGTGGAAGGGTGCAGCCCCGTTAGAGCTGCACCTGTGTGGTTTCTGAAAGTTTACGGGCAGCCGGCGTTGTAGTTGGCAACCCAGGCGCTGAAGTCGGCGGGCGAGCAGCGCCGTCGTTGTTCTGATCACACACGGGGCTCATCGCGTTGAACGCGGCGACCCGAGCGCTGAAGTCGGCGGGCTCAGGATGCCGTCGCCGTTGGCGTCCGCGAGGCAGTCATTGGACTGCTCGCACTCGAAGCTCTCGAAGACGATGGCGTCCGGCCGTCGAGGACATCGCCGGGTCGTTGTCGGCGGCGACCATCCGGAACTGGCTGGTGTTGCCGAATTCCGCCCCGACGTCGATGGTGTCGGTGCATACGAGGTGGACGACGAGTAGTTGCGTGCGATGGCCCGCTCGAGCCGCCGTTGGTGGAGACCCGACGCGGAAGTAGTCCTCGCCGCCGATGGTGTTGGTCTCGTCGTTCATCCAGTAGGCGTAGCTGACGGTGCCGCCGGAGGAGAAGTCGAAGACCGGGCTTGTGAGGATGGTTTCGCCGCCGTCGACGTCGGAGTTGGACTCGCCGTTATCGGTGAGCCAGCACTGGCCCGAGCCATCGAAGTCGGCGCAGGTCCGGATCGGCGAAGTCCGCGGGACAGCCTGTTCCCACTGGCGTCGCTCGCCGCCGGAGACGGTCCAGCCGATGTTGGTTTCGCCGTTGTCGGTGACGGACGCCCGTGCCGATGGTCGCCGAGAACGTGCCTGCGGGCGGCTGAGAGCGTGCCAGCGAGCGTGGTGTCGACCGAGACGAGGAAGTCGGGATCGTCGCCGCAATCGAACGCGGGCAGGTCGGCGGTGTAGATGCCGCCGCCCGAAGCGGACATGGTGATATCGGTGAAGCCGGCATCACCTGCACGCTGGTAGCTGAGGACGGATCGCCAGAAGCGTGTCGTCGTTCAGCGTCACAGACAGTCGTGGTGGTGTCCGGGCGATCAGTGTCGGCGGCGTCGTCAGCAAGCGCGATGTTCGCGGGGAGCTGCACGGGCTGATCAACGCTGATGTTGAGCGAGTAGGACTGGATGGAGTTCTCGGTACCGCCGAAGACCCGAACGTACGCAGCGCCGGCTGCGAGGTTGGCGATCACGGTCTCGGCCCGCCCGAGCCGTTGTCGTTGACGGACTGGAGGACCGTGCCCGAGGCGTCGAGCACCGGATGCCGAGGTTTTCTGGTTGAGAGCGTCGTAGTTGTTCCCGGTGTTGCAGGCGGAGGTCTGTGTGCCTTCGAGGTAAGGAAGCCCCGGGGCGTGACGGTGGCGGTGATGGAGCTTGACGAGCTAAGGTTGACAAGGAAGTAGTCGCTGTCCGAGTTATCGTCGATCGAGAGAACCTCGGTCAGGCCCGGGCCGTTGGGGCCGGTGTCGCCGAGCTGGACCGACTGCCCGATGTTGAGGCTGCCGAGATCCGTGGCATCGCCCGTGGAGTCGTTGGGCTCCATCGGGTCGCCGTAGTGGCTGGGCGTTGAGTGTGTCGTCGAACTGCGGGCCGTCGTAAGCGACGGAGATGAAGGGCTCCATGAGTTTGGTCTGGCTTGTGGGCAGACGTGGAGCTGTCCCCGTGGCCGTGCTCGTGGGCGAGCACGTTACGGAGCCTGAGGGACTGGCTGCCGGTGTTGTTGTAGAAGGAATCGGGTGAATCGACGACCATGTCGCCGTTCTGCGGGAAGAAGTTGTAGGCGAGGATGCCCGAGTTGCCGTCGATGGGCTTGCCGCCCATGCGGAGGTCACCACGGACGCCAGCGACGCCCGGGTTGTTGAAGAGTGTGGAGTTGTCGTCGTTGGGTTCGAGGATGTAGGTGTTGCCCGAGAGCTCGCCCCAGCGTGCGAAGACCGGTCGTAGATCGCGCGTGGCGCGGTTGCCGTAGATGCCATCCATGAAGGCGTTGAGGCCGTTCGGGCCGGTGCCTTCACCAACGCCGTCGGGGATGGTGGTGCCGTCGTCGGGAAGGTAGAGTGAGGATGGTGGGCTCACCCTGCAGCCGAGCCGCCCGGTTGAGCGGTGCCGCCCCAGCGGCCGGTCTGCTGGAAGCGGTCGCCGTTGACATCGACGCCCGCAAAGACGACGGCTTCGAACGCCGCGATCAGCGCGGGGTCGGTACCCGGTGCGAAGCAGGGCATGACGGGCGTTCCGCCGTGGGCGTCGGTCTCGACGATGTGGGCCAGCCCCTGAGCATGCGCTGGTGGATGGGCTTGAACTTCTTGAAGTCCTCCTCGTCCACGTAGGCCTTGACGGCCTCGAATGTTTCTTTGTATTCCTCGTCGGAGAGCTGCTGGTTGCGCTCGATGATCACCGGGTGCGTGTCGGCGTCGGGCTCGCTGGTTTCCATGAACGACAGCGTGATGCCTTCAAGCTCGCAGCGCTGAGAATCCGCTGACGGTCTTCCTCGGGCAGCGTAGAAGGTCTGCGCTCGATCATGCGGAGCATGTCACGTGCACGGTGTCGCAGCAGACGCTGGCCGGCTTAGCGATCGGTTCGAGCGGCTCCGCCAACGGTGGCGGCAAGGCCCGCGGCGAAGACGATCGCCGCTGCGGTGTTGAGCTTCTTCATTGTGATTCACTCCTCTATTCAGACTAAGAATCGGGGCCTCCAGAAGGAAGGCCCCGAATGAGAGAACAGGATCTGTTTACGGGCAGCCGGCGTTGTAGTTGGCGACGCTGAAGTCTGCGGGGCTGCAGACGCCGTCGGCGTTCTGATCACACTCGGAGCCATCGCGTTGAACGCGGCCACCCGAGCGCTGAAGTCGGCCGGGCTCAGCACGCCGTCGCCGTTGGCGTCGGCCGTGCAGTCGTCCGACTCGCACACGACCGAGCCCGAGTAGTACTGCAGCGGGTCGGCAGGCGAGTGACATCGTCGCCATCGAGCACGCCGACGATGAAGTTGAAGACAACCTCGTCATCGCACGCGCGCGGGGATCGAAGCGGTGTAGTTGTCGCCGCCAGCCGGTGAGCATACGGAGGTCAGCGGAAGGGCAGGCCCACGCTGTAGATCATCGTCAGGTTCGAGCCGTCGAGCGTGTACGTGCCCGGGTCGATGTTGACAAGGATCTCGGTCGCGTCCGTGTCGCTGAACTCCGCCGGGATGCCGTTCGGGAATGTGATCACGACCGGCTCGGGCGGAACGTCGATCGTGATGTTGGACGAGTTGATGTCGAAGAAGTTGAACCCGGTCGCCCGGACCATGACGCGGCCGTTGTTTGTGAAGACGTCGGGCAGCGTGACGGTCTCGGAGCCGTCGTTGGGCACACCCGTTGCGAGCACGTAATCGAAGCTCGCGCCCGGCATTGGTTGAGAAGAGATGTCGACCTGCGTCGCCCGAGCACGGTGTTCGTGTTGGCAACGTCCCACGTGACGTCGAGCTGGCCGTCGGTGATGGTGGTCGGCGAGCTCTGGCTGGTGACGTTGAACGGGCCGGCCGAGGTGGTGACGGAGACGCTTGTGGTGTCGGTGGCCCAGCCGCCGCCGCTGGGGTTGTTGTCACGCGGTGACGCATAGTCATGGTGCGGTTGGTCATCGGTACTTCTCACCGCGGGTGAGTGTGCCGTTGTTGAGTCGATGAGATCCGGGAAGTAGCGTGTGGGCGAGGTGGTCGGCGGAAGCTGCGGAAGAGCGGGCTCGAGCCGTTGTCGGCGCGTTCGCGTCCTGCTGCGGGCCGCGGTCGTACTCCTCCCAGCAGTAGAGCACCGTGTCGCCGTCGGGATCGGAACCGGTCGCGGTGAGGAAGAAGGGCGTGTGGGATCGAGATACTCGGGCCGGCGTCCACGATGGGCGTGTTGTTGCCCGTGGCGAAGGCGGCGTCGCAGTTGTTGCCGCTGCCGGAAGTGATGTGCGTTGATCTGGAACTGGCTGCGGTAGTGGAAGTATGCGTCGGAGTTGTTCTGGATGTTGTCGTTGCCGCAGATGCCGGCGTAACCCATGATGGTGGTTGCCGAGCCGATCTCGTATGCGGAGGTGCTGCTGCGGTTGCCGCCGCGCAGCTGCCGCTGTCGCCGTTGAACGTGTGCGAGCCGCCGAACTGGTGTCCCATCTCGTGAGCGACGTAGTCGACGTAGAACGGATCACCGATGGGCTGAGCGAGTCCCGTGACGCCGCCGCCCTTGTTGGACGTGCAGATGACGCCGAGGTATGCGACGCCGCCCGCCCGGTGCTCAGGCCGTGACCGACGTCGTAGTTGGACGACCCGATGACGGAGTTGAGTCGGCCGGTGACCGTTCAAGAGGCTGGAGTTATTGCTGAGCCCGTCGCTGGCGGAGTTGGTGTAGACGACCTGATCGTTGTTGGCGACGAGGTTGAACTCACGCCGACCTCGTCCTCGTAGATGCCGGTGACGCGGTTGACGCAGGTCACGATGGCGGCGAGCTGCCGAGGCGACCGTGCCCCCGTGGAACTGGCCGTACTGCCTGTGCAGAGCATCGCGAGGCGGTATTCCTTGCGTGTGACCGCCGCGAGACGCGCATGGGCGGCGTGATGTTCCGGTTGTCCTGCGCCCAGCCGTGAACGTCCGGCGAGCCGTGGATGCTTTCGTGTGAGCAGGACCAGTTGTTGTCGGAGCGGTCGAGATCTTTCTTGTAGTACGCGGCGTAGACCGAATCGTCGTTCTTGCTGTAGCGATCGATGTAGGCGTGCAGACCGCGCGGCGAACCTGCGTCAAAGCCCGAGGGCGTCATCGTGAGCACGCGAGCGGTGTCGTCTTCGAGGCTCTGACCCGCGTAGGTGCGGATCATCGGTACTTCTGCGGAGCGGGCTTCCATCACGGGCGACTCATAGATCGCAAGGCACGGAAACCGCCCTCGGGCATCGGCAGGTCGATGATGACCGGCTCGCTCGGCATCGGGTGTGCCCTCCAGCGGAGCGGCCGAGAGGAGTTCACGCATGGCGGCGGTATCGAGCACCGCGGCGTTGAACATGTTGGGACGCACCCAAGCCTCGCCGGCGGTTCTTGAAGCGGGCACATTGTCGATCAGCGCCCAGCGCCATCGACCGAAACGCTCTGAACAGCAAACTCCGGACTCGTCGGCCCAGTGTGTCGTGGGCTGCGTGGGCTGCTGGCTCAACGCGGTCCCCGCAAGCACGGAAATCACGGTCGTGGATCCGATCATCCTCTTCATCTGCACGTCTCACTCCTTCGACAGAAATCCGTTCTCGGCCCACGAGATAGCCAGACCTTGCTGCAGGCATGCTGCAGTATGCGCCGATCGCCGGATGACGATCGAGATCATTCGCCGACAGCCCCCTGCCGCTGGCTCCCTTACGGGACGTGGCCGCGAAAGTTCCAGACTTTGAAAGTCCGGAGAAGCAATCGCAGCGATATGAGCAAGATACAGGCTCCCGCAGCGTGTGAGAAGGGCCGATCCAAATGGCCCGGGTATTCCGAGTAAATACCGACCCCTGCCTTATAAGACTGCCTATCCCAACATTAAAGTCAGGCGCGTCACTCGTGACGCGCCGATCGGGAAGTCCGGATTGGTCTGAAACCGATTACTCGTCGCAGCCGGCGACCCAGAGGCGACCCACGCCGAGAAGTCGGCGGTTCGAGGGCGCCGTTGCGGGTTGCAGTCGGCCGCGAGATCGCCGGCGTTGTAAGCCACGACCCGTGCGGTGAAGTCGGTGGGCGTCAGGATGCCGTCGCCGTTAATGTCGGCGATGCACCTCGACGAGCCCGCCCCGCATTCTTCCCAGTGACTGCGCGAGCAGCACAGGGGTCGCGGCGCGGGATTCCGAGCGAGAGGGGATGATGCCCTCTTCGAGGATGCTGGTGGAAGAAGAGCGATGTTTGAGAGTCCGCCCGGGCAGAGGTGGCAGTAGCTCATGATCGTGCCGTTCTCTGCGGTGCGCACTGCCCGAACGCACTGGTCCACCGGCGGGTTGAGGCCGTGGTGTGCGGAGCGCCGAAGTTATGACCCCACTGCGCGGTCACAACCAGTCCCAGTTCTGTGGGAGGTTGGACCGATGGGCGAGGGAAGAAGCCGTTCATGTTGCCCGAGACGGCCTGTGCCAGATTGAGGTTGCAGAACGTCGCGAGGTAGGCGATGCCCCCGCCGAGCGGTTTGCCGGAGAGGTGTGGGCGTGCCACTCGCCCGCGTAGGGCACGAACTCGGTCCAGACCGCGTTCATCTCATCGAGAACAGAGGGCGTGTCGGTGCCCAGCCGTGGGTCGGCGATGGGGTCGGGCCAGATACGGGTGTAAACGATGTTGAGGCGCATGTTCCACGAGTTGGCGTAGATCTCGGTGACCCCGCCGACCAGCGATTCGATGTACTCAATCGTCATGTCTGACGCGACCGACGGGTCCTGCTGCATGAAGGTTTGCGAGAACTCCGTGTCCGCCTCGATGGCGACCTGGCGACGCGGGCAGGGTTGCTGGTCACGCCGTCGTCATCGTCGTCGTCGCCGCGAGTTCGCGTACTCCTGATCCGGAGGCGTGATGAGTGCAGGCGTAGTCGATCCAGTTGATCTGCCCATCGGGGAGATCGGACATGTTGTGATCGTGATGCCGGTCTGCTGCGCGAAGCTGCCATTGGAGACGACGTACGTGGTGCCGTCGAACTCGATGATGCCGTTGCTCATGTTGGGCGAGATCGCGAGGTAGACCTTCGAGCCGGGGATGCCGACGATCGAGCCGCGGAGCGTGGCGAGGTTGGGGCGAGCGATCGGGACGTCGCCGTCCCGGTCCCACGGACGAGGACCGCCTGCGGATCGAACACATCGAGTTTCGAGCTCGAGATCGACGAAGGTCGTGCGATCGAGCGGGAAGTCGGCGATGTTCACGGGAGGGCGTTGTTGATCGCGTCGAAGTGCGTCATACAAATTGCAGGGCGTCGCGATCGGGTCGATCTGACGGCTGTCGACCACGAGGGGCGAGGGCACGGTGACGATCCGCCCCCGAGATCGAGCGTTCTGGGGAGTCGGCCCGAACTGTCCTGTGCGACGGCTCCGCCCGTCGACATCATGAGTGCGATCCCGCACGCCGAAAGGAGTGTCTTCATTCGTTCCACCTTGCTCCCCGGTGTGATCCCACCGAGTCGGCCACCCCGACCCCGCCGGGCTGTAGCCGAACACATTCTAACGCGATTCCCCGGCCGATTGCACGATTCTGGCTGGTTTCCGGTCCCCGGAGGAAAACAACGGTTCCGTGCCCTGTACGCCCCGGGAGGCGGGACGGATCCCCGCCTGCGAGCCATCAGAAGCAGGCCCCTGGACGACCCGGGGCCTGCTTGAAAATGCCGTCGCTTGGCAGATCAGCAGCCGGCGTTGTAGTTGGCAAACCCAGCGCTGAAGTCGGCTGGGGTGCAGGAGCCATCGCTGTTCTGGTCACACTCGGGGCGCTGGCGTTGAAGGCGGCGACCCAGCGCTGAAGTCGGCGGGCTCAGGATCCCGTCGCCGTTGGCGTCGGCGAGGCAGCCGGGCTCGTTGCAGAGCGGTTGCCGGTCAGATCGCATCGGCACTCCTGCCTGAGTACTGGCCCGTGCCGTCGGAGGTAGGCCAGCATCCGTGAGTTGATGTTCTGCGGTGGAAGTTGAGGTTGACGTCTCCGGTGCCGTTGCCGCACTGGTGGCAGTAGCTCATGATCGTGCCGGGCGCCTGCGAGCAGTCACCGTTGCCACAGTTATCGATGTTGACAGCGGCCACTGCTGATGCGTGTGCGCGCGCCGAAGTTGTGGCCCCACTGTGCGCGGTAACCATGAAGTCCCAGTTCTGATTGCTCTGGTCTTGGAGCGGATAGGGAAGAAGCCGTTCAGGTTGGCAGAAAGTGCGTAGTCGTAATCTTCGTAGCAGATCGTGCCGACGTACGACGCCGCCGCCGAGCGAACGCCCGGAGAGGAAGTGCACACCATTGCGCTGCTCGCTGGTCATGTTGTCGTTCCAGTAATCCCGGAACTGATATAGCTGGTCTGCGGTGCCGTTCTGGTTCCATGGATCGCTGGAGGTCCAGATTCGGAGGAAGGTGATGTTGAGAATGACGTTAGACGCGTCGTAGACCTCGCTGATAGCGCCGACGAGCATCGTGGCGTAGTCGGACGCCTGCGTGGCGTTGCCGCCGAAGAGGTCGGTGCGGAACTGCGTGTCCGTCTCGATGGCGACGTCGGCGACGCGGCAGGGCGGGTCGCCGAGGAAGGCAACGCCGCGGCTGGCAGTGGTGTTCACTTCGCGCCCGGGAACATCGATCGCATTGCAGACGAGATCCATGAAGTTGATCGCGCCGTCGCAGGGTTCCGCAGGGTTGTGATGACGGTATCGAGATCCCACTGGCGAATTCGATGATACCGCTCGCCGCCGGTGCGGATGTAGCCCACGTCATGCTGTCGCTGAAGGCGATGTAGGCCAGCGAGTCGTGATCGCCTGCGACGTGCCCGCCGAGCATGACCACGTCGGGCCGATCAAACGAGCCGTCTCCTCGTTGAGGCGGAGCGTGGCGTTGGCGTCGACGATGTCGCGGCGCTTCAGATCGAGGATCACGCTGGTCTCGGTGTCGAGCGAAGTTGTGGAAGATGGCGGTATCCACGCCGCGGAGCGTGGTGTGCCAACTCGTGCGGGGTGTCAGCGTGGTGACTTGTCGCCGAGGGCGAGGCCGCAAAGGGCTGGTCGACCGTGACGTGATTGGCTGTTGTGTCGCGGCCGCCATAAGGACGATGGACGGAACTACAAACATCTTCAGACTCGGCAGGGCCCCCGCGACCGCGGAACTCAACTCTTCTTCTGACAAATGAAACAGGACAGTCTTTCGGGATCAGCATCCCGCGTTGTAATTATGACCCACGCGGAGAAGTCCGCGGGAGAACATGCCGTCGGTGTTCTGATCGCACTCGGGTGCTGCGCGTTGAAAGCCGCGACCTGTGCCGTCGGCCGGGCTGAGCATGCCGTCGCCGTTGGTGTCGGCGATGCACGGTCGGGCGGGATGCACGTGCCGTCGGGGATGGTGTGTCCCGTCGCCGTCGCAGATGGTGCCCATGCCGAGCCAGACCGCGTCCGGGATGAGATTGCAGTTCTTCTGAAAGGATGAGACAGTTGGTTCGTGATGCAGCACGCGCGGTCGGTTGCGGACAGTCGGCGTCCGTGCAGGTTGTCCTGACGCCGAGGAACGTCCCGCCCAGTGCCGCAGCTTCCAAGAGCCGTGACCTCGACACACGTGCCATCGGGCAGACACGCAGCACCGATCGGGCACAGCGAGCCGCCGCATCGACGTTGGCCCCCGCCACGCGCCACCGATGAGGTCACAGCTGTCCTCGGTAATGAAGAGGCAGTTGCCGTTGGTCAGGCAGCAGCGCCCTCGGGGATCGGGTCGTCGTGACGCACTGTGTACCCGCCCCGCCGAAAGCCGTTGATGTTGAGGCACTCGGCCCGGTGAGATCGAAGCACTCGCTGCCGTCGCAGCAGGCACCTGGTCTGGTCTTCGCAGGTGAAACTGGTCCACGTGGCCCGGAGCATCCAGTCGCCGCTGGGCGTGCAGAGCGCCGGAAGGACTGGAACGTGCTCCAGCTGGCGGGCAGCCAAACACGCCGCAGTCGATCGCATTGATCCAGCTGTCTGTCGGCGAGGCGACGCCCGAGTTGTCGGTCATCGGGAACGCGTTCTGGTTCTGTGGCGGCGGCGTGAAGCATCCGTTGCCCGACTGCGACTGGTGCTGGTCGATGCGGAAACCGATCGTGAACGTGTTGGTGCCGCTGTTGTTGTTAATGAAAATCTGCTCGGGATCACCCGGGTCGATACTGAACGCGACGTTCACCGCCCCGCGCAGGCCCGGGCGGGATCACGATGTGCGGCAGGATGACATCATCCGACGAATAGGCAAACCAGCGTCCCGGTGTTAGGCGGCCCGTCCCAGACGAGCACCGTCCACCGGTCGTGGTCTGGATCGAGGTCCCGCGTGCCGATGACGCTTCGATGAGATCGATACGGATGGGAAAGACGGACGCGGGCAGCGTGTACTGAGCCGCCATGACCTCGCCCTCGACGAAGCCGGCCTGAACGAGATACGCCGTGCCGGCAAAGGTCTCGCCTGCGTAGGTGTTGGCGAGTGGCACCCGTGCCACGGTTGGTGTTCCTGGATCGGGCAGGCTTGCTGTGACCTCACCCAGCGAGGTGACGCCGAAGGTCTGGACCTTGTCGAGCGTCACGGGATGGCGTGGGCTCAGCCTGCCTGTGCGGTGCCTGGCGCACGCGACAAGAGCCAGTGCGGTAACTGTGCGGACAGACCGAGAACGACTGGAGCGTGCCACGCCCGACCCTCCATAGAACAACCAATCGGCGTGAATCCGCCGACCCCCACCGGCAAAGCCCAGCGTACCTGAAGCCGCCGACGATTGGGACTCAGAAGAGGTGGCCGCCAAGCTCACACGGTTATCGGCCAACGGACGGTCAATCTTGGGGCAAAGTCCGGAATGGCTCCGAATCATTCTTGGTTTGATAGGGCTTTGGGCGGTTCTTTGCTCAGTTCACGGGCAGCCGGCGTTGAAGTTGGCGAACACGCTGAAGTCCGCCGGGGAGCAGGAGCCGTCGCCGTTCTGGTCGCACGCCGGGTCCATCGCGTTGAACGCAGCCA
>JACADM010000043.1_pt1 | contig 24816 bp, 29 predicted proteins | sample 7512371 | NCBI WGS metagenome assembly JACADM01 (sample SAMN14389041, study PRJNA612141) | algae metagenome | isolation source: non-axenic algae culture | place: India: Navi Mumbai | collected 2017-01
AGACAATGGCCGTATTGCCGCTCGTGTCCATCGGCGTCCATGCGGCGCAGTTGGAAGAACAGATCGGGCGCGCGCTCATGGTCGAGCGAGAGCAGGCTTGTCGAGAGCGTGCCCGGTATGACCCCGGCCACCCCGTCCCCACCCCGGTCAGCAAATTGCCGCACCATGATTGAGTCTGCATCCAGGACACGATATCGGCAACACCGATGGATCGGCATCGCGCAGATAAAGGCCACCGCTGCCAAAGGGCAAAAGCAAACGCGCCGGCCGGCTGGGGTCGGTGTGACCGGCAGTCCGGTTTCGGCAAACAGAGCATCGAGCGCGATGGTGCCCGAGGTTTCCACGTGCCCGTGGTCGGAGAGGAACAGCAGGTTGGGGGGCATCTTCGCCCAGCCCGCGCCACCACGCGATGACCTCGCCCACCAGTTCATCGGCATGGGCAGTGCGGCTGTGCTTACAGGTCCGCTAAAGCCATCGATATGCAGGGATTTGTCGGGCTCATCCGACCACACGATCGTGACATCGGGCAAAAGCTGGGGATAGACGACTTCGGTCAAGGCTCTGATCGCATAGCGCGAGCGTTCCAGATTGACCCCGCTCGCGCACGGCATGGGGCCGAGTGCGGTCTCGGTTGCTGCGAACAGCCGTTCGGAGCTGAACTGCGGTCCGGCCATGGACAGATAGTGTTGACCGCGCTGGGCGCGCGATAATTGAGCAGTTGGGGTGCACCTGACGCGCCGCAGTGAATGACCGCCATGGTCGGTCCCCTGCGCAAGCGCTTCGCCCAATGGGGTCGCCGTCACGAGCTCTGCGTCGGGCGCAAGACTGGCGAGTTCGGCGAAGTCGGCGACATCGAGAATGCCGCCGGGTTTGAGCGTTCCGCCGGCGATCTTGTTGAAATGAATGCCGTGGTATTTCGGAGTCGTGCCGGTGCCAAGGCCCGTCTTGTTAACGCGGGTGTGGCTCGGATAGAGCGCTCGGCTGCCGCGAGCACCGCGGCTTCGTCCGGAACCGGGCGAGATTGGGCATCCTGTCCTCGGTCACGAGATCGGGCCGCAGGCCATCGAGAACGACTATGACGAAAGGATGGAGGACATGACACTCTCTTGTTTGTTGCGGTGTCTCCTCCTACGTCTCTCCCGTGTCATAGAATTGACGCCCTATTAGTGCGTCTAATGGCATTGCGACTTCCAGCGCGCCAGCCAGATTCTCGAAAATGCACGCGATGACGAGGGGCACCTGTCCGATGAACACGATAGGACGTCCCGACGAGCCCATATCCGCTGGATAGCTTTGCCTCAAGCAGCGCTGCATCAGTTCATGACTGGGCCCAGCGGCCGCAAGCAGCAGGGAATGCAGGGTAAATTGGCAGCCTTTGAACAGCCTCTCGCTACGAACGAAAGTAACAGCAAGGCTTGAGAGGAGATGATGGCGGAGAGAGAGGGATTCGAACCCTCGAGACGGTTTCCCGCCTACACACTTTCCAGGCGTGCGCCTTCGACCACTCGGCCATCTCTCCGCGTCGCAGCCCGATTATCCGGCTTTGCGGTCGCTGCCAAGGGGCGTGGGGCAAAAAAGCTGCAAAACTTTCTTTTTAGGGGATCATTTGGCCCCGGCCGCGCGTTCAATCCGCGGTGGTTAATCAAATATTGAAAATCCGATTGCGCTTTCCCCCGCCCGCCATGCTATTGTTAACAAAGCCTTTCGGAAAGATCGAGGTGCAGCAATAGCACCATGCCCGAATAGGCAGGGATGAGCATCATGCGTGTTGTACTGAGAATTCTGGGCGGCTGCGTTTTTGGCCCTTTCGGTCGTCCTTCTGGTGGCCGATGGCACCGCCATGCTGGCCGCAAACGCTTTCATCGCCACCCCGCTGGCCACCACGATCGCCAGCCTGTTTCCGGGCACGCTGGAATCCATCGAACTGGCCGTTCAAGATAATGTGCATCCCTTGCTGTGGGAGCCCACGCTCACCACATTGCGCGTGGCCCGGCTGGGCCGTGATCGGCGCAATCGGCCTGTTGCTCGCCCTGCTTGGGCGGTCACGGTCCCGGCGGCGCATGGTCAGCATCGACCAGTTCTAGAGTGCTTCCAGGACAAGCATGTCCTCGACCCGATCGGGGATGGGCACCACTTATCCGGTTCGGAAGCGCGACAAAAAAGGGGCTGGCGTCCCGGCGCAGAGCGTGGCCGTTACCTCCCCAAGGAGCGTTTGCACATGATCTTTTCCCTGTTTTCCAAGCCCACCACAACGCCGGCCCCCGGCACGGCCATTCCCGGTCGCGCGACCGAGATGGACGTGGCGGCCGACCACTTCGTCAATGGCAATCCTCTCAAGGGCCCCTATCCTGAAGGCAGCGAGATTGTCTATTTCGGTCTGGGGTGTTTCTGGGGCGCCGAGCGGCTGTTCTGGCAATTGCCGGGCGTTTATGTGACCGCCGTGGGGTATCAGGGCGGGGAAACGCAAAACCCCACCTATGAGGAAGTCTGCTCGGGCCGCACCGGCCACACCGAAGCGGTCATGGTTGTGTACCAGCCCGAAAAGATCTCCCTCGATACCCTGCTCAAGACATTCTGGGAGGAGCACGATCCCACCCAGGGCATGCGGCAGGGCAATGATGTGGGCACCCAGTACCGCTCGGCGATCTACACCACCTCCCAGGCCCAGGCCGAGGCGGTGGCCGCCAGTCGTGATCGCTACGCGCCCAGCTCGAGGCAGCCGGCCGGGGAGAGATCACCACCGAAATCGAGCCCGCCGGTCCGTTCTATTTCGCCGAGACCTACCACCAGCAATATCTGGCCAAGAACCCCAACGGCTATTGCGGCCTCAAGGGCACCGGCGTCTCCTGCCCGCTGCCGGCTGCCTGATTACTGGAGCGCTTCAGCAAAAGTGGGCACCACTTTTGCGGTTCGGAAGCGCGACGAAGAAAATACAGGCGCTTCCAGCAAAAGCATGTCCTCGGCCCGATCGGGGATGGGCACCACTTTTGCGGTTCGGAAGCGCGACCAGAAAAGTAACCAGCGCGTCCAGCAAATGGTTTATTGCCAATTCCCTCGGGCCCGACCTATTGTCGGGCCTGTTTTTGGGGAGATGGGAAATGCCGCGTCTGTTGCTGATCTGTGCCGCGCTTTTGGGGGCACTTGTTCTCGCCTCATGCGCAACCCTTTCCCAGGAGCAGTGCGAGGCGGGCGACTGGCGCGCCATAGGCTTTAGCGATGGTGCCGATGGGCGCCCGGCCGATCGGCTGTCCAGCCATGTCGAAGCCTGTTCCGAATATGGCATTGCCGTTGATAACGCGCTCTACCAGTCCGGTCGCGCCGAGGGTCTCAGGGTCTATTGTCGCCTTGGCAATGCCGAGCGGCAGGGTCGGGCCGGTGAAAGCTATTTCGGCGTCTGCGAAGGCGAACTGGGCGTCGCCTTTGCCCGTGTTCATCAGGCGGGCAGGGAGATTTTCAATCTCCAAGCCGAGATCAATAGCCTCGATAGCGAAATCGACGCCAAACTGGCCGAACTGCGAAGCGGCAACCCCACCCCCGAACAGATCGCAACACTGACGCGGGAATTGACGATCCTGCAGACCGAGCGCCGCGTGCGCGAACTGCGCTTGCGTTCCGCCGAACAAAGCCTCTCAGCGCTCCGTCGCCAGGAAGAAGCCCGGCTCTCCCTGGCCGGTATTGGCTACTAGCCTGCATCGAAGAGGCGACACCGTCTCCATACCCCTCCATGTCACCCCGGGACTTGTTCCCGGGGTCCAGCAGCATCGCCGCTTGCAGCGCCGCAATTTTCGCCACCACTGGCTCGAACGGACCAGGGCGACCGGCAAAAGATGCAGGCTTTTCGGTTCGGCCGCGTCCAAAAGAAAGGGCCCCTCAGGGCCCTTTCCGATATTGGTTCTCGAGGCTGAAATTCAGGCGCCCGGCTGCTTGACGATGCGCAGATAGGGCCGCACTTCGTTCCAGCCATCGGGGAATTTTCCTTGGCCTGCTCATTGGTCACGGCCGGGACGATGATGACGTCTTCGCCGTTCTTCCAGTTCACCGGCGTTGCCACCTGATGGTTGGCGGTGAGCTGCAGGCTATCGATGACACGCAGGACCTCGTCGAAATTCCGCCCCGTTGAAGCGGGGTATTCGAGCTTGAGCTTGACCTTCTTGTCCGGCCCGACGACGAACACGCTCCGCACGGTCAGCGTGTCACTGGCATTGGGGTGGATCATGTCATAGAGGGCGGGCAATGGAGCCGTCATCGGCAATCAGCGGAAAATTCAGCGCTGAGCCTTGCGTCTCTTCGATGTCTTTGGCCCAGCCCTCATGGTCCTCGATCTTGTCGACCGACAGGCCCAGAACCTTGACGCCGCGCTTTTCAAACTCGGGTTTCAGCTTTGCGGTATAGCCAAGTTCGGTCGTGCAGACCGGGGTATAGTTCTTGGGGTGCGAAAACAGCACCGCCCAGCTTCCATCGATATAATCGTGAAACCGGATTTCCCCTTCAGTCGTCTGCGCCGTGAAATCGGGCGCCGTATCGCCGATAAGAATAGCCATGTGCATGTCTCCTTTTCCGTGCCCGAAAAATCGGGTGATTGGATCAAAAACCATCCAATTCAATATGGGCCTTAATGCGTTGCCTTGAACCGGGCGCAGGGGAAATGTTTTGCCCATTTGTCCCGGACCGGGGGCAAGGCTTTGCCTTTGGGCCGTTCTGTGACCGATCGAGATTCGGCTCAAGGTGAGTCGAAAATGGTGGTTTTCTGGAACCGGAGCGGAGCGTACCTTTCGGTACGTGAGCACCGGAAGTGCAGAAAACCACCATTTGCAGGCCGCCTTCAGCCGAATAACGGTTGGTCAGCGGTCGATGTGGCCCAGATCGCGCTCTGGATCAATCAGGTCGCGCACTCTTTGCTTGAGCGCCTTGACGTCGGGGAAGCCGCCATCGCGCTTGCGCTCCCAGATCAGAGTGTCTCCGGCGGCAATTGCAAAGATCCCGCCCGTCCCCGGCACCAGCGTCACCCCCGCCAGTTCGGTCCCGAAGGTCGAGAGCAGCTCCTGGGCCATCCAGCCCGAACGCAGCAGCCAGTTGCATTGCGTGCAATAGGTTATGGTTATGGCAGGTTTGCCGGGCTCCATGCTGCCTCATCCTTTCCATGCCAGCCGATGCTGGTATATCTACACTAGGAAAAAAGGGAGACAAGCCAGGTGCCGCCGCGTTCGGAAGCCAGCCGCAACAAGCTCGACGATGCCGCCCGCGCCGGGTGGCTCTATTACGTTGCCGGCAACACCCAGGACGAGATTGCCGCAAAGCTCGGCGTGTCGCGCCAGAGCGCGCAGCGGCTCGTCTCGCTGGCCATCTCCGAAAAGCTCATCAAGGTCCGCCTCGATCACCCCATCGCCAATTGCCTTGAACTGGCCGCGAAACTTAAAGACCGTTTCGGCCTGCGCCTTGCCGAAATTGTCCCCTCCGACCCCGGTCACCCCGATACGACCCTTGGTGTTGCCGACGCGACGGCGCTCGAGATCGAAAAGATTCTCTCCGGCTCCAGCCCGGTCATCATGGGCGTGGGCACCGGCCGCACCCTCAAGGCCGCTGTCGATCTGCTCCCGGTCATGGATTGCCCCCAGCACCGTATCGTTTCCCTCACCGGCAATATCGCGCCCGATGGTTCGGCCGCCTTTTATAACGTCATCTTTTCCATTGCCGACAAGGTCAAGGCGCCCAGCTTCCCCATGCCCTGCCGGTCATTGCCGCGAGTGCGCGCGACAGGCAATTGCTGCACAGCCAGGTGGGAATCGAAAAAAATCTCGCCTCGCGGCAGAGGCCAGCGTCTGGTTCGTGGGCGTGGGCGATTTGGGGCCGAACGCCCCGCTCTATGAGGATGGGTTCGTCACCCGCGCCGAGCTCAAGGCCCTGCAAAAGGCCGGAGCCGTAGGCGAAATGCTCGGCTGGGTCTTTGATTCCAGCGGGGGGCTGGTTTCGGGCATGACCAATGAGCGTGTGGCCTCGGCCCCCTTGCCCTCTGCCGACAGGGCTCTCGTGGTTGCCGCAGCCCGCGGCCCCAACAAGGTCGCCGCCATCCACGCCGCCGTTGCCCGCGGCCTCGTCAACGGGCTGATCACCGACGAAGGACACCGCCGCCAAGCTGCTGGCCTGACCTCACCGCGCCCAGCGTTCCCATTCGTTTGCCCCGTCTCTCCACCTTGGTCACCCCGGACCTGATCCGGGGTCCAGTATCCCAGCACCGGCGGCTCCGGCCGTAACCGCTCCCACCCCGCCCTCGCTTCCCCGGCGAAAGCCGGGGTCCATGTCCGTTGCCATCCCCTCCAGGGGCTGGGCGAAGCTGCTGAGTCTCCGATCAAGTCCGGGACAGCGATAGAGAGGGCAGGACCTCGCCCCCATCCACTCCCCCTGTCATCGCCGCAATCCATCATGATGCTGCCCCGCAAACACGGCCGCTGCAGTGTGCCGCCTTGAGCAATTTCCCCAGCCGTGAGCAAAAGCCCCTTGACATTGTGTCGCAGAAAGTGAGTAATTGCCCACGCATATAGCAAATGCTCATTCTTGGAGCATATGGGAGGATTACCATATGAAGTTACGCTCGATCATCATCGGGTCGTGTTCGCTGTTTGCCCTGGCAGCCGGCGCGCAGGCCCAATCGCTCACCATCGCCACGGTCAACAATGGCGATATGATCCGCATGCAGGGTCTGTCCGACCGGTTCACCGAACAGACCGGCATTGATCTGGAATGGGTGACGCTGGAAGAAAACGTTCTGCGCCAGCGCGTCACCACCGACATCGCCACCGGCGGTGGCCAGTATGACGTCATGACCATCGGCGCCTACGAAACCCCCATCTGGGCCGCTCAGGGCTGGCTTGCCCCGCTCGACGATCTGGGTGACGACTACAACGCCGACGATCTGATCCCCGCCGTGCGCGAGGCGCTTTCGGTCGATGGCACCCAGTATGCCTCTCCGTTCTATGCGGAAAGCGCCATGATCATGTACCGCACCGACCTCTTTGAAGAGGCCGGTCTGGAAATGCCTCAAGAACCCACCTGGGAATTCATCGGGGAAGCGGCTCGGGCCATTACCGACCGCGACAATGAAATCTACGGCATCTGCCTGCGCGGCAAGGCCGGCTGGGGCGAGAACATGGCGTTCATCACCGCTCTTGCCAATCCATGGGCGGCCGTTGGTTCGATATGGATTGGGAACCCCAGTTCGACAGCCCCGAATGGAATGAGGCGCTCACCTTTTACGTCGACCTGATGACCGATGCAGGCCCTCCGGGTGCTTCGTCCAACGGGTTCAACGAAAATCTGGCGCTGTTCCAGCAGGGCAAGTGCGGCATGTGGATGGATGCCACCGTCGCGGCGTCCTTCGTGTCCAACCCCGATGAAAGCCAGGTTGCAGACAGCGTGGGCTATGCGCTGTTCCCGACCAATGGCGAGTTCGACAACCACGGCAACTGGCTGTGGGTCTGGTCGCTGGCCGTTCCGGCAAGCTCGCAGAACGTCGATGAAGCCAAGCAGTTCATCGAATGGGCAACGTCCGAAGCCTACCTCGAAATGGTCGCAGAGGAAGAAGGCTGGGCCAACGTTCCTCCGGGAACCCGCACCTCGCTCTATGAAAACCCGGCCTATATCGAGGCGGCCCCGTTTGCCGAGATCACCCTTGAGGCGATCCAATCGGCCAACACCACCAACTCCTCGGTGCAGGATGTGCCCTATGCCGGCGGCCAGTTCGTGGCGATCCCCGAATTCCAGGGCATCGGCACGTCGGTCGGCCAGATCTTCTCGGCGGCCCTCGCCGGACAGGTCGGCGTCGATCAGGCCCTCGACCAGGCCCAGCAGACAGCCCGCATGGAAATGGATCGCGCCGGTTACTACCGCTAGCACATAAGCTGAAGGGGCCGGGTCAGGCCGGCCCCTTCATTTCGCGATCCCCCAATCGCGCGCCAAGGTCAGGGAGAGGACAATGGCAACAGCTCAAACCCAAACAGCGGCCCGGTTCATGATGGCTCCCTCGGTCATCGCGCTTCTGATCTGGATGATCGTGCCGCTTTCGATGACCGTCTGGTTCTCGTTCCAGTGGTACACGGCCTTCCGCGCCCCGAATTCACCGGCTTTGCCAACTACACCTACTTCTTTGCCAATCCCAACATCTGGACGGTGTTCCTAAACACCCTGATCCTCGTTGGTGGCGTGCTGGCGATCACCCTTGTCGGCGGCACCTTGCTGGCGCTGCTGCTCGATCAGCCCATGTTCGGGCAGGGCATCGTGCGCCTTCTGGTCATCGCCCCGTTCTTTGTCATGCCCACGGTGTCCGCGCTGGTGTGGAAGAACATGCTCATGCACCCGGTCAACGGGCTCTTCGCCTGGATCGCGCGAACCTTCGGGTTCCAGCCGGTCGACTGGTTCGCCCACGTGCCGCTGTTTTCGGTCATCATCATCGTTGCCTGGCAATGGCTGCCGTTTGCAACGCTGATCCTTCTGACCGCGCTGCAATCGCTCGATGAAGAACAGCGCGAGGCCGCCGGCATGGACGGCGCCGGTCCCATATCGCTGTTTTTCTACATAATCCTGCCCCACATGTCCCGGGCGCTCACGGTGGTCATGCTCATCCAGACCATCTTCCTGCTCTCGGTGTTTGCCGAAATCTTTGTCACCACCAATGGCGGGCCGGGCGTTGCCACCACCAATCTGCCGTTCCTGATCTATCTCCAGGCCCAGTTCCAGTATGATTTCGGTCTGGCCTCGGCCGGCGGCATCGTCGCCGTCATCCTCGCAACATCGTCGCGATCTTCCTGCTTCGCGTCGTCGGCAAGAATCTGGAGGCCTAACCACCATGGCACGCGCAATTTCCACTCAAAGAAAACTCGGCGTTTCCGCCATCGCCTGGGCAATCGCCTTTGTGATCTTCTTTCCGATCCTCTGGACGTTCCTGACCAGCTTCAAGACCGAAGGCACCGCCATTGCGACCCCCCCCAGTTCCTGTTCTTTAGCTGGACGCTGGAAAATTACGAAACGGTCCTCGAACGCTCGAACTATTTCCGGTTCCTGGGCAATTCGATCATCACAGCGGTCGGCTCGACCCTTTTGGGGCTGGTCATCGCCATTCCCGCCGCCTGGGCCATGGCGTTCTCGCCCACCAAGCACACCAAGGACATCCTGATGTGGATGTTATCGACCAGATGCTGCCCGCCGTCGGCGTTCTGGTGCCCATCACCATGCTGTTCCGCATGGCGGGTCTCACCGATACCCATCTGGGGCTCACCCTGGTCCTCACCCTCATCAATCTGCCTATCATCGTCTGGATGCTGTTCACCTATTTCAAGGAAATCCCCGTCGATATCCTCGAAGCGGCCCGCATGGACGGCGCATCGCTCCGCCAGGAGGTGATCTATGTGCTCACCCCCATGGCCATCCCCGGCATCGCCTCCACCATGCTGCTCAACATCATCCTGGCCTGGAATGAATCGTTCTGGACCATCGTTCTGACCACCACCCAGGCAACCCCGCTCCCGCGTTCATCGCGGCCTATTCTTCGCCCGAGGGCCTGTTCTGGGCCAAGCTTTCGGCAGCATCGATGATGGCCATTGCGCCCATCCTCATCATGGGCTGGTTCAGCCAGAAACAATTGGTCCGCGGCCTGACCTCGGCGCGGTTAAATAGGAGCGGTCGCAGGAAAAGTGGGAACCGGTTTTCCGGTTCGCGACCGCGACAAAAGGTAGGAGAACTGGTCCCATGGGATCGATCACACTCAAAAACGTTCAAAAGAGCTTCGGCGGCGTCACCGTCATCCCCGACATCTCGCTCGAGATCGAGGACGGCCAGTTCGTGGTCTTTGTCGGCCCTCGGGCTGCGGGAAATCCACCCTGTTGCGGCTGATCGCCGGGCTCGAGGACGTCACCTCCGGCCAGATCCTCATCGATGGCGTGGACATGTCAAAGGAAGCACCCGCCCAGCGCAAGCTTTCCATGGTGTTCCAGTCCTACGCGCTCTATCCCCATATGAGCGTACGCGGCAACATCGCCTTTCCCTTGAAGATGGAAAAGGCGCCCAAGGAAAAGATCGACGCGGCGGTCAACAACGCCGCCTCGATCCTCAATCTCACCGATTATCTCGACAGAAAGCCCCGCCAGCTTTCGGGCGGCCAGCGCCAGCGCGTTGCCATCGGTCGCGCCATCGTGCGCCAGCCAAAGGCCTTCCTGTTCGACGAGCCGCTCTCAAATCTCGATGCCGCCCTGCGGGTCAACATGCGGCTGGAAATTTCCGACCTGCACCAGAAACTCAAGACCACCATGGTCTATGTCACCCACGATCAGGTCGAGGCCATGACCATGGCCGACAAGATCGTCGTGCTGCACGCCGGTCGTGTCGAGCAATACGGCTCCCCGCTCGAGCTCTACACTAAACCGGCCAACAAGTTCGTCGCCGGCTTCATCGGATCTCCGAAGATGAATTTCATCGAAGGCGCCGAGGCGAAAAAATTCAGTGCCCACACCATCGGCATCCGCCCCGAACATCTCGCCGTCTCCAAGGAGGGCGGCATCTGGTCGGGCATGGTCAAGGTCTCAGAGCATTTGGGGTCCGATACCTTCTTCCACATCGATGTGGCCGGCATCGGCACCTGACCGCCCGCGCGGCGGGCGATGTGCCCTTCAAGCACGGCGAAACGGTCACCCTCTCTCCCAGGACGGCCGCATCTACAAGTTCGATGCTTCGGGCAATGCCCTCTAGAGCGTGTCCAGCAAAAGCATGTCCTCGACGCGATCGGGGATGGAACGGTTTTGCGGTTCGGACACGCAACAAAACAAGGGTTTAGAGCCGAGGATTTGGTTCAATCAAATCCTGAACGGCTCTAACGCAAAGAACACCATTCGAGGATCAGCGGCATCATGAGTGTCAGACTAGCGGCAAACTCTCTCTCCTCCTTGCCCGGTTCGGTCGCCGTGCCGCGCTACGATCACTCGAATCTCGCGGCGGGGATCGTCCATTTCGGCGTTGGCAATTTCCATCGCGCCCACCAGGCCGTCTATCTCGATGATCTCTTCAATCTCGGGCAGGACCACGATTGGGGAATCGTGGGGGCTGGCGTGCGCGCCAATGATGCCGAAATGAGAAAGATCCTCGCCGCGCAGGATTATCTGACCACCGTGGTCGAACAGGAAGCCTCGGGCACAAACGCGCGCATTACCGCGCCCATGATCGATTTCCTCGATCCGGGCGATCCGGCCACGATTGTCGCCAAACTGGCCGATCCCGCCATTCGCATCGTCTCGCTCACCATCACCGAGGGTGGCTATTATCTTGACGCCGCCGGCGCGTTTAACCCCACCCATCCCGATATTGTCGCCGACGCCGCCCGGCCCGAAACGCCCAGCACCGTGTTCGGCCTGATCCTTGCCGGGCTCAAGGCACGCCGCCAGGCGGGGTCGAACCCTTCACCATCATGTGCTGCGACAACATCCCCCACAACGGCAAGGTGACGCTCAACGCGGTGGCGGGTCTGGCCGATCTGTTCGATAGAGAAATGGCCGATTGGGTCCGGCGCTCGGTCGCCTTCCCCAATGGCATGGTGGACCGCATCACCCCGGCGACGTCCGATCGCGAACGCACCATCGTTTCGGAAGAATACGGCATCGCCGACGCCTGGCCGGTGTTTTGCGAAACCTTCAGGCAATGGGTGCTCGAAGACAATTTCCCCACCGGCCGGCCCGCGCTCGAAAAGGTCGGCGTCACCTTCGTTAGTGACGTCTCCCCCTGGGAGCTGATGAAAATCCGTATTCTCAATGGCGGTCACGCTGCCATTGCCTATCCTTCGGCACTGATGGATATCCACTTTGTCCATGAGGCCATGGAACACCCGCTGATCGCCGCCTATCTCGAAAAGCTCACCAAAGACGAGATCATCCCCGTCGTCCCCCGGTGCCCGATACCCATCTCGACGACTATCGGCGCCTGATCGCCGGGCGCTTCGCCAACCCCAGGATCGGCGACACCATCCAGCGCCTGTGCCTTGACGGCTCAAACCGCCAGCCCAAATTCATCCTGCCCTCGGTCGAAGACCGTCTTAGGTCCGGTGCCCCGGTCACCGGCCTCGCACTGGTGTCGGCCCTCTGGTGCCGCTATTGCTATGGCGTCACCGATTCCGGCACGCCGATTGCGCCCAACGACCCGAACTGGGACCGCCTCCAGGCCGCAGCGATCCGTGCCAAGGACGATGCAAAGGCCTTTCTGCAGATGAAAGACATTTTGGCGCCGCCGCCGAAAACCCCGTTTATGTCGCCGCCTTCACCAACGCGCTGGGAACGATCTGGCAATTGGGCACCCGCGATACCCTCACCCGCTACATCCAGGGCAAGCTTTGATGCCAGGGCAGGGCGCACGCCTTACCCACCCCCTGCCACCCTGCGGAACATGCCGCAATGACAATCCTGGTGAGTGGAAAAATGCCACCCCCCAAACTCCCCCTGTCACCCGGGATTTATTCCCGGGGTCCATCATCGAGCCTCACAACCGGCAGTGCATCAATGATCTCCCCAGCCGCCCCCGAGCCGCAATCCAAAACGCCCCACCTCGTCATCTTCGATTGCGACGGCGTTCTCGTGGATTCAGAGCCCATCGCCATCGACGTGCTTGTCGAAACCGTTGCCGCGCTTGGCGTCCACATCGCCACCGACATCGCCTACCGCGATTTTCTCGGCCGCACGCTCAAGACGGTCTCGGCCTCTCTTGCCACCGACCATGGCGTCAACATGGATGCTGCGGCGCTCGAGGATATGCGCCACCGCCTCTATGCGCGTTATGAAAGCGCGCTCAAGCCCATGCCCGGCATTTCAGGCGCCCTCGATACCCTCGATGTTCCCGCCTGCGTCGCCTCGTCCAGCGTTTACGAGCGCATCGAAATCAGCCTCAAACTGACCGGTCTTTACGACCGCTTTGCACCCAACATCTATTCGGCCACCATGGTCGCGCGCGGCAAGCCCGCGCCCGATCTCTTCCTCTTTGCCGCACAGCAGATGGGCATTGCTCCGGCCGATTGCGTGGTTATTGAAGACAGCCCCGCCGGCGTTACCGCCGCCAAGGCCGCGGGCATGGCCGTCATCGCCTTCACCGGCGGCAGCCATATCGGCCCCGCCGGCCTCAAGCCGCAACTGGCCGCATTGAACCCCGATGCCCTGATCGACGATTTGCACAATCTGCCCAATTGTTTAAGGTCGCTCCCGGCAAAAAGCTCGCAGGCCTAGAATGAGATCAGAAAAGGCGCAGACTTTTTCGGTTCGATCTCGCGACCAACCAAGTTCCTAGAGGATCAAATGACCGCCCTTCTGGTTGCTGTCGATGTGGGGACGACCAGTGCGAGGGCCGGGATTGTAACCGCGCAGGGCGATATTCTGGGCCGCGCCGAAGCGCCTATCGATATTCGCCGCGAGGGCGCCATCCGCGCCGAGCATCGTTCGGAAAACATCTGGTCCGCTGTCTGCACCGCCGTCCGCGAGGCTCTCGCCACGGCCAATGCCGATCCGCTTTCGGTCAAGGCCGTCGCGTATGCCGCCACCTGCTCGCTGGTGGTTCGGGGCAGGGACGGGGGCTCTCTCCCCGTCGGCCCTGATGGCGAAGAGGGATGGGACACGATCGTCTGGCTCGATCACCGCGCCATGGCCGAAACGAGCGAGATCAACGCCACCGGCCATGCCGTCCTGCAGTTTTCCGGCGGCGCGCTCAGCCCGGAAATGGAAATCCCCAAACTGCTCTGGCTCAAGCGCAACCTGCCTGCCATCTGGCAAAAGACCGGCTACATGTTCGACCTCGCTGACTTCCTCGCCTGGAAGTCGAGCGGCACGCTCGAGCGCTCCCAATCGACCCTTACGAGCAAGTGGAGCTTCCTTGCCCACGAACCCGATGGCTGGTCGGCCGATTTCCTCGAAGTGGTCGGGCTCGAGGACCTGCTCATTCGCGCCAGCCTGCCACGCACCGCGTCCCCCATCGGCGCCCCGCTCGGAACCCTGACGGCAAAGGCCTCGCGCGAGCTCGGTCTGCCCCGTTCGGTCGTCGTGGGCACCGGAATGGTCGATGCCCATGCCGGTGCTTTGGGCGTGCTGGGCGAGTACACCGAGGATCCATTGGGCGTCGATCGGCATTTGGGGCTGGTCGCGGGCACCTCCAGCGCCGTCACCGCTCTGGCCAAAGACCCCCGCCCAACCCCCGGTTTGTGGGGCCCTTACCATGGGGCGGTCCTCCCCGGCTTCTGGCTCACCGAGGGCGGCCAGTCCGCCTCGGGCGCCGCGCTCGATTACATCATTCGCGTCCATGCCTCGGGTGCTGCGCCCACCCCCATCATGCACGCCGAAATCATCAACCGCATCAACCGCTTGCGCGAGACCGAACCCGATCTCGCCCCGCGTATCCATATCCTCCCCGATTTCCACGGCAACCGCTCCCCCCTCGCCAATCCCGCAGCGCTCGGGGTCATTTCCGGCATGAGCCTGGATTCCTCGTTCGACGGGTTGTGCAAGCTCTATTGGCGCACCGCCGTCGCCATAGCGCTGGGTGTGCGCCATATCCTGGAAACCCTCAATGCCACCGGCTATGCCATTGATACGCTTCATGTAACCGGCGGTCACACCCGCAACCCGCTCTTGATGGAACTCTATGCCGATGCCACCGGCTGCACCATCCACGAGCTCCCCGATGCCGCCGCCACGATCCTTGGCACCGCCATGGCTGCCGCCACCGCGGCGGGACTTTATCCCCGCCTCACCGACGCCGCCTACACTATGCGCCACGCCTCGGTCACCCGCACCCCCAACCTCTCCCGCAAGGCGCGCTACGACACCGATTACGCGGTGTTTTTGAAAATGCACGCCCACCGGCGCGAGATTGAATCCATGCTCTGACAACCTCACGGCATCCGAACGTGCCAAAAATGTGCGCCATGATGTAAAATATAATTGACGTAAGGTTAGAAATATACGATATAGCGCCAACAATATCTTCCATTGGGGCATATGATGAGCTTTCGGGAAAAGAACGCATGGATCGCCGTTTTGACCACGCTGGTCATCTGGACAGTCTATTTCTGGCAGGTGGGCGTCGCCGCTCTGTCCGGCACGCTCGATGGCGATGCAACCTTCTGGCTTTTCGTCTGGTGCCTTGGCATTTCCATAGCCATCATGCTGCCCATAAACATCGTCGCCGCCATCCTCGCCCGCCAGAACATGGATGCCCCGCCCGATGAGCGCGAGCGCGAAATCGATGCCAGGGCCAACCGGGCCGGCCTGATCCTGCTTGAAATCCTCATGGTCGGCATGGTCCTCTCGAGCGGCCTCGTCGCCGATTTCGCCCGCCGGGCCTATGAAGCCGATCCGGCCGGAGCAACGGCGATCATCTTGATAAACCTTACCCTTTTTGCCCTGGCCTTCTCGGCGCTGGTCCGCGAAATCATCCAGATCGTCCATTTCAGGATGCTCGATTGATGGCCCGCCCCCCGATCACCAATCAGATCCGTCGCCTGCGCTTCGAGCACAACGAGATGACCCAGCAGGAACTTGCCGACCGCATCGGCATGACCCGCCAGACCGTGGCATCGATCGAACACAACAAATATTCCCCTCCCTCGAAGCGGCCTTCCGCATTGCCGAAACCTTCGGCGTGCCGATTGGCGAGGTGTTTTTCTGGAAGGCCGAGGAACCCCGAAAATGACAGGCCCCACCACCATGAAAGCCGCCATCGTCACCGCCTATGGCGGGCCCGAAGTGGTCGAGATTCAGTCCCGCCCGGTTCCCATCCCGCGCGACGATGAAATCCTCGTCAAGACAATCGCCACCACGGTCAATTCCGGCGACGCCCGCATGCGCGCCCTCGATGCGCCGCAGGGCATGAAAACCCTCATGCGTCTTGCCATCGGCATCACCCGTCCGCGCCAGCCGATCTTCGGCACTGAAGTCGCCGGAACCGTGGTCGCCATCGGCCCCAAAGTGTCACGCTTTGCCATAGGCGACGAGGTGTTCGCCTTCCCCGGCGTCGGGCTCAGATGTCACGCGGAATATGTCGCCGTCCCCGAGCGCAAGCCTATCGCTTTAAAGCCCGAAAACCTTTCATTCGAAGAGGCTGCGGGTCTGTGCTTTGGCGGCACGACGGCATTGCACTTCCTTCGTAAGGCAAACCTCAAAGCGGGCGAACATATCCTCGTCATCGGCGCATCGGGCGCCGTGGGTTCAGCCATGGTGCAACTGGCCAAACATTTCGGCGCCAAAGTCACCGCCGTCGCCAGCGCCGCCAACGCCGATCTGGCCCTCAGCCTCGGCGCCGACGCCTTCATCGATTACACGATCACCGATTATGCATCGACCGCCTCGGCCTACGACGTGATCGCCGATACTGTCGGCGCCACCCGTTTCCAGCGCTGCCTGAAAGCGCTCAAACCTGGCGGCCGTTACCTCGCCATTGCCGGAGGCGTCGGCGATATGCTGGGCCGGCCCAAAGACGGCAAGCGCCCCATCGCGGGCATGGCCACGGAGCGCCCCGAAGACGTCGCTTTCCTCGCCGATCTGGCAGCAAAAGGTCAATACCGGGTGGTCATCGATCAGACCTTCGATTTCGATGATATTGCCCAGGCGCACGCCCGCGTCGACAGCAAGCACAAGCGCGGCAGCGTCGTGGTGCGGATGCCGCAATAGCGCATCTTGACAGAACAAAATAAGAACGACATGCTGGCCAAAATCCAGGGAGATGCAGCATGGCTCATATCGTTCTGTTTCACTCCATCCTCGGGCTGCGGCCCGTCGAGGGCGAAATCGCCGCCGTGTTCGAGGCCGATGGTCATACCGTCACGCTGCCCGATCTTTACAACGGCAAGTCTGCTGACGATTACGATGCCGGTTTCGCGATCAAGCGCGAGATGAGCGACGAGGAGATTTCCGCGCGCGCCACGGCAGCGCTCGAAAGCGTCCCTGACGATGCCGTGCTCTCGGGCGTGTCATTTGGCACCATGATGGCCAGCCGTTTCGCCGCCAAACGTCCGCAGACTGCGGGCCTGCTGTTCTTTGCCGGTGTCGCTCCCTGGTTTGCTCAGCCGCGCGCCGGCCTGCCCGTTTCGGCTCACGTGGCCAAGCCCGATCCGTTCGACGATGAGGATTATTTTTCCGACTGGCTGAAAACCGCAGGCGATGCCGATATCGCGTTGCACCGCTATGAAGGCACGGGCCACTACTTCCTCGATCCCAGCTTGAACGATTACAACGAGGCCGCCGCCAAACTCTGCCTCGACCGCTCGCGCGAGTTTCTAAAGAGCCTTTAAGGCGCATTGGGCCACGACCAAAAACACCCCGCACTGTCATCCCGGGCGAAGACCCGGGATCCAGTAGCCGGCAGCGCGGGTGGCCGTCGTCAGACCGGCGCGTCCGCCCGCACCGCCTTGCCCTCGCCATCGAACAAATGCCGCTTGGCCCTCTCGAACGTCACGAACACCTTAGAGCCCGGCGCGAAATAACGCTCACCGAACAGCCGCGCCGTCAAAAGCCCCGCCTTCTCGTTTTTCAGATAAAGGTTGGTATCGGCCCCAAGCTGTTCGATATGCACCACCTCGCAGGCCAGATCGCCCGCACTCTCTGACACGCTCATATGCTCGGGCCGGATGCCGATGGTCTTGGCCGAAGTTTCCCCCAGCGCGCCCGCATCGATGAAATTCATCTGCGGCGAGCCGATAAACCCGGCAACAAACATATTGGCCGGCCGGTTATAGAGTTCCATGGGTGTGCCGATCTGCTCGATCCGCCCCGCATTCATTACAACGATCTTGTCAGCCAGCGTCATGGCCTCCACCTGATCGTGGGTGACATAGACCATGGTGGCCGAAAGCTCGCGATGCAGCCGCGCGATTTCGAGCCGCGTGTTGACCCGCAGCGCCGCATCGAGATTGGACAGCGGCTCGTCGAACAAGAACAGCTTGGGCTTGCGCACTACGGCCCGCCCGATGGCCACCCGCTGGCGTTGCCCGCCCGACAATTCGGCCGGCCGCCGCTCTAGCAGCGGATCGAGGCCCAGCATCTTGCTCGCCACGCCCACCCGATCCTCGATTTCCGATTTCGCCGCGCCTTCCTGCTTCATGGCAAGGCTCATGTTTCCCTTCACCGTCAGGTGCGGATAGAGCGCATAGGACTGAAACACCATGGCGATGCCGCGCTTGGCGGGCGGGGTGGCGTTGACCACATTGCCATCGATCTTGACGGTTCCCGCGCTCGCATCTTCCAGCCCGGCAATGATCCGCAACAGTGTCGATTTTCCGCAGCCCGACGGCCCGACGAAAATGACGAATTCGCCCTCTTCGACCGAAAGATCGATCCCGTGCAAAACGTCGGTGGACCCGAAGGTCTTCTTGATGCCGGAAAGTTCCAGAGCGGTCATTGTTGATCCTCGTTTCACAAATCCACCGGCTTGCCGGTTCTAATCGATTCATCGGCGGCCAGGCAGATGCGCAGCGACTGGATTGCATCGCTCATGTGCCGGCCCAGATCGACATCCTCGACAATCGCCCGATAGACATAATCCTGTTCCCGCGCGCACAACGCGTCGTGCCCCGGCTCGCCCTCCATCGACAACATTTCGTCTTCATGGATGAATTCCCCGTCGCCGCCCAAATCGGCACGGTGAATGCGGATGCGGTCGGTCTTGGTGTGGGTTTCGTGGTCGGACGATTTCGCGCCCTCATCCATGACGATCGACACCGAGCCTTTCGGCGTCATGATGTCTTTGACGAAAAACGCGGTCTCCGAAATCATCGGCCCCCAGGCGGCCTCGTACCAGCCCACCGATCCATCGTCGAACAGCACCTGCAAATGCCCGTAATTGTACATTTTGGGTGCAATTTCGTCCGATAGCCGTACACCCATGCCGCGCACCTGCACCGGCTTGGCGTCGGTGATCTGGCACATCACATCGACATAATGCACCCCGCAATCAACGATCGGAGATGTCGTCTCCATGAGCGTCTTGTGCGTGCGCCAGAACCGCCCCGCCGATTGCTGGTTGAGGTTCATGCGAAACACGTACGGTCCGCCCAGAGCGCGCGCCTCGGCGATCAGACGCACCCAGGACGGATGGTGGCGCAATATATAGCCAACCACCAGTTTCTTGCTCAGCCGGATTGCCGTCTCCACGACCCGTTCCGCATCGGCCACACTGGTTGCCAGCGGCTTTTCGATGAACACATGCGCGCCCGCCTCCATCGCCGCCACCGCATAGTCCGCATGGCTGTCCGAATAGGTGTTGATCGAGGCAAGGTCAGGCTTTGTCGCCTCAAGCGCGTCGTAAAAATCGCTCCAGTGCTTATACTCCCCGAGCCCTTCGGGCACAGAATCCTTGCTGCGCGTCACGACCCCGACGATCTCGTACCCGGGGTGGTTATGGTAGGCCATGGCATGCGCCCGGCCCATATTGCCCAGCCCGGCAACGAGCACTTTAATAGGTTGGCTCATTTGACGGCTCCCGAAGTGATGCCGCGGATCAATTGCCGCGAGAAGATGAGATAGAGAACCAGAACCGGAATGATGGCGAGGGTCAGCGCCGCCAGCACCGCGTTCCAGTTGGTCACGAACTGCCCGATGAACACCTGCGCCCCCAGCGTCACGGTCTTGGTCGCCTCGGCCGGCGCCAGGATCAGTGGAAACCACAGATCGTTCCAGATCGGGATCATGGTAAACACCGCCACCGTCGCCATCGCCGGCCGCACCAGCGGCAGAACCAGCGTGAAGAAAATCCGGTACTCCGATAGCCCGTCCACCCGCCCGGCGTTTTTCAGATCCGCCGATACGGTCCGCATGAATTCCGAAAGAATGAAGATGGCCAGCGGCAGGCCCTGCGCCGTGTAGACAAGGATCAGCGCTGTATGGGTATTGACCAGCCCCGTCGCCACCATGATCTGCAGGATCGCCACGGTGCCCAGCCGGATGGGGATCATGATCCCCAGCGCCAGATAGAGCGCCATGAGCGGATTGCCCTTGAACCTGTATTCCGACAGCGCAAACGCAGCCATGGCGCCAAACAGCAATACGCAGAACAGCGACGCCACCGTCACGATCAGCGAGTTCTGAAAATAGAGCAGGAAATTGCCCTGGCTCGTTACCGTCTCGAACCCGATCAGCGAGAAACTCTCAGGGGTCGGCACCGCCAGCGGATCGGAAAAGATCGCCCGGCGTTCCTTGAAGGCGTTGATAACGATCACGAACACCGGAAACAGAGCGATCAGCGTATAGGCGATCAGCACCGCATGGGCGGCAAGGGCGCGGGGCAGGGAGGAGCGTGCCGTATTCATCAGAACTGATACCTCCGAAGCCGCGTCTGGATACCGAACAGATAGATCGAAACCCCAACGAGAATGATCAGGAACATCATGGTCGCAATCGTTGAGCCCATGTTCGGATCGCCCAGTTGGAGCTGGAAGCCAAAGAAGGTGCGATAGAGAAGGGTGCCCAAAATGTCGGTCGAAAATTTGGACCCGCCTGCGCGCCCTGGCTCACATAAATCAGGTCGAATGCGTTGAAATTGCCCACAAAGGTCAAAATCGAAATGATCCCGATAGTCGGCAGGATCAGCGGCAGCTGGATCTTGAAGAACTGCTTGGCCCCCGTTACCCCGTCGATTTCCGCCGCCTCGATCACCTCATCGGGGATCGAGAGCAACGCCGCGTAAATCAGCATCATGGGAATGCCCACGAACTGCCAGACAGAAACCAGCGCCAGCGTGGTCAGCGCCGCGCCTCCTGTCCCAGCCATGGCGCAAAAAGGCTCCGCAGCCCGATGGCGTCGAGCATGTTGGGCGCAATCCCCCACAGCGGCGACAGGATCAGCTTCCAGACAAACCCCACGATCACGAAAGAGAGGATGGTGGGGATAAAGATCGCCGTGCGGTAAAAGCCCCGCAGCCGCAGATTGGGGTTGGACAGGATCGCCGCAAGCAACACCCCTATGGGGTTCTGCACGATCATGTGGATCACAAAGAACCAGAAGTTGTTGGCAAGCGCATTCCAGAAGCTTTGCGCCCAGCGCGGATCGCCAAACAACGTTATGAAATTGCCCAGACCCACAAAGGCCCGTTGGCCATCCACAGTGTTGAACAGCGACTGAAACAGCGTCGAAAACAGCGGGACAATCATGATGGCGGTATAAACAAGCACCGCCGGCGTCAGAAACACGGCGATATGCCAGCGCCGCGCGGGTTTGGACACTGTGTCCTGATCCACCGCCATGATGATTTTCCCCTCGGCTTGTAAAAGCCGGGCGGCAGGGCCGCCCGAAACAGGTCGTGAACGTCTGGCGCCCCCTTGCCCGTCCTCTCCCAGGGGGAAAGGCAGGCCGGGAGGGGGCGCCCGGTGCTTACATGCCCGGCGTGTACCAGCTGTCGAGGCCTTCCTGCAGACGCGCGGCGGCGTCCTCGGGGGTCTCGGTGCCGTTGATCACATTGGCCGAAGCGTTCCAGGTTTCGTTTTCGAGGTTCGGCGTGCCGCGTGACAGGATCGCGTAGGTCGAGCGGATCGTCGATTCACAATCATTGCGCCAGGAGACGAATTCGTTGGCCAACGCATTGTCGATTTCCACCGGCTCGCTCGAAAGTCCGAAAAAGCCCGGAAGCGCATTGGCATAAAGCGAGGCAAATTCGCTCGAGGCTACCCAGTTGAGGAACGTGCGGGCCTCTTCAGGGTGCTCGGTTGCCGCGTTCATGCCGATGCCGATGTCGTTGTGATCGGAAATATAGCATGTATCCCCTTCGGCAACGACCGGAGGCGGAAAGGCGCCCAGGGCAAAATCGGCCTGTTCTTCAAACAGCGCGATTTCCCATGAGCCGGCCGGGAATATGGCGGCGCGGCCCAGCGTGAACAGGTTCTGGCTGTCGGGATAGGTCTGGGCCTCGAACCCCTCGCCGAGATAGTCAGCCCAGCGGGCAAGCTCGCGATAGGGTTCGACCCAGCCCTCGTCGGTCAGTTTCTGTTCGCCCGCGATCAGCGCCAGCCGACCCTCTTCACCCTTCCAATAGGTCGGGCCGATATTCTGGTAGCCCATCGTCGCAGCTTCCCACTGGTCCACAGTGCCCATGGCCATGGGGATATAGCTGCCGTCGGCCTTGATGGCGTCGAGCACGGCGTAGAATTCCTCGACCGTGGTGGGTTCTTCCAGTCCCAGTTCGGCAAAGGCGTCGGCATTATAGATAAAGCCGTGGATCACCGAAGCCATCGGCACACAGAACGGGGTCGAGCCATCGTCCGTGTTCCATGCCGATTTGGCGACGTCCGAGAAATTGGAGATGCCTTCGAGATCGTCGAGCGGAGCGAGATAGCCCGCCTCGAACAGGGCCAGCGATGCATCGAACGGACGGCAGGTGATCAGATCTCCAGCCGAGCCCGCATCGAGCTTGGCGTTGAGCGCCGCGTTGTATTCGGTCGGCGCGGTGGGCGCGAAATTGACCTTGATGCCCGGATGGGCGGCCTCGAAGGCCGGGATCAGGGTCTGCTGCCAGATGGTCAGATCGTCATTGCGCCAGCTTTCGATGGTCAGCGTCACGTCCTGGGCCAGCAACGGTGTTGCCGTCAGGGCCACAACGAAACCTGCACTTGTGCAAAGCAGTCTCGATTTCGAGATCATGATGGTTCCTCTTCTTTGTTGAACCCGTCCGGAAAAGCTCCGGATGGGCGTTCCCTCGTCGGACAAGGCTTATGTGCGGCCCAAAAGGCCCAGCGCCTTGCGTACGACACCGCCCGATTGCGCAAGAAACTCCTGCGCCTCGGACAGATCTTTTGCACCCGCGGCCAGAAGGATCGCGGGCTTTACCTCGTTATTTGCCGTTTCCATGGCCCGCGCCGCAATTTCGGGTCCAACCCCGGCGATGCACGCCACTATGCCGGTCGCTCTGAGGACCAGCTTGTCGTTATCGGCTGTGACATTGACCATGAAATTGTCATGCACATGCCCCATCCGGACCCCGATCAGGGTGGAAAGCATGTTGAGCGCCGCCTTTTGCGCGGTGCCCGCCGCCATCCGCGTCGAGCCGGAAATCACTTCCGCGCCCGTGGCCAGAAGGATTGCCACATCGGCTTCAAGCAGCAGCGGCGCGCCGCCATTTCCGGCAATACCGACCGTCCTCGCACCCGCGCTCCTGGCCGCCCGCAAGGCGGCAACGGTATATCGCGTCGTCCCGCTCGCCGAAATGCAGATGACGCAATCGTTGGGCCCGATACCGAGCGCACCAAGATCGGCCTCCCCCAGCCCGGCATCGTCTTCCGGCCCGCCAAGCAGTTCCTGGGTCATCGCCAGCCCACCAGCCATCACGGTTTCGATGCGATCGCGGGCAATGCCGTAAGTCTGGGGAATTTCCAGCGCATCGCCAAGCGCGATCAGCCCCGGACTGCCGGCGCCGACATAGATCAGTCGCCCGCCCGCCTGCAGCGCTTGAACGCCCATGGCTGCGGCTTTGGCAATGTCTGGAATGGCGGCGGTCACAGCGTCGAGGCCGCGCTTCTGGCCGTCGAGCAGGGCGGAAAGAATGGCGGCGTCGTCCCAGCCGTCGAGCCCGGTAAAACGCGGATCGGAATGTTCGGTGGCAACGGGCGCGCTCACGGCTTCCGCCTGTGCGCAATCGTTCCGATCAGCATGTCGCCCCTTCGTGGCATGCACAATCCTCCTGTTCCCTCGATAATGCCAAAAAAATACCACTTGTCCAGTGGGGTGTTACGAAATTGTCGTGAGCAACGGATATGTGCCTCCGGAATGTCCAGAAATTCGGGAGTTTCTGACTTTTTACGAAATTTCCGGTCTTCCAGCTTGGCCAATGGTCTATTATTGGTATTATAGCCGCGAAGAGGGGTGCCCGGCGTTGGGCCGGACGAGGAGCGGTCCGATGAGTGCCACCATCGAGGACATTTTCAGGCAAACCGCCGGCGGGGGTGGCGGGCCGCTATACATGCGCTTGCGGCGGTCCATCGAGGAGGCGGTCAGGTCCGGCCTCATCAACCCCGGCGATGCGCTGCCCTCGGAGCGCGATATCGCCGCCACTGCTGAAATCTCCAGGGTCACCGTGCGCAAGGCGGTCCAGCATCTGGTGGCCGACGGCATTCTGATCCAGCGCCACGGGTCGGGCACCTTCGTTGCCCCCACAGTCCAGCGGGTCGAACAATCGCTCTCCAGCCTCACCTCGTTCACAGAGGATATGGCGCGCCGCGGCATGACACTGAGTTCGCAATGGCTCGATCGCGGCCTTTACGACCCCTCCAACGAGGAAACCGTCATTTTGGGCCTTGGCGCCGGCGAAAAAGTCGCCCGCATCGCCCGGCTTCGGATTGCCAACGGCAATCCCCTGGCCATCGAGCGCGCCTCGCTCGCCGCCTCGGTGCTTCCCGACCCCGATGCCATCGAAAATTCGCTTTACGCCAAGCTCGACGAGACGGGCAATCGTCCGGTGCGCGCCATCCAGCGCATAGCCGCGGTCAACCTGGGCAGGCATGACGCCGAACTGCTCGATGTCGCCCCCGGCGCTGCCAGCCTGCGTATCGAGCGCACCTCATATCTGCCCTCCGGGCGGATCGTTGAATTCACCCGCTCCATCTATCGCGGCGACGCCTATGATTTCGTCGCCGAATTGCGCCTGCAAGCCTGAGCGCGACAAAGCAAGAAGTTAGGATGACCCCCGGCATGACCCAGACTCACATGAAGCGCGAAATCGCCGAAATCCCTGCCGCCGTGGCCCGTCTGCTCGGCGAGGGGCGTCCGGCGCTCGACGCCGCGGCAAAGGCCCTTGCCGATGCCGATCCGCGCCTCATCGTCACCATCGCCC